>Ga0074197_1000023_pt1 | contig 351773 bp, 347 predicted proteins | sample EPASupsiteSAE305_FD_64526 | JGI IMG/M metagenome (GOLD analysis project Ga0074197, IMG submission 64526) | Bioremediated contaminated groundwater microbial communities from EPA Superfund site, New Mexico - SAE3-05 reassembly with SPADES | ecosystem: Environmental > Aquatic > Deep subsurface >... | reverse complement strand
CCTCGAACAACCGCAGTCTGAATCATTTCCCTGAAATGATCGTTTTTCGTCATTTCATCCTCGCCAGGATCATATAGGCGATAATCAAGAGGATATGTAAATGAACCATCAGTCCAAACAAGACTAATAAGCCCGATACCCTTTACAACTTTATGATGCTTCCCACTCCATTGATAATATGTCATTTCGATAAATTTTGAATGAATCTTATCGATCACTGTATCATCAAGGACAAACCAGCCACTCTTTTTCTCGACATATGGTTCAACCTCTTTCCACAACGCCTCGTTAGTAAGAGACTGTCTCGTCAGAAATCTGTTGAAAGAATCATGTGCAATACTGATTCCAATCTCAGAATAACAATCAGCGGCTTTTACGCAGGATGCATCACATTGAGCAGCCATTAAAAAGTGAATGTAGTCTTTATCACAGCATTTTGGTAAGGGGGGCACGAATTATTTTTATTAATTTAATAATATATTGATCTTTCGGTTGAAAAACCGTTTCGCGTAAGTCCTAAATGATCAACTCGGGTTTATAGGTATAACTGAAAAACGGGTTTTTACATCCTGTTGCTATTCCCCGTTCTGGTCATGAGTCATAGAAGAGTTCGTCTCACTTTTTTTGATGTCATGTCAGGCTGATATATGTCTGTATTTTTTAGGTGGTTTTCAATTTAAGTGATGAATTATGGAAATATGAAAATTGCCCTCTATGCCCCTGAATTGTCGGCTATATTAACCCCGGATTCACGATTCCTGGGTTACATAGATCATAGAAGGTATAACAGCCAGGAACCCTGATTTATGATCTCATGATCCCCTAAATGTCCTAAATTTACCGGTAATTCTCTCAAATTTTTATACCTGGTAAATAAATACGAACATTAATATTAAATGAATGATAAAATCCCACCATACATGCATCCCTGATCTGAGTCTCGTTTCAGGGACTAATCCTAAGGGAATAGCTTGTTTCTGATGTGGGGTTGCCATATGAGTATTGTTCAGATTGGTTTTATTCGGTGAAATTATGAAAAATTCTGGTAAGAAGAGAAGTGGGGGTCTTATTCTTGCAAAGGTCCTCATATATATTGTCTGTGTGTTCTGCTTTGTTGGCGTTGTGCTGGGAGAAGATATTTACGCCCAGTTTGCTGCAGTCCCAGATTCTGGTCCGGCTCCTCTCAATGTTACATTTGTTGATCAGTCAGAAGGCAATGCAACATTTTACCGGTGGGATCTTGATGGAAATGGCACTTGGGATTCGGATTACTGGAATCCTTCCTATACCTATACCAGTCCAGGTACGTACACTGTCTGTATGACAGTATGGAACGGAACTTTGGTAACAAGTAATTATACCAGTGATGTCCGTGTTTACGAACCTGTGAAGGGTGATCTGAGTGCTAACTTTGCAGCTTCACCCCGTTCAGGGTACTCGCCACTGAATGTCTCCTTCATTGATCAGTCTGTAGGAGCATTAAGCTGGAATTGGACTTTTGATATCAATACAACGACTACAGATCCTGAAAGTAATAATCAGAATCCGGTTCATACCTATACTGATCCTGGGTGGTACACTGTCATTCTGAATGTGACTGATAACTATTCTTCGGATCAAGGGAGCAATTCTACATCTACACAAAGTATTATTCATGTTTTCCCCCCCCGGTTACCATCACCTGATTTTGTGGCTTCACCCCAATCGGGCACCACTAATATGACTGTGACTTTTACGGATCTGACACCGGTTTCGAGTGAGTTCTTTGGTAACCTCTCTCCTGACCAATGGCATTATTCATACTTGTGGGATTTTGGGGATGATTCCGAGAATTATCCCACAAATGAACCCTATGCGGTTCATACTTATACTAAAAAAGGGCTCTTTGATGTATGGGTAAATGTAACTGGTCCTGGAGGTACGGTTCAGGTTATAAAAACTGGATGCATAGCGGTTGATACTCCTCCAGCTCCAATAGCAGACTTTACCGCATCACCCTCAAATGGAACTGCCCCACTAACGGTCAATTTCATTGGTTTGGCAGAGGGAACTGGGCAACTTACTTATTTATGGAATTTTGGTGATAATTCAACGAATATGTCTGGGCGCAATCCGGTGCATGTCTATCCGAATCCTGGGTCATATAATGTATCACTCAGTGTGAGCGATGGTACTAAAGTTGGTAATACATCTAGACCGAATTGTATCTTTGTTCGTGAACCAGCTCCCCTCTCTGCGATGTTTACGGCAACTCCCCGAAATGGTACAGCTCCATTGCAGGTCTCATTTATTGATCAGTCATATAGTGAGACTCCTCTGACATACAACTGGTCCTTCGGTGACGGTTCACTCATAAACCATGACAAGAACCCGGTACACATCTATGCAGAGGAGGGAGTGTATGATGTCATGCTTCAGGTGAAAGGCGGGAATACCTCTAACGTGATCAACCAGAGTAACTTCATTACTGTTCAAAAACCCGCTTTACACAAGGCTGATTTCACTGCGGTTCCGGTAGAGGGGCCTGTACCGTTGATTGTCTCATTTGTTGATCAGTCCACAGGGACAGGGCCGTTTACTTATAAATGGGACTTTGGTGATGGATCAGGACAGGTAACAGACAAGAACCCAAGCCACACCTATGAGACTCCCGGTGTGTATACGGTCAATGAGACTGTGAACAGTTCGGCTGGTTCAATACTGGTAACGAAAGAGAGATTAATCAATGCAACCACGGCTATTGAGTCACGGCCGGTGTATGCAAACTTCAGCGCAGTGGCAACCCGCGGGGTTGCTCCGTTTAATGTTCAGTTCATGGACCTCTCTTCAGGTCCGGTGGCTGCATGGAAATGGACATTCGGAGATGGAAACTCTGTCACAGAACAGGGACCAAATCATACCTATGTAAACCCGGGTGTGTATGATGTCACACTAGATGTCTTCAACAAATCCGGAGTATCCAATACAACATACTCTCCGAGATTTATTACTGCACTTAGCCCGACAGTAAGTACCAAAATAACTCTGGTCTATGCAGATCTCTCTAATCGGAAAAAGATCCAGTTCTTTGATAATTCCGAGGGTGTCGGCATAAATAGTTGGTTGTGGGATTTCGGTGATGGGTCAGATGTGTCTACAATTCAGAATCCATGCCATGAATTTGCGACTAATGGAACCTTCCCGATTAAACTGAATGTTTCAAATGGATATGCTTCAGATAGTAATACTTTCTATATAAAGATCAGATAAATCTGTTTTTTCTCTTTTTTTTTATTACAACAAATTTTTCCGAGTTCCAATGGAAAAATTTATATTTGAATTATTATAAATACAATGTCTATTATTCGGAATTGTGGGGTTAAACTGACTTCAGGTTCTACATCGCTTTGAAATTAAAATTTAAAGAGAAATCTGGATTTTAATTAAGAAAGGCGGGGAGAAGGTTGATCAAGGTTTTCCCGTTCGGATGGTGTTATTGAAATGTTGTCAGGATGGTTTAATATGGGGAAATTAAAAAGATTGGGAGCTATCTCAATCATACTATTGTGTATGCTGGCTGGTCTGGCATCGGCCTCAGTAGCAATTAGTGGGCCTAGTACTGTCACCCGCGGTGGTGTGAGTGATGGGCAACCAAATGTGGATGGGTATTTCAATCTCTCTGTAAGTGGTAATAGTTCTGCCAGCGTTCCGATGCACCTCGGGTTGGTTGTTGTTCCACAGACGATGACAGGTGACATCTGTGACAGACCGCCATTTTTGATCAATAATTCAGTAGTTGGAGATACATTCCTATTAGGTTCCAATGCTACAATTTGGCCTGAAGATTTTGGTAATCCTTATACCTTTTGGGATGTTTCGCCCAATGGAGTAGAAGGTCCATCAGTTGGACCTTGGACCGTGCCATGGGGTGGAAGCCATTATTATGGTATGGTTAATACAAACAACACCTCTATAATGGTTGGAACTCTCTACCCTGATGATGGTACAAACGAATTTGTTGCAACAAGTTTGAAACCTGGAACATACACCTACCATCTACAGTCTGATTTTCAGCAGAGTGTACCTGGAAGTGACTCACAGAATTACAATGTAACCATTACGTATGGAGCTGTAACAGCAGGTGCATATAATTTCACGTCCTGGAGTCAGGGTTCATTAGTTCCAGTATCCACGATTCAGTCCGGTCATACAGTAATGCTCCAGGGAACCAACACCGATAGTAAAACGACATATCTCTGGGTCGGTGGAGAAGGTCTTCCACAATGTGGGGAGTTCTTAGGGGCACTGACTGTTGAACCACAGCCAAGTGATAATAAGGGTGCGTTTATGAATGGTACCTGGTATTATCAATGGGAAGCTCCCTGTACCGGGGGTAATTACACGATTTATGCATCTAGTGTAAACTCATCAGATGTGGTTCCTCGTCTTAAAAATAAATATACTCTGGAAGGATGTAGTGCAAGCTGCAGTGAAGGCGGGATCTGTGGATTATATGACTGTCCAACCTGCGGTCCTTCACCTGCAACAGTTTCAATAACTGTCATCGAACCTGAATTTAATTTTACAGTTCCAACGATTGTGGACCGCTGCTGTTGTGAAGCCTTCCCATGTGGCTCAAGCGATCCGATGACCTCCATTAATCTGACTGGCTACACCGGAACCCCGCAACAGTCAGTGCGTGTCTGGTTATTCGGTAACAGCTGGATGGGGTCTGTTCCGTACCTGGTTAGTAACTTTACTTCCGGAATTGATTCGCAAGGGACATTTAATCTTGATGTAAGAACTTTGTTCTCAACAAATGGAAATCATATCCCATTCTGTGAACTTGATGCAGGAGAATACAATCTGATTGTTCAGATACCCGGATGTGGTAGTGATGCAATTGGTGTTGGTCCTTCATACATACCAAGTGATCTGGTGGGATACAAGGCATACCAGGCCCTGATTACGAAACTTAATGATAAGGGTCAGGCGCTCTGTCCGGTATGCCCGAAGGTCACTGATAAATATGTCTCACTGAAGTTCTCGATCAAAGACATCTGTAATGGTGGCTCTGCAGATTTTAACGGAACCCCTACTGAAGGTCTCGTTAAACTGCCAGTCCAGTTCACTGACCTCTCAACCTTTTCAGGAACCTCCTGGGCATGGGACTTTGGAGACAATGTAACCTCAAATGAGACGAACCCTCTCCATGTCTACACAACCCCGGGGACTTACACTGTTACCCTGAAGGTCACAAATGGAACCACCACGAAGGAGCAGAAGAAGTACGATTACATCAAGGTAAACGAGGTCCCCTCAAAGTACTTTGAGCCTGTCGCAAACTTCACCTACTCAATCACCCATGATACAACCGGAGAAGTTGCATTTGTCGATCAGTCCTTCGGATCAACACCGCTGACCTACTCCTGGGATTTTGGTGACAACTCAACCAGCACCAACGTCAGCCCGGTACATCAGTTCCCGGCACTGGGTACTTACCCTGTGACACTTACGGTAACCGACACTCATGGGAAGGTAAACAGTATCACCCAGCAGATCAACGTCAATGCAGTTCCGATCTATAGTTCACCCATTGCAAACTTCACCTACGTTCCAAAGAACGCAGATCCGATGACCATCCAGTTCATCGATCAGTCATTCAGTTCAACTGATCTCTGGTATCTCTGGAACTTTGGAGATGGAACAAACAGCACTGACAAGGTTCCGGCTCACACCTACTCTGCACCAGCTCAGTATAGTGTTACCCTGACCGTGACTGATCAGTACAATAATGCCTCGACCACGACTCAGGATATTCAGGTCCCGGCATCTCCAGGCGGGCTTCCAAGCATTGATTTCAATGCCGATGTCACAAGTGGACAATACCCGCTCACCGTGCAGTTCCTTGACAACACCACAACCACCTGGGCCGACTCCTGGCAGTGGAACTTTGGTGATGGTGCTGTCTCCTCGCTCCGTAGTCCGTCTCATACCTACACCACTCCCGGACAGTACACGGTTACCCTCCGTGCAGCCAACGTGAACGGTGAAGGAAACGAGATGACAAAGGAGAACTACATCATCGTTCAGAACCAGCCTCCTGTCATCACAGCAACTGCTGATCCAATGACCGGAACCTTCCCGCTCAAGGTGGAGTTTACTGCATCTGCAACAGTCAACAACAAGACTGTTGAGCAGTCTGCTCCTCTGATCAAGAGCTGGCTCTGGGACTTCGGCGACTCAAGCGTCACTGCAGAACAGAATCCGACTCATATCTACGAGACTCCTGGAAATTACGCCGTAACGGTTCTTTGTCAGCTTGTTGACGGGGTCAGTTCACAGTATGATCTCGGAACCATCACGGTCGGTCCGCAGCCGTATGCAAACTTCTACTGGGACTACCTCGACAAGGATGAGACCTGCTGCTATCTGGTCAAGTTCACCGACACATCTGTTGGTGCAGCATCCTGGGAGTGGGACTTTGGTGATGGTCTGACATCTACCGAACAGAACCCGACCCACCGGTTCAAAGAAGTTGGATCATACAATGTTACCCTGTCTGTAAAGGACAGCAGCAGTGGATCCAGTATCATGACCAAGACCGTCCAGATCACCGCAGGATATACAACCCCGACGCCGACCCCGACACCGACACCGGTTCCGGGAGTTGTTACTGCTGACTTCACATCAAAGGCCATTGGAACCAGGACTATAGCATTTACCGATGCTTCAACCGGAGAAATTGAAGGTTCAACAACCTGGAACTGGAGCTTTGGTGATGGAACCAGTGCAGCAATCCAGAACCCGACTCATATCTATCCGGTGGATGGACAGTACACTGTAGTTCTCAAAGTTTCAAACGGACAGTTCAGTGATTCTGAAACCAAGACAATTGGTGTCAGATAACACCGGACTCCCTGTATCTTTTTTATATATAGTTACGTTGACTGGGCACCAGCATTTTTCTGCCCGCAGCAAGGAAGTTTTTTTGTTGTGAAAAATCCGCGATCTTCTTCTTGCGGCTCCCTGATGCTGATCTTACCCGTATGGAAGGGAAATATATGCGCTGGAACATTTGATGCATTTGATAGAGAAAACCTTCAGAACACCCATAAAAATTTAATTTATCTAAATTTTGAAATATTTTTGTTACTGGCTAAACCGATCCCTTTCTATCTTCGTTTGATGGATTATTAATCAGAGACTTGACTTGTACGAGAAAAAAAGAGGTTATCCTGGATACTTATGGAAATATTTATATTAGAAATAATATATAGGATTTTTATTATCTACGAATGGGGGTCGAATACGTCACTGAACTTTCCATGACAGGTATTATCAGCAAAACCTGAATCCGTAGTGATTCAGGGTGAAGGCGATAATGAGAGCCCGGTACTGTTTTTGGCCTTTGGCCGGTATCCGGGTAGAGTGAATGGGGGTTAGCTGTGAACTAGGGTTCACCCGTTCATGGATGTGATCATGACTCGATGTGATTTGGGGTGTATGCGATGAAAGAAAAATTATTGATTGCCATGCTTCTGGCAGGATGCCTTCTGTTGGCATTTATTCCGGGAGTCTCGGCTCAGACGTTCAATAACATCGATCAGAATGTCGTCATCAAAGAGGTCCTCCAGGGACACACGATATTCTTCGGTGAAGAACATGTGGATGTAAGCGACTGTATGAACTATAACGGGACAGTATTCCCGTATGCAGTCACACTCAATGTGGTTCGGAATGTAACCGATGCCATAAAGATTGAAAATCCAGGCGATTTTACGCTACCGACTGACAAGCCTGAAAACGACTGGTATCTCTCTCCAGATGGAGTAGTGCCATTCTATGCAGCCGACGGCTCACCAGTCAAGGCTTTTACCTCGCAGGAACCATCTCTCAAGTTCAATGTCTGGAATGCAGATACTGACATGAAGGTTGAGAATGTCACCTACCGGGGCAATGTTATCAGGTTCAAGTATGATGTCGAGACAAACCTCGATGACATAACAACCCGCCTGGATTACCCGGATGTTGGATACTATCTCAACATGTCAGTGATTGCACCCGACGGGGAGCAACTCCTTCAGCTGATGACTCTTGATACCCGAAGCGGTATCTCCAATTATAAGCCACTGACCGGTCTGAATGTGAACCCGTCTGCAGGATGGATCTGGCCAGACAACACCCAGCCCGGTGGCTCAATCGGATGGTGGACCGGATGGCGTATTGCTGACACAGGTCAGGAATCAGATTACAAGTACGGACTTGGAGCCTACTCACTTGTCGCCCTCTGTAACGTGAATAACATGTTCAAGAACCACCAGGTCCCGACATACACCTGGCAGGAGAACACGCTGACACTTGAGGCCCGTCCGTTGAGTATCACAAGTACCAGTCTGACAGGCCGTGACAAATCTTTCACCGCAACAGTATCCGGTCTCCCCAACACTGCATATCAGATCTTCATCTATGATCAGTGCCCGACCAAGCTGACCGGCAAGATCTGCGACCGGCCACCGTTCATCTCAGGTGACCGGACCCAGCTTGCAACAAGCGGTATTGTATTGGATCCTGAAGGAGGAGCATACCCAACCGGTCTGAAATACGTGGTTGACTGCTGTACACAGAACACCACCATCAGGCAGCTTGTTCCATCTGGAGATGCATTCCCGTCACAGGGCAATGCAATTCTTGAAGCAGGAACCCGGTATTATGCAAATGTGACTACTGGTCCTGCTGATAGTAGTGGGTATGGCACTGTAACCGTTCCGTTCTGGGTAGATACAACGGTGAATGCAAGCACCTACACGATTCAGGTTCAGGATATCGAGTACGAGCAGAAGGCAGAAACCAAAGTGACGATCTCCAAAGGGGCACTATCAGCCTCTGCGATGACTGTCAATGGAACTGTTTCAAATTCATTCTTTGTTGGTGACGAGATCAGACTCGAAGGCACCAACACAGATAGCAACATGACCTACATCTGGCTGACCGGCCCGGGACTCGACCCATGCGGAGTAAACCTCAGGGATCCGACATCCTTTGATCCGGTAAGTGCAGTAGTGTATGACACAAAGAACGGGCAGTCCAACTTCTGGCGGATCGATCCAAACTGGGTGACCAATAACACACCTCTCGGACCGGGAGAGTACACACTCTGGATCGCAAGCGTGAACGCTGATGGCCGGTTCTGTACCTGTAACGGCAATTCATCAGGTTCATGTTCAATTGGCGGCTGCCTCGGAGTAGCCTGCGAACGTGGTGTCTGCGAACTGCAGAAGTGTCCGGAATGTGGTGTCATCACCTCCATCCCAATCACCCTGGTCAAACCAGACCTGACCGCAGAAGTGAACGATGTAACCCGCTGCTGCTGCCCGGGATACCCATGTGGAACCCTTGGTGGCACTGAAGAGATAATACTGAAAGGACAGTCCGGTGGAAACAGCTGCAAGCAGCTTCAGGTCTGGCTCTTTGGGCAGAGCCAGTTTGGTACCCAGAACTACCTGCTTACCACAACACCGCTCTACTGTGATTCAACCTACTCCTTTGAACTGAACAAGGGACTCTTCCAGGCAAATGGTATTGATCTCTGCCAACTCACACCCGGAACCTATGATGTTGTTGTCCAGGCACCCGGAAACAATGGCATGTTCAATATCAGACTCGGTACAACAGAGTCGAACGGTGACCGGTATGTGCTCACCACAATGCCAACTCCGGACAGTCGTGCCTTCCAGATTGAAGGAAAGAACGCTCTCTACGGAAGAGTAGCCCTCAAGTCACTCCTTGACACCCTGAACCAGCCTGGTGTTGATGACATCTATGTCCACACCCAGTTCAACCTGTCAGAGAAGAAGTGTGAAGGTAACTATGACTTCTCCGCTGACCGTACAGAAGGAAACTCTCCTCTGACTGTCCAGTTTAACGACACCTCCTACAAACCGGGTGTTGCCTGGGCATGGTCAAGCAACGGTGCTCTCTTCTCAAACGAGCAGAAGCCCAAGAACACCTTCACTACTCCTGGTAAGTACACCATCAAGATGGAAGTCACCGATGCAGCCGGAACAGTCAGTTCGGTTGTAAAGGAGAGTTACATCAACGTCCTCTCATCACCGGTTGCAGACTTCGCATTTGTCCCGCAACCGGCAGGAATCAATGAGGCTATTCAGTTTACTGACCAGTCCACCGGAAGTCCGACCTCCTGGATGTGGGAGTTTGGAGATGGCAACACATCATCACTACAATCTCCGACTCATGCCTATGGAGCAGCAGGAACGTATGACGTTACCCTGACTGTCAGCAACGCCTTCGGTATCGGAGTACCTGTCAAGAAACAGATAACGATTGTTCATGACAAACCGGCAGCCGACTTTGTTGGAATCCCGACCGAGTCTGCGTACTACCCGGCAAGCGTGAACTTTACTGATCTCTCAACCGGTGTGGTAACCGCATGGAACTGGCAGTTCCTGACAGAAGGTCAGGTTGTTGCAACCTCAACAGACAAGAACCCGAAGATTACGTTCAACAACCCTGGTGTGTACACAGTAACGCTTACTATCACTAACAATGGTGGAACAAGCACTGTTACAAAGGAAGACTACATCACAATCGGAACTGGAAGTTACATCAACCTCCAGCCAGGATACAACCACGTATCAGTCCCACGTGAGGTCACCAGCGACTACAACACCTTAAACAAGCTCTTTGCAGGTGTTGACAATGCAAGTGTTCCGTATGCAATCTACGGTGCAGACAATGGCATGACCAACTGGACAAATGTCAGTGGTGATTATGCAGTTATCCCACAGGTGGCATACCGTGTCTACTCGACCTCTGTAAAGACGATCCAGCCGACCTACGTAGCAGGAAAGACCTATACCCGTAACCTCTCTGAAGGATGGGAAGGCATTGGAATCATGGTAATGCAGCCGACTGCCGCCAATGTCGCCCTCTCAAGCCTTGGAGAGAAATGGGATAAGGTTCTGGCCTTCAACCCGACAACCCAGCGTTGGGAGTACCCGATCATCAGGGGAGTCGATGATGACAAGACCATGGATCCGACTGTCGGATATCTTATCCAGATGAATTCGGATGCCGTGCTTACTGGTGAGGCATAAGATGACATCCATACTCAGACGAATAATGATCTGTGCCCTCCTCCTCCTGGTTATCGGGGGGGGAATGGCCGTATCTGCAGAGGAGATCAAGCAGGTACTTCCCGAGTTCCTTACCGGAACTGTATATATCGGGAGCGCTAATGCTTCTCCCGGCCTTGTAATTTCTGCAGATATTGAAGGAGTCGATGCAGGTAGTGCTACCGTCGTTTCGAACGGAATTTATGGTAGCGAAACCAGCCCGATGATGGTCCAGTCCGGTGCAAACGAATCTCTTCGGGGTGCAACCGTGACATTCTGGCTCAACGGAGTCCAGGCAGAAGAGACCATAACCTACGAACCTGGGATTACCCTTCCACTGGACCTCCACTTCTCAAGTGCTGCCCTGAGCAAACTCAGTGTGATTCCCCAGGGTGGAGATGTCTTCCTTGGAGAAGAGGGCCTTGATGTTTCACTCTTCCTCAATGATGGCGACACCATAGCATGGTTCAGTGCAACATCAGATAAGGCTCTGACCGAACCTGCAGCAACAATTACCATTGACAGTGCAAAGAGTTTCTTTATCGACCCGTCCCAGTTCACTGACAAACTTGGATACTGGTGGATCTGGAGCGGTTCAAAAGCCAAGCAGGTTGCCTTCATCGTTAAGGATCCAACCATTGGAATGCGAATCTGGAACCAGAACGAAGATCAGGATATTGCCAATGACGGCAGCAAGATTCCTGCCGGCAACATGGTCAACTTCCGTATTGAGACCAATCTGTACTCTGCAATCACCCAGCGTGGTGCAAACCTTTCTGATGCTGACAAAGGCATCATCAACGTTGTAGGTTCCTCTAACACAACCCAGGTGACATACCAGACTCTGCAGGGAACCCTGTCAAATGTATCCGGACAGGACATCTCGCTCAGAAAACTTGTCGTTAGCACAAACCCCTGGTTCTGGCCAAAGAATGACAAGGTAACTTCAGGATGGAATACCGGAGCACTGGCAACAGATGAGTCCCGCCTCTATCCAAATGGAGAGTACAAATTCTACGCAGAAGTTAACCTGAACAACATCAAGAAGAACTACACCGGAACAGCAGTCGGCCACTCTGTCTCATCCACCATTAGTGCCACACTCGTTGATGAGAGCATCGAGGTCGCAATCAACTCTACCAGCATCACCCGTGGAAACTCGTTCTATGTCACCATAGGAGGAAAACCGGGCAAGAAATACATCATCTCGATCATGGAATGCCCAATCGATACAACAAGTGTTACTGATTGTGGCGATCTCAAGATGAGTGGTGCAGCCTGTGATCGCCCACCAATGATCGAGCCGAACCAGTCTGGTGTTGCAAACGGAAAGATCGTCTTTGATCCCGAAGGTGGAGCATACACAATCGGTGAGACCGCCCTTGCCCCTGACTGTTGTGGCAGAGCAAAGGTCATCAGGGACACTGTTCCAACTGATGACAAACCGAATGCAAAGGATGTACTCTACAACGGTGTCTACTACTACGCAGAGGTAACCACTGACGGTGACAATGATCCATCTCCGGGATACAGAACCGTGCAGTTCAATGCGGGTGCTGATGTTGCACCAGACCGCACCTATCGTATCCACGTACAGAATGTGGACTCTGACCCGACTAAGGTTCTCACCGGCGACAACCTGATAACAGTCAACAAGGGTGTCATCACCATGAGCATCAACGGTACTGCACCGTTCTACCTTGGCGACTCGATCACTCTGACAGGAACCAACACTGACTCAGACTACGTTTACCTCTTCATGACCGGTGCAAACTGCCAGAACAAGTGTGGTAATGACCTGCTCTACATCAAGAAGGCAGACGCAGCAAACAATGTAATTCAGCCGTTCCTTGACTCGATCAACTACGGTTGTATAGAAGAAGCAGAACAGTTCACTGCAATCAAGGTACCAGTCAAGAGCGATGGAACCTGGAAGTATGTCTGGAAGACGGCAAACGTCCCGATCAACCCGGGAACCTACACCATCTATGCATCCAGTCTTCCGGTTAACGCCTGCTGTGTTGAGTGTGCATGCACTGCGGTGACAACCGCTGATATTACGCTCGATGAGCCATGCTTTGCAGGAGTCATCACACCTGATACAATCACGAAACCGATCGAGTGCTGCGCAAGTGGATGCAAGGCAACATCACTTGACGAGGTTCTGATCGAAGGTTCAGCATGTGGATTCCCACACACTGGTAGTGGCAACAACAGCACCAGTGAACTGAACATGTGGATCTTTGGCGAGAACAAGGTCGGTAACGAAAAATACATCAACGCCAAGATTCCGGTGTACAACGATGACACCTTCAAGATCAACCTGCTTAACTATGTGCAGTTCTGTGATCTCAAACCCGGAGAGTATACAGTCATCCTCCAGCACCCGATGTACAACCACAAGTTCGATCTCCTGAAAGAGACCGATGTCAGGTCAGCAGTTGATCCGAACCAGATCTGGATGGTGACCTCCTATCCGATCGAGTGGAGCAAACTCTTCCCACTCGACGGACCCGGATACTACCAGGGAAGCCAGGCTGTCAGTGAGATCAGGAAGTATGATGAAGAGAACCTGATCGATGATCAGTTCCTCTACCTCAACTTCACCCTTGTTGACAACCGGGTTCCAACCGCAGCATTCACCGGAACCCCGACATCAGGCAACAAGCCTCTTGAGGTTCAGTTCACTGACAAGTCAACCGGTGACGACCTTACCTCTTGGACATGGGACTTCGGCGATAAGACCACCTCAACTGATCAGAACCCGAAGCACACCTACAGCGAGGCAGGAAAGTACTCAGTCACTCTTACGGTGATGAACAACAACGGTGACAAGGACGCCACATCAGTAGTGGACTATATCACCGTCAGGGACTCGACCATCAACGCAGACTTCTCGGCTGCCCCCACATCAGGGGCAGCACCACTGAAGGTGCAGTTCACAGACAAGACAACCGGATCCCCGAGCAACTGGTTCTGGGACTTTGGTGATGGATCAACCTCAACCGGTGTCAAGGACCCGGTGCATACCTACCAGTTCGGCGGGAAGTACACCGTAACCCTGACAGCAACACTCGGCGACGAGGTTGATCGCGAAGTGAAGAAGGATTACATCCAGGTCGCAGGCGGACCGCAGCCGACCATCACACCTGCTCCGATCGACCCGACCAACATCATCCTTTACAGCGGATGGAACTTCGTCTCTGTAGCACGACCTCTCTCTGACTCAGCATCCAATGCAAGCGATGTCTTTGGCAGGGTTCCAACCGGTGGGCATGCAATCTGGAGTTATGACCCGTTGAGCCAGTACTGGGATCAGGTTCTGACCAGCACAAAGATTGAACCACTCTACGGATACTGGGTCTATTCAGTCTCTCAGACTACTATCAATCTGACATTCAAGAACAACGTAGTTCAGACTCCGCCAACCAGAAGCCTTCCGTCAGGCTGGGCAGCGGTAGGATTTACCGGTGCAACTCCGGCACCTGCAAAGGATACATTCAGCTCGGTGAAGAGCTCGTGGATCTATGCCCGTGGATTTGACAATCAGCGGCAGCAGTGGGAACAGACCATGGTCAACGGTGGCCAGGGTGAGAACACCTATCTCTATCCATCAAAGGGATACTGGCTCTACATGGAGACTCCAGGTACCCTTGCTGCAATCGGTGTGTGAGAGAAATGTCAGTAGTATCTGTAGCCTCACGGGCAGGCCTGGCTACAATACTCCTTTTTTCCCTTATAACAATTGCATTAGCCGGTGCTCCGGCACTTCCGTGTGAATTCTACGGAACGGTCACCATCGGGGGCAGTCCGGCTCCTGTGGGAACTATTGTTGTAGCAAAATTGGGAGACCAGGAGCGTGGCCAGTTTGTCCTTGAGACTGAAGGAATCCTTGGTGGGGCCGGAACCTTTGACAAGCGACTGAAAGTAGTTGCACAGGATTCTGATCTCTCCGGAGGAACTCCGAAGGTTACATTCTGGATTGACGGTCAGAAAGCATCTCCTGAATCGTCATTTGTACCTGGGACAAGCAATGAGGTACAACTTTCACTTGGTGGAGAGCCTGTTGCAGTAAAGGCAGTCGAGCCCTCAGTAACACTATCTCCTGTTCCTGCTGAAACACAGACAGAGCCGGCTTCCGAGCCTGCTGCCCGGGTTACTGCAGTCCCGATTCCGCTTCCACCATCACCGGATCCATCGATCCCAGTGATGCCTTTACCAGAGATACAACCTGGAACTTCCGATGAGGGAACTTCCTATGAGATCTGTGCTGATTTCGATTCAGATGTTCAGTCAGGATCTGAACCCCTTACTGTCCATTTCAGGGATCAGTCATCCGGGAATCCAACGATGTGGTCCTGGGACTTTGGTGACGGGGCAAGCGACATGGTTGCCGATCCTGTTCACACTTATGACAAAGCAGGAACGTATTCTGTTACCCTCACGGTCTCATCCCAGACCGGTGGGACTGATACCGAAACGAAGTCCGGGTACATAGCAGTAGTAAAGCAGGGAAAACTGACCGCTGATTTCACTGCCGATCCGACATCAGGCAAGGGACCTCTCACTGTTCATTTCAAGGACATGTCGAGTGGTATGCCTGGTTCATGGAAATGGGACTTTGGTGACGGGCAGACCGACACACAGAAAGATCCTGTGCATCAGTATGATCAGCCTGGAACATACACCGTCTCACTCATGGTAAAAGATGCCTCTGGGGCAGAGAGTTCCAAGCAGAAGGATGCATTCATCACTGTTCTGGTTCCCGGCGGACTGGAGGCTGATTTCACTGGTGAACCTGTAAACGGTGTTGCTCCACTCAATGTCAGGTTCACTGACCACTCCCAGGGCTCACCAACTCTCTGGTCCTGGGACTTTGGAGATGGGAAGTCAGATCTGGTAGCCGATCCTGTACATGTCTTTGATAATCCAGGAAACTACACTGTTACTCTGACAATCACCAATCAGGAAGGCGCTATATCTACAAAGGTTCGTAAGGAGTATGTGAAGGCCATGGTGGAACCGACTCCAGTTCCGACCATGACAGTCATGCCTGTCCCACAGGTTCCAGAGAGCTTTTACGGGACTGTTGAACTCTATGGACAGCCTATCACAGTCGGCGGGACTGTGGAAGCCCGGGCATTGGGATATAACGTGAGTGGTCAGTATAACCCGATCAAGACTGCAAAAGGAGTCTTCGGAAAGACAGGTACTTTCTCGCCAAAGCTCCAGATTCAGGGAATCCCGGCAGGCACTGATCTTGAGTTCTATGTAGCAGACGAGAGTTATAGCGAACTCCGTGCATATGTCAGGTCTGAGAACGGATCACTCCTCTGGACCATTCCGTATGAACCTGGCAAGGAGAAGAGTCTTGAACTGGTGGCAACCGGGCGACAACCTGATGTGATCCCGCCGATCCCGGTGACACCCATTCCAACAAGCGACTGTCCGGGTGTTCCCTCGATCCCGATGACCTTCTCCGGAGATGTTCATATCCACACCGGCGATGAATATCTCGAAGATAACAGTTCCTGTGAGAACTGCGATCCCAACGGGGTTGTTGATACGATCATCGAAGCCCGGATCGAAGGGTATGATGTCAGTGGTTCTCAGAACCCGATCACCATGACCTCAGCAGCATACTTCGGGGGCGGTAACAGCTCATGGACTGACAAACTTGCAGTACAGGGCAGATGTGTTCCGGATGGAGCAAACATCACATTCTGGGTCACAGCCCCGAACTGGCAGGTTCCAGCCCAGGCACTTATCCGTGATGGTTCCAATTTCCACCGAGATGTCACATACAGTACATCGACAGAGAATGAGAACCTGCACCTGTGGGTTGGAGCAGTACCGACAGTAATTCCGACAGTCACACCGACACCAACACCCGAAGCCTGGTCTCCGCAGAAGTTCTACGGAAAGGCCGAGTTTAACGGGTATCCACTACGGGTTGGAGACCGGGTCATGGCAACAACCGAGGGTGTTGATCTCAACAGCCCGACCAATCCGATCTCTGTTACACAGTTCGGTGAGTTCGGTGACCCCGAGGGTAATGAGATGCTTACCGTTGAGGTTCCGTACACCGCTCTGAACCAGAGCGATCCGATAACCTTCTGGATCAAACCGCAGGGCTTTGAGTACTGGTACAAGGCACGGGTAAAGAATCCGTTATCAACTGATACCTGGAAACAGAGTTATCCGTTTACTCCGGGCTCCATAACGAACCTGCAGATCATCTCCACCGATCGTGAGGAGTTCAAATACTTCTACGATATCGCAACTAATGTCAAGAATGTCATCATGCCTGATGACTGCACTGGATGGTAATATTCAAAGATGGGGGAATATTTTCCCAGTTTTTTTTAGAGTGATTATTATGTCATATATTGAAAACCGCATGGGTTGGTTTCTGGTCATGTCAGGTTTAGTTGTCCTGATGACCTTCTGTATCGCACCTGTGAGCGCTTCACCTCAGCTCCCCTGTGAATTTTATGGAACCGCAACCAACGGGGGAACTCCGGTTGCTGTTGGAACTGAGATCACGGCCTATGTGAACGGAGTGAAACAGGGAAGTATCAGGGTCAAGGAGACCGGTAAGTACGGTGGCACAGGAACATTTGATGAACGCCTGATCGTTCTATCCGGTGAAAATGACTTCTCAGGTGGTGCTCCGATGATCACGTTCAAGATCGGGGACACAGTGACTGATCAGTCTGTCCAGTATACTCCAGGTACCAGTTCAGAGATGGCTCTGACTACCGGTGGTGCTCCGGTTGTTGTAAAGCCGGGAGCAGGATCACAGCCTTCATCCCAGGCTCCATCGACAGAGACTCCAATGCAGGCGCAGTCCTCTGCCGCTACATCTTCAGGCACAATACCGGTTCAGGCAGCAGCCCCATTGGTTACCACTGCACCTGTCTCAATGATGCAGGCTGCATCAGTATCATCAAGCCCGATCCAGGTAACTCCTGTAGTAACCGCTGTTCCGACTGCAACCGTTCCGGTTTCCTCAGGTTCACCAACGATCCTTTCGGTCTCAGCCCCGTCCCCTGTGAATAACAGTTCAGCAGCTGTTGTTCCTGCAGTCACCATGGTGCCGGTAAATGCAACACCTGTCAAGACCATTGCTCCGGTTATGACGACTATGCCGACAGCAGTTCCTACTTCATCTGGTTCAGCATCAATACTTTCGGTCTCTGCACCGGTGAACAACACCTCTGCAGGATCAGTGCTTCAGGGAGGGAATCAGACTTCAATACCTGTGGTGACCACAGCACCTGTTGTTCCTGTAAAAACTGCAGCCCCTATTGCGGTTATTACTCCTGCAAACAGTAATCAGACAAATGTCACAGCAAATACTAATACCTCAACTTCCGCTGTCTCTTCACCTGCTCCGGTAACGGGTACATCGACAGTCTCATTCCCGTCAGGTCAGACAATCAACAAGTAAAAACCTGATATCAGGTTTCTTTTTTTCCAGAAACGAATCAACTGTTATTGATCTTCTGAAGTGTGAGTTTCTCTAACTTCAAGCCTAAAAAAGTGGATTATTAGTTTTCAGGGTCCTGGTAGTAGTATTCGCCCCTGGCAATCTGGTCACGGTCAAGGAATGATCCCGGTTTGTTGATCCTGGGTCGTCCGCTCTTGTCTCGCCTGAAGGTTACATTCAGTTCGTTCAGGAACCTGTTCATTCCTTCACGCATATCAAATGGTCCGGTTGCACGGCCTTCGATCCCCGGAGTTCCTTCGAAGACGAGCAGACGTTCACTGATGATATCGATCACATAGATATCATGGTCGATCACCAGTACTGCAGCCTCCTTTCCTTCGATCTGCTGCCTGAATACTTTGGTCAGTTTCATCCGCTGTTCTACGTCAAGGTGTGCACTCGGCTCATCAAGCACATAGAGGTCAGCATCCCTGGAGAGACAGACTGCTATCGAGACACGCTGAAGTTCACCACCCGAAAGGGTGTTCAGCGGTGACTGGAGGATCGGTTCAAGTGAGAGAGGTTCGATGATATCGTGCTGGTATCTTCCTGAGTCAAAGGCCCTCGTGATCTGGCGAAGAGTGAACTCAACCGTATCGGTCGAGTCTGCCTTGACATACTGGGGTTTGTAAGAGATTCTGACCGTATCGGTCATCTCCCCGGTATCAGGTTTTACAACTCCTGCAAGAAGCTGGGCAAATGTTGATTTACCGATACCATTCGCACCGACAACTCCGATAACTTCTCCAGCCCTGATATCCCCGCCTTTCACATGAAGTGAGAACCGGTCAAACTTCTTTGACATTGCCGGGATCTGCATCAGCTGGCTCTTTTTTGCACCCTCGTCATGCATTCTTACTTCGAAGGTGACCGGGTAATCCCGGATCCTGACGTTCTCTTCTGCAAGGAATCCGTCAAGGTACTGGTTGATGCCGATCCTCACCCCTTTGGGCCTGGTGATGATACCAAAGGCGGCCGGTTTTCCGTATGCCACATGCACAGTGTCAGCTAGCATGTCAAGGATCGCGATATCATGCTCGATAAGCACGATAGGCTTCTCTTCTGCGAGTTCCCTGATCACCTGTGCAGCAGCCATCCGCTGATGAATATCAAGGAATGGTGTTATCTCATCAAGGAAGTAGAAGTCTGCCTCGCGGGCAAGGGCTGCGGTCAGTGCGACCCGCTGGAGTTCACCTCCTGATAGGAGTTTGATGTTCTGGTCCAGAATACCGGTAAGGGAGAGTTTGTCGATGTAATGATCGAGCATCCCCCGCTCATCGGTTGTCTTCAGGAGATCCCTGACCACTCCATCGAAGAACTTTGGAATGACATCGATGTATTGGGGTTTGACCGATACCTTTACCCCGCCTTTTGAGAGCAACTGGAGGTACTCGAAGAGTTCTGTCCCGGTGTACTTCTTCAGGATAGTATCCCATCTGGCCTCCTCATCGAAAAATCCCATGTTCGGGATGAGCTGGCCAGAGAGGATCTTCACTGACGTTGACTTACCGATACCGTTTGCGCCGAGTACACCGGTCACCTTCCCCTGGATAGGAGCAGGCATTCCGTACAGGACGAAGCTGTTCGGCCCGTACCGGTGTGTAGGATATTCAAGTTCCTCGGGCAGAGTGATGATATCGATGGCCTCAAAGGGACATTTTTTCACACATATACCGCACCCGACACAGAGTTCCTCAGAGATGATAGCCTTCCCCTCTTCATCAAGGGCGATGGTCTCATCCCCGGTTCTTACACGGGGACAGTAAAGGATACATTCGCTGCCACATTTGCGGGAGTGACAGCGATCTTTATGAACTACCGCAATTCGCATATGCTATCAGGCTGTCTTCAGGGCAGTGCCGGTGAGGAGGATCGTCCAGGTCACGAACCAGAAGGAAAAAGTCATAAAACCCTGGTAGAACCAGTCTTTCTTTTCGAGGGTGTACCGAAGTCTCAATGCCATAAAGATATGTTTCTGTATCATGATGGCAGCGATGAGAACAAGGATAGCAAATACTCCTGATCCTGATCCGCTTGAATTGGTCGCCATTCCTTCAAAGAAAAAGCAGATGAGGCCAGCGAAGAATCCTGCGACAACTGCTATTATCGTCCGGATAATGCGCCCGGTATAGTCGTCTGGTTCAGGAACGGACGCAGGCGCGGCATCCACAGATTCTGGAGCATTCTGTAGCGATTCTTCCGTCATTCGGGTACCCACTTGTCTTACTTTTTTAGTCTTGAGTCCATATGTAAGTTAGTATTATATGGCAACTCAGCAGGGGATGAGTGGGGTGGATCTCGTAGCGGTAACTGCCGAGTTGCGGCGATTATTACCGCTCTGGATCCACAAGGTGTACCTGGGAGAAGACCGGATAGCAGCCATCCGGATGAATACCAAAGAGCGTGAGAAGCGGACACTTCTGATCGAACCGGGACGCAGACTTCATCTCGTTCCTGAAGTTCCGTCATTTCCAATAATCCCCCCAGCATTTGCTATGCTGCTGCGTAAATTTCTGGCAGGGGGCAGAATTCTCGACATCAGGCAACGAGGACTTCAGCGGACAGTCATTATAGATATCCAGAAGGCTGACCAGGTTTACCACCTGATCATCGAGGTCTTTGACATCGGCAATATCATCCTTTGTAACGAGGATTACTCGATTGTCCAGCCTCTGACCAGGCAGAAGTTCAAGGACCGTGATGTGCTTCCCGGGATTGTCTACTCGTTTCCACCACCAGATGTCAGCCTTCAGACTCGTGAAGAGTATATTGCCATGCTGAAGACAGACGATAGGGATATCGTCAGGGCCCTTGCAGTCGGCTCATTTCTGGGAGGGATGTATGCAGAGCAGGTATGCAGGACTGCCGGTATCCCAAAAGAGATTCCGGCTGCTGAAGTCGACGGCGGAGTTGTGTATGATGCGATTCATGCCCTCCTGAAGGAAGCAGAAGAGACTCCTGCAGCGGTTATCACCAAAAGCGGATGTCATCCGGTGATCACAGCCGATCCGACCCTTCAGGGTCCGTACCCGACATTCAGCGATGCACTTGTCGTCTACTACCCAAAGAAGGTCAGAGAGGTAAAAGAGACAAGGCCGAAGTTATCTCGTGAAGAACGGATACGACGACAGCAGGAAGAGGCTTCCAAAAAGTTTGAGCGCCAGATCAAGCGCTACGAAGAGATCGTCGAGAAGATCTATGAGGAGTACTCCTTTGTTCAGGAGGTGATCACAACCCTGAACACAGCTTCGCAGTCCAGGTCCTGGCAGGAGATAGAAGATATTCTCAAGGCTGATAGTTCAGGTGTCGGAACCCGGATTAAGCAGGTTTACCCTGCCGATGCAGCAGTGGATCTTGATCTCGGGGTTCAGGTAAAGATCTATGTTCATGAGACCGTAGAGCAGAATGCGGGCCGAAACTACGATCAGATCAAGAAGTTCAAAAAGAAACTGACTGGTGCAAAGGCTGCGATGGAGCGACAGATCCAGCAGCCTGTCAGGAAGGCTGCCGGCTACGTCAAACCCAAGAACAAGTGGTTTCACCGGTTCAGGTGGTTCTATACATCAGACAGCGTCCTTGTCATCGGCGGACGTGATGCAGGCCAGAACGAGGATCTCGTGAAGAAATACCTTGAAGGCGGAGACACCTTTCTCCATGCTGACATCCACGGGGCCAGTGTTATCGTGGTAAAAGGGAAGACTGAACGGTGGGATGAGGTCTCCAGGTTTGCTGCAGCCTATTCGGGTGCCTGGAGGTCCGGATTCGGTACCGCTGATGTCTATGCAGCACGACCAGATCAGGTCTCAAAGACCGCTGAGTCTGGAGAGTACCTCTCCCGTGGTTCGTTTGTGGTCAGAGGTGAGAGGCAGTGGTTCAGGTCTGTTCCCCTTGAGGTTGCAATCGGGCTGCAGAAGAAACCTGAAACCAGGATCATCGGAGGTCCAGTATCTGCCGTTCAGAACCGTACTGATCTGTTCCTGCTCTTGACACCGGGAACCTTTGAACCGAATGATGTAGCAAAGAAGGGTGTCAGGGTGCTTCGGGACCGCCTTCCTGAATCAGAACAGAAGGCACTCAAGTTTGCACTCAACACCGAGTCCATTGCAGCCTTTGTCCCGCCAGGTGGTTCAGATATCAGGGAAGAGACGAAGTCAGGCTGAAATGAGAGGATCATGAAGGCGGATATCGGTGAACTCCAGCGGTCATTCGGGGAGATCAAACTCTTTCCTGAGTCATCAGACGACCTATGGCATCTGAAACACCTGATCACTCCCGGTTGTCTTGTCTTCGCAACGACACTCCGGAGCGTTGAAGGGGCAACCGACAAGCTGAGGCCTGAAAAACAGGAAAAACGGCCGGTGCGGCTCGGCATCAGGGTTGAGCAGGTTGAGTTCCACGAGTATGCGATCCGGCTTCGGGTCTTCGGGGTCATTGAACAGGGAGTGGACGAAGGGTCGCACCATACCCTGAACCTTGAGCCCGGGTATGAGATCTCGGTGATCAGAACCTGGCACCAGGCAGACCTTGATCGGATTGACCGTGCAGTGAAGAGTGCCGGGGCTGAAGCGGTGCATATCCTGGCGATTGAGGAGGGTGATGCCGAACTTTACCGGATGCACAGTTACGGTCCGCGGCTTATCTACTCACTCACAGCCGGCAGCGGGAAGGGGATGGAGTGCAGCACACGGCAGGACCTCTATGATGCTGTCAGTGTTGTGCTTGAGCCGGTGACCGGGCCGCTCGTTGTTACAGGTCCCGGATTCATCAAAGAGGATTTTGCACGACGTCTCAAGGCACTCCAGCCAAGCCGTGCCGGTTCAGTACTGGTCATTGAGACACGCCGGAGCGGCAGGGGAGCAGTTCAGGAAGTCATCGGCCAGGGTGTGCTTGAGAAGCTCACCGGAGATCTACAGCTGGCACGTGAGGTCAGGTTCCTCGATGAACTTATGGCACGGATCGCCAAAGGTGAACCTGCAGCATACGGACAGCAGGAGGTATCAGACGCTGTGAAGTTCGGGGCTGCAGAGACACTCCTCATAGCAGATACCGGGCTTCATAACCCTTCGGTGACTGCTCTTGTCACCGAGGCTGAAGCGATGCGGGCAGATGTTGTGATCCTCTCGACAGAGTTCGAGCCCGGTCAGCGTCTTGAGAAACTGGGCGGGGTTGCAGCCCTGCTCAGGTACCCTATCTCATAAGATACGCTGTAATTACCACCAAGAAGGTCAGAACGAAAGCACCAGTTCAACCGGACAGTGATCAGATCCCATCACATCGCTGCGGATCAGCGATGCTTCTACATTCTCTCTCATCCTTTCGTTCACAAAGAAGTAGTCAATACGCCACCCGACATTACGTGTCCGTGCCCTGGTTTTGTAGTCCCACCAGGTATAGTGGCCCCCTTCAGATTCAAAGAGCCGGAAGGTGTCGATGAATCCTGCGTCTACCAGGTGATCAAGCCATCTGCGTTCAACCGGGAGAAACCCGGATACACTCTCGTTCTCCTTCGGCCTTGCAAGGTCGAGAGGATGATGAGCGGTGTTGACATCTCCGCATATGATGATCCTCTCTCCTGCCGCATCCTGTTCCCTGATGTGATTCAGGAATGATTCATAAAACCTGAGTTTGAATGCGAGCCGTTCCTCAGATGCCCCTCCATTCGGGAAGTAAATTGTATACAGGGTGAACTCGGGGTATCTGGCAATGATCGTCCTCCCCTCATGATCAAATTCGCCAGCACCGAACCCGTACGAGATCTCATCCGGCTCTCTTCTGGTATAGAGCGCAACCCCGCTGTATCCCTTCCGTTCTGCAGGGTTCAGATAAAAAAAGTAGTCCCCGATCCGCCCGAGACCCGCAGGCAGGCTCTTTGCATCAACCTTGGTCTCCTGTAGGCCGCAGATGTCGGGCTTATCATGGAGCAGAAAGTCTGGAAATGTTCTACCATCAAGAACCTCTTTTCCTGCTATAGCACGCAGGCCATTCACGTTCCAGGAGAGTATCCTGTATCTGGTCATTGATTATCCTGATTCATGGAATACTGCTGACCGGTGATTATCCGATTCCAAACTCCCTGAGTGCCCGGACACTGTTATAGGCACCCCGGTAGGTCGGAACATCCACCACTCCCTGGGCCCCGTGAGCATACATCGCTGTGGCGATAGTGCTGAAGTTGATCGATCCCTGTCCCACCTCCTGGTGCTCTTCAGAGATCCCCTTGCAGTCGTATAGGTACATGTACCTGCTCGCCCCATCATGCAGGAACTGCGGGAGGCATCCGTTTGCATGGGCATGTCCAATATCAAGTGCCAGAGGAACCTGACTTATCATCCCGAGATCCTCGGGTGTCCTGAGCAGGTACTTCGACCACCGACCGGTGTTCCTGATAAGGAACCTGACCCCGTACTCGTCTGCAGCCTGGATCAGATCCCTGCTTGACCGTGAGAGCTGCTTGCGTGCCTGCGCAAATTCTGAGGGCGAGGTGAGGTATCCCGGGTTCACGATGACATCAGCATTTACCTCTGCAGCAAATGTGAACCGTTCCACAACCACGGCCACCGATGCCTGCCTGACCGGTTCAAGAATACTTGACAGGTTGATATCAAGTTGTGGCAGACGTATTGAGTACCGGTACGGAAACGACTCAAGAAGGCTTACCGAGGGGATGCGATGTGCTCCCCCGTCAATAATCTCGACTCCCCTGGTAAGCGATCCCAGATTCTCCAGCGTAACCTCAAGCGGAGAATCCTTTAAACAACGGGTGGATATCCAGAGCATGATCTATACAGGTATCAGACCGGGTGACTGCCCTCCGAGTACCTTTCTCCTGAGGGTGTATGTGATCTCCAGGTATCAATCTGTTTCGTAATTATTCTGGCTGAGGTGTCTGGCCTATACCGTATCATTTTTCCGTACTGATCTGCAACATAGTACACATGGCAGTAAATAAGGACTCAACCATCCTTGAAGTTCTTCAGGCAAACCCTGACGCCGGAGCGGTCTTTGCACGGTTTGGCATGGGCTGCGTCGGATGTGCGATCAGCCGTGGCGAGACTGTCAGTGAGGCAGCTGCTGCTCACGGAATTCCTCTCGCAGATCTTCTCAGTGCCCTCGGTATCGAGGCATAATTCTTTTTTAAGTATCTAACCGGACGTCTAGAATTATATTTCAGAACCTGACCGGTTTCTGACGATCTGTGGTATCGAAAAAAAGAGGTACCGGTATTCTTACTGGTAACCGAATGACTTGAGAACTACATCAGGGTTGACAGCCCCAACATGGTAGACCTTGCCCTCAGACAGCTCGTTGATGGTGACTTCGGCTGGTGAGAAGAGCGAGGTGTCGATCTGGTAGAAGTCAAAGTTTGCTTCCTTGAAGATCTCGTAGAACGGCTTGCCGTATCCTTTTGACTTGTTGCTCGGGATCTTGTCGAGGTAATCCTTGATCTCCGGTGCCTTCATCGTGAGATTGATCTGACCGTGATAGATGGTTGCATCATTGGTCGTGCCCATTGCCTTGGTTGCATCTGCCTTTACCGGTGGAATAGGTGCACAGCCGATTGCTGCGGTGATCTTCTTGGTGTCAAACCCGAGTTCGTTCAGCTTGTAGACTGCTGTCTCAACGCAGCGTCCGGAAACCTGGATCGAACCGACGATGGATGCGGTTGGCGCAACGACTGCACAGAGGTTCTCAACCTCGATACCACAGTCCTTTGCGATCTTCTCCATAACCTCACCATTTGGCAGGTGGTCTGACTCAAGTGCGATGACTGCATCGTCGCTCTCGTCCTCGTATCCGATGACCTCAAAGGTGTGCTTTGGCTTGAGTGCAAGTGCCCGGGCAGGACCTGAACCCATAGCAAAGTAGTTACCAACCTTTACTGTCCATCCGGCCTTCTGTGCACCGAGACAGGAGATCGCGGGAAAGTCGGTGCTGACCTCGATGAATGGCATCGGCACGTCTTTGATCTGTCCCATCCTGAAGTTAACCTCTCCAAGACCGCCCATACAGATCTCAGTAAATGCACGTCCTGCAGCGTATCCGCCGGCAACAGAGACACCACAGTCCACGATCTTGGCACCATTGTCAAGTTCATGGTATGCGACATTAAAATCTTCAGAATAGTTTGCGAGATTATCGAATATCTCAAGAGCTAATTCATTAACACTTATCACGTTCGAACCCCCATGGAGTACACTTACATCTGGGATGGAACTGTATTGAAGACTTCGATTCCGTCTTTGAACGCCTTTTTATAGATATAAAAGAATTTTATCCGGATCATAGCGGAGATTGATCAGTCGTGTCCGTCCCCTTCCTTCCTTGAACTGAAGGTTGAGCAGGCGGAGGCTGTCGAGCTTCTGGACCATCTCATAAAATGATGTGTACCCGATCTTGAGTTCCTTCTTTGCAACCTCGAAGAGGACGCCGGTTGTGAGCTGTTCATCGCTCTTTGATTCCTTTGCGATCAGTTTGATCAGGGATTTCTCCTCTGCATTCAGGGATTTCAGACTGTACTGAAGGTGGACATACTTCGATACCTTATACGCTTCCCTAATATGTTCCCTGCTGATCTCACGTTCTGCAGCCATCTCTGCGTTGAGAGCAGACCGCTTCAGCATATCGATACCGACCCTGAGGTCGGCTGAGGCCATCGTGTGTGCTGCAATAATTTTGAGCATCTCATCAGAGAGAACTCCTGGATAAAATCCCTGCAGTACTCTCTCACGGAGGATGTTGTAGACCTCTGTCTCTGCATACGGGGGAAAGTAGATCTCGGTCGGAGAAAAGACCGACCTGACGCGGCTGTCAATCTCACGGGAGAGATCGACTTCCATGTCAGAAATAACAACAATAACGCCCACCCGTGTTCCCGGGTATGCCTCGTGGGATCTCAAAAGGAGATAGAGTACCTTGTTCAGTTCGTTCTCGACAAGCAGGTAGTTCGCATCATCAAGGGCAACCACAACGACCCGGTTCAGTTCGATCATTGCCTGGGCAATCGACTCAAAGACCCGTTTGAACGAGTTCCCGGCTGCTGACGGGAGGTGGCCGGCAAGTTTCTTGTATATCTCTGAAAGGATGGAGAAGCGAGTGTTCTCGATCTGGCAGTTGATCTGGACCGGGACCATCATCGATTCGATCTCTTCAAGATCGCTGAAGATCTTTCTGACCGATGTACTTTTTCCGGTTCCCGGTGTCCCTTTGATAATGGCGTTGAGTGGCCTTCCACCCTTCAATCCGGGTTTCAGCAGGAAGGAGAGCTCACGCATCTGGTTCTCCCGGTAGTTGAACTGGTCGGGAATATAATCTATCTCAAAAACGTCGGGGTCCCGGAAGAGGGTCTCATCCCACATCAGTAAACTCTTCTTCGGCATGGCTTCCCCTTTATATAACAGCCCTGTCTCTCTCTGAATGAGGCCGGTTCTGGTGACGTATTGGCGGTGGGATGACTAGATGTTGTCGGTTCCCTGATACTTCAGTCCCCTCTCCTCTCTGCTTCCCGTTACCAGGAATTACTCAGAGAGGAGGAGAGGGAGAAGGTCAGTCCCCTTCATCGATCCATATCCACCTGAAGCAGCCTCTTTCTCCGAGAACCTGGTGCAACCGTCTGTTCTGATCCCCCTGATTGCAAACGGAACCGGATCCATGGTATGAGTCTTTACTCTGATTGGGGTCGGATGGTCAGGCAGAACTGCGATCCTGCCGTCAAATTCCTGCATGATCACACCAAGCATGGCATCAACCCGCTCGATCGCCAGGATCTTCTCCTTCAGGTCTCCCATGTGGCCCGCCTCATCAGGTGCCTCAACATGAAGATAGAGAAAGTCAAGATGTTTGAGTGCTTCTATAGCGTATCGTGCTTTTGCGTTGTAATCAGTGTCAAGGAATCCTGTTGCTCCCGGTACTCTGACGATCTCCATTCCTGCGTATTGTGCGATCCCGTTGAGAAGATCCACTGCAGAGATCATACCGGCGGAGATTCCCCACCGCTCCGAAAAATGTGAAATCTCCGGACGCTTACCGCTGCTCCAGGGCCAGATGTGGGTCACCGGCTTTTTACCTGCAGCAATCCGCTCCTTGTTGACCGGATGTTTGTCAAAGACCCTGCTGCTGATCTCCATGAGTGAGAGGATGAGATCCCGATCAGGTCCCTTCGGGAGCCACTCCTCGATCTTCTGATCTACAATATCATGTGGCGGTGTTGATTCGACTCCTTCACCACCGGGCATGACCATCAGATTGCGATAACTGACACCTGGGTAAAAAACTGCTGTTTTATGAAGATAAGTCTTCCTGAGTTCTTCATTCAGCGCCTCAAGCAGAGCTGCCCCTTCCGGACTGCTGATATGCCCTGCAGAGAAGTCTGTCATGACCCTGTCTGTGATGGTGACAAGATTGCACCGGTATGCCATATCAGCAGGGCCGAGATTGATCCCCATGCTTGCGGCCTCAAGAGCGCCTCTTCCTGTGTAACTTGTCTTTACATCATAGCCGAGAACGCCCAGGTTGGCGATGTCACTCCCCGGCTGGTATCCGTCAGGAACAGTCTTGAGCAGACCCATCGCTCCTTCCCGGGCGATCTGGTCCATGAATGGAGTATCAGCCACTTCAAGCGGAGTTCTTCCCCCGAGTTCGGCGATCGGCTCATCTGCCATCCCGTCCCCGAGGACGATCAGGTACTTCATCACTGCCCCGAGAGCGCTGCCCTGACTGCCAGCCTGACACTCTCATGGCTGCCGATCTTCGGGGTGTAGCCAAGTGCTTTGAGTTTTTCAACCGAGAGCTGCATCTTAGGGACATCTCCAATCCATCCGCGGCTCCCGCCGGTGTACCGGTATGAAACCCCGGAGAGCCCTGCCTCTTGGACCAGGATATCGGCAATGGTGGTCACATCTATCCAGTCCTCTGATCCGATGTTGTAGGTGTTCACCTGTTCACTGGCATGAGCAATCACGTACGAGATTGCATCAACACAGGCTGTAACCTCGAGGTATGACTTGGTCTGTTTCCCGTCCCCGAGGATCTCAAGTTCGTTCGGGTTGGCTTTGAGTTTCCTGATAAAGTCGGTGATGACTCCGTGTCCGCTTCTCGGGCCGATGATATTGGCAAACCTGAATATGTAGCCCTTAACACCGAAACTGTGGCAGTATGCAGATATCAGTGCTTCACAGGCAAGTTTTGCTGCACCATACACCGAGACCGGCTCCATCGGGGTGTATGTCTCGGGTGTCGGGATGACAGTGGCCTCACCGTATACGGTGGAGGTGGAGGTGAAGACGATCTCAGGAATCTTGTGAATTCTGATCGCTTCGAGTACCCGGTGGGTTGCGACGATGGTATTGTTCAGCTGAGCATCAGGAGTGACGGCACTCTCCCTGACATCAGGGTCTGCGGCGATATGCCATACGCGGTCGGCGCCTGCACAAACATCCTGCCATCCGGGTTCGAGCAGATTTGCCCGTACGAACTTAACCGCTCCTGAATCGATGTGCCTGCTGATGAAACGCAGGTCTCCGGCGAGGAGTGCATCGATCACCACAACCTCATCTCCCTGCGCTACGAGGTGATCAACGATATGAGAACCGATGAATCCGGCTCCGCCGGTTACGATACTACGCATCCATACAAATATTCCTCTCCTTCTACCTAAGCGTAAGCCATGTTCATCGGGATCGATCACGGAACAACAGCCATGCGGTTTGCAGGTGCGGATACCTGTTTTAAAATACCGCGTAAGGAAGCGACCGGCTTTTGCATGACCGATCTCGCACGCCTCACTCCAGAAAAAAATCTTGACAATATCGAGGGGATTGCTGTAACCTACTCTATGGGTGACAACTTCTCGGCAATAACAAATATCCAACGCCTGGAGAACCGTGGACTTGTCAGCCGTGAGGGCGCCGGTGAACATACTGGTGGTGGAACCCGGGTATTTGATGAGGTGAAGATGAGTGGCATCCCGGCGGTTGCCATCCCTGGACTGCACCGCGGTTCCCCAACCGATCCCAGGTTCAAGGCCTACTCTCACCAGGCGAGTCCGGAGAAGATCGGAATCGCATATGAGGTGACCCGCCACCTCGGCCCTGACTGCATCGTCTGCGATATCAGCTCAAATACCGTCTCTCTCCTGGTAAAAGACGGACGAATTGTCGGAGGCTTTGATGCCTGCCTCTTTGCACCCGGGAGGGTCCACGGTGCACTAGATCTCGATGCTATCAGGGCAGTGGATGCCGGTGAAATATCAGCAAACGATGCATTCCTCCACGCCGGTGTCGGGAAGACCCTGCCTGAAGATCAGCAGATTCCGGCCCTTGCCATGTTTGCAGCGATGGAATGTGCCTCGCTTGCCCTCCTGGCTCCCGGTGCACCGGTTGCCCTCTGTGGAAGTCTGGCAGATGCCGTTGAACCAGGAGTCACCGAACTTCTTGGAACGAGACCACTGGTTCTTGATGAATGGGCAGCAGCGAGAGGTTTGTCTGCCATCGCAGAAGCGGTCTTCAAAGACAAGGTGGATGAGATTATCGGAATTCCGGTATCGCGTTAAGAACAAATTTTTTCAATCGGTTCAGGCTATAACCCGTTTCACACCCTAACTGTCCCGTCACCCAAATATAGCCCGGAAGTAAAGGAAAGACTATACGGATAAGATGGATTACCAGGAGGGTGAATATTTGACTAAAACCTCATCTAATTCTGTTCTACCGGTTGTACTGTCAGAACTGAAAAGCCATATCCCTGATATTCTGGAGACTTATAAAGTTCGCAGAATCGGAGTATTTGGATCTGTCAGCCGCCAGGAGGACTCTCCTGAAAGTGATATTGATATTCTCATTGATTTCATTCCCGGAAACGAAAAGTATCGTGCCTTTATTGGATTGGCTGATGCTTTGGAAAGCCTGCTCAACCGTCCGGTTGATCTCATAACGGTGAATAGCCTGTCCCCTTATATACGACCGGTCATCGAGAAGGATGTGATCTGGATCAATGGATGATAGAATCTTCCTTCATCACATTCTCGAAGAGACGCAGTTTATACTTGATCTCTGTTCATCCCGAACGATTGAAGAGATAATATCAGACCCGATAAACCAGAGGGCTGGTCGATCCAGTTTAGAAACAATTGGGGAAGCAACCAAGAATATCAAATCGGATTTTTGCAACAATTATCCAGATATTTTCCGGAATGGCATGATAGGAATGTGATCGTCTTATCCATCACTACTTTGGAATAGACTGGAATCTGGTTGCTGATGTCATCACTGATGAGATTCCAACTCTCAACTCAGCAATCGCACGGATTCTGGATCAACTCTAAATAAGTCCTTCAGCTTTCTTCAATCCTTGTTGATATTGTAGTGTCTTCCCAAGAAGCCCATGGTCATTCGTAAGTACTTTATCTTTCAGGATCACCTATTGACATTCAGGGATTGTGTACCATTTCTGAGGGCCGACTTCGAAACATAACTCATATACCGGAAGGATGCCGGTCAGATCTGAATGGCATAACTATTATTCTGGTCTTCTTTCTCCTTCTCTTCATTGTTATCCTGGCTCCTCTGGCATCAGGTTCAGAGTTGCCTGATTCATCATCAAACCTGACTGTGAATCCTGCCGTGATCACCGTCGGAGTATACGTGGTGGACTTCAAGAAGTTTGATATCCAGGAAGGAACCAGCGAGGTGGACTTTTATCTCCATCTGATGTCAGACTTTCCCATCACCATCAATGATATCGAACTGATGAACGGTGATATTCTATCAGTAGATCTGGTTCACAATACTACCTATGACAAATTTTACCGGGTACATGCATCGGTAAGTACCGATCTCACCCTGCAGAATTACCCGTTTGATTCAGAGACGATACGAATAGAGATAGAACCCAAGGATTTCTATGAAGATGAAGCAGTCATTGCCGTTGATACCATCAAAACTGGTATAGATCCGTCTGAAAAGATAGATGGATGGTCATTTGTGAATGTCAGTTCCACAACCGACAGCCAGGTCTTTCCTGGTGACGGGAGGGCATACTCACGGGCAACCTTCTGTTTTACAATGAAGAGGGAGGCACTCTCCAATATTCTCAAGTTTTTTCTCCCGATCTTCCTGATCGTCTGCGTCTCTCTTTTCTCATTACTGATGAAGGTAACCTCACGCCTGAGCCTGAACTCCTCAATGTTCCTGGCTGCTGTGCTAATTCACTGGCGGGTTGTAAGCGAGATACCGAACCTCTCGTACGGGGTTTTTCTTGATATCTTCATGGTCATCACGTATGCAACCCTGATGATGGTGCTTATATCAGGAATTCTCAGAATCCATTTCACTGACAGTGGTCAGAATGAGCGGGCTGAACTGGTGCACCGGGTATCGATATGGTTCATCCCTGCCTTCTGTATTCTGAATTATATCTGGCTCTTTTACACACTTCGGGCCTGAAAAACCTGGCAGACCCGGTTCCTTCTTTGTTGTGACTCAATTCCTGTGTCCTTTCCTTGATTCATCTCTTTTAACGGGAAGTCTGTACTCAGGGTCTGGGTTTTATATGATTAATCGTGTAAAATATACTCGGGATTTCTCTTGAGAGAACTACGAATACACGGAAGAGGTGGTCAGGGCTCGGTCACGGCTGCCGAACTGATCGCGGTAGCGGCCTTCAAAAGTGGCGTCTACTCCCAGGCATTCCCGGCTTTCGGGGTCGAGAGACGCGGAGCTCCGGTCCAGGCATTTGTCAGGTTCTCAGATAATAAGATCCGGCTCCGGAGCCAGATCTACGAGCCTGATTATGTCATTGTACAGGACAGTACCCTCATCAAGGATGTCAACGTCTTCTCCGGAATGAAGGAGGGTGGTATCATCCTGATCAACACCGAGAAGGGGCTTGACTCACCGGTACCTGCAGGAGTAAAGTTGATCCAGCTCGATGCAACCAAGATGGCACTTGAGGTTCTTGGTGTTCCGATCACCAACACTACCCTGATGGGCGCTTTTGCTGCAGCAAGTGGAGAGATCACCCTTGCTGCCCTCGAAGAGGCAGTACGGGAGCGTTTCTCAGGCTCTCTGGCTGATAAGAATGTGAATGCTGCGCGTGCAGCCTTTGACCTGATCAAGGGAGGTGCCTGATGGCTCTTCGTATCGGGTGTGCAGCAGCACCCGGCCAGGCCCAGGAGAACAAGACCGGATCATGGCGTGTCTTCAAACCTATCTATGATCACGAGAAGTGTACCGGCTGCAGCATGTGCCAGATTGTCTGTCCTGAAGGGTGTGTACATCCTCATGACAAGAAGTTTCTTCCAGACTATGACTTCTGTAAGGGATGCGGACTGTGTGCAGCAGAATGCCCTGTAGATGCGATCACCATGATCAAGGAGGAGAAGTAGATGAAGGGAATTCTTGAAGGATCGCATGCAGCTGCTGAAGCCGCAAAACTCTGCAGGCCTGATGTGGTATCTGCATATCCGATCACCCCGCAGACCCATATCGTGGAGCGGCTTGCAGAGATGGTTGCCGATGGAGAACTGGATAGTGAATACATCTGTGTCGAGAGCGAGTTCTCTGCCCTCTCTGCATGCCTTGGTGCATCAGCAGCAGGGTCACGGGTTTACTCTGCAACCTCTTCACAGGGTCTGCTCCTTATGGCTGAAGTCTGCTTCAATGTTGCAGGAATGCGTCAGCCGATCGTCATGTCGATAGCAAACCGTGCAGTCGGAGCCCCGCTCTCTATCTGGAACGATCAGCAGGACTCGATCTGCCTTCGTGACTGTGGATGGATCCAGCTCTACGCCGAGGATGCACAGGAGGTCCATGACTTCCACTATATCGCATACAAGGTTGCAGAGGATCACCAGGTTCTCCTCCCGGTCTTCATCTGCTTTGACGGATTTATCCTCTCTCACACGTATGAGCCGGTGGATATGCCAACCCAGGCCGAAGTGGATGAGTTCCTTCCTCCGTACAAGCCATACAACATGCTCGATGCAAAGAATCCGCTCAGCATGGGCATGTATGCAACACCTGAATACTACATGGAGTTCAGGTACGAGATAGACCAGGCGATGGTCAGGTCTGCTGACGTCATCAGAAAGGTCGGAAAAGAGTTCGGGCAGAAGTTCGGACGCGATTACAGCAATCTGGTTGAATCATACAAACTGGACGATGCTGAAGTAGCCATTGTAGCCCTTGGATCTGTAAGCGGAACCATCAAGGATGCGATCGACGAGATGCGGGCAGAAGGCAAGAAGGTCGGCCTGCTCAGGCTCATAGCGCTCAGACCCTTCCCTGCAGAGGATGTCAGGAAAGCCCTCAAGGGTGTCAAAAAGGTCGGTGTCTTTGAGAAGAACCTCTCGATCGGCTCCCGGATGAAAGGAGCAGTGGGATACGAGGTCAAGGACGCGATCAATGACTCGTCCGTATCTGTGCTGAGTTACGTTGCCGGACTTGGTGGCAGGGATATTACAATATCGGATATTAAGAAGATGGTCGGAGAGATTGAAGCCGGAAGAGGGGACTGCTTCTTAGGTCTTCGAGAGGAGCTGATCTAAATGGCAGACAAGACCTGTGAACTTGTTGACTGTGGACACCGTGCCTGTGGTGGGTGTGGACCTGCGTTTGCTGCCCGGTTGATCCTGAAAGGGTCAGGCCCGGATTCCATCGTCTGTGCATCAACCGGATGCATGGAAGTGTTCTCAACCCCATACCCGCAGACTGCCTGGAAGGTACCCTGGATCCACTCACTCTTTGAAAATGCTGCAGCAGTGGCATCAGGAGTCGAGTCAGCACTCAAGAAGCAGGGTCGCAAAGAGAACGTCCTCTGTATCTGTGGTGACGGTGCGACCTTTGATATCGGTATCCAGTGTATCAGTGGTGCATTCGAGCGTGGGCATAACATCACCTACATCTGCTACGATAATGAGGCCTACATGAATACCGGAATTCAGCGTTCCGGTGCAACCCCGTATGATGCCTCAACCACAACGTCTCCTGCAGGAAAGCGTTCGACAGGAAACAACCGTCCAAAGAAGGATCTTCCTCAGATTCTTGCAGCCCACGGATCACCATACGTTGCCACCTGTTCGATAGCATACCCGAATGATGTCATCAAGAAGGTAGACCGGGCTGTCCAGACCGAAGGGCCATGCTACATCCAGATTCACACCCCGTGCTGCACTGGCTGGGGTTTTGACGGTGCAAAGACCGTAGAACTCGCCAAGATGGCGATCGAGTGCGGGCTCTGGGTCAACTATGAGATGGTGAACGGAAAGGTGGAGAAGGTAAAGAAGGTCAAGAGAAAGCCGGTTGAGGAATACCTGAAATCCCAGAAGCGGTTTGCACACCTCTTCAAGCCTCAGCGCAATGACGTCGAGATCGCAAAGATCCAGGCAATCGCTGATGCAAATGCTGAAAAATACGGGATAGATCTTTAATCAGATCGTATTCAGATTAATCACTCTATATTTTTTATTTCACCAGTACTCCTGATCAGAGTTGTTATGAAGTTACACCTCTACGTCTATATGATCCAATAATTCTTCCTCATATAATGGAGAGTTCATCAGATCAGGCAGGCGTCAGGAGAACAGGATGATTCCGGTACTCTTTATCGACGATAATAAAGAGCTCTGCACCCTTTTCCAGATATATCTTGAGGAATCAGGAGAGTTCTCGGTGCATACCTGTGATAACGGAGAAGAGGCTCTCTCCTATCTGAAGACCCATCAGGTCATGGCCGTGATCTCTGATTATGACATGCCTGAGATGAACGGGATTGATCTGCTCAGAAAACTCAGGGATATTCATCCCCGTCTCCCATTCATCATGCTCACCGGCAACGACAGCAAGGATACCGCCATTGCTGCCCTGAATGCCGGTGCTGATTTTTACCAGAACAAGGCAGATGACTTCGAGGTGCAGGTTCTTGATCTCTCCCACAAGATCAGGATCCTCTCAGGTCGGCACGAGGCAGAAGAGGCGGCACGGAAAAAGGATGGCATTCTTGCAGCCATAAGTCATGCTGCAGAGCGGCTGCTCCGGGGAAGCGGATGGCAGGAGGATATCGAGGAGGTTCTTGGGCATCTTGGCAGGGCTACTGACGCGGCATCGGTCTTTGTTGCAGGAAAAGGAGATGAATCATCAGAATCAGTGATGGATCCTGTCATCTGGGAGCGAATACGTACCCCTGGCCGGCCGGAAAGATTTAACCAGATTCATTCCTGGTGGCAGGAACCTGAGCGTGCAGAACGCCTTGCAGCAAATCAGGAGATACAGGAGTATTTCTCACCACCGGAAGATGGATCTTCACATGATGTTTCTGGAACAATTCTTCTGATTCCGGTTTTTCTTGAAAGCGACTGGTGGGGGGTCCTGGGCATTACTGATAGGCGAAGCAGCCGGATCTTCAGTCCTGAAGAGGTGAGTGCACTCCGGATGGCTGCCCGGGTTATCGGGTCGGCACGGTACAGGATGTACATCGAGGAGATATTCAGGAATCCGGTCGAAGAGTCGCTGGTCGGGGTGTTCATCGAGGATAACGCCAGGTTCCTGTATGCAAACTCGAAATTCTGCGATATGTTCGGGTACTCACGGGAGGAACTCCGCAGGTTTCAGACGCCTCTCTCGGTGATTCATCCAAAGAGTCGCGATGAGATAAGCAGCGTCTTTACGGATATCAAAGAGAAGAGGATTCCATTCAAACATTTTGAGATAGCAGGAGTGAAGAAGGATGGCAGCACGATCTGCCTTGAGGTCTACCTGACCACCCTCCCGGGCGAAAAACCGGACTGTCTTATCGGAAATGTGATGGATGTCTCTGATCAGCATCGTGCCAGAATGGCCCTGGCAGAGAGTGAGAAGCGGTTCCGCAGTCTCTTCAGTAACATCCGTGACCTTGTCATCCTCCACCGGATTCCTGCTGAAGGATCAGAGATCATCGAGATCAACAACTCTGTCTGTGATACGCTGGAGATCGGTCGTGAAAAGATCCTCTCCCTGACACTTACCTCCCTCACCCCACGTGAGCACGAACTTGCAAAGGTCGTCTCCCATTGCGAAACGGCGGCCGTCTCCGGGCGGGCTGCGGTCCAGACCTGTCTTCTGAAAAGTAACGGAAGTCCGATCCCCGTGGACCTTGTTACCCACCGGATACTGATGGAGGGCCGGGCAGTCCTTCTCTCAGTAGCCCGTGATATTACCGAGCGTATCGAGGCTGAAGCGAAGATCCGTACCGGAGAAGAACTTCTCAAACGCAATATGCTCGTCTCACTCCATGAGAAAGAGACCCTTCTGCGGGAGATCCATCACCGGGTCAAGAACAACATGCAGATCATCATCAGTCTGCTCAAGCTCCAGGATTTTAAGGTTGAGGATCCAAAGGTCCATGAGATAATCAGGGACTGCCGGAGCAGAATCTACTCGATGGCAGTGATCCATGAGAAACTCTACCAGACCGATGAACTGACCTCTATCAGGCTTGATGAATACATCAGTGATCTGGCAGACCGGGTTATGCATGAGTTTGATAACGGTGAAGATCGGATAACCTTCGCTCTTCATTATGATAACCCGGTTCTTGTGGATATCGGGACCGGAATACCGCTTGGTCTTATCCTGAATGAACTGATCACAAACAGCATGAAGTACGCCTTTGATCCTGACCAGACTGGTGAGATATGGGTTGGACTGCACCGCGAGGGCGACTCACTGATCATAACTGTTGCAGATTCCGGCCGTGGCCTTCCTGAATGGTTCACTGCAGAGAGTACAGCCACCCTCGGTACTGAACTGATCCAAGGTCTGGCCCGGCAACTGGATGGCACCGTGTTTTGGAAGAGTGATCATGGTACGGTATGCACGCTCACAATTCCGTATCCGACAATACCCGTGGAAGAGACCTCATGACAAAAGGTAAGAAAATTCTGATCGTTGAGGATGAGATGGTCATCTCTCTGGAGATAGCCGCAACACTAAAACGACTTGGCTACGAGGTGGCCGGCCAGGCCATCACCGGCGTTGAAGCGTTAAAACTCGTCGAAGAGACAGATCCCGATCTTATTCTTATGGATATCAGGCTGAAAGGGAATATGGACGGGATCGAGGCTGCCTGTCAGGTCAGTGACCGCTTTGATCTGCCGGTCATCTTCCTCACAGCCCACTCTGATGAGGCAACACTTGAACGGGCTATCGCAGTCAGTCCTTCTGGATACCTGATCAAGCCGTTCAAGGACCGGGAACTCTACTCGTCCATCGAACTTGCCTTGCACAAGCATGAGATCAGGCAACGGATTCGGCCTGAAAAGATCGTGCGTGAGGTCCAGTCTGATCTTGCCCACCTGTCAGGTGTCAATGCCCTTGTTATCAGTCCGCGGGGAATTGTCATCAGGGCAAACCAGAATATGTGCGATCTTTTAGAGACAGATCAGGCTGATCTTAATGGAACCAGGATCACAGCCTGGATCTGTTCAGATAAGGCCACGGCTGAAACCCCGGTTACAGAGGGTTCCATTCTCCCCTGTAATGTAGCTTTACGGAGTCAGAAGGGTGCAATCAGAAAAGTCTCAATCGAGGCCGGGTTCATCGCCGGCGAGGAAGGTCGGGTGCAGGGATACCTTCTGGTTATCACCCCGGTCTATGAGAACCTGATCTTTCCAATATCACAATCTCTTTCATAGTGTATCCATGACAACATCATCTGTTCTTGAAATATCCACTCCCAATGGCCTTGTAACGGTTTCACAGGCCATCATAGCCCGGCCTGCAGATATGCGTGAACTCTACCTGGCAGGTGACTGGTGGGACGATTCCTGGGATGAGGCGTTCCTTTCTGCTGTCGTTGAGAAGGGATTTGCGTTTGTTGTAGCTGTCGCTCCTGATGGGACCTGGATCGGGATGGGACGGCTCATCTCAGACGGCGTATCCGACGCTTACCTGCAGGACATTGTGGTTCTCCCTGCATGGGAGGGTCATGGAATCGGATCTGCCATTGTCAGGTGTCTCCTCTCGATCTGCAGAGAGAAGGGGATAGACTGGATCGGTACCGTTGCAGGACCAGAGACCGAGTACTTCTATCGCAGATTCGGGTTTGCTCGGATGAACCGGTACACCCCGATGCGGTATGAGCGCTAGACATCCGCCCGGGGTGAATAGACGTGGGTGATCGTCAGGTAACGCTTGAGGGATCTCCTGCCGGCCCTTCCTCCGGTGTGGTTGTGACTGATATCCATCCGGTCATCATCTCGGTGAGCAGGGCAACTGACATTCCTGCATTTTATATGGACTGGTTTCTTCACCGGTTCCGTGAGGGCTATGTCATCTGGAAGAATCCGTACCGGCAGAACAGGAGGCAGAAGGTCCTCTTTGACAAGACTCGTGCTGCAGTCTTCTGGACCAAAGATCCGGGTGCTCTGCTCTCCAGGGCAGATGAGATCGATGCCCTGGGTATCCACTGGTATGCCCAGGTAACCCTGAATGATTATGAGGGTCTCGGGTATGAACTCCGGGTACCTCCCCTTGAAAAACGAATCCGGGATTTTCAGGAACTGAGCAAAAGGCTCGGAAAGGAACGGGTTGTCTGGCGGTTCGACCCCCTTCTTCTCTCTGACTCGCTCCCGTTCGCATCACTTTCAGATCGGATAGAGCATCTCTTCACAAACCTTGCTCCGTATTGTGAGCGGATGGTCTTCAGTTATGTGGACATTGCCGGGTACCGGGGGGTGACGAGGAATATGAAGCAGTACGGGCTGACCGGAGTCAGGGAATTTCTACCTGAAGAGAAACTGCAGATCGCACAGGTGCTTCAGCGTTGTGGAGAAAAGTACGGCGTTCTTGTTATGGCCTGCTGCCAGGCACTGGACCTCACCGGGTTTGGCATCGTTCCCGGTCGATGTGTTGATGACCGGCTCTTTCGCAGGATAGCAGGAGATGATACTGAGTTCATGGCATGGCTTGACCGGGATGCCCGGAAGGACACCGGACAGAGGGCTCATTGTACCTGTATCGTCTCCAAGGATGTGGGTGAATACTCAACCTGCCTGCACCAGTGCCGGTACTGTTATGCAAACCGGAGCGACGAGGTGGTAGCAGGCAGGTACCTGCTTCACCATCAGGCCATGAGCCGGGGGATCATTCCAGAGTCGATCGTGCCCGAGTTCTGATCATCTTTATCTGAGTGAAACCCTCATTATGGATCAGATGGTGGAATGTGAGTTCTGCGGAACAAGTGTCTCTGGAGGTTCTGCATTTACCTGCACCTATTGCCATGGCACCTTCTGCCCGGCCCACCGGCTCCCCTTCAACCATGCCTGCCCGAAGATAGACGAGTGGCGGAGCTCAAAGCCGGCTAAACAGAAGGGTGTCACGCGAAAGAAGGGTATGAGTGTTCTGGCTGATCAGAAGGGGATCATTGCAGGCGGAGTGCTGATGCTTGCCCTGATCATCATTTTTCTTCTGATCTTCAGGGTGCTCTGACCGGGAACCTTCTGTCAAGCCGGTTCCCGAGTTCAATCAGATAGTCTCTCCCGTACAACCCGTTTTCAAGTCCGGCAATCAGTTCTGCAGGCAGACCTTCTCCCTGGGAACCAAGAGAGATCAGTGATGCTCCAAGGGCGATAGCAGCGGTTGTATCGGTATCACCCCCGAGCAGAACAGACTCGCGGAGTACCTGGCAGGGCTCTTCTCCATACCTGGCAAGAATGGCAACCACGGCACCAAGCAGGATGAGCGACTCTGTATAGGGCACCCCGTATGAGGCGTGCTCCTGCAGAATAATATCAGGGCTCCACCCGGACTCAATGATTCTGCGAAGATACTCTTCTCCCTCAATGGTGAGGTCAGATATCAGGCCCGGGAGATCCCTGATGATATCAGGAAACGATCTCGCCGAATAGTACCGTTCGTGGCAGATGAGTGCGATCCCGACTGTTGCAGCGATGGCATCAGGATGTCCGTGTGTGATGCGGGAACTGAGGATGGCACACCTGATCACTTCTTCGCGATCTGAGATCATCCCGATGGGCAGTGCCCGCATGGCTGCCCCGTCACTCTTCCGCTCCCTGATCTCATCTCCGGTGAGTGTATGCAGGAACTCAGTGCCAGTTTCAGAATCCTGCAGCATTCTGGTTGTAACCGGTGAATACCCGAAACGGGGGTCACGCTTGTATGCATAAAGCAGGCTCTCTGCCAGGTTCACTTCTGTGAATGGTTCTGCTGACACGAGAAGTTCAGCAACACCAATAGCCATCTGGGTGTCATCAGTGTACCGGTTCGAGTGCCTGTATCTGAAGATACCATCAGAGAGATCTATCTCATGTCTGCTTCTGTTCTCAAACCCTGCACCGAACGCATCACCGATGGCCATACCAAGAAGGAGTCTTGCACCGGTGCTCAGATCCTGGAGAACCGGTGCTGTATTGACGTGGTCCGGGCTCATCCTAACCCGAAAAAAGAGTTATACGATCTTGTCACAGCGGAGGCACTCGTTGTATCCCTTATCCTTGATCAGTTTCAGGATCTCACGGGGGTTTCCGTGGCATTTGAACTCACCGTTTATCATCACGTGTCCCTTGTCCACATCCAGATAGTCCATGATATATCCGGTATGGGTGATGACAAGCCCGCTGTTCTTCCGGTTTGCAAACCGCTGGTGTTTCTGGAGAAGATGAGCGATCGACTCTCCCATGAGGTGAATATTCTCAAGATCCACCCCGCTCTCAGGCTCATCGAGCATAATGAACGAGGGGTCCTGCACCATCATCTGCAGGATCTCGCTCCGCTTGATCTCCCCGCCTGAGAACCCCTGGTTGATATCACGCTCAAGAAAATCTGTCATATTCATCCGGGTGATGGCTGGCTGAATGTCCCGTCCCTCGTCCGGATTGATGACGTTCAGCATCTTCCCGAGTTTCAGGCCTGCAATCGTCGGCGGGCGCTGGAACATAATACCCATTCCGAGCCTTGCCCGTTCATGAACCGGCTTGTCGGTTACATCAACTCCGTTGAAGAAGATCTTCCCGCTGGTGACCTTGTAGGCATCAAAGCCCATGATCGTCATCAGCAGGGTGGATTTTCCAGAACCGTTCGGTCCCATGAGCACATGGGTTTCCCCTTGCTCGATATGCAGATTTATCCCGTGAATAATCTCACGGTCCCCTATCGCAACATGCAGATCCTGTAACTCAAGCATAGACGGTTCTCTCATAGAATTCATTCTTCAGGCCATTTGATATTTGCCTGATACAGGTAATCTCCCGGCCTGAACCCGATCAGAGCAGTTGTTTTCCTGCATCTGTTCCTGGCATACACTCAAAGACGCTTGTGATTTTGAGTATGAGCAGGGATTTTGCCGGAAGTCCGGGTTTCTTCTCATGGATCATCTCGGTCATGCGGGCATGCTCCGGTCCTGATGTCTTCACTGTTACATCGGCCTTTATCTGGTAGCATCCTTTTGCACCGGCCCCGTAGAGGTAGATAGCAGCCTTCGGGTTTTCAAGGACATTCTTCAGGCTCTTGTGCATGAAGTTGTCACCGATCCAGATCGTCTGGGGATCGATGAGAAAGACAGAGCCCATCGGAGCAACGTTCGGAACGCCATCCTTTGAGGCGGTTGCAAGGGGAAAGACCTTCAGTGCCGAGAAAGCCTCCATCATTTCAGGGGTTAGTGCCATCATAGTAGTAACATGGTTTCCCCGCTATCTCATTAATCTTCGGATTGGACAGCAGGGAAAGAGCAGGGAAAGAGCAGGGTGCTGATAGTGACATTGCAAGCCAGGTACAATGATTCGTGCTCTGGTTATCAGTGGTATGCGAAGATTTCATGCGGTCATTCCGGAGCCCGGGTCATCGGATTTTGGAAAAACTTACCACAAACCAGTGAGACCGGAAGACTCATACCCCAGGTCCCGCCATGGCCTACTCCTGTAATCTGATGATGTATCCTTCAATGCCGGTAAGAGTCAGAGGCGAGGTGAAAATTCCCTTGCCTATCACGATCCCCTCAACAATCTCCTTATCCTTGGTGAGCAGGTTGCATGAGACTGCAAATGATCCCTGCCTGTTGATCCCATCCTGGATCTGACTTCTCACTTCTTCCCTGCATACCTGCTGAATCAGGTCAGGAAGACTGACAAGACCGGTCTCGACAAGATCTGTCGGTGCGTATCCGACAACCCTCTTTGATCCCTCATCGACATACTCAAACCCGAGTGCCGCATCAGCACGGCACCGGAAAGCCATCGCGGTTATTTTTCTGTTCTGACGGTTCATAATATCATTCAGAAGGCTTACCTTCCGGGAGCAATCACTATACAGAGAGATGGGGACAAGAAAGGTAAAGCCTTATGGAATTGATCCCGCATTGCCTTCAGTACCTGCCTCACATGAGGGTCTGACCATGCTTCCATACCGGAGAAGGCTCTTTCTCGTCCCGGTTCTGGCGTTGATCGTTCTGGTGGTGATGTCAGGCGAGGCCATGCTCACCGCCGCCCTTCCCCAGATATCACACGAACTCGTCGCTCCGGGTGTCTTCAGCTCGTGGGTTCTTCCCATGGTTCTGCTCGTTGGCGCAGCAGGAGCCCCGTTCATCGGGACTGCAGGAGACAGGTTTGGGAGACGCAGACTCCTCCTCCTCTCTCTGGCGATCTATCTCGGGGGACTGCTGCTCGGTCTTTTTGCAGATCAGATTCTAGTGCTTCTCTTCTCACGTGCGTTGCAGGGGATCGGGATATCCTGCTTCCCGCTGGCATATGCCCTTGTACGTGACAACCTGCCTGAGCGTGAGTCTGACGTCGGGATCGGTATCCTGAGCGCGATGTACGGTGCAGGTATGTTCATCGGTGTAATACTCGGCTCTTTTATGACCGAGATCTTCTCATGGCGGACGACCTACCTTGCCCTCATTCCAGCAACAATCCTGCTGATCCTCCTCACGGTAAAGTTCATTCCCGGTTCACATCACAGACAGTCTGATGCAGGCTCCGGGCTTGACTGGGGCGGTTTTATCACCCTGCTCTCTTCACTGTTCCTTGGTCTCGTATCTCTCTCGCTCCCAGATGGTGAGACTGAATCTCTTCTCCGGGTGATCTGTGCAGTCCTGGCACTGGTCTTGGCGGTTGTATTTCTTTCGATTGAACTCAGGATCAAAAAACCCCTGGTTGATATCAGAATGGCAATGCAGCGCCCTGCCCTCATCCTGCTCGGGATCGGAACACTGACATTATTCCTGTTTATGATGCTTCTTCAGGAGATGCCTTTTTTAATCCAGTCATCAACCGGCCTCGGGCTGAGTGCGGGTTTTGTCGGAATTGTCCTGATGCCTGGAACCCTGTCTGATATGATATCCGGCCCCCTCACAGGAAGGCTCGTCCTCTCCCGCGGTGTACGTCCGGCATGCCTGCTTGGATCGATCCTCCTGCTCTCTGCATCTGGCCTCCTTCTGGCAGGTATTCCCTCGCTGCCAGTTCTTGCCGTTGTCTGGATGCTCTTCTCTGCAGGAATGTCGGTCACCACAACCGCATGCATCATCGCGTACATCGGGTTCTTTCCACCTTCCCGGACAGCCGAGGCGACCGGGCTGGTCCAGAGTGTCCAGACCATCGGGGCAATGGTAGGGCCTGTCTTCACCGGGGTGGTTCTGGCAGAATCAACGATCTCTTCTGTCAGGGACGGTTCGGTATGGACCGAACCAGCCTCGTTCACATTCACGCACCTTCATGGAGCTGCTCTCCTGCTGAGTGTTCTGATCCTCTTCTGCTCATCACTGATCAGAACCGGAAACAGGAACGACTCACCGGCTGAAGGCCGGTAACATGACCGGGTGCCTGAAAAACTGCACTTCTCTATGACTGATATCTGGGTGAAGGACAGATCAGATACAGATGACTTCTGAGAAACTCTGTCCGTTTGATAAGGAGCCCTGCATCAGGGATGCCTGTGCTGTCTGGTCATCAGACAAAGGGGTGTGTGCCTTTGCCCTCATTCCCGCTGCACTCTCTGGTGTGAAACCGGCTCCCCGGTCAGAACAAAAAAGGGAACGATCCTCATCATCAGGTCTTTCAGGGCGGTTCAAGGATCCGCTCTTTGATTAACTCAGGGTTCCGGGATTATGGCACGTTCTGAACCTTGATCATATTGGTTCTGCCCTGCACTCCGGCGAAATTACCAGCGATGATGATGAGCCTGTCTCCTGATCTGATGAGCTCTTTCTCCTTTGCAAGGTCAAGGGCGATATAGAAGAGTTCATCTGCAGTATGGATCGGTGTGTGAATGCAGGGGATCACACCCCATCGGATGAGCAGCCGTCGTGCGATCTGCTCATCAGGCGTGATCGCCAGGATCGGTGTTCCCGGTCTGCATCGCGAGACTCTCTCAGCAGTGATCCCTGATCGTGTGAATGCAACAATAGCCCTGCTCTCAAGCTCGTTTGCAAGATAGCAGGCACTATAACTGATAATTCCGGAGGGTCCTGTCTCATGCCACAACCTTCTCTCGTCAAGGATCTGACGATACGGGAGGTGGTGTTCTGTCTCACACGCGATCTCTGCCATCATCCCGACAGCCCGGGCTGGGTCCTTCCCGATCGAGGTCTCAGCAGAGAGCATGGTTGCATCGGTACCGTCTGCAATAGCGTTGGCAACATCGGTCACCTCAGCCCGCGTCGGCCTACCGTGTTCAACCATCGACTCAAGCATCTCTGTCGCGGTGATCACCGGCTTTCCTGCCTTGTTGCATGACCTGATGATCTCCTTCTGGACATGGGGTACACAGGCTATCGGGAGTTCAACTCCAAGGTCTCCCCTGGCGACCATGATCCCGTCTGCAGCCTCCAGGATCTCGTCAAAGAGGTCAACCGCATACTTAGTCTCGATCTTTGCGACAAGAGGGATATTGGCCTGTTTTTCTGAGAGGAGCGATCGAACTGTTGCGATATCTGTTGCAGACCCGACAAATGAGAGTGCAATAAAGTCGGGATTCAGGCTGACAGCGAAGTCAAGGTTTTTGACAAGTTCTTCATTGGCATACGGGATATCAGGTCTGCGGCCCGGGATGACCACTCCTGCGCCGGCCCTGATAGAACCTCCTGACACCACTTCAGCCTCTATCGTCTTTCCGACACATGTCACCCTGAGAAGCACTGCTCCGTCTGCCAGAAGGATAGCATCTCCTTCACAGACCGTTGGGATGTACGAGGCAGGTCCGATCCCGATCTCGCCATCCTGGGGATCAGAAGAGAGGATCACCTTCTCATGAGGGAGAAATATTCCTTCACCTATCGGAAAGGATCGCACCCTGAGTTTGGGTCCTGGAAGATCGATCATCACCGCGACCTGCCTTCCCAGTTCCCTGGCTGCAAGCCTGATCATGGATATGATCTCCTGATGCTCGGCCAGGGTTCCATGAGAAAGGTTGAGCCGTGCAATATCCATCCCGGCGCGGATCATATCTCCGATTGTACCGATATCAGAAGAGGCAGGCCCGATTGTGGCGATGATCCGGGTCAGCCTGATTCCGGGGCCTGGCGGAGAGGCGGTCCCTGCATGTATCCCGCTCATCATATCTGTACATCCTCGTCTTTCTATATAGTCCGGATCAGTGATCCCCTGAATCCATGCCTTGTTCGATCTGATTAAAACCCGGCGATGATAACCATGATGCATGGATCCGGCAGAGCGTGAAGACCTTCTTCTTGCAGTCTCCCGTCTGGAGTCACGCAATGGTAGAAGCCCTGACGCTGCAGAGATAGCCGGACTGGTGGAGCGTGATCTCACCGGGGTTCAGGGTGCTCTGGACGAGATCGCAGCATCAGGCGAACTCGTCATTGATGAAGGAGGCCTTGTCCATCTCACGACATCAGGTGCTGAAGCTGCGCAGAAAGTGATGAAGAAACACAAGGTGCTGGAGACGTTCTTTGAAGAGATGCTTGGGATGGACCGCAGTGCTGCCCATAAACAGGCCTGCACCCTCGAGCATCATGCATCTGAAGAGACGATCACCCGTCTCAATCGGTTAATCGACACGGAGACACTGTCCCTCCACTCGAAAGGGCCTGTATGTCATATCCTTGCAGACTGCCATGAAGGTGAACGTGTCTGTATCGAGGCGGTAAAAGGGTGCAGACGGGCCGAACGGCTTGCAGATCTCGGACTCATCCCCGGAGAAGAGGTGACTATTCTCCGCCGCATGGCCAAAACAGTACTTATCCAGGTGAAGGGCTGCAATATTGCCATCAGTGCTGATATTGCACGGCTGATTCTTGTCGGTGCCTGCAGATGAAGATCGGACTTATTGGTAATCCGAACGTTGGCAAATCGCTCATCTTCTCCCAACTCACCGGTGTGGGAGTTGAGATCAGCAATTACCCAGGCACCACTGTTGATCTCTGCACCGGAACGATCTGCCATGAGCGGACACAGATCGAGGTGGTTGATCTTCCTGGTATCTACTCGCTTGACGGGATGAACTCTGAAGAAGAACTCGTCAGGGAAACTGTGATTACCGGTGCGTTTGACGTGTATGCGGTCATCCTTGATGCGACCCACCTTGAACGTAATCTCTACCTTCTTCTCCAGCTGCTCGAGTTCAACCTCCCGGTGATTGTTATCCTCAATATCGTGGACGAGGCGGCAAAAGCAGGGATCACGATCGATATCGAAAAACTCTCATCCCTGATCGGTGTTCCGGTGATCCCTACTGCAGCATCACTCGGACGAAACATCGATCAGATCATCCCTCTTGCAACAAAGCATGCAAAGACCGGGACATATCCGGTCGAATACGACCTCCATATCGAGGCAGCAGTCCGGAGCCTGCAGCGGCTTGCAGGTTCAGGCCGTGCAGAGGCTCTCCTAGCTCTTCAGGGGATAGGCAGCGATCCGGTGATGATGGATGCTGCAGCCACGATAGTCCCTGAGATCATCGATGAGCACCGGATGTCTGTTCATCAGCTGATTGCAGCCAACCGTCATCATGCAGCCTCCCGGATCGCTGATGAGGTTGTGACCACGAACACTCCGGGGCTCTTCTCTGACCCGGACCAGTATCTGACCCGGGCATTTCCCGGCATCCCGATCATGCTCATCTTTCTCGCCTCGATGCTGACGATCGTCTTCGTGATCGGGTCGTACCTGGAAGAGATCATCGTTGATATCTTTGAGTTCCTGATCGTCAGTCCGATCAGGACCGCAGGATTCGATCCCCTTATTTCAGAAGTCCTGCTCTCACTTGCGATAGCCATCCAGGCAGGACTCGGGGTTGCGTTTCCCTATGTCTTTACCTTCTACCTGCTGATCTCGCTGGTCGAAGACTCAGGATACATGACCCGGATAGCCTTCCTTGCTGACCGGATGATGCACCGGTTCGGGCTGCACGGCCAGGCAATCATTCCGATGGTCCTCGGTCTCGGGTGTAATGTTCCTGCCATCATGGGAATTCGCCAGCTCGGCACCAGGAGGGAGAGGACGATAGCAGCGGTACTGATTACCATGGTCCCCTGCTCTGCCAGAACTGTTATTATTGCAGGAATCGTCGCAGCCTTCGTTGGCATCTTCGCTGCTCTCTCCCTCTATCTCATCGTCTTTGTGCTGATCGTCATAACCGGCGTCCTCCTCTCCCGGATAACTCCGGGTAACCCGCTTGGCATGGTTCTTGAGCTCCCCCCGCTCCGGACTCCCAGGCTTCGTCAGGTGATCACACGGTCCTGGCTGCATATCAGGGAGTTTTTGGTGATCGCGATGCCCCTCCTGATGGTCAGCAGTGTCATCCTCGGGCTTGCCGGGTACTACGGGATCACAACCCTCTTTCAGAATGCGGTGGCCCCGTTCATGGAGCAGGTGCTCGGTCTTCCCGGGTTTGCCTCGACAGCCCTGCTCTTTGGTATTCTTCGCAAAGAGATGGCATTTGAGACACTCATCGTTCTTGCAGGTACGGCAGATCTCCCAACAGTGCTGACCTCGCTTCAGCTCTATGTCTTTGCCCTCGTCAGCACCCTCTTTGTCCCGTGTATCTCGACTATCGCAGTCCTTTCGAGAGAGATGGGATGGAAGACTGCCATGCTCATCGCCTGTTATACCCTTCTGCTTGGACTCGGAGCAGGAGCAGTCCTGCACCTGATTGCAGTCTGATATGATCTGCCACGTCCTTTTTTTTGGTTCACCAGGCAGTGATGCATCCGGAACGGTGAAGATAAGAGTTCCTCTCTCCCACTCATTGCATGGATGAGTGGGCATGCATCGTAGGCGGATGTGAGCGAAAGACTGATGACCGGTACGTGGTCAGAAATCCTTTTTCAGGGGATCCTGTAGGCCAGGTATGCCGGTGCAGCGGTGCAGATATCGAAGACGCTCTGCAGGCAGCAACATGTGGGAAGGCAGAGACAGCCCTGCTTCCCTCCCACCGGCGCGCTGAGATCCTCCGCCGTCTTGCCGGGCTGATGACCGCCCGCCGCGAGGAATTTGTCAGCCTCCTTATCGCAGAAGGGGGAAAAACACGACGGAACGCCGAAGGTGAGACAGCCAGGGCGATCGAGACGATCCTGATATCGGCAGAGGAGTCTGTGCGGATCGGCGGTGAGGTGATCCCCCTGGATCGGACAGTGCCTGGTGAAGGGTGTGTGGGCATTGTCCAACGGTTTCCTGTCGGGGTGGTTCTCGGGATAACGCCGTTTAATTTCCCGCTGAACCTTGCATGCCACAAGCTCGGCCCGGCAGTTGCATCTGGCAACGCGATCATTCTCAAGCCTGCCTCTGCAACCCCGTTCTCGTCTCTCCTTCTAGGGCGGCTCTTGATTGAGGCTGGATATCCCCCTTCAGCGGTCAGTGTGCTGGTCTGCAGGCCTGAAGATGCCGAAGACCTTGCTGCAGATCCACGTATCGGGTGTGTGTCATTTACCGGATCACCGGAGGTGGGTTGGAATCTGCGATCCCGAGCCTCATGCGGAAAGGTTACCCTCGAACTTGGCGGAAACGGTGCTGTCATCGTACATGAGGACTGTGACCTCTCCCGTGCAGCAGCCAGGATCATCGAAGGAGGTTTTTCCCAGGCCGGTCAGGTCTGCATCTCTGTTCAGCGGGTCTTTGTGCACCGGTCTGTATATGATACCCTCCTTGCCATGCTTTGCGAACGGGCTGATGCCCTGGTTGTCGGGGATCCTGCAGATCCAAAGACAGATGTCGGGCCGATGATCTCCGAAGAGGCGGCTCAGCGTGCCTTGAAGCGGATCAACGATGCCTGTACTGCAGGAGCAACCCTTGTAAGGGGAGGAAGCCTGACCGGTTCTCTCCTGCAGCCTGCAATCCTGACCGGTACATCTGGAGGAATGGAGGTGAACTGCAGGGAGGTCTTTGCACCGATCATAACGGTCACACCGTATGACACCTTTGAAGAAGCAGTCGATGCGGTGAATGATTCTGCATACGGGCTTCAGGCCGGGGTGTTTACCCGGGATCTCTCACGGGCCAGGTATGCGTTCACCAGGCTTGCGGTCGGGACCGTTATCATCGGAGATATCCCTACCTTCAGGGTTGACATGATGCCTTATGGCGGGGTGAAGCGCTCTGGGTGCGGTCGCGAAGGTCCGAGGTATGCTATAGAGGAGATGACCGATGCCAGAATGATGGTGATCAGGGATCTCTGATTGATCATACCGGCACTAGTGCCCGGAATTATCTGGTGTTAATTCATCCCGGGTCTGAAGCTCCGATCAGAGAACATAAATGCCGGAATTGTACAACCTACTATCAACGGACGTCCGTTTCCGGTATCTGCTCAGTAAAAAGATAAGAATATCGGATATAGTCAGTCTAAATTATAAACCCGGGGTCGTATGAAGCTTGAGAGAAATAGCATTATCGCGATCGTATTCGGAGTAACTCTTGCGATCCTTCTCCTGTTCAATCTCGTGACCTCAGGATTCAAACTTGATCTGAAGGGGGCCCTGGTCTCAATATATTTTGCTGTCTGGGCCGGGGCAGTTACATTTGTGCTTTTAACCTTCATCCTCCCGTTTATATCGTCAAGAAAAGAGGCGGGGAAGAAGGCAAAAAGTGGCACCGGATCAGGCGCCACACCCGCTCCGTTCAAATCCCCGCGTTCCGGGCTCCCGGTACGGGAGCGGATCACTGCATATGTCACCGAGCGAAGACGTGAAGACGGTCTTCCTGCTCCAGAACCACTCCGTCCGGCACGCCCTGCCTCCGGGACAGTTACTTCTGCGGCAGCTGCCGGGGCTGTAGCTGCCGGTATGGCAGCATCAGCTGCAGCAGCCTCTGCCAGCGTCTCTCTCCCTGAAGTCTCCGGGCAGGACACCGGAGATATGGGAGACCTTCCGCTCCCTGATGACTTCGGGTCTGTCGAGTCAGAAGGCGATGCCGGTGAACTCCCGGGTCTTGACGATGACCTGGGTGGATTTGACGACTTCGGAGGCGATGATGAGTTTGGCGGAGGCGATGAGATGCCGTCAGACTTTGGTGACGACAACTCAGGTCTCATGGGAGATGAGGGCCCGGCAATGGATGCACTGTCAGAGCCGGGAGAGTCTTCTGCAGAGTCGCTTTCAGATGGTGGTCTACCCGGGTTTGACGGTGACCTGGAGTCAGATATCGGTGAGTCAGATATCATGGGTGATGACTCGATGATGGATCTCTCCGGTGACGATCTTCTTGTCATGGATGAGGAGCCCTCGTCTGCCCCGGCAGGCGAGTCAGGGGGATCTGACGGCGGCCTCTCTGAAGACGGGCTCCCAGATCTCGATGACTCTCTCTCACTCGAACCTGACTTGATGGACAGCGATCTCTCTGGTGGTGATGAGGACTTAGGCGACATCGAGTTCATGGATCTCGAGCCTGAAGAGCCGAAGAAACCTTCAAAGAAATGACCATTTTTCGATCAGAAACCATCTAAATACCCGGTTGCAACACTACTGATTACATATGCGAACTCCCTGTCTGTCCTGTTGTCTCTTCATTTTATTCATCTTCATTCCGGTCTGCACCACTGCGGTGATCTCTCCCTGGTCAGATCTCACGGTTTCAGAAATATCTGCTCCTCTGACTGCAAATCCCGGGTATCCGTATCCGATCAATGTTACGGTTGAGAACCATGGAAATGCGACATCAGGTTTCATATCGGTCGGATTTTACCTCTCTACCGATGATCACCTCTCAAAGAACGACACCTACATCCAGGTGGCTACTGGTGATCCGCTTGCACCCGGAGCATCTGTGAAACTGTCCTCACTGGATACGATGCCACTATCTGTTGCCCCGGGCAGTTACCGGTTGTTTGCCTATGTTGAGGATCATGAAGGAGACGAGAAGCATCTTCTGGACAATACCGCCATCCTAACTGCTCCTGTCAGAATTCAGGCTCGGACCCTTCCAGCAAATGAATCAATACGCAATGAAGCGGCACGACTCATCTTCACGATGACCAACAACGCAAGGTCCGCAAATAACGTATCGCCGCTCATCTGGGATGATGACCTTGCAAAACTCGCAGTAAACTACACGGATCGGTTGGTGGCCCAGAAGTTCTTCAGCCATACTGATCCTGACGGGCACGACCAGTCTGATCGTGCAAAGGCTTCCGGATACAATACGGTGAAGGAGATCGATGGTGGTCAGAGGATAGGGGTTGCAGAGAATATCGCGTATATCGGCACCGGCAACGTTGCAGGGTATGGGTATGTGAATCCAACCGATCCCGAGTCAATTGCCACAGGAATCATGACCGGATGGATGAAGAGCAAAGGGCATCGTGCAAACATCCTCGATCCCCTTGCAGACAGGATTGGTGTCGGGTTGAGTTATAACGGTGAGTACTGGTATGCAGCTCAGGAATTCTATTGAACGGTTAAGGAAAAGTTTGAATATGACCGGAACAGGTAGTAACTACACATCACTCTCTAACTGGTGATCGTATATGGATACTCATTTGGTTGGGAAGGCACCCACGATATCGTGTGCTCTCCCTCCCGCAGGTACCATCTTTCAGGTCCTTCCTGATGAGGCGGGAACACTACAGGTTGTTGCGATCATTCCAGGCCTGCCTGGATTGAGCCAGGATCAAAATTCAGACATAGCCCTTCAGGCAACACTTGATCACCTGCTTCCTTTACCAGCTCTTGAAGTGATCAAGGATCTCATCGATGAAGCGACCGTTCAGGGAGAGATCCTTACCGGGTATATTCCATGCGAGCGGAAAGGGCAGGATATCAGGGTCATGATAGTCCGTCTCTCTGATGGCACTGTATCGGTAACGTGGGGTGATAAGGTCTCCCTTGCCAAAGGTTCTGAGTCGATCCACCTTGGTCATGGTGATACACCTGATGTGATCTCACGTCATGATCAGGCATTTATCTTCAGCTCAGCAACCCCGTCATCATATTATCTATTCGGGTTACGACCGAGCGAACTGAGTGGAACCTCTCTCCTCCATTATATCCATCCCGAAGATCTTCCACGTGTGAAGTCCTGTTGTGAACCACTGATGTCAGGTCCTGAAGTATGCCGGATTCGCTACCGGTTGAAAAACCACCTCGATGACTACCGCTGGGTTGAATCGGTCTTCACCTCAACGTTCAGATCAGATAACACCTTCAGCGTGTTGATGGCATCCACCCGTGAGATGGACACCATTTACAAGGCAGAACAGGCGGCCAGGGGTGCGAATGCCAAACTCAACCTGCTGAACGGGATCATGAGGCATGACTTCATGAACCAGCTGACCGGTCTGATCGGGTACCTTGATATCCTCGCAGAACTCGTGGAGGGAGAAGAGGCAGAGTTGCTGATAACCAAAGAGAAGGATATCGCTGCCAAGATGAAGTATCTGGTAGATCTTACCCGGGATTATCAGGGAATCGGGCTTCACCCGCCTGATTTCATGGATGTTGATGCTGTCGTATACAAGGTCCTTTCAAGACACGAGTTTGCAGGTAAGATCAGATCAGAACGGGCACTCTCCGGGATCTTCATCTATGTGGACCGGATGTTTGAGCAGGTCGTTTTTGAACTCGTCACAAACAGCCTCATATATGGAGGTGAGCAGGTGTCAGTCAGATTCTGGTATGAGGTGACTGACGAAGGGCTCATAATAATCATGGAGGATACAGGACCTGGGATTGCTGATGCAGAAAAGGAACGGATATTCTCCAGGAAAGGCCGGGAAAGTTACGGGCATGGATTGTACCTGGCAACCGAGATCCTGGATCTCACCGGGATCAGGATCAGTGAGACCGGGACAGCCGGTCATGGAGCACGGTTTGAGATCCTTGTTCCCCGTGACGGGTACAGGGTTCAGTTGCCTGAATGATTTTCGGTTACAGGTGGTCAAGCCCTGGCAGGTTCATGAGGTCCCTGAACTGGTCCAGCACATGATGCGGTGTTATATCAGGCATTTCAATCTGTATCCAGTCTCCATATTGTGCAAATACGGTTGTCAGCCCGAGTTCAAGGCCTGGTGCAATCTCACGCCTGAGCGAGTCACCCACAACCCATGTCTCTGATGGTGTTGTTTGTACCTGTTCCATTGCCATGAGAAATGAGGCATGGTCCGGTTTTCTCTTCCCTGATCTGTCCGGGGTAATAAGTACCGGGAATTGGGTATCTATCCCGAGTTTTTGCATTCTACGTTCAGCCTGGGTGCTGGAGGCGTCGGTGACAACCGCTATCCCGACCCCGGCCTCCGTGAGGATCTCAAGTGTCTCGTGAACTCCCGGGTACAGGGCTATGGTGTCGAGTTTCACCGTTTCGTAGATCTCTTCTGCTTCTTCTGCCAGTCTTGTAGAGTATATTCCTATGTCTTTGAGGTAGTCGGTGATATGGGCGGGATCCTCGAAGTTGTAGACCGGCCGCAGGAAGTATGAGAAGAGTTCGTCTGCCGATCCTGCTCCTGTAAGCCCGATTACGGCATTACAGGCTGCACGTTTTGCATCTACGAATGTACAGAGTGTATTATCGAGATCGAAGAGGATTGCTTTTGGAACCTCTGACCGGTCCGTTTCCATATGTAGATATGTATCTGTTCTGTTTCACCATAGGGTTATTGAGCGGTACGGCAGTCTGCCACAGGTTTCCGGTCCTGACAACTGCTGAGCAGCGGTTCATTGATTAAGTCAGCAAGAGAGATTATTGGTATACGTTTCATGGTGTCAATATGCAGGATGGTCCGGTTGTAATACGCGAAGATGTCACCGTTTCTCTCGATAAGGATCTGATCAACGATCTGCTGGGGATTGCCGAGTCACGTGAGACGACCCTGTCTGTCCTGGTGCGGGATGTACTGGGGTCATTTTGCCGGGCGTTTCATACCGGTTCTGACTGGACGGCAGGAACTCCAACCGGTAAGGCATCGGAGATCCAGCCAGAAGCCGGTAGGGAGGGTTCTTTCTCTCTTCTGGACTCCAGGATCACTGCTCATGATCTGCTTCTTGCCGATCTTCAGAAACGGCTTTCAGTTCTCGAGTATGCTGCCGGGGTGTCACGAACCATCACCCAGGTACCGCATGAGGCCGGAGCGGTTCAGACAACCTTCTCTCCTGCTTCAGGGCTCTCTGAAGTCATAGACAGTGAGGTACCGCTTGCAGGTTCGGTCTCTGATGAGGCTCTTGTCAGGATCAGAAAGCCTGTCGCTCCGGTGATGACCTCGGTTGATATGAACTCTATCGGCCGGATCAACCCTGAGCAGGTGTACTCACAGACCGAGGCTGCTGCCCTGCTTCACCTCTCGATCTCAACGATCAGGAAGTATGTGAAAGAGCAGAGGATCGGATTCCAGAAGATTGGAAGATCCACGGTCTTCAGGGGTCAGGATCTCCTGACCTATCTTGCCCGGTCAGGGTGACAAACCAGAGAGTATTTTTCTCAAGGAAGTAAGTATTGTATACCGTGGCAGTCCGGGGTGACGGGGGGTCATCCTGAGTTCTGTCTGATTACCGGGGTTTTGTATGCGAAGTAGTGGGTGGGTTATTCTTCTTGGTCTTCTGGTATTTCTGGCTGTTTTACTGATTGTGCCAGTGTATGGAGCATCAGAGCAGCATTCACCCACGATGATCATTCCAACCAAATACCGCCTGATGATGATGGATATGATCGAGGAGGAGAAGGCGGTCTCTCCGGTTGCAACACCGACTCCGGATATTACGGCACTGTCAGAGCGGTCCGAGGACTCGGCCTCTGTCAGCAGTTCTGATGAGAGCGCCCTGCTTTCCGCGGGTCTGAAGCGTGATGCCTCCCGGAGTTATATGGGGCGGGGTTTCGTTCAGACGAATTTTGACGTGAGTTTTGATGAGCAGGGCCGGAGGATCGATAATCATGAGATGCTCTCTGCCCGGGGGCTCTTTGATGTTCATGTGACACATGGGCTGAATTAGGGTCATCGGAACCTACGGGTATAAATCTGTAAACCAGTAACATAATAGGGCAGGGCCTGTGGTCTAGTTGGTTATGACACCGCCTTTACACGGCGGAGGTCCGGAGTTCGAATCTCCGCGGGCCCATTTTTTTGTTACCTTTCCTATGAAGAGCTGACGACTTTTTCGGACCTATTTTTATCTAATACTGATAACGACTGCTCAAGAGCAGTCAATTTGGTATTAAAATCAGAATTTAATTTGTTGATCAACTCCTGTCTGTTACAGCCCGGAATTTCAGGTGAAAAAAAGAAACGATTATATGATCTTGAAATTGGTATCTTTTTTTCGGTTAAGGAAAGGAGTTTTAATAAAATCTTCATACAATGATATATTATCAAATTAAGGGAGTAGATTTTGCGGGTTGAACCTCACAAACTTGTACCTCTGGTTTACTTTATGAAAACACTAACATAAAAATAATAAATAACAAAAATTCGTAAAAACTTCTATAGCCTAATCTAAATCAAAAGGATAGATTCTCTTTTAATAAAAGGTTTTAATATCCCTATTACTTGTATAGGTCTTCTTTTCACATAACACGATATCATTCTTTCCACTAAGATGTTCCTGATTTCACTTCAAAGCACAATTGATCCAAGTTCCTACTTTCTCTTTTCTAGATTCTTGGGGATTTCATATTTTTTTCTATAAAAACCGATTCCCCATTCTCACGATTTGAGTAGGAGAATTAATGAATAATCCAAAATTCTACGATCTATCAACCACGACTTATCATCTATTCATGGTTCAACTGTATGTTTTTTTTTCATTATTCTTTCCACAAAAAACTTCACAGGATAGGGGACATTGGCGCGAAAATCAACAAATGATACATTCAATTCAACTGTTAGTCTTCGTGATCGCGTTGCTTGATAGTTATTAGCCGGAAATGAACATACCCTAATGATTAATTTGTTCTTAATTAAACATTTTTAAACTCCTTAAATCCCCCTTTAATTCACCATTTACCTCATTTAATTAAAAGGTAAATAATTTTCCAGATTCTTGTCAACAAAAGTCAAGACCTCATTGCTGAATCGACGAAAATGGATTGTTTTTTAAAAAAACCGTATGATGGTGTCCATCATGCTCCCCTAATGAAAATGGGATCCATTTTCATGACAAATAATGATGTGAACTTTATTTCTTTTTATAAGGATTTAGTCTCAAAAATACTTTTTACTTGAAAACTAAATTAGAAATCTTTTTCCAAATTAAATATCTATCACATAATAATGCCTTTGGATTCAACGATCTTTGATGTGAATGGAAACTTACCTTCTGGAGATCATCCCTATACTTTCGACCAATTTAAGGAGGACTTTGTAGACAATTTTCCCACCTCTGTAAAAAGGACAGAAATAATCTGCGGATTTGAAGAGTATTGTAACTGTTTAAAAAATTTATCCGATCAACAGATTTTTTTGGTACAATGGATAGATGGCAGCTTTACTACATCCAAGCAAGACCCTTCTGATATTGATCTCGCAACCCACATTGATAGTGAATTATATAATCAATATATTGATGATACTTCATTTAAAAGCGAGTTTGAACATTACAAGATTAAATCTAAATTTGAATGTGATACATACTACATTCCCATATATCCTCAAAATGATATGAGATATCGACTAACTCAGAAGTCAATCAATTACTGGTCTAACTGGTTTGGTAAGGATAGAATTGGAAATAAAAAAGGTATTGTTTCAATGAATGATCATATCATAGTATAAATTTAGGATATCAAATGACTAACACTAGTTCTGGTCGTTCAACACAGGTAATTCAGACTGAATTAAATGAATTAATTCAGGTTATTCATGAAAACCAGACCTTTATTGATCAATATCCAGATGATAATTCGTTGAAATTGGGTCTATCAAGTTTGTTATATCGACAGGATCAGTTGTTTAATGAACTACAGAATTCCCTTCAACAGTCATTTATGATAAATTATGATATTGTTGTAAGTGGAAATGATGTCGCTGGTGGTTCAATTCCATTGTCAATTATTGGAGAATTTGCTGGTACATACCAAAATTTGATTGATTCTGTCGTTCAAAAGGTTCATTGTCATATAGATAGTTCACATGGGCCAATTTCGATAGAAACTAAGAAATTATCACAGTTAAATTTAGTTGCAACTGGTGTTGGATCATTCAGACTACTAATATCCTCTGGTCCAACATTATCTGATACATCACCTTCAATTGAAGCATTAGAATACTTCAATAAACTGGTTCTTTGCAATAATGACATTGAACAAATTAAGATAATTAGGGAAATTCTAGGATTACGTACAATAAAGAGATATAAAGATTTTATAAAAACAGTTGTTACCCATGATCTGAATATTTCTTTTTATGAACACATGAGTAATAACCGATATACCAATATAAAAATTTCAAAACATCAGGCAAAACTCATCTACGATCTGATAAGAGAAGTTGAAACTATGCCAATACTAGTTGAGAGTTATATCGGCATCTTTACAGCAATAAATGTTGAGAAGAGTAGTTTTAGCTTTAAAACGGCCGAAGGAGTAACAATCCGAGGGAAATATCAAGATGAACTCTCTTCATTTTTTAATAAACCTGATTTTACTCAATCGTATCATGTTAAGTTCAATCACCAAAAAGAGTATAATGAGACTGAAGATACAGAGAAGGATAATTGGATTTTAGTATCTTTTCTTGACAATAATCAATAAATCAGCCATAGACATTTTTATCTTTTAATTACCCTTAACTGTATTCCTTTTTTCATCACAGATAGTATCGGTAGTAAATAATATCATCTTGGATGGAGTTTTTCCTGAAGAACCAACGCAAGTTCTACCGAATCAAATGTATGTTTGTAGTCATTAGAATTTTCGGGAACAATAATCTCTAATGGATGTTTTGATAATAATTGTTGAGTTGATTGATTAGTTTCCTCATATGACTGATAGTAATTTACAATTACTATTGAAACTTCTTGAGGATTTCTTTCAATATGGTTTATTAGAGTATTATTGATATCAATGAGAAGACCAATTGGTGAAATATTCTTATTCACAAACGAATTAGAGAAGTTAAACTGAAATTTCCCAATAAGTGAATCAACATGAAATTCTTTTTTAATTTGAGTAATATGTGGATAAAAATAATAATCTAGTGCTCCTCCCTTATCTAAGCATCCTCTTGTTTTGCAATAAATTGTTATTGGGGATTCTGAATTTGGATTCAATTTTTTACATATTGAAATCCCCCATCTTAATTGGGATATAGGCTCATTGACATCTACGTTTATGTAATAATACTTACTAATTACCATGATTGTAATTCAATTATAATGTAATTACATTTATCATTTTTTCTCTATTCACTTTATACAATAGGGCAATATCACAAAAGTTGAGTAACTTCCTTTGAAATACAACTCCATCTCTTAATGGGCCGTTATACATGACGTGTAGCATTGATCTCAGTTTTACCCGATTTTGGATTATTTATAACATCCTTCGATTGGTTCAAGTCTTGCATTGTCCTGAGTTTACCAATTAATTGTAAAAACATTGATTTTTTTTAGGGAATTTTAACAGGTATTCTTTAATAATGGATTCTCCATCATTCTGGAGATATGTGATGGGGTTCTAACAAATCTTCTTATTTTAACATCTCATCAAGGATCTGAGCGGCTCCCCGGACCAGTTCAGGACAGACCTTCTTCGCCGCTCCAACCCTCTTTGATTCTGCAAACTCCTCCGGTATTGCCATATTGTACCCCAGGAGATCTGGACACTGGATTGACCCGAATTTTGCAACAAACCTCTCGATAAACTCCTTGTCAAGGGCATAACTTTTATCACGCCACTCCGGTTCATCAAGAGAGTTCATCCCCCTGATAAGACCGAGAACCAGAATGGCACCGCTCACTGCCCCACACAGATTCCCGGTCCTGCCGACTCCTCCCCCGAATCCGGTTGCGAGCTTCCGTGCCAGAACCGGATCGAGCCCGTGTTCTTTTGCATACACAGAAAAGACAGACTGGGAACAGGAATACCCTTCGTCTAACAGATCAACGGCCTCTTGTGCATGATCCATATTCATACATCCTCATTTGCCGGGATATCAATATCGAAAAGATCAGAAATTATTGTATCCTAAGGTTCTGGATACCACGTTGAAGTAATCCTTATCGATCTCCTGTATCCCTGAAATATCTATACACTTGCCTCCTTTTCTGCTACATACTCACGAGTGTACATTTCAAGATCTCGAATAAATACGGTATCCCCCGGTTTTTTTGACCATCCCGGAATTTCAAGGAGATCTTGAGATGAACGATGATAACCAGGGAGTCAGGCATCGAATCTAAAGAAACAGAAAAGGATTCTTACATCATTTTTAAATAGAGAATGACCCCAGTAGAATCATGAAACCAAGGCTGGTAATAGGATTTTTGCTTGTAACTATCCTTTTAGGATGCATCGCTGGAGCCTATCCTATAGATTCCACGGTCGTAACAACCCTGAATCGTACTGTTATTCCTGTTGCCGTGCCTCAGGCATCACCTCAGATCCTTCCAGATGATGTCTCGAACTACTCAACATATGGATATGGAGTATGGGAGTTTGGTGACGGACTTGGATCAGAAAAGAGAACTGACCTGATGCCATCCGGGTACTCGAATGCATCAGAGAAGGGTTCTGCTAAACTGCTCCGTTTTTTTGACATCACTGATGTTCATATCACTGACAAAGAAACCCCCACACAGGGTATCTATTTCGGGTACAAAGGGGGTCAGTCATCCGGGTATTCACCGGTAATGCTCTCATCCACTCAGGTCCTTGATGCTGCTCTCCAGACCGTGAACGCCTTACATAAAGAAGATCCCTTTGATTTTGGTATCGCTCTCGGTGACGTTGCCAACAACGAACAATACAATGAACTCAGATGGTTCATAGACGTCATGGATGGGAAAAGAATAAACCCTGATTCAGGTGTCAAGGATGATCCAGTTCCCGGACCACTGAATGATTACCAGGATGTGTACCAGGCAGCAGGACTGAACAAATCGATACCCTGGTATGAGGTTCTTGGAAATCACGATCACAACTGGATCGGAACTAACCCTCCTGATGATTACCTGAGATCGAACTATACCGGATCGTATATCCTGAACATGGGTAATATTTTCACCAATCCTCTTGGTATCAAGAGCCGAGGATTCTATATGGGTGCAATCGATGGCAGAACGGTGAATGGAGATATTATCGGTGTTGGAAATGTATCTGATTTCAAAACACCTCCAAAAGTGCTGGCTGCCGATCCGAACCGCCGGGTCCTTACGGTCCCTGAATGGATGGGTGAATTTTTCAATACGACTTCAAATCCGAAAGGTCATGGGTTCAATAAATCTGATGCTGAAAATGGTTTTGCATGTTATTCATTCGAACCGAGATCAGACATTCCGATAAAGGTCATTGTGCTTGACGATACTCAGAACGCGAATGACACCAATGATGGCGGATATGGACATGGTTCACTTGATAATGAGCGATTCACATGGCTTGTACATGAACTGGATCAGGGTCAGGCTGAAGGAAAATTGATGATTATTGCTGCTCACATCCCGATAGCAACAGATGCGAGTGGTTCTTCCCTTGACGAATATACGGGGTGGAGTTCGGTTGCTCAGGTATCTGAACAGCAACTCCTGGATACCCTGCATTCCTATCCAAACCTGATCCTATGGATCGCAGGACATCGGCATGTCAATGCCATTACTCCACAGATATCACCGGATCCTGAGCACCCGGAACTCGGGTTCTGGGAGGTCGAGACCTCATCACTTCGTGATTTCCCACAGCAGCTCAGAACCTTTGATATTGTCAGGAACAGTGACAATACAATCTCTATCTTTGCAACCGATGTTGATCCGGCAGTAAAAGATGGAACCATCGCTGCAAAGTCACGTTTCTACGCAGTGGCAGCAGGTGAAATATTTAACAGTTCGATCCCGTATATGCCAAGCGGGTCGTATAATGCAGAACTGGTTAAACAAGTAACCCCTGAAATGCAGGAGAAGATTCAGAATCTGGGATCCCCTCTGACCTCATAAATTTCCTGAAGACTCAACCCGGCAACTCTTTTTTCGAAATATACCAATTCTTTCCTTATTTATGGTAGGAGTGTCAGGTTTCGTGATCTCCATGTTGACTTCCATTCTCTACCTGTTTCACTGTAGAGTAGAATCATGAACCCCATGTGTAGTTATGAGTGAATCAGGTATGAGGATGGAATGAGAATCAAAAAAGGAGTGAGGTTTATCACTCACTCTTCACAGCTGGAACTGACCCGATATCCAGATAGGCTTCATCCTGGGTGTACTTCGGCCATGTGACATTCATTCCACCATTCGGATCTCCGGTCTTTGCAAACCGGGTCCAGAGATCGATCATGTTCTCTCGAACCGAATCGGTTACCGGGTTTTGAGGTAACGGGACGTTGAAGAGGAGCATGGTCTCACTGCCATGGAATGCCCCAAAGGGTTGCCCGGGAAGGACATACGAGTACTGGTACCGGTATGTATCAGGGCTGATATTTGCCATAGATTTGGCGATAAACTTTACCGGGTCCGTAAAGTCATAATCGGTCATGATCTGTTCTAGTCTGAGCTGAACTTCTGCGGTTGAATTCGCAGGATATTTTTCTAGAACCACATTGGACTCATTCCCAAACCTGCTCTGGATAAAGGTGCTGTACTCCTGAACACTCATGTTAGCACCAGCTGCAAGGGTGGTTCCGTCATCAGCGTTGTTTCCGATGATAAGTGGGACCGGATTCTCACGGTTTTCACGAAACACCGTTTCTGGTGCTTCCGGTATTACTGATCCGTCGATTGTCGGCTCAAAATGCGGGGTATTCACCATCTTAAAGGAAGATGTCGGCCAGGGTGTTGCATTGGTGATGTCCTGGTAACTCAGGGTACGCATCTGCTCTATCGCGTCAGGGCCTGAAAAACCGAGGCTCTTCGCGTATTCTTCCCCGAGCTGCTCCGCATCTGCCTTTGTATACAGGGCATCAATCTCTGCTCCTTTTGTCCAGAAGGTACCGCTCTCTACGATTGCCTGCTGATAAAGATCTTTGGTCTGTGGATTTGCCAGATGGATAAGGATACTCTCGGCGCCAGCTGATTGCCCAAATATAGTCACCCTGGAGGGATCACCACCAAACGATCCGATGTTTCGCTGAACCCACTCCAGAGCAGCAATCTGATCCAGGAGTCCGTAGTTACCAGAACTATTCTGTGAAGACTCGTTATCCAGTTCCGGGTGGGCAAGGAATCCCAAAGCACCTACCCGGTAATTGGGAGTGACCACAATGACTCCCTTCTGTGCAAGGGCAGTTCCGTTATACAGTGACATAGAACCTGCTATCTTTCCGAATGCTCCTCCATAGAAAAAGACCATAACCGGAAGTTTTTCGTCTTCAGTCTTTGCCGGGGTCCAGACATTGAGATACAGACAGTCCTCACTCATGGACAGATTCGGATCTGCTGCAATCGGCTGGGGACAGGCAGGTGAAAATACCGTAGTTTCCTTGACACCTTCCCAAGGGGTCACCGGTTCGGGTGGCCTCCATCGCAGTTCACCAGTTGGGGGAGCCGCGAATGGAATCCCCAGGTAGACCCTGAGCCCATCCTGATCTAATCCGGAGATGAGGTCCGTATCCGTTTTTACTACTATGGATGGTGATTCATTCTGGGATGATCCTGCAGAAATCCCGACGATAACCAGGCAGATTATCAGGAAACAACCAGTTTTCATTTTTGTGTTCATAGTATCCTCCTCTTTTTCCTGTCTCCAAAAGGCCAATCCTCCTCAGAAATAGATAGATTCCTGAGAAACATCGGGACTTCAATACAATCTTACCAGAAACCAGAGCACTTTTGATATCTATCCGGGTATGAACGATTAAGACTTTGTAATGAAACTATAGGGAAATTTTTCGATTATCGGAGAAATTTGGAATATATATGCCAATAATCTGTGTGGCATCAGCGAATATGAGCACGTTTTTCTCCTTATTCTGCAAACACCCCACCTTACACGGTACGAAAGAAGTCATATAAGTTGTATCAGATGGAACAACAAAACTGTTGCAGAATCAGGTAAAAACTATGGAGGGTTTGAAAAAACTATATCTAATAAACCAATACCAAGTATCTTCTATGAGAAAACTTGTCATTTCAATGAGCATCTTAATAGTACTTCTTCTCCTGGTGGCTGGATGTACCAGTCAGCCAGAATCAAAACCGGCTGCTACCCAGCCCACAGCAATTCCTGCCTCAATTACTAGGTTATGGCCTTGGTTATAACTGAAGATGATGGCTTAAAAACTCCTGCCAATTCCAGATGTGATCGGTAACACTCTCCATCATTGCGGGAGATTTTTGATCTGTCTTGATCTCAATGAAATTATGTACGAATTGAAAAATGTTTAAAGATGCAATGTAGCCACAGGCGTTTTTCGAAAATGAAGCCGTTTTCCTTCCAAATCTACTCAATCGCTGTCTAATTTTATTATTATAACCTTCAACAATTGATGTTGAAATTGAGTTAAAATGAGGATTCCCTATTATTCTCTCTCGAACAACACAAACTAGTATTTTTCTTTTCTTGACTTTGATCAATTGGCCATAATTTATACATGGTTCACAGTATAATTCTGGCAAACAAACTGTATAATGAATATTTCCATCAGTATAAATCGATATTTTCTGATCTGGTGTTGGAAGATTCATTCTGTCAAAAAAGAGATCCAACATACCTGCACAGGTACTTTCTATTCTCTTTCCTGATAGAAACGCTATAAATAATCCAGATACTCTCTTGAAACAGGTATAAGTCCAATAATCTCCATGTTCGTCAGGACACTACCTCAATTTGAGGTATCCCCGGTGGTATCTTCAAAAGTAGGAACAAAAGTGAATTCTGATTTCCTTATCTTCAGAGCATAGATGATGTGGTCTTAGTCTAGTAAATATTTTCTAATCATTATCCTTTTTTAACATCTCATCAAGGATCTGAGCAGCTCCCCGGACCAGTTCAGGACAGACCTTCTTCGCCGCTCCAACCCTCTTTGATTCTTCAAACTCCTCCGGGATTGCCATATTGTACCCCAGGAGATCAGGACACTGGATTGACCCGAATTTTGCAACAAACCTCTCGATAAACTCCTTGTCAAGGGCATAACTTTTGTCACGCCACTCAGGTTCATCGAGAGAGTTCATCCCCCTGATAAGACCGAGAACCAGAATGGCACCGCTCACTGCCCCACACAGATTCCCGGTCCTGCCGACTCCTCCCCCGAAACCGGTTGCAAGCTTCCGTGCCAGAACCGGATCAAGCCCGTGTTCTTTTGCATACACAGAAAAGACAGACTGGGAACAGGAATACCCTTCGTCTAGCAGATCAACGGCCTCTTGTGCATGATCCATAAGCATACTTCCTCATCTGTATGGATATCAATATCGACGATTTGATTTCATTCACAATCTTCGTTATGCGCATGATTTTCCCAGGTTTTTCTCTCAATTCAGAATATTTCTAATAGAAAATATAATCTCCTCAAGGTATGAAGTAAATATAATCACTGGGATAATATCACTCACTGGTGATCATTTTTCCGTATGCTTCAGGGATGGGGTGAATATGAATAAAATTGGTTCGTTGCAAGATATAAGGCTTGATATGGCCGATAAGTGGATTGTTTTTCCGTTCTTACTGTTTCTTGGTATCAGCCTGGTATGTATACCGGTATATGGTCAGGCTCAATCAGACACACAGATTCCCGGTGACACTAATACTACCATCTGGAATAATGTTTCTCATAATCAGGACGTTGATGCTGATTTTGGAATCGATTCTGATCATACTATTTCTGATATCATCGCAAAGCACCAGAGACCTGTCTTTGCTCAAGGGGATATCACAGATGTGACAGAAGATGGTTCACCAGTTCCAACTATCGATCATTCAGAGACGATTACCGGAAATACCGGAGGAAACGTCACTGATCTGCAGCTCACATGGCAGAGGTGCCTTGGCGGGTCATCACATGAAATGACTGGTTCACTGATCCAGACGGTTGATGGGGGATACCTCATAGGGGGATATACGTACTCCAATGACGGAGATGTCTCCGGAAACCATGGGTATAGTGATATCTGGATTGTAAAACTTGATGCATCGGGAAATAAGGTTTGGCAGCGGTGCCTGGGAGGATCAGATGATGATTATTTCACCTCGGTTGTCCAGACTTCTGATGGAGGATATCTGATAAACGGGGATACCTACTCAAACGATGACAATGTTACCGGAAACCATGGAAACGGGGATATCTGGATTGTAAAACTGGACTCTGCAGGAGATATGACCTGGCAGAAGTGTCTTGGTGGAACCAGTGCTGAACGTTCACAATCGGCGTTCCAGACCACTGACGGAGGATATCTGGTTAGTGGATATACCCGCTCTACGGATGGTAATGTATCAGGAAATCATGGTAACTGGGATATCTGGGAGGTGAAACTGGACTCTGCAGGAGATATGACCTGGCAGAAATGTCTTGGTGGAACCGGTAATGAACGACCCCATTCTGTGATTCAGACAACCGACGGGGGGTATCTGGTAACTGGATACACTAATTCGATCGATGATGAAGTTGTAGGGAATCATGGTGAATGGGACATCTGGGAGGTTAAACTGGACTCTGCAGGAGATATGACCTGGCAGAAGTGTCTCGGTGGAACCAGTACTGAAAATCCCAAATCAGCCATCCAGACAACCGATGGTGGATATCTGGTAAGTGGATACACCTACTCCAATGATACCTATGTGACCGGGAACCATGGAAATGGAGATATCTGGGAGGTTAAACTGGACTCTGTAGGAAACATGACCTGGCAGAAATGCCTCGGAGGAACATCAGGTGAAGAGCCAACAACCGGAATTATCCAGACAACCGATGGCGGATATCTGGTAAGCGGATACACCTACTCCAATGATACCTATGTGACCGGAAATCATGGATATGCTGACATCTGGGAAGTGAAACTGGATCCAGAGGGAAATATGACCTGGCAAAAATGCCTTGGAGGAACCAGTTTTGAATACCCTCTATATGCTCTCCAGACTCCTGACGGGGGGTACCTTATCACAGGTTATACTTACTCTGAAGATGGTAATATCACTGGAAACCATGGCTTCTCTGACATATGGGTTGTGAAACTGGACTCCGTGGGAAATATGACCTGGGAGAAATGCCTCGGAGGATCGATGTTTGAGGAACCAAATGCCGGGGTTATCCAGACAACAGATGGGAGGTACCTGGTGGGTGGGTACACAGAATCCTCTGATGGTGATGTTGCAGGGAATCATGGCGACGTTGACTTCTGGATGGCTCTCCTGACTGCAAGTCACCCAATAACCGCCACCGCCGACTCCTGGACAATCGCCTACCCTCCCGGCACAGAGTCATACACAGAAGGGACAAATGCGACCTATCTGGCAGAGCCTAAACCGGGTGCTGATCTCGTGAATGTCTCTGTCGATGATGAAAAAGTTGGTCCTGTGAGCAACTGGACATTCTCAGAGATAGATGCCAACCATACCTTCGCAACAACGGGTCAGGCAACACCCGGTCAGGTCCATGCGTTCTTCACCCTGAATACCACCTGGGGATCTGTTCCCCTGACGGTTCAGTTTACGAACCAGTCGCTTGGAAACCCGACCTCCTTCTCATGGAATTTCGGTGACGGCGGGAGTTCAACTGAGAGCAATCCGATCCACACATACACAGTTCCCGGAACATACTCAGTAACGCTTCAGGCAACCAATGCCGGGACCGGTGGAGTAGCAACGCTGACCAATGCCCTGACCGCAACAGCCGGAATCGTGCCTTCTCCTACCCCTACCCCTGAACCGGGAGAGATAACTGCAGCATTTACAGCAGATCTGACCTCTGGTACAGCCCCGATGCAGGTATTGTTTGTGGATCAGTCAACAGGAAATCCGACCTACTGGTTATGGGACCTGGGTGATGGAGATCTTTCTGCATCCCAGAATGTGACTCATATCTATAAAGCAAAAGGAACGTATTCAGTCAGCCTTACAGCCAGTAACAGTATTTATTCATCCAGCATCGAGAAAAGCAGATTCATAGAAGTTACGTGAATCTGCCCATCCCATTCTCTTCTCCTCTTTCTTCTGTTTTCTGACCTTCAGAGATATCGCTTGAGTACTATCCCTCTGGAAAATAAGATCTGCCGGGAGAAAACCGGGTACTGCCTGTTCATCTCTTTACTTCAAAGAAGACTAGGCGGTCATAGTGTTCCTCAGATACAAGACCCCGGGCTGCAGAATCGGTAATCTCCCGGGTTTTTCCTCCGGCGATGACGGTCCATCCATACAGGGCGAACCATCCGAAGATCCCGTTCTGTTTCAGATCTTTTCTCCGCATCCGGATGTATGCAGCCCCGAGTTTCTGATAATACTCGGTCATCAGAGCAGGCTTTCTGGCTATGATATCCTGAATCTGATCCCAGTTCTCAATGATCGAACTCTTACTGTTCATCAGTCCCCGGAGATCAACAAGGTCAGTATCCTCTGTCGAGACCGGGATAGGGAGTGTCTTAATTATACCGTGTTTTGCTTTTGCTGTCTTTCCATCATCCCTGATACTCTTTTTTATTCCCGGTCCGAAGGTTACAGATTTTACATCCAATAGATCATACATTATCCCTGAATCAGAAGGAAACAGGGCTGCATCTACATATCTGGGAAGTCCGATCGACTCAAAGTTCATGAGTGCTTCTGTGGACCATGGAGTTACCTGCAGGATGTATGAGTCTCCCTCTGGAGAATACAATAGATGAACTGAGTCCCGGTTTACAGAGATCATGATATAAGTACTCATGATACAGTGATCCATTCTGCTCATCAGGGTCCGTTCCTCTGCTGATAGACGGGTTGCAGGATCTGATACATAATTTCGGATAGTCTGTTTATCCTGGAATGCAGATTTACGGAGTTCTAAGAATTCACTGGCATCTTGAGATAATGGGGGACTGGATCCTGTTACTTTTGAATTCTTCTTGTTATACCATAAGAGATAATTGAAAAGAAGTTCGGCAAATCGTTTGTCCCGGGATGAGAGAAGGTCAGTCATTTGTCTTTCTGGTTAGTATCCGGTGTAGATATTCAAACATTTTTCCAAATAGCTCAAGGGAATTATGCCCCCACTGTCGTCAGAGTTGTCCTTCTGTGGACTGATAAATCTGATATCATCGATCAATTCAAAACGTTTATCGTTCCATCGGGACAATTCACCATCATGCGCAACGTGGTAATCATTACATGCCTCCTTCTGTGTTTCTGCTTTGGAATCTCCCTCGCAGGTGCAGAATCCACCGGATATCCTGATCTGATGGGAACATGGAGTGGTGTATCGTCCGGGTATTATGCAAAGATGGATACGCTCTTCAATGAGAGCCAGGGCTTGCCATACACCATGACAATTTCTGAACAACAGGGTCCGGTGTTCAAGGGATATCTGAATGCTACCGGGGAAGAATTTCAGGCTAATTACACGTTTTCAGGTGTTATTGACCACGACATGACCACTCTCTATATTGCAGAGAAGGGAACCGGGATAGACATCGCCCACATCGTGTCACCAACCGAGATCGAGTTCATCGGCCTTGACCTGAATGACAGCTCAACTGCATTGATAAAATTCATCAAAAAAGAGTAAAGCACTTACCTTTTTTTGAGAGTCTCAAAGTTTAGGTCCTGAATAACTAATTTTTCAGTATTCAGGATGACTCCTGACCATTGAGATCAGTTCGGGTGGTGATCCAGACCGGGAAAAAACAGGATCCGGGTGAGCCTCCCAACTGGAATCGGGCTTTGGTTATCTCATCACTTTACGACGAGAGTCTTGCAGGATGTAGTCCTGATGACCTGTTCTGCAACACTTCCTAGGAGAAGCCTTTCAAATCCACGTTTTGCGTTCGTCCCGATAACGATAAGATCGATCCCCTTCTCCTCTGCAAATCTGACGATCTCAACCTCAGGCTTTCCTTCAAGGACAACGTTCTCTACCTGCACACCTTCAGAGAATGTATGAACAATTGCAAGTGCTTCTTCAGCCAGTTTCTGGATAGCAACCTGCAGATCAACCATGATGACATCCGTTGGAGTGGCATTGTACCTGTGGATGTCCTTTACATACACCGCAAAAACCGTTGCTCCACAGGACCGTGCAATCCGGATGCCCTCTTCTATTGCGGTCTTATTCCGGTCTGAACCGTCTATTGCTATCAGAATCTTCTCATATAACTGACTGGTCATGTATCCTACATCTCCTCAATCTATAGTGATGCTTTTAACCTGCTCTCCATATAGAGATTGTGAAATGTTACTCAGTGTCATGGTAGTCCCCACCGCCTGGAAGATCAAATTTAGATATCCGGATATCTGCGATATGTATAGAAAAAAACGAAATTACTCCTTTGTAAACGATCCTGAAGGAACCCTGATCTCAAACCGAGCCCCACTACCCGGAATCCCGGTCTCATGAATCTCGATTCCGGTGAGCGACAGGATCTCCCTGACCAGAAACAACCCATGTCCGGTATTCTTCCCGTATCCTCTCTCGAAGATCTGTGCCTTCTCTTCGGTAGGTATTCCTACTCCGTTATCCTCCCAGAATATTGTGAGATTATGGTCATCCTGCCTGGCATATACCCTGATCTCAGATACATGCTCCCCATGTCTCATTGAGTTTTCCAATAGGTTATAGAAAACCCGTTCAACCATAGGATCTACGAAGATGGAATACTCAAGGCCGGACTCCTGAAGTTTGACAGAATCAGGGATCGATAATTTCGGGACAACCGTTTCCAGGTTCACCCACTGGGGTTTTTGAGATCCGAGGTTTTCATATACTCGTGAAAATTCTATCTGTGACTGGATCTCAGTAATTCCCTTGATCATCTTCTGAATATAATTCTGTATCTCCGGAGTTATGGGCTCCATCTCCAGGAGTCTCAAATATCCATAAAATGATGAGATCTTATTGAGGATATCATGCCTGGTGATACTTGTAAGCAGACTGAGCTGGCGGTTTGCTTTCAGAATCGCATCCTCGATATTCTTTTGATCAGTGATATCCTGATTTGCACCGAGTGTTTTTACGATCTTACCTTCTTTATCTCGGATCAGACGAGTACGAACCGATATGTGGCGTACCTCCCCGTCTCTCCGGATAATCCGGTGTTCATGGTGAGCATAATACTCTGCATTAGTTGAGTTGAAGGCTTTCTTGACCTCCTCAGTAATTCTGGGAATATCAGCAGGGTGAACAAATTCTCTGACATAAACCTCAGGATTCATATGATATCCGCCTTCATTCTCTGCTGTTGTTCCGTATAATGCGTAGAACCTGTCGTTAAAGACAAACATCTGTGATACAGCGTCAAAATGCCAACTAACCAGGTTTGCTATATCCATGGTATCCGCAAGGAGTCTCTCATTATCGATGAGGGTCTGTTCGATATGTGACCGCTCAATATCTGCACCTGCTTTTACCGCAATGATATCCATAATCTCCTTTATGGTGAGGCTCTGACTCACTGGGTTCCGGGAGAAGATACAGAGAGTACCGATTATCTTCCCTTCTGAATCGTGAATTACTGCTCCGATATAACTCTGAAAGTTATTCTCCTGAACAAAAGGGAAATCCGGGAAAAGATTTGGTAGATTATCGTAAATTATTGTAAATCCATTGGTTACAGTATAATCACACGGGGTTCCTTTCAGGGGATGAGTATAACTGCGACCCTTCTCTCCATCAAAAATGATGGATAAAACATGAATGTGCTCATTATCAGGACTTATCTCACCGATCAGAACACAATCTGCAGAAAGCCAGGAACTGATACTCTCGGTTATCTGGTACAAAGAGTCTTTTCCTGTAGAACCGACAATACTCCTGACCATCGCTGTCATTGCAGATTCTGCCGCCTTCTGATCAGTAACATCCTCAACTGAAGCGAGGAGCTGGGGTTGGTTAAGGATATAAAAGAGAATAATAGTAAACTGACAATCCCGAATCTCTCCAGATTTTGTCAGGCAATGAATATCCATCCCCTTGATAACGTGATTATTTCTTATTTCTGATGAGAGGTGTTCATATTCCGACTCATCAGCAAATATACCAAGATCAGCTGGGGTTTTTCCAATAACCTCATCCCTGGTATATCCGGTGCTTTTCAGAAAGGCATCGTTCACATCAGTAAACTCACCAGATACTCCTGATAGTAGTGTCAGGGGAACCGGGTTATTCTGAAAAATCGTTACGAATTTCTCCTCAGATTCTTTCAAATCCAGTTGTGCCCTCTTTATGTGGGTTATATCCCGCATTGAGACCTGAACACCTGTCATTTCACCGTTTTGAATTATCGGCACCGAGTGGAGATTAATAAATATCTGATTTCCATCCTTTCTCTGTACCTGAGTCTCCACGTTTTCGACGATCTCCTGGTTCATCGTCTTTTTGACTGCGTTCGATATATCCGCTACACTCTGAGAAAATATTGTATTCAAGGCAAAATCCGGAGTCTTTCCGATCAGTTCTTCAGGATCATACCCGATAATTGTCCGGGATGAAGGAGAGACATAGGTGGGGCTAAACTCCTTGTTAAGAATAATAATCAGATCTGAAGAGCGTTCTGCCATCCCACGGAACCGATTCTCACTCTCCTCGAGTGCCTCTGCCATCCGTCTCTCTTCGGTAATATCCCGTGCAAGCGACCCGAACCGATATCCTTTCTCTGTTTTAATCGGAAAAATCGTTCTTCTGGTAATAATTTTGGTGCCATCTTTACGCTTGAACTCAAAAACCTCTGAACCTTTGAATATGGGTTCACCGGTTTTAAGCGATTCCTGGATGGCCTGTCTGATATCTTGAGGTGATGAGGTAGTTATACAGTCAGAAATACCGTAAATAAAGGGGAATTCCCAGATCTTCTTCCCGAGCGCCTCACTTTTTTGTATTCCTGTGATCTGCTCTGAACTTGCATTCCATTCAACTATCGTCCCTTCTTCATCGATAATGGAGACAGCTTCGCTTGTTGCTTCAATAAAAGAACGAATCCTTACTTCACTTTCTTTGAGGGCTTTTTCATAGTTGGATTTTTCAGTAACATCTATGGTAGTGCCCCTGAAACCGGTAATAGTTCCGGTGGAGCTGATAAGTGGGTATGATCTGCAGTTTAAAATCCGTGTACTGCCATCTCTGTGAATAACCGGAACATCAAATGTTGCAAGACCCGGTTTTCTATTACCGGCTTTATCCAGCATTCCCTGGATAAATCTCTGACTATCAGGAGGTAACAGTTTGGAAAACTTATCTCCGATCAACTCCTCCGGAGTATATCCTATCATGTCAGTACTTCGTGGACTTACATATGAGAACACTCCATCAAGGGATATTTCCCAGATCACATCAGGAGAGGTCTCAATAATCCCCCTGAATCTTGCCTCACTCTCTTGTAATGCCTCTTTCGTCCTGACTAACTCGTTTAACTGTGTTCTTTGCTCATCTTCAGCCTTTTTTCTTCGGACTGCCTGTCTGATCTTATGTGAGAGCTCAGCAAACTGTGGTGCCGGTTCTCCCCCTTTCTGGATGTAAAAATCAGCCCCGTTATTTATTGCCTCAATAACAACCTCTTCACGTCCTCTCCCGGTGAAGAGGATGAACGGGATATCTCCATATTGTTCTCTGACTGCTTTGAGAAAGGTGATCCCATCCATTCCAGGCATCTGGTAATCAGAGACGATTGCGTCGTACAATGATCCCAACGATGATTTTAGAGCATTCTCCGGAGAATTCAGAGTCTCAACCCTGAATCCCCCGGCTCGCTCAAGAAAGATCTTGCCAAGCACGAGGAGGTCCGGTTCGTCATCAACATAGAGAAGTGAGATAAGATTATCGGTATTATCTCCCGATTTATATTTATTAACGCTGGAATTTATTACTGCCATTCCTTCTCTACTCCACTCTATCGAGGAGAAAATCTACGGAAATATAATCCTGAATGATAAGAGATGGGAATGGGAGTGTTTAAAGGTAATGTTATACATTTTTTAGGCTGTCATCATGTGATCCAATTTACGATTATACGGTGTTTTCGGTGTGCAATTTTATACAGGTTTCCGTCATATCATATAAAATCAGAGATACTCGCACTTCTTCTAATTCCTGCTATTGTTGTAATGATCTGAAAAATAAAGAAAATAGTTTAAGTTAATCCTGCATTTTGAATCGAATTTCCTTACCGTGAATACCGAATTATAATACGAATCCGGTAACGTGGTAAACCAGATGCCAAATCAATTGTTATTTATATTCTGTTGGGGTATTTCACTCAAAAATGAATGATAATGCCAGTTTAGATATCTGGATCGAGAGAGAAAATGACGAATCCAAAGAGAGGACTGATGAAGGGTACATACAAAAGTGCAAACCCAGACCAATGGTATCAGCCATCACTTCATTTTGTATTCCTGACCTCCGGGGTATACTCGGGGATGCGGTTCTTCCACCCATTCGAGACCTGAATAATCACAGGACCCACCAGGTTCACTCCACAGATTCATGGTTTCTGTGATACCACCACTGCACAAAAATAGTATTTCAAATTGCTCTGATTCATCAATACTCTCTTCTTCTCCGCCTGCTCTTCACCCCTTCGAAATTACTTCCCATACCCTGCCGACATACTACACAGCCGCTTATGCGGCAGGGAATCGAACAATGGCAGACTTTACAACCAAGAGTGTCACCAAGTCGGCTGAGCGAAAACTCGCCGCACCTATCGGCACTGTATCAGACTTCCTGGCACTTGTCCAGGACATCATCGACAACAACCCATGGGGGTGTACCTCGTACACTTCAAACGGGGCTACCGTTGCAGGAGTAGTCAGGGGGACCGAGCACTATTCCGGGAAGATCGTGTATGAGAACGCAGAAGCAAAGACCGTCGGCCAGATATCTGTCCGTGCACCAACCTCTGCAGCATTCAGCACAAACATCAGCACCATCGTGGCAACAACCGCCTTATCCACAGCAATGGGCGGAACACCCTCACATGACAGCTCAGAGGACACCTTCAGCTGTGCACTCAAATGTCACAACACGAACGGGGAGATCTTCACGGTCACCTTCAGACGTGACAGTGTCGTTGTATCAGGATACGAAGCAGACAGCATCCTGACCGGAATAGAAAGCTGGGCAGACACCGTAGCCCTCCTGGCATAATCGGTTGAGAGAGAATGCAGTGGAATCATCTGCTTGCAGGATCTCTCCTTTTGATCCTGGCTTCATTCACCGGGGCAGAGTACCTTGGAACAACCATAAGCACTGATGGCGTCGTGATGCTCACCGGTTCTGACGAGATTTCTAACGGATCGGTAGCATCCCGGATCATGGCTGTGGGTTCATCAGAGATGACGGAGGCATGGGAATGACCGTACGGGGAAGAGGCCCCCTCCTCTTCTCTGATTATACAACTGGAACCGTCTCTTCTCCATCTGATCTTGCCTGTGTCTTTCTGACACCTGACCGGATCAATGCAGACAACCGGGCAGAGCTTGATACATCCGGTATCCTGAACTCCGGGATCTACACTATGACCCGTTTGCCAGGCTCCGGGCTCTCCGGAGAGACGTTGGTGAACGGGAGCGGTATCATGCTATTTGGGTCAGGATCAGATGGGAACGGGACCGTGAGATCAACTGGCTTTGTTTCTGGAAACATGACGCTCCATGATCTGACGAGATACTGATCGGAGATAACAAAAAATGATTGTGATCAGAGGGTTCTGCGAAAGTGAATCTCTTAACCAAATGACTGCATATGGCTATTCAGCTGCATACTGCGGGTATCCTGAACACCCCTGATCACTTTCGCCCTGTTTACCTAACCTTTAGATACCCGGATACTGAATCACCATATGTCATGTCCCCTGTGTTCATGGCTTAATCGGCACAAAAGCCCGGTGAATCCCCGGATCTCTTCACGATACCCGTGTTTTGATCAGCGTTTCAACCATACGAAGATCCTGGCCCCTTTGTAGGGTGGCCGGTCATCAAAAGGTCTTGTGCCTTGGAATAGATCGTGACAAACAAACCGATGTGATACAATGAATCCAACAAAAACAGATAAACCCCGCACAACACTTCACCTTCTTGGGCGGACGGGAAGATTGGCGGGGGTAGACTACCTGTATAATCCTCTGAACTCTTGTACCTTTCCATCATCCCGGGGGCCATATCGTGGATTGTAACCCGATCCCCTGCTTTGTGGCATCCCGGCGCAGACCGGTAGATACTCCCTCTTCGGCAGGGAATCCCGGAGAAATCTCTCACTGGACTGGTCCCGGAATGAGGGATAACAGTCCTGCATCCCGGTCAATCCTCTATCATGCAGCGAGAGAACTTGAGCATGAAGGGTACCGCTCGGTCAGGATCGCAGGCTCATCCCGCCCGTTTGACCTAATCGCATGGAACGGTAAGACGATCCGGTTCATTGCAGTCAGGCGTGCCCGCAGCGGGGGAATATCCCGGTTCAGCGAAGACGTGAACCGTCTTGCAGAACTTGCGACCGGCACCACCCTGCCCGGGCTCGTATACCTCTGGATCTTCATCTTCAGGCAGTGGTACAGGTACAGGATCATGCCAGGAGGAGCCATCCCGGTCAGAGAGGGGGCTCCCCTATGAGTCAGACAGCCCAGTCCCGGATCTGCCCGTTCATCTCATCTGGAAAGGCTCTTGTATCCTGTCTTGGTACCCGGTATACAGCCTGCCGGTCTGTTCTCACCGGTGAAGAGAGGCTCTCTGTCTGTACTCTCATAGACCGGGAGTTTTTCGACTGCTGGGAGGTGGATGATGCAGGGATCTGAAACCGTGGATCATCCAACCCGCTCTGCCTGCTCGATCCTCTTTGAACCTGGCCAGACCGTTGAGGTCAGACTTATCGGAAAACGGGGAACGGCATCGGGATTCTATGACAATTATGACCGGCTCAGCCTTGATGCTGTCATGTTTGACAACCGTGGCGAGTATGCAGGGACCTATGTCACCCTCAATCCGGTGAACCCTGATCTCCTGGCACGCCGGGCCAACAGGATAGAAACCCGGCTTGGCAGAGACGAGAAGTCAGCTGGTGACAATGATATCCTCTGCCGGAGATGGCTCCCGGTGGATATCGATCCGGTCAGGCCATCAGGTGTCTCATCATCTGATTCAGAACATGCTGCAGCGATAGAGAAAGCAGCCCGGGTTGCTACGTATCTAGCAGATCTCGGGTGGCCAGAGCCTGTTATGGCTGACTCTGGAAACGGGGCACACCTCCTGTACCGGATCGATCTTCCGAACGATACCGGATCCCGGGATCTTGTCAGAGGTGTGCTTGAAACATTGCATATCATCTTTTCAGACGAGTCATCCACGATAGACACCTCGGTGTTCAATGCAGCACGGATCTGGAAACTGTATGGGACTACAAGCCGGAAAGGGGACAATATCGCTGCACGACCTCACCGGAAGGCCGGGATACTATCTGTTCCCGGTGAACTGGAGATTGTTGCAGCTAGTCAGCTTGCTGGTATTGCAGGGATGTTTCCAGACGAGACAGTAACTCCCGAATCCAAATCACGTGAAAGTAAGGGACCGAACGATCTTGCATCATGGCTGGACCGGTATGATATCGGGTACAGACAGAAGCCATATGCAGGAGGTTCAATATTTGTACTTACCCAGTGCCCGTTCTCGTCTGACCACAAAGACGGGGCATATGCAATCCAGTTTCCAAACGGTGCCATCTTTGCCGGATGCCATCATGAATCATGTGGTGGGGGAAGACAACGGTGGCAGGAACTCCGGGCGATGTTCGAAGGTCCTGCACCTTCCCGGTCGTATCGGAAACAGGAATCTGGTCGGGAGAAACCGAATCGTTCATCAAAAGTTCAGTGTCTGAAGGCTGGTCCATCTTCTACTGCCTGTGAGCAGGATACGTTTGCTACGGTTTCTGATGATGTATCCAACACTGCTTTAACTATCCTCCGGTCAGGAGATCCGCTCTCGTACATGCTTGAGACCTTTGCACTCGATCATATCGGAGACCCGGTGGTAGCCGAATGCCTGGTGATGTCACTTGCATCCAGGAAGGTTATCAATGCCCGGGGTCTGCATGTCTCGGTGACCGGAGAATCAGGCAAAGGGAAATCCCATGCCTTTGAGACGATGATGAACCAGGTACCCCCGGAGTTCAGGCTTGAAGGACGGATGAGTGAGAAGGCCCTCTTCTACATCAAGGGAATGCAACCGGGAAGTGTGATTGCTCTTGATGATGTTGCGTTATCTGACCAGATGCAGGAGATCCTCAAAGGTGTCACAACCTCGTTTCGTCGTCCGTTTACGTACCGGACCGTGAGTAAGGACCGGGTTGGTGAGACCTGCATCATCCCGGAGAGATGTGTCTGGTGGATTGCCAAGGTTGATGGGACAGGAGACGATCAGGTCTGGAACCGGATGCTGACCTGCTGGATTGATGATTCAGAAGAGCAGGATGCAGCGGTTCTTGAGAGAACTCTTTCTGAGGCTGAAGGACTCAGGCCGGACAGGATAGATATCAGGGATGAGGCCCTCATTTGCCAGGAGATATGGAGACAGATATCACCTGCCTGGGTTGTGGTTCCATTTGCAAAGAGGATCAGGTTTTCTTCAGCACTGAACCGGAGAAATCCTGATATGGTGCTCGATCTCGTGAAGGCTCATGCAACGCTCATGCAGCATCAGCGTGTACATGTAGAAAGTGATGATTCTATCCAGATCTATGCCACAGAGGATGATTTCTATGCTGCACAGCGGCTGTATATGGCATTGAATAATACCTCCGGCAGTCTTGAATCAAAACTGACCAGAAGAGAAGCAGTTCTTGTTGAAGCGATTCGAACTCATGGGACCGGAGAGGTGACAATCTCTGAACTTCAGCATATCACAGACTTGTCGTTTTCAGTCATCTATAAGATGCTCCAGGGGTCATCAAGCAGAGGGCATCATTATGAGGGTCTTCTCACGAAATGTCCTGCTGTATCGGTCTGTGACCGGACGCTCGTTGTGGATGAGAGCGGAACGACTTCTGCTCACCGGAGAGCAAAAGCCTATTCCTGGGATGACCAGGTGTACCAAGCCTGGAAGTATGGAGGAGGATGCTGGCTTGACAGAGATGACCCGCCTTCTGATGATAAAACCAGTCCTGGTGATGGTGATGGTGATGGGAATGATCTGAAGAATGTTCATGAAGAATTCGGAACTGCTGATGGTTGCGGGCAGACTGCAGAATGTTCTGCAACGAATTCGGGTTCAAATTGCACATCAGATCAGGAATTAAATAATAATAATAATTTTTTATGTACTTATAACGGAATAAGAGAAGATACAGAGAGCAGGAAAGATGATCATGAATGTGATTGTGTCTCTTCATCTGAAAATTGCAGTTCCGTAATTAGGGATCAGGATCATCGTTCTGACGAGTTATTAACGCCTGATTGTAAAAATACTGGGTTTAATCATCGCACTGATTTCAGCAACTCATTTGCAACTCCTCAAAGTGAGCCCGGTTTGTCAGAACGGTCGGCAGCGTTCTGCAATGGATCGTCAGGATCTTTGAAGGTGAGAACGAATGAGTTCTGTGAGATTGACCGGGGTTTTGGTCAGGGCCCATGTGACTGCTGTGGGTCAGATTGGGTTCACTATCAGGAGAGGATGACCCGGGAACGGCTGGCTGCTCCTCCACGGATGAACAGGAAGATATGCAGATCATGTTTTGAGAAGGCGAAACGTGATGAGGCAGCATCGTTCAGGGCTCTTCCCGGTGTGATAGATCCAATATCACTGGTGAGGCTGAATTCTGATATCGGACGATGTCAACTCTGTGATACGTTCAAGGCAACATGGCATGATTCAGAGTCCGGGGTTGCAGTCTGTGACTCGTGCCGGTCCAGGATTCTCCGGGAGGGGTCATGATTTCTCCGGTGTTTCGGTTTCACCTGCCTCATCTCTTCTGGTTCTTGTTCGGCTGCTCTGTGCTCTGGAAGGTTGGGAGGCTGAAGCCTGATCCGGTTACAGAGCAATTGAGGGTGATTATCGACGGTCCGGGTGAGATCGGGAGGATATCCCGGAAAGATGCCCGGGCGGTATTGGACCGGGTAGAGGGGATAGAGATAGAACCCGGGGGAACGGTAGGGTTATCGACGTCCGGTCATGGGGTAGTGATCGAGGTTCCGGGAGAAGGTGGAGGAAGGTTTGTAGGGGTTGCCATGCAGGTCTGGAATATGCTGGAGAAATGGCCGAGGAAGAAGGCAGCGTTGTTTGAGGAGTATCCTGGGTGAATAACCAAATTATAGATTTAATTGAGACAATCGAATAACTAAAGCAAATCGTTTGAGAGAGATGAGTAATCTCCTCATACATTGATTTATGATCTGGTGTCCGATCCCTTCATGACCAATGAAAGGCAATGGATGATTGAGTACCAATGGATTATCAGGTTATTATTGATTGTATCAAATCTGATTCTTACCTGATAACCGATCATGCACGGAAACGTATGGCTGAACGAGCTATTTCAACGAATATGCTAGAGATGGCGGTGTGTAAGGGTGAAATTATTGAATCATATGATGATGATGAACCCTGTCCTTCTGCACTGATACTATCAATCGTGCATGGTACCCCCTTACATATGGTAATAGGTTTGTGCACCGATCATATTCGAATAATCACGTGTTATCATCCCAGTGAACAAGAATGGACAAATTATCGCGAGAGGAGAAAATGATTCCAAATTTGTGCTCTTTCTGTAAAGGAACTCTTGTTGAAGGAAAAACTGAGTTTATGGTCAGAATCGGATCAGAAATTATCGTAATAAAGGATGTTCCTGCGTACATCTGTGAGCAATGCAATGAATCATATTTCACTCCCCAGGCTTCCCGAAAAATAGATGTGATCCTTGAAAAGGCCCGGTCAGGTCCGGTCTGTGGCAAACCTCTTGCTGCAATAGAAATCAGTATGGAAGGGTAATTCGAAGTTATTTTTGGGGATGGTATGGGGTTAATACGATCTGAAATCTGCTCAACTGTCCGAACAAGAATGTAGCGTTGTATCGAGGTTGTACCGGTAGAAAGGGAGTGAATGAAGAGGTTAACAGAGAGATACTAATGGTCCGACTGGAATGATAGCGAAGACAATACAAATTTTCGGGTCATGTCTTTTAGTCATTCTCTTGAGAATTCCGAAAGATTCTATGAGTAATCTTTTGTGAATCTAACCTAGAATCAGATCCGTATGAAACAAATAAAAATTATCGTTGAACATCATCCTGATGGATATATTGCCTATCCAGTAGGATTGAACGGGGTTGTTATCGGTGAGGGTGACACGTATCAGGAAGCATTAGATGATGTAACTTCTGCAATACAGTTTCACCTCGAAACCTTTGGGAATACGGCAGTTCAGCAATATATGGTATCGTTTGCTTTGTAATATAAATAGATACAAAACAAACGTACCACATCTGCGATTAAGTAACTCATAAAAAGAGGATCCATATGTCCAGCGATGCTGAGAAATCACAAAAGGTTATGGAAATCCTAAAATCAAGGAGATCAGAACTGATTGCTCTTGCTCAAAAACATGGTGCATCAAATATCAGAGTATTTGGTTCAGTATCAAGAAGAGAAGAGAATAACGATTCAGATATTGATATCCTGGTAGATATGGCCGAGGATGCAAGTCTTCTGGATCTGGCCCGCCTGAAAAATGATCTCGAAGACCTGCTTGGAAGATCTATAGATATCACTACGAAGCCTGCTCTCCACCCGATGCTCGCGGGTACCATTTTGAAGGAGGCAATTCTGCTGTGAAGAATCAGGATATTATTTCTCAACAATCATGAAACCAGAAGAGAAGGCCTTCCAGCAGATAGATCAGATACTTGAAGCAGTGGGCTCGAAAGTTCAGGATTATCGTGATATTAATCCTGGTACTTCTGTTGGTGTTGTAGTTCGTGAATACCCGGTCGGAGCCGGTTTTGCAGATTACCTTTTGTTTGTTGACCGGAAAGCAGTGGGTGTTGTAGAAGCGAAACAAGAAGGGGTTACGTTCTCCGGAGTTTCTGAACAGACCCAGGCTTATCTGACCAGTATGACTGCCTTGGTTCTCTTTGATCAGATATTACAAGAAAAGATGAGTGATGAACCAATAAAACGGGGGAGGAAAAACTATGGTCCCTCATGATATTGAGAATATCTTTTTGGAAAAAGCCATTTATCCTTCTTTACCCCAAGGGAATAGTATGGATGAATCTGCAATATCCCAGATTATCAAAATAATTATCGATGCAATTGATCCAGATTCCATTATCCTTTTCGGGTCACGTGCTAAAGGTAACGCTCATGATGATAGTGATTATGATATCTGCGTTTTGAAATCGGGAATACAAGAGCGTCGAAAAATAGCTAAATTATTATATCGGTTACTGTATGTGGTAGATGTACCAGTCGAACTTCTGGTGGAAACCCCGGAATTATTTAATTCATATAAAACGAATCCCCATCTTATTTATCGCGATATTGCCGAATACGGGAAAATATTGTATGAAAAACCGGGAAATTGTTGATGATTGGCTGACCCGGGCACGAAGTAATCTCTATCGGGCTCGAGTTGGGAAGGTATCTGATGAGATTTTATTTGAAGATCTTTGTTTTGATTGTCAGCAAGCAGTAGAAAAATCTTTGAAAGGGCTTCTTATTGCTTTTGACCAGGAAGTTCCGAGAACACATATTATTGGGAGCTTGCTGAGATCACTGGTTAAAATTGGAGTAGTCATTCCTGAGTCAATTATCCTGAGTTCGGATCTTACAGAATATGCAGTACATACCCGATATCCGGGAATGTATGAACCAATAAAAGAAGAAGAATTTGTGGATGCCCTTGAAATTGCTGAACTGGTGTACTCCTGGGTAATTACCGAGATATCTAATAATGATGGAGAATAGAACCCGGAATTACATAAACGCGTACCTATGGGGAAATGCCTTACAAGAGATATATCTTCTCATCGATAACCATGAAAGATTATCCGAATGGTTATCAACATGTTGATTAGAGCAAATTTTTTCAAGGAGGTTGTTCTTTTTGGTTCTGACGCCTGCGGATATTATCAAACCTCCCAATTCCTGATATGATCAAATTCAGGAAATTTTCTATCAGAATCCGGAAAGGGGAATAGGTGTTTTCTGTATTATATCCAGAGGAGAAATACAATGAATGACCCAATCATAGCAGTTTTCCGGTCAGATATACTTCCTCTGTTGATTGAATACTTTCGGCCAGTAGATGTTATTCTGTTTGGTTCACGGGTTCTGGGAAACGCTCATGAGGAATCAGATCTGGATGTGATTCTGGTTTCAGATTTTTTCAGTGGTATTCCACAGCATGAGCGGTTTCCCCTTGTCAGGAAGCATATCAGAACGCAATATTCAATAGATTATTTCTGTTATATTCCGGATGAGTTTGAGAGGATGAGAAAAAGGTCAAGTGTGCTTGAAAGTGCATTGTCAGAACCACATCAGGCAGTTGTTGGGACAAGTTGATTATATCAGGGGACGCTAGTCTGTAGCTTTAAAATAAGGAATTAGTTGTGGTTCGATAGAACTCTCCTTATTATTGCGAGTTTAACGGTTTATCACTGCTCCTATGCGATATTACATGAGCTTGGTTCTGGCCGAAGAAGGCAGCGTTGTATGGAGATGATTACCAACGATCCCTCTCACAGATGATTTTAGAATCATTCGTGGTTGGAAATAACCACTGATCCTAACTGATTTCAAATAATCAGATCTGCCTGGATTCAGATCAAAAGATATTCGGTAGCCGGGAACCAATATCACGATACTGTCATTTTCTGATACTATGCCGATAAAAAAATCAGAACTCTATAGTTCACTCTGGAAGAGTTGCGATGAACTCCGGGGAGGAATGGATGCATCCCAATACAAAGATTATGTGCTCGTTCTTCTGTTCGTAAAATATGTTTCAGATAAATATGCCGGAGATACGAGAGCCCTTATAAGCGTCCCTTCCGGTGGGAGTTTTTCAGATATGGTCGCTCTCAAGGGAAATCCGGAGATTGGAGACAAGATCAATAAAATCATTGGTAAGCTAGCAGAGGCGAATGGCCTCAAAGGTGTTATTGATCAGGCTGATTTTAACTCGGATGACAAACTGGGGAGAGGGAAGGAGAAGGTAGACCGGCTCACAAAGCTCATCACCATATACGAGAATCCTGCTCTTGATTTCAGTTCCAACCGGACTGAAGGCGATGATCTCCTGGGTGATGCGTATGAATACCTGATCAGCAACTTTGCCAAGGATTCAGGGAAGAGCAAAGGGAACTTCTTCACTCCGTCAGAGGTCTCCCGGATCATGGCTAAGGTTATCGGGATTACTTCGGAGACGAAACGGAGTCAGACCATCTATGATCCGACCGGAGGGTCCGGGTCGCTTATCCTGAAAGGGGCGGATGAGGCTCCCCATGGTCTTACCATCTATATGCAGGAGAAGGATAACACCACCGCCGGTCTTGCCAGGATGAATATGATACTGCATGACAAACCGACTGCTGATATCAGGAATGACAATACGCTTACAAATCCGCACTTCAAGGAGAAAGACGGGAGTCTGAAGACCTTTGACTTTGGTGTCTCCAATCCTCCCTTCTCAGATAAAGCCTGGCGGAACGGGATGCATCCTGAGCAGGATCCCTATGACCGGTTTGAGGACGGGATTCCTCCGAACAAGAACGGGGATTATGCTTTTCTTCTCCATCTTCTCCGGTCACTCAAGAGCACCGGGAAAGGGGCTATCATTCTCCCACATGGTGTTCTCTTCCGGGGAGGAAGTGAAGGAGAGATCAGGAGAAATCTCATCCGGAGAGGGGTTATCAAGGGGATCATCGGTCTGCCACCGAACCTCTTCTTCGGGACAGGTATTCCTGCCTGTATCGTGGTCCTTGACAAGGAGTCTGCTGATACCCGGAATGGTATCTTCATGATCGATGCCAGTAAGGGGTTCATGAAGGACGGGAATAAGAACCGTCTTCGGCACCGGGACATCCATAAGATCGTGGATGCATTTGTGCATGAGGGGGAGATTGCCCGGTACTCCCGGATGGTCCCGATTCAGGAGATTGAGGCAAACGACTTCAACCTGAATATTCCCCGGTACATTGATGCAACCGACCCTGAGGATCTGCAGGATATTGACGCCCATCTGCATGGGGGGATTCCGGAGGCTGATGTTGCTGCACTGGATCAGTACTGGGAGGTCTGCCCTGGTCTGAAGAACAGTCTCTTCTCTGATGCTGACCGGCCCGGGTATTATGAGCTCGCCGTCAGTCCGGATGAGGTGAAACAGGTCATCTCTGATAACCCGGATTTCACCCGGTATATCAGGTCGATTGAGGACCGGTTTGATGAGTGGAAAAACCGGGTCTCTCCGCTCCTCACCGGAATCAAGGCAGATACACATCTGAAGACGCTCATCCATACGATATCAGAGGATCTTCTTGACTCGTTCTCCGGGTTTCAGCTGATTGATCCCTATGATCTGTATCAGCATCTGATGGACTACTGGACCGAGACGATGCAGGATGATGCATTCCTGGTGATCAGTGACGGCTGGTCTGCCTGTGTAGATGGGAAACCCTCTGTTGATCTCCTCTCTCCCGGGCTTGTTATCTCCCGGTTCTTTGCAGAGGAGCAAGAGTTCATCTCTGATATGGAGGCTGAACGGGATGAGTTCTCCAGGCAGATGGAGGAGCTTTTTGAGGAGCACGGGGGAGAGGACGGGCTGCTCAGCGAGGTGCTGAATGATAAGGGAAAGGTCACGAAAGGGAGTATCAAGACCCGGATTGCTGTGATTAAGAAGGATTCTGATGCTGCCGATGAGCTGAAGGTCCTGACCGAATACCTTGGTCTTATCGAGGATGAGGCAGCTCTCTCTAAGAAGATCAAGGATGCCCAGAAAAAACTTGATACCAAAGTTCTCACCCGGTATGCATCTCTGACTGAACAGGATGTCATCTCTTTGGTGGTCTCTGATAAATGGATGGCAACACTATCCGGTTCGGTAAGGGATGAGATTGACCGGATTTCCCATGGGTTATCTTCCCGGATTTTGATCCTGGCAACCCGATATGCTGAACCCCTACCGATGATTGAGGCAGAGGTGGCAGATCTCTCGGTGAAGGTGGAGGAGCACCTGAAGAGGATGGGGTTTGTGGTATGATCAGACAACCGTGTTTCGGTTTACTGTTGATAGATGAGGTATTCTGATGTCCGTTAACATGATATCCCGGCTTCACCCCCGTTTTGAAGAGATGGTCCATACCGAGGAAGGGATAGAGTTCTGGTACGCCCGGGATCTGCAGGTTCTTCTTGGGTATTCTGAATGGCGAAACTTTCTGTCGGTCATAGAAAAAGCCCGTGAAGCCTGTAGATCCTCAAAAGGCCAGGAATTAGATCATTTTGTTGACGTCAACAAAATGGTTTCTCTTGGTTCTGGTTCGAAGCGACAGATTGAGGATATCAAATGTACCCGGTATGCCTGTTATCTGATAGCCCAGAACGGGGATCCGAGGAAAGAGGAGATCGCCTTTGCCCAGAGTTATTTTGCTGTTCAGACCCGGAAACAGGAGCTTATTGAGGAGCATATCAGGCTATCAGAACGGCTTCATGCACGGAAGAAACTCACCGAATCAGAGACTGAACTATCCAGAAACCTGTACGAGCGGGGAGTAACAGACTCCGGGTTTGCCAGAATCAGAAGCCGAGGTGATGCTGCGTTATTTGGCGGCCATTCGACCCAGGAGATGAAGGATCGAATGAACGTTCCGGCAAAAAAACCTCTTGCCGATTTTCTGCCGACGGTGACTATCACGGCAAAGAATCTTGCAACCGAGATCACGAACTTCAACGTGGTGAAAGAGGATCTGCAGGGAGAAGAGCCGATATCGACCGAGCATGTGCAAAATAATCAGGATGTCCGGGATCTCCTCATACGCAGGGGGATTATTCCGGAAAACCTTCCTCCTGAAGAGGATCTGAAAAAACTTGAACGAAAAGCAAAGTCTGTAGAGAAACGGCTGGCAAATGGTTCCGGGTTAAAGTCAGGCGAAGAGGAATGAGATGGAGGTGAAACCGGGGTATAAGCAGACGGAAGTTGGGGTGGTACCGGAGAACTGGGAAATTAAAAAATTTTTAGATTTATGTATTCTTCAAAGAGGATTCGATATAACTGAAGAAACAAAAAAAAAGGGCAACATTCCTGTAATATCATCATCAGGTTTAACCTATTACCATAATGAAGCGAAGGTAAAGCCTCCAGGTGTTGTTACTGGCAGAAAAGGAATGCTTGGGAATGTCTATTATTTGGAAAACCCATTCTGGCCACATGATACTACATTATGGGTTAAAGATTTTCGAGGGAACTATCCGTTATATGTTTATTATTTTCTAATATCATTCAAATTACAGCGATTTGATGCAGCAACCTCTGTTCCTACATTAAATCGTAATAATTTGTCTGGAGAAATTGTGGCTACTCCCCCTCTCCCCGAACAAACCGCCATCGCCACCGCCCTCTCTGATGTAGACGTCCTCATCTCCGGCCTGGACCGGCTAATCGAGAAGAAGTGGGCCATCAAGCAGGCCGCCATGCAGGAACTCCTGACCGGGAAACGGAGGCTGCCGGGGTTTGATTCCGGCAAGGGGTATAAACAGACGGAAGTGGGGGAGATTCCGGAGGATTGGGAAATATTACGACTAGGGGATAATTCAGTCTCATTTACCGGTGGAACTCCATTAACATCAAATCAAAATTATTATGGTTCTGATTATTACTGGATCACTTCTAGTGACTTAAACAAATTCCATATTCATTCTGTTAATGGAATGATTTCACAAGCAGGACTAGAAAAATCTTCTGCGAAAACGGTTAAAAAGGGAACATTGTTGATTGCCTTATATGGTGCTACTGCCGGAGTTACTGCAATAACACATATTGATGCAACGATTAATCAAGCGATTTTAGCGATTATTCCAAATAATTTTGATACTACATATTTATTCAACTACTTTCACTTTCGAAAAAAATGGATTCTAGGTACGTTCGTCCAAGGTGGACAACCAAATTTGAGTGGTGAAATTATTCGATCATTAATGATACCTCATCCCCCTCTCCCCGAACAAACCGCCATCGCCACTGTCCTCTCCGACATGGACGCCGAGATCTCCGCCCTCGAAACCCGCCGGGCCAAGACCCTCTCACTCAAACAAGGAATGATGCAGGAACTCCTCACCGGGAGGATCAGACTTGTCTGATATCGACGACCGGGAACGAAAATCCCAGAACCGGATTATCCACCTCTTTACAGAACAGCTCGGATACACCTACCTTGGCAGTTGGGAAGACCGCCCGAACAACTCAAACGTCGAAGAAGAATATCTCCGCTCCTATCTCACCACACAAAAATATACGAACTATCAGCAAAACAAAGCCATAGAAGCCCTGCGAAAATGTATCGGCAACCAGCAGAAATCACTCTACGCCATCAATAAAAACGTCTACACCTATCTCCGCTATGGCATTGCTGTAAAAAACGATGAGAAGAAATCAGATACCATCCATCTCATCGACTGGAACCATCCGGAGAAGAACCACTTCGCAATCGCTGAAGAAGTCACCGTACATGGCAAACACACCAAACGCCCGGATATCGTCCTGTACGTGAACGGAATCGCTCTTGCCGTCATCGAACTCAAACGGATGACTGTGAACCTTGCCGAAGGAATCAGGCAGAACATCGGCAACCAGAAACCTGAATTCATCAGGAAATTCTTCACCACCATCCAACTCATCATCGCCGGAAACGACACCGCCGGGCTTCGATACGGGGTCATCGAAACACCGGAGAAGTACTATCTCACCTGGAAACCGGAGAAGAAAAGACCGGCAGATATCTCTCCCCTTGACTGGGAACTCTCCTCCCTCTGCAAAAAAGAGACCTTCCTTGAGATCATTCACGACTTTCTCATCTATGAAACAGGAACGAAAAAGATCTGCAGACCACACCAGTATTTCGGCATCAAAGCCGCACAAAAGAGAATCGGGGAGAAGAAGGGAGGCATCATCTGGCACACCCAGGGGTCAGGAAAGAGCCTTACCATGGTCTGGCTTGCCAAGTGGATCAGAGAGAACATCAGCAGCTCCAGAATCCTGGTCATCACCGACCGGACCGAACTTGATGAACAGATAGAAGGAATCTTCAAAGGAGTCAAAGAAGAGATCTACCGGACCCGGAGCGGGGCAGATCTCCTAGATACACTCAACCAGACCAGCCCGCTCCTCATCTGTTCACTCATCCATAAATTCGGGAATAAAACCGGGAAAAAGGAAGAGGATGAAGAGAAAGAGGCTCTGAAACGGTATGATGACTATGTCCAGGAGATCACCGCTCACCTCCCACCCGGGTTTTCTGCAAAAGGAGACTTTTTCATCTTTGTCGATGAGTGCCATCGGACCCAGTCCGGGTTACTGCACGATGCCATGCTGAAGATCATTCCCCAGGGAATATTCATCGGATTTACCGGAACCCCCCTCTTTCGTGAAGATAAAGCAACCACCCGCGAGAAGTTCGGGGATTTTATCCACTGTTACAAGTACGATGAAGCAGTCAGGGATGGAGTCGTGCTTGACCTTGTGTATGAAGCCCGTAACATCGAATCACACCTCATCTCCGACGACATCGATGAGAGGTTTGAGGCAAAGACAAAGGCCATATACAACACCCGGACAGAAGGACTGAACGAGTGGGCCAGGGAGAAGATTCGGGCGAAGTTAAAAGAGCGGTGGGCTACCATGCAGAAGATCAACTCCAGCCGGATGCGACAGATCATGATAGTCGATGATATACTGAACGATATGGAGATCAGGCCCCGGCTCATGAGTGGAAAAGGAAACGCTCTCCTCGTCGTCAGCAGTATCTACCAGGCATGTACCTGCTATGAACTCTTCGCAGCCACAGAATTAAAAGGAAAATGTGCCATCGTCACCTCATACAAACCATCACCCGGTGATATCTCAAAAGAAGACAGTGGGGAGGGGCTGAACGAGAAGTTAAAACAGTATGATATCTATGGCCGGATGCTCGCCGAATACTTCAATCTCCCCCCTGATCAGGCCATTAACAAGGCCGAACAGTTTGAAAAAGAGGTCAAGAAGAAATTTGTCGAAGAGCCCGGTCAGATGAAACTCCTCATCGTTGTGGACAAACTCCTCACCGGATTTGATGCACCATCAGCAACCTATCTCTACATCGATAAACACATGCAGGATCACGGACTTTTCCAGGCTATCTGCAGGGTAAACCGCCTAGACGGAGATGATAAGGAGTACGGGTATATCGTCGATTACCGCGACCTCTTCAAAAGCCTTGAACAGTCAATCAAGGACTACACCTCCGGAGCATTTTCAAGATTTGAGAAGAAGGATGTAGAAGGACTCCTCAAAGACCGGGTCGATACAGCACAGGAGCGACTTGAAGAGGTGCTGGAAAAGATACGACTCCTCTGTGAGCATGTCCCCCGGCCAAAGACCACCGCCGATTACATCCATTACTTCTGTGGAGAAGATCCCGATACCATCGATTCACTCAAAAATACCGAGGAAAGAAGACAGAACCTCTATACCCTGACCGAGTCACTCATCCGGGCATATACCAATATCGCAAATGACATGGCACAGGCCGGCTATTCTGTCTCTGAGGCAAAAGCGATCAAAGAGGAAGTGAATCATTACACCAATGTCATGAATGCCATCAAACAGGCAAGTGGTGAGGACATCGATCTCAAACAGTACGATCCATTCATGCGGCGGCTCATCGACACCTACATCGGTGCAAACCCGGTAAAGAAACGAAAGTCTATCCCTGAACTTCCTATCATTGATCTCCTGATCAAAAACGGGGTAAAAGGTCTAGATGGCCTTTCTGATGACATTAAGAATAATAAGCAGCTGGCCGCTGAAACCATCGAACGCAATATCAGAAAGATCATTCTCAATAAAACTCCGATAGACCCGGCATATTATAGCAAATTATCCGAAGTCCTTACCGCTCTCATTAAAGAACGAAAAACACAATCAGAAAGCTATGACAAATTTCTTGATACGCACATCCAGGAGCTCATCAAACTTGCACAGGCAACCGTTGAACCTGGCAAGGATTATCCGGATAAAATCAATACCCCGGCGAAGAAGGTGCTCTATAATAACCTGAATGAGGATTCCGATCAGGCACTCATGGTATATGAAACGATTCTGGAGTACAAACAGGATGGCTGGCCTGATAATCCTATGAAGAAGAAAGAACTCCGCAATTATGTGTATGAGGATCTGAAGGATGATGACCTCACCGACAGCATTATTGAGATAGCAAAGAACCAGCCCGAATTAACCTGATGCCACACCTAACTATCGCAGAGATTGATGTTGAGATCGCAAGGAAAGATATCAAAAACATCCATTTCGGCGTCTATCCCCCGAATGGCCGTGTCCGTGTCGCAGTCCCGGTAAACGTCGATGACGAGGCGGTCCGGATTGCAGTCATCTCGAAGTTGTCATGGATACGAAAACAGATTGCTACCTTTCAGAACCAGCAGCGCCAATCAAAGCGTGAGTATGTTCCCCGGGAGAGTCATTACTACCTCGGAAAACGGTATCTTCTCTCCATAGATGAAAGTAATGATAAACAGGGTGTCATTGTAAAAAAATCAAAAACATTAGTCCTCAAAGTTCGTCCCGGCTCCTCAACAGAGAAGAGAGAGAAGATCCTGACTCAATGGTACCGGGATGAATTAAAAAATATCGTAACTTCAATGATTGAAAAATGGGAACGGATTCTTGGTGTAAAGGTCACTGCCTGGGGGGTGAGAAAGATGAAGACCAAATGGGGGAGTTGTAATCCAAAGACCGGGAGGATATTGATTAATCTGGAATTGATAAAAAAGCCGGTTCACTGTATTGATTACATCGTCCTCCATGAGATGACTCATCTTATAGAAAAAAGACATAATGATAGGTTTCGGGATCTTCTCACTCATCATATGTCTCTCTGGCAGACATACCGGGATGAATTAAACCTGGCTCCGTTGGGTCATGACGAGTGGCAGGCATAATCTTCGGAGTCCGGATATCACTTTCCATCTTTGATAAATCATTTTCTCAAAGCCTGCTCTTTCAGATACCACAAGGAAGCCATGGAGTTCGTCATTAAATATCCCCGCTTCTCCTCGATAAACCACTCATTTTTTCAATTGATGAGTCACGATCTCTTCATCAGATTTTATCCCTGCAAGATATACTACTAGTCCGGGACCGGTGTAGAAGATGAATATTAGAAAGATGCTTTCAGTATGTCAACAAGAAAGGGGAGATGAGAGTTATTATTAGCGACACTAAACCTATTATTACATATCTCGGGATATTTCAGGCTGTATGTACTCTTTCAGAATAATGTGGTGATTTATGAACCAGGTACCGGTAACTATGGATGATATACAAAATGTGGTGAGGCGCCTTGTTGAAGCAGCGAATCCACGAAAAATCATCCTGTTTGGGTCATATGCCCGCGGTGAAGAGACTCCTGATTCAGATATTGATCTCATGGTAATAGAGGATACTGTGAATCACCAGGGAATGGAGATGGTACGGTTGAGAAAAGCAGCCGGTAGGATAGCCCCTGGTGTTGGTATCGATATTCTGGTGTACCCGACTGAGAAGACCAGAGACCCTGTCCCTGGCACGGTTGTATACTGGGCTTTGTCAGAAGGAAAGGTACTGTATGAGTGCTGAGGAGGAGAATGCAGCATTAATCCGACTCGCTCATGATGACCTTACTGCTGCAAAAATCCTTTTTGAAAAGGATGGACCATCCTTAATTATCTGCTTTCATGCTCAACATACGGTGGAAAAGGGTTAAAGGCAGTATTGATACAGAAAGGCACTCCCATAAGGAAGATTCATGATCTTGTTGAATTGACTGAATTAGTTCAAGATCTTTCACTCACATTGCCAGTTGATTCCGATATGATTGCCCTTCTTAATCCGTATGCAGTCAAGGCAAGATATGATGATACAATTGAAGATACACTAACCCCGGAAGAAGCGATAGAGATTGCTACAAAGGTTATTGAGTGGAGTGAATTAATTATTTTTTAACCGGATATTGGCTGGAATATTTCTTTGATTAATAACATATCAGGGAATCTAAACCTGTCAGAATGAATTGCCCCGGTATCCTGTAACTGTGAGAGAAAACCCCGGGTTTCCTCCTCTGCAAATCTCCGGGTATCAGGATCTTCAAGAAGGATGTATGGTTTAGAGGGAAACAGAGTCTTGACCAGGGTAGGTTTCCCGGACTGATGTGTCCCGGTAATTATTACTCCTGGTAAACCTGTAGATAATTCCAACTTTTTTCCCGGCTGTTCTTGAGATCATTGATTCTTACCTTGGACTCTACTGTTGGCAGCTATTCCGTTTGATCTTTCCTCGTTCAATTGATGATCCACACAGTATCCCTTTGTGTAAAAAAGTATAATCGCATATAAGTTCATTTGGAACATAACGGGAACAGACCGGTGTCATCAATGGGTTATCATACTTCCATCATGCAGAAGATTCTCCTCCTCCCAATTCACCTGGCAAATCTTATCGAGATTTTCTTCATCGTTATCATGCTTGGTGCCCTTTATCTCATCAGCACCATCAATTATCTTCTCTTCCACACAATCGTAGAAGTTGCGGGTCTCGCGGTTGTTTTATCAATCTTTATCATCCTCTGGAGTACCAGAAGGCAGATATCAGGGGCTTTTTTCTTAATTATTGGTATATCCTTCATCTTCTTTGGTAGCTTCGATCTCCTCCATACCATAGCATATAAAGGGATGAATATCATCCCCGGGAATAGTGCTGATGTACCCACACAACTCTGGATCGCAGCACGTTACTTTCAGAGTATCGCCTTCTTTCTCGCAACCCTTTTTATCGGGAGATCAATTACCAGGGATCAAAAATATGATGCTAGTATAATTGTTGCGGCATGTGCCATTGCATCTGCCTTCCTCTATGCCAGCATTTTTGTCTGGCATACATTTCCATCCTGTTACATTGAGGGTATCGGGCTGACCCCGTTCAAAATTGTAAGCGAGTTCATCATCTCGTTTATCCTTATTCTTACGATTATTATTCTGTTCCTGAGACGGGAACACTTCGATCCAGTCGTCTTGAAACTTCTCATTTTAGCGCAGACATTTCTCCTTCTCGGAGAACTGGCTTTCACCTCTTATGTGAGTGTATACGGGTCCATGAACCTGCTTGGTCACCTCTTTCGATTCATCTCGGTCTATCTGTTTTGCCGGGTATTTATCGTCATTAGCCTGACCCGGCCATATAACCTGATATTTCGTGAATTGAAAGAGAAAGAGAATGCCCTGCAGGAGAGTATAGAAGAATTCAGGGCCGTTTTTGACCAGACGTATCATCTGATGGGAATACTTGATTCTCGGGGAATCCTCCGGGAAATGAACGCGGTAGCGGTAAAATATCTCCGTGATGAAAACCTTGACCCGGGATCTGTTCTTGGAAAACCGTTCTGGAACACCCCCTGGTGGGTCCACGATCCTGATCAACAGGATCAATTGAAACGTGCAATCCGGCGTGTAGCTTCCGGGGAAGTAGTGCGTTTCGAAGCAACCCACCCCTCAGGGAAGGATTTAAAAAATATTGATTTCTCGCTAAAACCAGTGAAAGATAAAAATGGCGACGTAATTCTTCTCATCGCAGAAGGTTGGGATATTACTGAGCGTAAACAGGCTGAGAAATCATTAAAGGAACTTGACTTTGTCATCAGACACAGTGCAGCCATTGTGTTTGTCTGGATAGCAGAAGAGGGATGGCCGGTGCAATATGTATCTGAAAACATCGATCAGTTTGGGTATACTGTAGAAAATTTCCTCTCTGGCAATGTAGTTTTTTCAAATATTATTCACCCTGATGACATTGGCCGCGTTTCTGCTGAAGTAACCCGATATAGTTCAGAAGAGGGACGCGAAGAATTCAACCAGGAATACCGTATCATAAAAGCTGACCAGACAATATGTTGGATTGATGATCGAACCTGGATTAGGCGGGATAATGCCGGTAAGATCACGCACTACCAGGGGATTATTTTTGACATCACTGACCGAAAACAGGCTGAAGAGGCTGTTCAGGTTGCAGTACAATTAAACCAGTTGATAGATACCATGTCTGCTAGCGAGAGCATGAGTTACACGCTCGATGAAGCAGAACGGCTTACAAGCAGTACAATCGGGTTCTTTCATCTAATAAATCCTGATGAACAGACGATCCAGTTGGTTGCATGGTCGACTAAAACCCGCAAGCATTGCTTTATACCCAATGAGCCCGATCGGCACTATCCAGTGGATAAAGCAGGGGTCTGGGTAGACTGTCTCCGTGAACGAAAACCTATCATTCACAATGATTACGCAAACCTGCCACATAAAAAAGGTCTGCCTGAAGGTCATGCTCCAGTCCTTCGTGAACTATTAGTCCCGGTATTCGACGCAGACAAGATTGTTGCAATAATCGGTGTGGGAAATAAAGCAACAGATTACCAGGAGAAAGATATCACCGTGCTCACCCTGCTTGCTAAAAACGCGTGGATCCTTATCCAGCGTAAGCATGTGGAAGAAGCTCTCAAAGAAAGCGAAGAGCGGTTTCGAACAATGAGTGAGAGCTCATTGACCGGGGTTTATATTTTCATGGATGGCCTCGTGAAGTATGCGAATCCCACCTTTGCAAGGATTCTGGGGTATACTCCTGAGGAGCTGATAGGAATGGATCCCCTGGATTCTGTCCACCCTGATGATCGTGATATGGTTCGGGATAGGATGATGACACGAGTTGATCATAAGGAAACGATCAGTGTCTATGAATGCCGTCTGATCACCAAAGATCAAAGGACTATCCTTGTCAGTATCATGGGGACATTGATACCGTACCAGGGTCAACAGGCTCTTTCTGGAAACCTGATGGATATCACAGAACGTAAATCAGCCGAGGAAGCCCTGCGGGAGAGTGAAATCAGGTTTAGGGAACTTTTCAACTCCATGAGCAGTGGTGTTGTGGTCTACCGGGCAGTGGATGATGGTGCAAATTTTGTAATTGTTGACGCAAATCCCGCTGCTGAAGCAATTGAAAAAATTTCAAAGCAGGATATGATTGGAAAATATGTCACCGAGGTATTTCCTGGTGTCTTTGAGTTTGGAATTATGGAAGTGTTCCACAGAGTCTGGCACACAGGAATACCCGAACATCATCCCCTCTCTTTTTATCAGGATAATCGTGTTTCCAGTTGGCGGGAGAATTATATTTACATGCTTCCTTCAGGGGAAGTCGTTGCCATATATGATGATGTAACCGCCCGCAAGCGGGCAGAAGATGCACTTATTGAGAGCGAGCAGAAGTTCCGTGATATCTTCAACAATACTTCAGATGCGATACATATTCATGAAATCAAGGAAGATGGGACACTAGGACGATTCACTGAGATTAACGACGTCACCTCAAGGATATTAGGATATACCCGCGATGAGTTGCTCGCAATGTCACCGTCTGATATCACAACAGATTACCATTCTCCACCCCTTGAAAAAATCAATGAAACACAACAAACCACCGGAACTGCAAGGTTTGAGACTGAATACCGGAGAAAAGATGGTTCAATCGTACCGGTTGAAGTCAACACCCATGTTGTTACCATTCAGGGAACCAGAGTCATGCTCGGAGTTGTCCGGGACATCACAGAGCGGAAATTTGCAGAAAAGGCCTTACGACAGGCTAATAAAAAACTAAATCTCCTCTCCAGTATCACTAGACATGATATCAATAACCAGATTCAGGTCCTGTTATTTCTTTTGGAGTTTGCTAAAGATGCTATTAATGATACAACCAAACAATTGGAAGTAATTGAGAAAGAGAAAGGTATCGTCGATAATATCTATCATCAGATCAGTTTTACAAAAGATTATGAAGATTTAGGTGTAGTGGCCCCAAACTGGCAAAAACTCGCCCCTATAATAAAAAGTTGTTCTACACTGCTTCATTCTGAAACCGTTCAGATAATTTTCGAGGAATCAGATCTGGAGATATTCGCAGATCCACTGCTCCAGAAGGTGTTTTATAATCTTTTTGATAATGCACTGCGATACGGAGGTGAAAAAATGACATCAATCCGTGTTTCAAGCCATGAAGAAGATGATTCCCTGATCGTTGTGGTAGAAGATGATGGGGAAGGGGTCAGTAGAAAGGACAAAGAGAAGTTATTCTCAAAAGGATTTGGAAAACATACCGGTCTCGGTCTTTTCCTCTCCCGCGAGATTCTCTCTATTACCGGAATTACGATCTCCGAAAAAGGGGTGCCAGGAATAGGAGCACGGTTTGATATCCTTGTACCACATGGAGAATACCGCTTTTCAAGCAACCATTGATGAAAATCTTCAAAATTGGGATAATCTAGTCATGAGATCGCTTGAGTTGGTAAAAAACTGGTTGTAGTGAACCAGGTGATCGAACTATATAAGTAACACTTATTTCGTTGTGTTTTTTTAAAAGAGAAGTGATAACCTCACTGGCCAGGAGATTGATTCGTGTACCACCAATCGGCCAGTGTTTGCGATTACCGGGCCGATGAGGATACATCATTCATGTGACACGCATTGCTTTCTAAACCTTGATGACTTCAAGACCGGATATACCAGCACTATTGCTGAAACCTCATTCGGTAGAGACGACAGAGGATGTCACACAGATTTTGAGAGGATCAGATCAGAAAAAAAGGGTGAAATCAGGATCTGGACTTATCATTGCCCTGTCTGACAAGCCAGGTTGCCCCGATTACTACTACAAGCGTCAGGAAAATACCAACAATAATCGCGATCACACCACCGAGAGGACCCATCCCTTCACCGAGTGAGTAATCTGGCATTGGAGATTCATAGGTAAACGTGCCGGTACCGATTGCTTCAGGATCTCCGTCCTCAGGTGACGCTCCTGTCAGGTCTTTCTGCCCTGAAACCATCAGGGCGGTGCTCTCAAGGCCATCGGGATCACCGGAGGCCAGGAATACGGCAAGAACGCCGATAACCAGTGCAATAATAACTCCTACTATCAGGAAGGTCTTGTTATCCATCATACGGCATCTACTCCTACTGCCGAGTTTACAAGATCAGGACGAGCTTTTGAAAGAAGATAGATCACCACTGCCGTGACAATTCCCTCAATAATTCCGATAGCTGCATGGTAGATACCCATAGCCAGAAGACCTGGAACTAGCGGGAATGTGCCTGCGATAAACATCTCAACCGCACATGCCAGTGACGGGATAAGACAGGCAAACCATGCAGCAATTCCTGCAGAGATGAACGGATTCTTCAGAACTCCGTTTACACCATGGAATGTGTAATACCCGACAAATCCTCCGATAACACCCATATTGATGATGTTTGCACCCATGGTTGTGAGGCCTCCATCACCAAAGATAAGGCCCTGGATGATAAGAACCAGGGTCAGAATGAATACTGCAGCAAATGGAGAGCCAAGAACGATTGCTGCTAGTGCTCCTCCAACCAGATGACCACTCGTCCCCATACTCACCGGGAGATTGAATCCCTGTAAAGCAAAAATTCCTGCTGCGAGAACTGCGATCAGGGGAATCTTGTCCTCGCTCATTTCACTCTTTGCCCATCTGATAGCAAGGACCAGAAATATCAGAGCGATAATCCAGTACACTGCCGCCTGTGGGATTGGTATAAATGCGTCTGGGATATGCATACAGTTTCATCTCGTAACGATGTCTGATTACATGTTACTACGAAATTATATTTACGTGTGATCATTTTATCAAACACTGTATTCATCCAATTAACTCATTCAGTAACACAATTAGGAGTCTTCACATGAGTCTGCTGGCATTGAACATTTCGATAATGGATGTAAGAATAGTAAGAATATACCGGGAGAAAGCACAAATTGGCGCGTAATTCAAATGTAATAATTTTATCAAACATTTGTGGTCTGGCGGCTTAATTTGATTCCTGTCTGAATCTCATGGAGATCTTATCAGAAATTAATGATATGAATATCATGATGTGAAGAACATTTCATACGTTTATTATATTCTTCACACGAATCGTATGTTGCTGATATCTGGATGTCAGCGTCCAGTAGGAGGACATACATGAATTATGGACATATCGTTCTCATAGCAATTGCAGCCATAATGGTGCTTCCAGGCTTGGTGGCAGCAGACTGGCTTCCAAACCAGACCCCTGAAAACCAGGTATTTTCTATTGACACCGTCATCGATGCAACCGGTGCTGTGGATGACAAATCAACCATGAACTGGATCATCGCATCACCAGGATCCATCCCCGGAGGAGCTGTTGAAGGTGGTCAGTCCATCTCGATAACCGATTACAAGGATGCAATCCTGACCAACGGTGGAAAACTTGCAGAGAACAAGAACTTTGACTTCGACTCCCAGGACAAGCAGAATGGCTTGTACAATATCGAGTCCCAGAAGGTTCTGACCTATGCAGGTACCGAAGGTTCACACCTGGTTGGTGAAGAGGAGTACACGCTCGATGCGGCAGGAAATTACTCTGGAACTGATGATAGTATCAGGTGTGTATTCTCCGAAGGAAATGCGGCAGTGCTTCCGGCATTCTGTAACATCGTAACTGCAAAGAGTGCACTCGTCAATGTCAACAGTGCCCAGGTCTCAACGCTCGGCCAGATCCGGTCAGTCACCGACGATGTAGCCAACCCGGCAGAAGTCAACTATCAGATTGCAGTCACTCCTGATGCCAACTCGGGAAGTGGATTTGCAGAAGGAACGGTCAGGACAGTCTTTGCCGGTTCCATCATGGAAGCCCGTGACGGTGACGACGACAACTACGCCCGTGACGGTACAACCGAGGATGGAGAAGCAACCTGGAACAAGACCTCTGCCACCAACACCTGGAAAGACTCAACCACGGTGACCGGTGGAATAAAGACCATGCAGAAGGCCTTTGCATACCAGTCCGGAATAATTGTCTGATACTCCTGTAGAAAAACTCATTACTACTCCTCTTTTTTCCGGTGGAATATATACTCACTGAATGGGAGAATACGCCCCCAACAACGGCGAATACCTATCTCAAAGGCATGGTATTACACGATATTGATCAATGAGATAGTATTCAGACAATAATTCTGACCTGGCATGCCAGGAGCAGATATGAGTATGTCAGCCTGAGAATCAGAAATTGACTGGGCATTACCCCGGATACAGGGTGTTGACAGTGCCGAAAAAAAAGAATTAAAGATTATCCCAGAATAAGGTTCTTGTTATACGCAAGAACGTCAGGAATTGTGTTTACGCCCTCAACTGACTTCGGGAAGTTGGTAAATACAACCCTCTTTGTCTGAATCCCGATATCTGTCAGAGCCTCTTCAATTCCCTGACCCATCTCTCCGGACTGCATATTCTCCACAACATACACCTCTCCGCCACCTGACACGAGATCGAGTGAGTGCAGTTTATCCTGTTCTGCTTTGATCTGGTCAACTACCTTTGCAGGCGTCTTATTTCCGCCATATGCAAATTCAGGAGCATAGAAGTAGAGAACATTCATGCCGAGCCAGTCTTTTACCGGGTCCTGCTGCCATGCAATCGGAATGGCATACTTCTTTGAAAGGAGAGATTTCTCACTGTCAGAGAGATTTCCTGCATCGGTGATTGTATTGATGTACTCGGTTGCCCTCTCTTGATACTGAGTCTTGTGTTCAGGATCAGCTGCTATCAGCCAGTCTTTTACCGTGTTTGCCAGTTCAGTAGCTGATGCCGGGGTATTCCATTCAAAGTCCGGTTTGAGGAGTTTCCATGAGGTCTTTCCATACCCGTTTGCATCTCTGAACTTCTCAACTTCAGCCATGGCTCCCTTATCCATGGTTGAGTTGTGGGCCAGGAACAGTGTTGCCTTCCCGATCTGATCTGCATACTGCTGAATTCGTGCAGGGATCTTCTCGGTCTCAAGATGCATCATCGAGGGTTCTGCAACATAAATGACTGAAACATCATCCCCGCCTATAGCCTGGACCGGGTCTGAAAGGACTGTCGTGGTCGTTACAACCTGAAGCTCACCCATCGCCGGGAAACAGAAAAGAGCGATGATGAGAAGTACCAGAATCGGAAGGTAACTCTTCATGAGTAGTATTAATTTTAAATTAGTATTATGAGTTGTGATCTGATATCTTTCTTTTAGGTGAAAGACCTACAGACACCAGAAAAATAGCACTAAAGAGTACGGCTGTGAGCGGCCCTACCGGGAGTGAATATATGATCCCTGCAAATGCACCGGTAATGCTGATGCATGCTGCAACTATCGGGGCTGCAATGAACATCTGACGGATGGTGGAACAGAACTGGTATACGATTGCAGCCGGAGTGACAAGCCAGACATACAGAAGCAGTCCTCCGACAATGGGAAGAATGAGGGCTACCATTCCTGCAATGAGAAACAGGATGCCATAATAGAGGGGTCGGACCCTGATCCCGGATATAATCGCTAACTTCTGGTGAAACAGGATGGCACTGATCTCTTTGAAGAAGAGCACGACAAAGATCACCGAGATGATGGAGACTACAGCGAGAGCATAGATCTCTTCCCGGTACAGGGCTGTAACACTGCCAAAGAGCAGGGCTGACGTCCCGTATCCCCTCCCCTGGTTCTGCATCCAGGAGACGAAGAAGATCGCAATTGCCATCATCGACCCGAAGAGGATCCCGAGTGTGGTATCAGGTGGCATCCGTGTCTTCTCACTGAGCGGGCCGATGATAAGGGCCAGGACAATGCTGCTCACAATTGCTGCGATTGTTGAATCAACGCCGAGAAACATTCCAATTGCACTTCCGGCAAATGCCGCATGTGCCATGGTAAACCCGATCGAACTGATCTTCATCTGAGTGATGATCACGCTCAGAACCGCACATCCGATCGAGGCAAAGAACATGGCTTCAACGGCATGACAAAGGATGTTGTTTGGGATGAGCCATTCAAGCATCAGGAGGCCACCATTCCGGATCTTACCGTATCCTGAACCTCGTCAGGCCGGCAGATCCGGGTGAATGAGAGTCGTCCGTTCTGCATTACTACTACCCTGATAGCGCAGGCCGGGAGGGCGTCAAAGGCATGAGAAACAACCATGATAGTCACCCCTGACTCAGCAATCGTCCTGAGCATGGAACAGACCTGATCTCTGGTTGGAAGATCCAGGTTGCTGAACGGCTCATCAAGAAGAAGAATGTCAGGCTTTTTCATGAGGTTCTGAGCGATGAGAACTTTCTGCTGTTGCCCTCCGGATAGATGGCCGATACATTCGTATGCCATGTTCCCGAGTCCGAGCTGGTTCAACAGATCCAGGGCATCGTCCTTATCGCCAGGATTTTGCCGGTGAAAGCATCCAAGCTGCCCGTATCTCCCCATCATGACAACTTCAAGCACAGAAAATGGCGTGTATGGATGGAAATCAAAGTTCTGGATCACATATCCGAGTTTACGCCTGACTCTGGTTCCCTGCCTGGTAACATCAAGTCCGCAGACTCTGACTTCTCCTCTTGTCACCGGGAGAAGGCCTGCAATGGTCTCAAGAAGTGTCGTCTTTCCTGCCCCGTTTGGGCCGCCGATGATCACGAACTCGCCTTTTGGTATTGAAAGCGAGAGGTCCCTAATGACCGGAAACTCTGCTCCCTCATACGTTGTTCTGACGTTGTTCAGATCAATAATGGGGTCATCTCTGATAGATTCCACGTTATTCGACCCTGAAGAGTGAGTCGTCAGAAGCATGGTACAGGGATTCAGCATACTTCTCAATCTCCAGTTCATAATCCGGGTTATCAGGATTCAGTTTTTGAAGCGGGAGTGGGGTAATGGTCATGGTTTGTTCTCCTTTAGAGAACCTGCATTTTACATCATCTGAACGAATGACTGCAATATTGCCCTTTCCAAGGGTACATCCGCTCCCAAGCTGAACCCCGTCTGCGAGACATGACTGGGGTGTTACTCCGGTACAGTAGACCTCTGCTTTCAGTGAAAAAGGGTCTCCTCCTAGTTCATTGAGGGCTCGTCTGCCCATCCGGTATCCGAGTACGATATACGGGCCGAGATGACCATGGAACCGGGCGAGATCCATAACCTCGTAGGTACGGGGAAGTTCCATATAATGACAATGCTCATGCCACTTCATGTAAAAGTATTCACAATAATACTACTAAAATCATTTTAATCATACTTTCATTGCAAAAAATTCAAATCTATTTTAAAAGAGATGAGATTGTAGTTATTCTTGAAAAGAAAAGAATAGAGACTCATCATTCAGGAAATTATGAACAAAAGAGAAGAAGTGGGGAAGCGGTGGTGCCGGTTACTGGTGATGTACAGAGTTTCTGCCAGGTGTCTGATCTGAAAGGTGGATCGGATGGACTAAATAAGGATGAATTGGAGTGTTTACCGGTGATAATACAGGAACTTCTTCTCTCAAGACACCAACGCCAGAAGATAGTAGATCACATTGTTATTTTAATGTTACTAAATATCACAAAAGTTAGAATCATGTTATCGCAACTCTCCAGGTTATACAAATTCCGTGTATAAATCGTGATGCAATGGAAGGGAGACTCGACATGTTCTGTGCATATATCAAAGCATGAATCCTATACTTCCAATTATTTCCGGACTCCAGAGTTATGGCAGGGTAGACTGCCCCCGATGAAAGGAGAACTCATACCGGTGGAATTCTTCTCCTTTTTTACTGTCAATAATATCCTGAACTGAGGTATTTGATAATCAGTCCTGTGAGCGGAATTTATTAAACCCGGTATTGTATGGCACGGATGTATTTCTAATCAGGATACCATCTAAAGATTCCCGGGAGAGAACACTTAAGAAAAAGATGTTGGAATAAATCTTATGTATCGAAAAAAAGATTTCAGGTAGATTCTCTGTGAACCGCTCACACCTTGAAGAAATTTACCTGGTTCTGCACATTCTCAACAATGACATTCAGATTCCCGATAACCTGGGATATCTGATTTACAGCCATTGATACCTCATTGGTTGAATGGGCCGAATACTCGGCATCGTTCGAGGTATTGGAAACAAGACCGCCGATCTCTGTAATACTTGCGGTGATCTCCTCAACTGATGCTGCCTGCTCCTCGGTTGTCGCTGCTACATCGGTAACGTTCAGATTGATCTCACCAATCAGTTCAGCAATCCGGGTGAATGACCGGAGAGTATCCTGAAGTGCTTTTCCTCCTGATTCAACATCCTGTACCGTCTTTTCCATGGCGTGTGATGCTTGGACTGACCGGCTCTGGAGGTTTTCAATGATGGTTGCAATATTTTCTGCAGATGTCTGGGTCTCATGGGCTAGTGCCTTCACCTCGTCAGCGACCACAGCAAAACCAAGCCCTGCTTCTCCTGCCCGGGCTGCCTCAATTGCGGCATTGAGGGCCAGCAGACTGGTCTGATCAGAAATATCCCTGATAAGGCCGACGATATTCCCGATCTCTTCCATCTGGTGGCTGATATCCTCCATATTCTTTCTGCTCTCAATGGTTGATTGGGTGATACCTTCCATCCCTTTCTCTGCAATACCGGCGAGTGTAACACCTTCTCTTGAATGTGTATCAGCCTCAGTTGTGAGTCTGCTTACCTGCTCACTCTTGACTGCAACCTGGTTTACCGTTGTATTGAGCTCTTCCATTGCCTTTAGAATCTGAGAAACCCCGTCCTTACATCTCTCCGCATTCTGACTGACATTTGTTGATGAATCTGCAACAGACTTGACACTTGCAGCAACCTCTTCTGTACTTGCATTCGCCTCTTCGGCGTTCGCAGTAAGGTCGCTCATCTGCTGCTGAATTGAAATTACTGCATCTGAAACGGCCTTGCCACTCTCGTTCAGTGCATCTTTGAATCGCTTGAAATCTCCTTTGACATCAGCCTTCTCGTCATATCTGACAGAAAAATTCCCGGAGGCAAACTCATTGGCAATTCTCATGGCCTCCATATTTGGTTTGAGAAAAGCTTCAACCAAGTCACGAACTGCTTCAACCAGTTTTTTGAACTCGCCTGAATATTTGGAAGAATCAATGCGAATGTCCAGATCTCCGTTTCTTATTCTTTCAGCAATACCCATGATTGAAGTATTGGCAAATTTAGATCGTTCCAGGTTTTCTACGATCTCCTGGTTTTGTTTTTCTAAATTCACTGCCATTGCATCAAAAGAAGAGCCGATCCTGCTGATTTCATCACTACCTTTCATATCAATATGATACGACAGGTTCCCTGACCCCAATTCATCTATCCCCTTCAGGAGAAGACCAAATCTCCGGTTGATATTCTGGGTAATCACCCATGCAGTGAGCACGAGAACGAATGTACAGATAATTATGACGATGATGTTGATCAGAACTGCGAGTGAATACATCTTATTGGAGTCAGCATAACTCTGACTTGCAGTCTGGTTATTTTCATCCATCAGTTTCTGAAGGTTAGTGAGAATGATATTGCGTTTGGGAATTGCCTCCTGCGTCCTGATTGCAGTAGCTTCTTCCTCCTTTCCAGCAATTGTTAATGAATTAACCCGGTTTGTGATCTCAAGATAATCGGACGATGCATCCTTAACCTCCTTGATCAACTCCTTTTCAGTATCAGTCATCTCAATTGAGGAGTAATCGTCGATCCGTTTCAGGAGGGAGTCCCCGAATGGCTCCATCTTATTCTTAAAAATCTGTTGTTTATCTGAAACGTTTGAAGATAGTGTAAAGGTATACCCTCCGATTGCATAGTTCAGCATATCAGAATATGCTCCATATGCAAGCATGGAATGGGCATATTTATTCTTATAGATCTTATCGGTCTCAGAGTTTATCGCTCCAGCAGCGTATAACCCGAATATTCCTACAATAATAATAGAGAATACACCTATCGCGATCAGAATGAGCAGCTTTCTGCTCATTGAAATTTCATCAAGTTGTATCATTTTTACCCCCTACCCAACGCTACGAGACGAATGCGGTAAAATTACCGCGGTATCCGTTCATTGACACGGAAAGTAAGGTAACTACGTTTCATGTACTCTCACTTAATCCCGGTCTTATTGCGAATCATTACCCAAACTTTATTATATTGTATTTTCAGTGTATGATCATGGATGGGGATGTGCCTGAAATATTGCGTGAAGTCTTAAAGAGATATAATAAACCTATATCAATTACAGAAATTGCCAGGGAAGCCTCGATCTCTCGCACAACCGCTGCACGATATCTTGATCACCTCCATTTTTCAGGTCAGGTACGATTATTCGAGATGGGAAGAGCAAAAAAATATCTATTATCTTCAGAACACAGGTCTCATTCTATCTGTGACTTATCCTCTGATCTTATCATCTTGATTAATACTTCATTCAGAATTTTGTATGTAAACAAGGCATATCGGGAGCACGTTCATCTCTCACGTGATGAGATCATAGGAAAACGGATTGATGCCCTGAACCTGGATATTTTTTCTACCGTTGATATTTTGAAGATCCTCAAAGAGTACAACCGGGATGATTTCTCATCCCATGTTGTTGAGTTATGCAGAAAAAACCAGGTTTACACGTACGAACTGTTTTTAATTAAAGGCCATATCGGGCCGTACCGTGAGGCGATATCCATTGTGATCAAGGACATTACGGCAAAAAAACGGATTGAGGATGAAAACCGGTTTCTTGCCTCCATCGTTTCCTGCTCAGATGATGCTATCGTTGCAGTCGATAAGTCAATCACGATAACAACTTGGAATAACGGAGCTGAACGCCTCTTTGGATATAGTGCCGATGAAGTGATTGGGAAGAAAATATCAGTGATTCATCCATCCTGGTTTACTGATGTATTCCCAATCCATGAGCGGTTACTCAAAGGAGAAGTTATCAGGCAGTACGAATGTACCCGTCAACGGAAAGATGGATCCCTCGTTGATGTTTCCATAACCGCTTCACTGGTTTTTGACCAGGATGGCGGGATAATTGGATCATCAGCAATCTTCAGGGATATCACATCAACCAACCAGATGAGTAAGAATAATATTGAACTAACTCTCCAATTACATGCTTTGATTGATAATGTCGATGAGGTACTGGCGATTGTAGATCCGGAAACTCACTTGATCCAGGTAGTCAATGCGGTGGGGAGGAAGTTTTTTAAAAACCAGACCTCAGTCTGTTGGTTTCACAAAAGTCAGCATAATTATCCAAAAGCATGTACCATATGCTCTCAATTGAACAGGAACGAAGCAAGTAAACCTGTATCATTCAGGTTTACTGCCGGGGACGTAGATCTTCGCTCAAAAATTCAATTGATTCCGTATGGTCCTCAAAGGGATGCCCTGATGGTCTCTATGGCTGCACCTGATTGATTTCCTTCCGGTTCATTATCAGAACCATCTCCCTGTTTGTAATACTCTAGGAAATCACCGTTTCGAGAATTCCAAATTTTTCCGCACAGGCAATATATTCGGCTACCAGGTAATAGTTTTTTAAATCTTCGCTATCAAGACCCCGGAATGCAAATAACTCATCCCAGAGCAGACTGCTCCCTTCAACCAGAAAATACCCGGTTTCGAGATCTATGCCTGCGATGATCTCAATGCCTGAAAAAACCTCATCCTGGTTCTCATACAGATATGCTCCCCGTCCGGTGTTCTCAATCAGAAATACCTTTGGATCAGGCGATCTTCCATCCGGCAATTTTGATGCAAAGCATTCATTCTGGAGTATATTATCAGTAACCACCTGCGTTTTAGCATCATCCATGAGTTCAGTGACCTGATATTCATGGGTCAGATATGATACTATTTCAAGACCAGTTTTGCTATTAGGTGACAATCTGGACCTGTATGTATCAAAGGTCTCCTTCCATGTCTTCACCATTTCAGGTGACGGTTCATGCATCAACATATGTACATCAGTATTCAATATAATCTGAAAAAAAGACTTGGAACTATCATTCTGATTCGGCTATCTGTATGATTCAGATTCTGCCTTTTGGTATCTGAATATCAGGCAAAGGAGAGCATCACCGGTTATTCTCTTCATTGACAGAGTGGCTGGTGGAGTTTTCATAGGATAACAACAGATCAGGATACATGAATTCATCTCCTGGTGTGAAGATTCGTGCCTGTTTAGATCTGATCAGGATGGACCTGGCAGTAGGGGCTGGATTATTTCTCATCGCCGGTGAGATCCTTGCTACCGGAGAACTTCCTCCAATTCCCGGGATGATGCTCGGGTTTCTCACCCTCTTTTTCATATCAGGATCTGCCAATATCTCGAATGATTACTTTGATCGCGATGTGGACCGCGTAAATCTCTCAACTCGTCCACTCCCTTCTGGCAGAATCACTATCAGGGAACTATGGGCCTTATTCTCTCTGTTTACACTTTGTGGACTAATATCTGCTGCGTTGTTGGGCTTAATCATCCTTATCATCGTATTCGTGCTCTGGAGCATAGCACTCCTCTACAACATGAAACTTAAAGAATCAGGATTTCCTGGTAACCTATGTGTGGCTTTCTGCCTTGGGATGATCTTTATTCTAGCCGGAATCCTGGCAGACAACCTGAACGGAGTTCTGATAACCTTTGCATTACTGGCATTTTTCTTTGATCTGGGCGAGGAGATAGCATGTGATGCCCTTGATATGGCAGGTGATGAGATGAGATCAACCCGGAGTATTGCAATACAGATCGGGACAGATCAGGCAATGATGGTATCTGGGGGAATGTTCGGGATATTTATTCTGATCACAGTTGTGCCGTTTCTGATGAACTGGCTCGGTCTCGATTATCTGGCACTAGCAATGATACTTGATCTCTGGGTTATCAGGTGTGTTATGAATCTTGTAAGTATCCGGAGTATTCCTGATGGCCGGGTAGTGACCAGGTCTCTGTATCTCAGCTGGGGGTTGTTTGTGTTTTCATTTGCCTTTAGCAGATTGATAATCTGATGAATCCATTGTGAATGTGTGTATGAATGGAATTCCAGTCCATACTGGTATGAACTCATCCCTTTCTGATATTCATACCCGGTTATTTACATGACAGTGGGCATGCTCTGATACACATTCCACACCTGAGCCCTCCAAGGGTTTTGAACATATATTCTGCACATAACTGCCGGGAAATCGTTCCTGACCGGTTGATTGCCTGAACCGGACAGGCCCGGATGCATTCGTCGCAATCCTGGCATGCAGGATGAATAAAGTGTTCGGAACATGAATCCGGCTGCAACCGGGCATCAGTGAGAATAGCAGAAAACCTGACCCGTGATCCATACCTGTCAGAGATGAAGAGATGGTTCTTTCCAAATGATCCCAGTCCGGTGACATAGGCTGTATATTTCATGGAAAAGTCAGCCATCAGGGTTTCTTTATTCGCATACCAGTATCCGAACTCACTCCCTTCACTCGGTGCAATACTGGCAAGGTATCCTTCCTGTTCAAGTCTTCCTGCCAACTTGTATGTCATAACCCTGAGCGTTGCAGTTCCTGCCATGAGTGTGTTGGTGTACTCTGCCCGCCCTTTGGGAAGAGGCATAAAGGCTCCTTTTGGAACCGGGATACCGATGAGAATGACAGTGTTAAGGGAGTCAGATATTGCTGACGGGTTATTGCCCTGGTATTTTGAATCAGCAAATGCCTGAATATCTGCAAATCCGATAAGTTCAGCCCCTGATTCCCGGGCCATTGCCCGGATTATGTCTGTGAGATGAGAATTATATTCCATAATCGTCCTTGTAATCAGAATTGGACCCGAATATATTTGGTGACTTGTAAGGGTTTTGAAATGAAACCACAGAAATGATTTTTCCTGGAACTGTTTTGATCATCTTCTTCTTTAATCGTTGATGAGTCAACATTAAATATCTTGTTGACCCATCAACTAATTGCATGAGAGATACGGACGGGCCATTTGGAAAGTATGTGTCACTCACATACTGGCTTATCCAAAAACGGTTAAACAGCGAACTCTCCGGATATGGAATAAAGATAACACAGTATTCAATACTCCGGTATCTCTACCGGCAGAATGGATCCAACCAGGAGCAGATTGCCGGAGATCTTGAGATCGATAAAGGCCTCTGCTCAAGGGAGATCAGAAAACTTGAGATGGCCGGACTTATCATGAGGACTAAGAACAAGTCAGACAACCGGCAGTGGATCTACTCACTGACCGAACCTGGACTTGCTCTAAAGAATGATCTTGTCAGAATAGGAGATCAGATCAACGAGACCGTCCTGTGTGGATTATCTGCTTCAGAAGAACAGGCCCTCTATACTCTCATCAAACGCGTAATTTCAAATCTTGACCCAGGAGAAGAGTGATTATGGGTATCAGAAGTGAGGTCGCCAAAAAAGCCGGAATACAAACCGAACCGGTGGCTATCGTGTGGAGCAACACAAAGCCTGAGTATGCTCTTGAGATACGTCCCGGAATCTGGGCATGTCTCATGTGGTACTATGCCAAGGCTGTCCTAGATGGAAAAATAACCGCTTTATCCCGAAACTCCTTCGGGTGCTGCGGAGGAGCTATGGGTATTGGATTCGGGCGACCGTTTGAGAAGCACTCTTCAGGAAATGAAGAAAATTTCTGTTGTTTCCTCTCGAACGGACGTGAAGGATGTACAGATATTCATGCATATGATGCCCGTCTTGAAACCCTCACAAACCCCCATCAGAAAGAACTGCTCAAAGAAGGAGAGAGGATTAAGAAAAACCCATCCGTCGCAAAAAAGTTTCTCGAAGCATTACCGGTTTATGATATTCCAGCCGAATATGTCCTCTTTAAACCGCTCTCTCTCACAGAGCCTGATGAGATGATTAAGAGTATCATCTTTCTGGCAAATCCTGACCAGATATCAGTATTATCGATCCTTGCCAACTATCCCCGTGGTCAGATCACCAACGGGGTAGTTGTTGCAGCCGGTGCTTCCGGATGCCAGGCATTTGGAGTCTGCACATATGACGAAGAGAAAAACGAAGATCCAAAGGCCATAATCGGGATGACCGATCTCATGGCAAGAAAAGCGGTGAGAAAGAGACTGGGATCTGACAAGTTCACCTTCTCTGTACCATACAAATTATTCCTTGAGATGGAGGAAAATGCCACTGGAAGTATCCTTGACTCAAAACTCTGGATAGAACTTCGGGATGGGGTATAAACCTCAATTCCAGTTCAGTAACCTATGCAAATACTGGAGAAATTATTCATCCGCTGATGAAATATCCTCATCACTGTTGATTCAGTGGTACTGTTTTCTCATTGAGATTCATACGAATAGAAACCTCATCTGTGACGGTTTCCGGGGAATTAACTGATACTCTCTCCAGAATATTTATCATGTACCATGTTCTCATTCAATATTATTTGTGGAAAGAGAACTCATGATAGCCGAACCGGACTCTCCTGATATCATGTGACATGGTTGAATTCAGATCATATGCAGATAAAACTCCCCCAACCAGGCATCCTTTCAATCAAGTCACTGACATTGATAATTTCTGGTGGGACGTTTCTCGGAATGAGCTGCTATGAGATTATAAAAGAATATCTTCTGCCTGATATCAGCAAGTGGCAGTCCCATATCATTACCATAGTAATAACCGGCGTACTGGTTGCGATAATTTCCTGGATAAGCCTTCAGAAACAGAATGAGATGGTTACCCGGGCAGCAAAAGCGACCCGGCAGGCCGATATTACAACAAAACATCTCGTATCAATAGTAGAATCGAGTGAGGATGCCATAATCAGCATCAACAGTGACGGCAATATCACCTCCTGGAACACGGGTGCAGAGCATATCTTTGGTGTTTCAGCGAAAGAGGTTATGAATCAATCCTTTAACCGGTTTATCCCGCTGGAAATTAAAGATCGTATCCCTCATCTGATCCAACAGACCGGTATTAAAAAACGGGTGACCCATGCTGAAGCTGTGTTTCAAAAGAAGGACGGTACCAGGATTCATCTTTCAATAACCGCTTCACCGATTCCTCTGACTTCCGAGCATGGGGGATGTATCTCAATTATTGCACGTGACATCTCGACGCAAATTGCAAGAGAAGAGATGCTGAAGATGCTCAATCTGAAGCAGCACCTCCTGTCTGCTATCTCAAGGCATGACGTCAACAACAGCCTGCAGGTGCTGATGCTCTGCAATACACTTCTCGAAGAACAGATAACAGATCCTGAACTGCAAAAGATTGTTCAGACAATTCAGAAACAGTCCCAGATCATAAGTTCTCATATCGAATTTATGAAGGATTACGAATCGCTGGGTATCCAGGCCCCATCATGGCAGAATGCATATGACCTCTTCGATAAGGCCTCTGCTCCTTTCTCATCCGGGTCAGTAAAATTTGAGAATAGCCTTGAAAATCTTGAGATCTATGCAGATCCCCTGATCGAGAAGGTGATGTACAATCTCTGTGATAATGCCATGAAATACGGAGTCAATCTGACCTACATACATGCGTATTATCAACCTGACGGGGAGAGTTGTCTGATAATTGTTGAAGATGACGGGATTGGAATTCAGAACGAATTGAAAGAAAGGATTTTTGAGAAAGGATTTGGTAAAACATCAGGATTGGGTCTCTTTTTCATCAAAGAAATTCTTTCTATTACAAATATTGCTATCAGAGAGACCGGGATTCAGGATACCGGTGCACGGTTTGAATTGATCATTCCGGCAGGAAACTGGAGGGTGAGGTTTTCATGAGTGTGCAGGTTCTCTGCCGATCACCTGCATCCTGAAGACCTGAAGGGTTAAAAAATCAGGGATTGATATCCTGATTATCATTCCATATTCCATACCGTTCAAGCCCGATGAACAGCAGATTCAGTCCGATTCCTGCAATTGTTGCCAGAGACATTCCTTCTATGCTTGAAGGTCCCAGATCGATTAGGGCTCCTGAGCATCCGATTACAAGGATGACTGAAACAAGGACAAGATTTTTTGTTTTTGAGAGATCTACGCCTGCTTCAATCATCATCCGTATACCCTGGGAGGCGATAACCCCAAAGAGAAGGAGTGAGATACCACCGATAACCGGGTCAGGGATACTCAATATAGCGGATGAGAACTTGCCACAGAAGGAGATCAGAATAGCAAAGACTGCAGCACCGGCAAACACAGCAGTACTGTACACTCTGGTGATCGCCATCACCCCGATATTCTCGGAGTATGTTGTATTTGGAGTAGAGCCAAAAAAGCCTGATATGGTGCAGGATATTCCTTTTCCAATCAGTACCCTGAAGAGACCGGGATCCTTGATCATGTCAGTACCAACAATACTGCCGGTCACCTGAAGATGCCCGATCAACTCCACCAGGGTGACAAAAAATGCCGGTATGAGTATGATGATGGCATGTATCGACCACACCGGTGTATAGATCGGGGGTATTGCCAGCCAGGGAGCCTCGATGATCTTCTCCATCGAAAAACTGCCAAGCAGGATTGCCAGTGTGCTTCCCCCGATGATTCCTATCAGCACCGGTATAACCCGGAGAAACCCCTTAAAGACGGTCATGCTGATGATCGTAACCAGAAGGGTAAAGAGAGAGATTGCAGCAACATGAGGATCCGGACTGTCCATGCTGAGGCCTGATAGTTTTGCTGCCGTTGGTGCAAGTGCAAGACCTATAACGGCAACAACGCTGCCCATTACGACATCTGGGAAGATAATTCTGACCCATCCGGTTCCAAACCGGTAGATTAGCAGGGCTGACAGCAGAAAGAGAAGTCCGGTGACTATGTACCCGGAGAGGGCTGCTCCGTACCCGTAAGAACCGATGATTATGAGAGAGGGTGCAATGTATGCAAAACTCGATCCCAGATAAGCAGGCACTTTCCACTTGCATACAGCAAGAAATATCAAAGTTCCTATTCCGTTGAACAGTAATATCGTCGCCGGATTGATACCAAGAAGAACCGGGACCAGAACGGTAGCCCCGAACATTGCAAACAGGTGCTGAAGACTGAGAGGAATCAGCAGGGAGAGCGGGGGGACTTTATCCACCGGGATCTGATCGCTGGTCATTTAGTTACTGTAGGTATCACGAGGCATAGGTTCTTTCGAAATAGTTCGGAAGATCAGTTTGGGAACAGAGCATGAGATGTTCGTTTAGAAGGAGTCAATCCCTCTGATTATGATAGAATGCCAGGGATTTAAATCGTACATCACCGGTCAGATATCCCGGGAAGAAAAAAAGTGTAGTCCTAAACTTCAGACTGATACTTGAAACTCTTCATGAAGTTCTTTATTCCACCCTCTGATGGATTTGTACCGGTTCCATTTGTTCTGGTATCATCTGCTTTGAGAGGAGATGTGCCGTTTGTGAGGTTCTGATACGACTGGTTCGTCTCATTTATGGAGATATTTCCTGACTGTGATATGGTTGTCACGTTTGTATTCTCTTTCTCTGCACATGTGAGGCCGACCAGACTTACGAGGAGAAGACTGACTATAATGGATATTACAACTTTGTTGGTGATCATATCATCAAAACCTGATTAAACATTATTCGTCTGGATCATACAAGGTTTTTCTGATGTGGAAAAGAATAATTCATTCAATCTGAATGAAACGATCTCATCATCAGGACGCAATATGAGTCCGATAACAGACTATCTCTTCTCATACTATTTCCTTGGATTTCTAAAGATTAGGATCGAGGATTGATGATAATCTCTACCATTCTGAACGGATTTTACTGTATTGGTGTATGAATAAATTGAGTCTATGAAATGGTGGTGTTCTTTCGCTTCTTTGTTTCCATTTCATCCTGTAATCCGAGACCTCTTCCCTTTACCTGCATGGTGTGAATTACGAGATTTTTAATATCATCCGGGAGATCTGATGGAATATTATCTATCTGCCATGCTTTCTCTTCTGATGCCTTAATTCCAGCAAGGGTTGCAGCCTTTTGAGCATACAAAGCCGCTCCTATACAATGGTCAGCCATATGGGCTGTTGCAACGCCCTGCCCAATCGATCTGACAATTGCCCTGGCAAGAGGATCTGGTATCGTTCGTGCAAAAGTGTGAACTTTTCGTGAGGCCTTCATGAGATCCCCGGTTGAACTGGCACCTTGTAACCATGTAAGGGCCAGATTCATGGCATCGTGTAAAACAGGTTCATCTTTGTCGCCATAATAGGGCAATATGTGCTCATAACAAGTAATGGCCCATTTCATGAGTTTTCGGTGATTTTCTGGAGAAAGGCTGCCACCTCGATGTATGGCTACAAATTGAATATCTCTCAATGATCTTCCTTCGTTTTGTTTATGGTAATGTTCTGTATGGTTGAGTATTGTTTACCGTACCCGAATAAACAACATGTACGGAGATATTATTACAGGTATTATTGAGAGGTTCTGTATGCAGAACTACATCATGTCTCTGATTCTCAATCTGGTAAATCCATTCTCAATGATGGTGTATGGGTTTTAATTCTTGCTGTCCGGTACCGGATCAGGGTAACGGAGTACAGGGCTATGAATCGATGTGACATTTCATGGCTTATACAGTCCTTGATGAGGAATAAAACCCGTCATTTTTTTTAAAAATATGGTTATGGAATATGATCACTTACAACGAGTCGGGTATTGCGGATGTGAGGTTCTGAAGGCCGGACTTCTTATCGCCATGGAAAGGGACAGGTATACTCTGAAGACTTACTATGGAGTAGTCACTCTCACTCACCCAGACATCCGGAAAAAAACTGTAGACTCTGTTTTGACATATTCTCCCGAGATATCAGAGTAAAAACTGTATTAAATTCGATATCCCGGGTGTGTCAACCCGAATGATTCGCTCGATTATTGACTGAGTCGAAACTGAAGGTAACTGCAGAATCGGTCTAAAAAGTCTCATGATCTGGGGTCAAGGTGTTGGTACTCCTGACCATCTGTAATACCATAGTATCCACCATCAATACAGGTAACCAGAATGTTCGTAATCATGAAGATCAAAGTTCAAAACTGAACTTCTTATCAGATTCGTGATGTATCATGATTCAGGTGATACCTGAGTGTCCTTCCGGTTCGCTCAACTGAGATTACGCCTCCCCTGAGCAGGCGGGAGAGGTGCCAGCCTGCTGCCTGGGCTGATATTTCAAGTCTGCATCCGATCTCAAGACGGGTAAGTCCCTGGTTTTGACACAACATAGCAACAATCTCTTTGCAGGCAGGAGATGCAACAGCGTTCATCATCTGTTTCTCTTCGTGAGAATATCCTGTCTGATAATATCTGCAAAACCCGTCATCCTGTTCTTTAGATATCTTCCCATATCTGGTGAGTTGATCCAGGTGATGCCTGACAGTTCCAAGTTCCATTCCAAGACCTGAGGAAATGCCTCTGAGATGAATTCCCGGATGGGCTTTGATAAAGTTGTAGATCTCTTTACGGGGGAGAGAATCAAAGAGAGTACTCTGATCAATACGTCGATATCCAAGGGCGAGAACTGCTTTTAGGAGGAGAATGAATGGATTGAAAAGGATTATCTGTGATATTATCAGCCATAGCGGAAGTTCAATCAGATCCACCCGGTCAGGGACTGATGGCTGACTATCAGGGAGATCATCATATGCACTACTGACATGATATCTGGTTGCCATCACCTGTGAAGGAATGCAGATTAAGATGAGAAAGAGTATCAATATCAATCTCATTTTCATTTTCTCCATGTTTCAATCTGGAACGGAACCGGACTGATCAGATGATCTCCATGAACCCGGTAGTACCATCTTCCTGGATCAAGACCCTCTGAAGAGTCAATCTTCAGGAAAATTGCATTATCTGCCTTCCCGTCAGTATCATCATGGTACGGACCATACTCTCCGTCAGATGTATAAATTGACAGGTTCAGGGCAGAGGGCTGATTCCAGGATAATCGCACATACTGCTGAGTCTGACCTTGTGCAATCTGATCAGAATAATACCGGTCTTCACCAGGATTGAGCATCTGCAGGACTCCGGGGATATTTGGATCTCCCATTTGAGAAATATTAGATATCTTCACGATTACGACATTTTCAGTGCCAGTTCCTATATCTTTGGCTATACCGTACGTGATGAAATCACCAGTTGTATAGTTATCAGAAGATCCGGTTTTAGTAATAGTAATTACCGGTTGTGATTGTTGATCCAGGGGAGTCCAGACTTTTGATCCATCTATAGTTGTTACTGTCACACATCCTGGTTCTGCGAATGAAAATACCGGAATAAAAAGCAGGATGAAGATAAGTGCAACAATTGCATTTATCACACCGCTTCGTATCATACAATACGGGTTATCCGGGATACTATTGAAGGGTTGTGGCACAATTCTTTTCTCAATTATTCCGGGGTTATACAAGGTGGTAATCACAATCAGGATGAGTTCTTTTTGATTCCGGTCCCAACAACCTTTCCTGATTCGTTGTCATAGATCGTGATCATACCAGACTCGTTCTTTTCTACGCGGTATTTAGATTGAATGTCAGTTTTTTTCTTTTCAAATTCGGTTGGAGTGAGTGTTTCAAGAACTTCACCAGTATCAACATTTTTAATGATATAATTGGTACCGTCAAACTCGGTTGATACCGTTGCAGAATATGTCTGTTCGGTCTTGTTGAGATCAGACGACACGGGGACTACTATCCCTGATACCGGGAAGATACTGAGTGTAATACAGATTAATACAGCAAATATTGCTGTAATTCCAATACTGGTTTGAGTTTTCATAATAATCAGGGGGTGAATGGGTTACGTTTCATCCCCATGAATAACGTCAGTATGATATAGTATCCTGATTCCGGCACATCTCTTTTCTATATTCCGGTACTCTGGTGACCGGAATTAAAGAGGTGATTCTATTCCGTTTTTATAATTCAAATTGCAAGCGAGAGAAAAAGAAACAGGGGTTTTATCGTTTGTTATCGGTGAGATAATCAGGTCCCGGTGGGAATATTCCATGAGAAAGGAGAGGAACACTCAAGGATGCCAACATCATGAATCTGCCAGCATCCTGCAAATGGCTCCATTCCTCCCGGGGGCCTCTGATAAAGAGAGGGTTAGTAGGATCTTATGTATCCGTCTGAATAACTCCCATGGTTGATTGAATCAGAAACTGTGATTGTATCAACTGTTCCTGACCTGTACCCGGTATTCAGGGGCTGGCCATACCATGATCTCATCTCTGAAACTCCGGGGCTGACAACCACACTCGTGACGGGATCGTAATATGTAACTCTTCCTGATGAGTCTGGTCCGGTGATGCGGTACTTTGCTTCAAGAGCTGGTAATCTCATCTGAAATTCGCGTTCCGGAATGGTAATAATTACTTTACCGGTTACATCGTTTTTAATTTTATAAAATGAACCATCAAAGGTAGTTGATGTGGTTACAGGATCAGAATGCTCTATCCCGGTTATAGTGGTTACTCCGGTCATTTGATCTCCAGCAACCGGTAAAATGCAAAGGCATAAACTGATGATCGCGATGCAGATTGTTGGTATCCCAATTATTCTGTATGGTTTCATAATAATCAGGGGGTGAACAGGTTTTCCGGTTTCATCCCCGCTATCAAAGTATGCACGAAATAGTATCCTGATTCCGGCACATCTCTTTTCGAAAGGATCTGATGGTTTCATGATGGTGAATGCGTGACTGAATCGCGGATATCAGGAGAATGATGAAATTGATATGGTGATCTTGTGGAATGATGCTGGTTGAAGGTTGTTATGCTGAGATACCTTTGTAAATCCGGGAAAAATGGGTTCTGTGAAAAAGGAAATGGGTTGGGTTTCTTCAATCTCTATAATTTATATTTCTGTATGCACGGGACACAATAATCAAGAATAATATCTCCATTAGCATCAGGTTGAGTAAATCTGGGGCAATTATATAATTCCATACACCATGCAGGGTTTTCACATGAGTATCCGCTTTCATCTAATGCCTTTTCCATAAGGCTGTGTGCTGCATAGCATACATCCGGAGTCGATCTTCCCTGTATCCACCCGATTCCGACTGTTACAGGATCTATCTTTCTTGAGATATACCCATCAGCCTGGATCATCCTGTCTGATCTTATAAGCATACCGCAGATGTAGGTAAAAATCCCATTCTCTTCTGAGTAATCTGACATCCACCCGACATAGGCATCATTAAAAAGATACTCCTTATGGTCCATCAGGTTTTCAAATGTTCCATCTGAAAAGCACTCCTCCCAGAATTTCGGGATTGGATTTTTTTCTGGGCTATTTGGGACAATCACTGTAATTTGTTTCCCAATAACGTATATCTCCGGAAGTTCACACACTTCGCATTTTATGATCTTTGCCATTTTAATCCTGAAAATGAGGGTTTATCTCAGTTTGGTTACATATTCTGAAATATTAATCTGCTGTTAACTCAATTCACATTTTTAACAGATTTGATTATCCCTGTGTGGTATCATCAGAATGAAATTTTGATAATTTTTGCTATAGACTTCTCAGTTTGAGATATCGAACCCCATGAAGGTTCCGGAATAAATACACTCATGTTTCATCCGGTTATCAATATGGACCTGTTTTAGTGATATGGGATATCACTCTCATTGTTGCGCTCTGGCACGAGCAATCACCTTCTCCGGAACTGTGACCTATCACTGGCAGAGGATAGCATCTGGTCTGTCCTGAATATCTGCTCATGATCACAAATGGATATCATTATTGCCCCCAAGATCTGATGGAGTAATATGGGTTTATCAACTATATCCTGGAAATCCATGGTAATAACACTTATTTTAGTGCTATCCTGTGTTTGTATCACAAATGCTGAAAGTTCGATCTGGAACATTTCAGACATTAAAGAACGTATTCCTGGTGATATGAAGTTCTCGGAAAAGAATATCGAGGAGATGTTTAACCCTCAGGTTGTTCCCAATGATGATGACTCCTCCTTTATCAATGCGCTATCCGGTGACGGATTCACCGTACAGCAGGGTGCAATGGCCAAAGTGGATCTCGTAAAATATGCAGAATTTGGTTTGTTACCGGATGCAGAAGGGAATAATGCTGATAATCCATATTACAGCATTGCACTCCCGAGATCTCCGGGCCAGACTGTCATAAATGATAATGAGTGTCCGAATGGTCTGAGCAGAAATGTCCGGTTAAATCCGGATGAAGCGGTTGTCTTAATCGGAAAAACGCCTTCAAATGTGACATTCTATAACTTCCCGCTGTTTATGATCTATCGGACTGTTCAGTCAGAGAGGGCATTTCTATTTGGTGGCCTTGGCGATACCACCAACATCGGGTCAGTAAAGGAGCAGACAGGATCATCTGATGGACTGGGTGTCCCGATTATGATCATCTATTCGGCAGACAGAACAGTTGCAGAAACGGTGAAGTCTGTAGCTGAATCATCAGGTTATCCTGAAAGCATGATTACCATCATGGAGATCCCCTCACCCATGGTTCACATGGGTCTTGCTGAAGATGACGACTCATTTGCATTTGGAATCAGAACTGCAGTGTTCAACAGTCCTGAAGCAAAACAGGACTACATGGACAATGTTAACACCATGGTGAGAGGGTACCGGGTCACCCCGAACACATCAGGAACCCTTGATCCGTATCCGGTTAAGAACCTGAGAGTGAGAGGAACCGGAACTACCGAATTCGATCTCCTCCCTGCTGTGTCACGACTTCGTAATGCCATCATTGAGGCATATCCAAACTGTTCATACAAGGAACCTGAAACCGGAATCGCCTTCCCTGAAAGTTCACAGGTTCTCCAGAACAATGAGAAGGCTTACGGAGAGAGCAGGGATGCTGCCTATCTTGGAAGCCAGAACTTTACACTCCAGCCCGGTGAGTTTGCCATATCATACGGAGTGAATCATATGGCGAGTGGAAAAGCGATATACAGTAATGTCGTTGCCTACGGATCTGAAAAACTCAACGGTGTCGCTTCCGCTGACAGTACGTCATTTACCGGTTCAGCTTTACGATATCTCAAGGATGACCCGGACGCAGATAAGTTATATACGTACACCATCACGAGAGCCAATTCGACCGAACCGTACACCCTCGTTGTCCCGCAGGGACCATATCTTCAGGGAATACCGTTAAACCAGAAGATGTGGATTGGATGGAGGGCATACATGGAAGAGTCTACAAACGTGGGGCCCACATATCCTGAACTCGTATACGACAAGGTCATTGTATTCACCCCAAAATAACTCTTTTTTCTCTCCGTCTTTCGTTGGACAGCCAGCATACATTCATCGGGATCATGTGGCATCCTATGAATTTTTCAGAATAAGGGGGATTTCTTTCTCGAAAAGAAGGGTATACATGAAACACTCATCTAGGTGAGTCAAATCTCTGAATTGGTATGTCGAGATGTATGTTTCTGGATAGAATTCATCGTCCGTAACTGAAACTACTTGTATCGGGTTTTGATTCATTTATAGCAATACGCGGTTTTATAAGCTCAAAAAAGAGGATACCCTACGATGAGTGCACGGTGGTGTGTGGTTTTCGTTTTATTGTTTGTAATATCCGGATTTGTCGGGATTTCAGCAGCGGCAATGTCAGATGTTGCCCCAGGAAAATGGGAGCGATTTGACACTGGTAACGGGTTTTCTGCCCAGTTACCTTCTGGTTGGACCTTTTTAAACGGTGAGAAGGACGGAGAGGTTATTTCGACAATTCAGGGGCCGGTTCATGATATGTCACTTGAAATTTCTCTCATCGATATTGACAAGGTCAATGCAACAAGTGAGGAGTTGAGATCGCTGGTGTTGGATATTCAGGATCAACTCAAATTTAGTACCGGAGGGAGAACGCCCGGTGTATATAATTATAAATCCGGCCCTTCTGTCATCTTTGGCGGTTCTCTTGAGAATAAAAAAACAGTCCAAGTGGATCTTCAATCAGAAAAAGGGAAAATAATCAAGGCAATTATCTATTATGATACATCCGAAACCTACAAGGATTATACTGATATTGGATACCTTGTAAATTCGGTTCAGGTTACCAATGAGCCTTCTAATCTTTCATTATCTCAAAATGTATCCTCAGAAGGCACTTAACCACTTTTTTCAGGATCATTCACATATTTGAGTGTTTTTTATAATGAGGATTGGCTTGTGTTATCCACTTGAATTTAAATTACAACCCCTAAACAGTTTAAGGGGAGTATGAGGCACAATCTACATCATTCATCTTTTCTGGTTATAGTATCCAGCATTTTGCTTTATAATAATCAATTCTTCAAATTTGTTCATTGTCGCCTATTGGCGAAAGAAAACACCAATCCAAGATTCTATCAGAATAATTATTCTAATATTTTTTGCAGCATACTATAGTTACCGGATCTGATCTTTAGGTGGGGTATAATCGCCATCTTCTTAAGAATATTATACATTTTTTGCTCATATAAGAAGAGATGTATACTAGAGCCACTAATGCAAGGTACTCTGATCTGCTTTTACAAAATTTATTTTACCATAATATTTTTTAAACCCAGACATCAGGGCGAATAGGTGAAACTATGAGTCATGATAAAAAGAAAGCCAAAAAAGTAGTTGGTCAGGCACAAGCGGTTGCAGAGTCAGTAAATCCTGTAAAAAGTTCAGTCCCTGACATTAAAAGTAGTTCTAAAGGGCAGTCAAAATCAAAAAAATGATAATTCAAACCACAGTAGCATTAATTATTTAAATTTTAATTATCTTATTTTTCAATTTATTTTTCGTATGTAAGCGCAGACCGGAAAAACGGCACCATAATTTCAATAAATTAGCAGTATTCCTGAAGTTAGTCAGGGTCTCTCCCGTGCTGGATGGAGATCACCTTAAGCATTTGGAATAATCGGTTTTATTTTCTAGATTCTAACCACACATATTTATAGAACTATAAGTCAATGCTAACTCATTATCGGGGAGGTTCAATAATGTCAACACAACTCGGAGGCCAGCCTATTTACATCCTTAGGCAAGGCAGTTCCCGGAACCATGGTCGTGATGCTCAGAGTATGAACATCACCGCTGCAAAGGCGGTTGCTAATGCGGTCCGTACCACACTTGGCCCGAAAGGGATGGATAAAATGCTTGTCGATTCGATAGGCGATGTAGTCATCACCAATGATGGGTTTACTATCCTCAATGAGATGGACATTGAACAACCGGCAGCGAAGATGATGGTTGAGATCGCGAAAACTCAGGATACTGAAGTTGGCGATGGTACTACTACTGCTGTTGTAATTGCTGGAGAACTTCTCAAGCGTTCCGAAGACCTCATAGAACTTGGAATCCACCCGACTGTTATCGTGCAGGGTTACCGGATGGCATCCGAGAAAGCCCAGGATATCCTCAAAGGGATAGCGATATCAATGAAACCCTCTGATACCAGCATACTCAAAAAAATCGCAGAGACCGCTATGGCAGGGAAGGGATCAGAATCTGCCAAACTTTTACTCTGTGATCTTGTTTCAAAGGCTGTTACCCGTGTTTCCGAATCAGATGGCTCGGTGGATATTGATAACATCAAGGTTGAGAAAAAAGTTGGCGGGTCGATTGAAGACTCTGAAATAATCATGGGTATCGTTCTTGAAAAAGAGAAAGTCCACCCGGGTATGCCTACTAAAATCACCAATGCAAAAATTCTGCTTTTAAATGTAGGGGTTGAGTATAAAAAAACAGAAGTTGACGCTGAGATAACGATAACCCGTCCTGATCAGATGCAGGCCTTCATAAATGAGGAAGAACGGATGATCAAGAAGATTGCTGATTCGATTATCAAGACCGGAGCAAATGTGGTCATCAGTCAGAAGGCAATTGAAGACACCGCTCAGCATCAACTAGCGAAGGCAGGAATACTGGCAATACGACGGGTTAAAGGCAGTGACATGGACAAACTTGCCCTTGCTACCGGTGCTACCGTTGTTTCAAGTATCGATGAGATATCTGCAAAAGAACTTGGATATGCAGGTATAGTCGAAGAGCGAAAGATTCTGGGGGATGATATGATATTTATTGAGGAATGTAAAAATCCCAAAGCTGTATCAATTATCATTCGTGGAGGAACAGAACATGTCATTGCAGAATATGGGCGTGCCATAGAAGATGCCATACGGGTAGTTTCCACCGTTCTTGAGGACAAGAAATTTGTTGCTGGTGGTGGTGCTCCTGAGATCGAGTTATCTCTTCGTCTGAGGGAGTACGGCTCTTCTGTAGGGGGTCGGGCCCAATTAGCAATCGAAGCATTTGCTGCGTCACTTGAGATTATTCCCCGGACTATTGCAGAAAATGCAGGTCTTGACCCGATTGATATGATCGTTGCATTACGTGCTGCTCATGAGATGGGTAAGACTACTGTCGGTCTGAATGTTTTCGAAGGAAAACCGGTAGACATGCTCAAAGAAGGGGTCATCGAGCCACTCCGGGTAAAAACCCAGGCAATTGTGAGTGCAACAGAAGCAGCAGGTATGATCCTGAGAATTGATGATATTATCAAATCTGCAAAATCAGCAGCACCGGCAATGCCACCGGGAGAGATGGGTGGAATGGGGATGTAACGAGTCTCTCAATGAAAACTCAGCGATTTTTTGGTTCATACCTTATCAATCTTATTTTCATTTTTTATTTTTGATCACAAGGTATAAGCAGAAGTAAACCTTCTCTCTCCTCATATAGAATAATTATTTTATTTTTTGATTTTTGTTTGTTTTTTTTTAAAAATTGAAACGATCGGGGAATTAAGAGGCATTGAACAAAATTTTTATTTCAAGAAAAGAACATTCGGATACACTTTCGAATCGCGAACAGATTGATAAGGCCCCCCTTCGTGAAGAACTCTTTAGCAGAGATCAACTAGAGAAGTATGCAAAGGAAATTGCAGGGTGTTATCGGGTTGATACCAGGAAAGGCGAGGATCGCCTTCTTCCACGCCTTGCTGATAACGAAACGGTCCTGTTGAAAACGCACAAACTCCTAAATTCTGTCATAGAAGAACATTCTCCGGTTTCTCCTGCGGGTGAATGGCTCCTCGATAATTTCTACCTTGTTGAGGAGCAGATCAGAACCGCCCGGCTGCACCTTCCGGAAGAATACAGTAAAGAACTTCCCCACCTCGCTAACGGACCATTGGAAGGATATCCACGGGTCTATCATATTGCACAAGAACTCATAGCCCACAGTGACGGCCGGATAAATACTGAAAACCTCTTTGCATTCATCGACGCATATCAACAGGTCATTCCTCTCAAGCTTGGTGAACTCTGGGCCATTCCGATCATGTTCAGACTCGCGTTGATTGAGAATCTACGCAGAGTAGCCGATATTATCTCTGAAAACAGGTCTGATCGCGATTCTGCCAATTACTGGGTGGGTCGGATGACCAGAGTGGCACAGCATGATCCAAAAAGTCTCATTCTTGTCATTGCTGATATGGCCCGGTCAGATCCACCCCTGACCAGTGCTTTTGTTGCCGAGATGTCACGCCAGTTGCAGGGAATATCAGGTCCTCTCTTATTCGCTCTTTCATGGGTAGAACAGCGGTTATCTGAAAAAAATCAGAGCCTTGAGCAGATGATCAGTGCAGAGATTCAGGCTCAGGCTGCTGATCAGGTCTCTTTTGGGAACAGCATAAGTAGTCTCCGACTTCTCGATACAAGCGACTGGCGGACCTTTGTAGAACGGCTGAGTATTGTTGAGCATACTCTTCGTAGTGATCCTGCAGATGAATATGCAGAAATGGATTTTGATACCAGGGACCGGTATCGTCATGTTGTTGAGGAGATTGCGAAGAATGGTGAGATATCGGAAGATCTGGTTGCAAAAAAAGCGGTAGAGCTTGCATCACTAGCCCGAAGCGGAGATGAACAGGAAGAAAGAAAGTCACATCTTGGCTATTATCTGGTAGATGAGGGAAGAGGAGCACTGGAGACAGAACTTCGGTATCATCCTTCAGGTATAAGCCAGATAAAAAGATCTGCGCATGCTCAGTTCTTCGCTCTCTATATCGGTGGAATTGTATCTATCTCCATCCTGGTCCTTTATTTTGGATTGTCAAGACTCATCTCCTATGACTGGTACATTGCTCTTCCCATTCTGATTCTGTTTCTATTTCCGGTCAGTCAGGGTGTATTGACTGTGATGAACTGGGTATGTACCCTGGTTTTCAGGCCAGTCTCTCTTCCTAAAATTGACTATTCAAAAGGGATCCCAAACAACAGAAGGACTGTGGTCGTTATTCCCACAGTTCTTTCAGGGTTTGGAGATATTTCAAATCTTCTCGATTCAATTGAGACCAGATTTCTCGCGAATAAGGAGAAAAATCTCTACTTTGCTCTGCTCACTGATCTCAGAAATGCCCCTGCAGCACAGATGCCTGAAGATGAAGAACTGGTATCCCTGCTTGCAAGTGGGATTGAGAATCTGAATGAGAAATACAAGGCAGAAAACCCTGATACCTTTTTTCTCATGCACCGGAGCCGTACCTATAACCCGGGTGAACGGATGTTCATGGGGTCCGAACGGAAAAGAGGAATCCTCGAAGCGTTCAGTACCTTCCTGTCTGATCCACAAAAGAAGCCGTTCTCTCTTGTCGCCGGTAATCCTGATGCTCTTACTGATATCACCTATGTGATAACGTTAGATACTGATACAGATCTCCCGAGAAATAGTGCACGAACACTTATCGGAACGATTGCACATCCCCTGAACAGACCGCAGATTGATCCAGAAACCCGGGTGACAAAAAAAGGATATGGGATTCTTCAGCCACGTGTTGCAATCTCACTCTCTGAGTCAAAAATTTCCCGGTTTGTTTCACTCTTCGGAGGAGAACAAGGGATCGATCCCTATACCCGTGTTGTATCAGATCTGTACCAGGATGCATTCCTGGAAGGATCGTTTATTGGTAAAGGGATCTATGATCTCGAGACATTCTCCCTGGCAGTGAAAGGCAGGTTTCCGGAAAACCTCATTTTAAGTCATGATCTTCTGGAAGGCTGTTATGCCAGGACAGGTCTTGTCAGTGATGTCCAGGTCTTTGAGGAATATCCGATCAGTTATCTGGCTGACATCATCAGGAGACATCGGTGGATTAGAGGTGACTGGCAGGTTCTCCCCTGGATTTTTTCATCTGTTCCTGGTAATTCATCTGAAAAAGAGAAAAATCCTCTCTCTCTTCTCTCGCGGTGGAAGATCGTTGATAATTTGAGAAGAAGCCTGATTGCCCCTGTTACCTTTTTCATGTTTCTTCTATCATGGACCATTCTTCAGGACTCACTCTTCTGGACTGGGTTTATCATATCACTCTTCCTGATTCCTCCAGTACTCATTGTATCTCAAAAGATCATCCGGAAGCCTGAAGGGCATACCTGGATGATGCATATCCATGATATGGGCCATGATCTCTGGGGTAAGATTGCGGTTCTGCTGCTTACTCTCGCCTTTCTCCCCTTTGAAGCTTACATTTCTCTTGATGCTATTGTTCGCTCCTGCTGGCGGATGACGATCTCGCATCAGAATCTGCTTGAATGGACTACCCACCAGGAAGCAGGACGAATGGGTGTCTCTGATGTTTCAGGTTCATACAGGATTATGTGGCCTGCACCGGTTATTGGTGCAACATTGCTCTTACTCCCAGGCATACTGCCTGTATCTTTCTCTATATGCTGCATTCCATTTGCCTGTACATGGATCCTCTCCCCTATTGCAGCCTGGTGGATAAGCCAGCCGATAATATCCCGTACACTACCCCTCTCTCCTGAACAGAACCGGTATTTGAGAAGAATTGCACGCAAAACATGGCGTTTTTTTGAGACTTTTGTAACCGCTGAAGATCACCATCTCCCCCCTGACAACTACCAGGAACAACCGGTTGAGGTTGTTGCTCACCGCACTTCTCCAACAGATATCGGCCTTTCTCTCCTTGCAAACCTTACCGCCTATGACTTCGGTTACATTTCTGCAGGTGAGTTTTTGGATCGTACTCTCAACACCCTGACAACCATGGGAAAATTGAAGAGATTCCGGGGTCATTTCTACAACTGGTATGACACGATAACGTTAGAGCCCCTGCTTCCCAGGTACATCTCCACGGTTGATAGCGGGAACCTGGTCGGTGATCTGATGGTGCTACGACAGGGACTCAATGAAATTCCTGGAAGGCCCGTCATTTCACAAAAATATACTGAAGGACTCGCTGATGTGCTCCATCTTCTCACTGATGCACTGAAAGCGTCTGAAGATAATATTGGAAAAGGGCCAGTTCTAGTACTTTCAAAAATTGCGGATATAAAGGAATCCTTGTCCCATATTCAGGTAACGGCTCCCGGAATCATCCAATCTCTTTCTGATTTGAATGAGATGTCATCAGATCTTCTGGATGAACTCTGTTCACATCCTGATGAAGAAGTCAGGTGGTGGGCAGATGCAACCCGGCGGCAGATAAACTGTCATGAGGCTGAAGTAATTTCCTTTATTTCGTGGGTATCCACTGGATCTTATCCTGCCTCGATCTCTGATGAGGTTCCTGCAGAACTTCTACCCGCTCTCGCTCGTTTCATAAAAAAATATGAGTCCCTGACCAACCACATTCCAACATTCAAAGAGATCGCTGACATTAGAGAGGTTTTCTTAAATGATATTACTCCATTATTGGAGTGGATTGCAGCAGATAAATCTCCAGGCAATACATCAGGTACCGGGTACCAATGGCTTTCCCGGACTCTTGAAGAGATGCAAATCTCAAGTACACGTGCCAAAGATCTCCTTTTGACGGTATCTAATCTTGCTGATGATTGTGAAACATACTCTGATACCGAGTATGAGTTTCTGTATGATCAAACCAGCAAACTTCTTGCTATTGGATATAATGCGACAGATCTCAAACGCGATACCAGTTTTTACGATCTCCTGGCATCTGAAGCACGACTTGCCAGTTTTATCGGGATTGCCAGGGGGGATCTTCCCCAGGAGCACTGGTTTGCGTTAGGTCGACTGCTCACGACGGTTGGAAAGGGAGGATCAACGCTCATCTCCTGGAGTGGGTCGATGTTTGAATACCTCATGCCACTCCTCCTGATGCCAAATTATGAGAATACTCTTCTGGATCGGACCTACCGTGCCGTGGTTACAAGACAGATCGAATATGGAAGGCAGAGGGGTGTTCCATGGGGAATATCGGAATCTGGCTATAATATCATAGACGCAAGCCAGAACTACCAGTACCGTGCATTCGGAGTCCCTGGACTTGGATTTAAGCGTGGTCTTTCTGAAGATCTGGTCATCGCTCCCTATGCTAGTGTGATGGGTCTGATGGTTCATCCATCGTTAACCTGTATGAATCTGAAGGAGATGGAATCTCTTGGATATTCAGGGGCATATGGGTTTTATGAAGCAGTTGATTTTACCTCGTCCAGAATTCCTCCAGGGCAGGATCATGCAATTGTGAGATCCTTCATGGTACATCACCAGGGGATGGCTCTGCTCTCGCTTGCGTATATCCTTCTGAATCGCCCGATGCAACGGCGATTTGAATCTGATCCATCTCTTAAGGCAACGCTCATGCTACTTCAGGAGAAGATGCCCCGGATTACTCCCTTCTATCCCCATACCGGCGATGTACAGGGTGTTCATAAGAAGAATAGTGACACCGAATCTCTTGTGCGGACCTTTCAGACTGCACATACACCACGGCCTGAAGTACATCTTCTCTCGAACGGGCATTACAATGTGATGGTAAATAATAGTGGATCAGGATATAGCAGATGGAATGATCTAGCAGTAACCAGGTGGCGGGAAGATCCAACCGCAGACAACTCAGGAACATTCTGTTATATCAGGGATCTTGCAAGCGGAGAGTTCTGGTCAAATGGATATCAGCCCACAAAAAAGAATCCTGAAACGTTTCAAACGATATTTAAACAGGCACGTGCTGAATTTAGAAGACGTGACCGGGAGTTTGATACCCGCACAGAGATCATCGTTTCTCCAGAAGATGATGTGGAACTTCGAAGAATCCGGGTAACAAACCGGTCCTGGAAACGAAAAACCCTGGAATTTACTAGTTATGCCGAGGTGGTTCTGGCTCCACAAACCTCTGATGAATCACATCCTGCATTCAGTAACCTGTTTGTTCAGACTGAACTTCTCCAGGAGAAGAATGCAATCATAGCTACAAGAAGACCGCGTTCAGAGGATGAAAAGCCGCCATGGATGCTTCATCTCATGACCGTTGATGGCACCGTGGTTCGAAAGATCTCATTCGAAACAGTCAGGGCTAATTTTATTGGGAGGACGAATTCTCTTTCAAATCCTGCTGCCATGACTGATTCATCTGTCCTTTCAAACTCAGCAGGTTCAGTGCTTGATCCTGTGGTTGCGATCAGATGTACCATCATACTGGATCCACAGGAGACTGCAGGGGTGAACATTTTCACCGGGGTAAGTGAGAGCCGGGATAAATCGGTCGCCCTTGTTGACAAGTATTATGATAGTTACATCGCAGATCGTGTCTCCGAGCTTGCCTGGACACATGCTCAGGTTGTACTCAAACAATTGAATGCAACAGAAAGGGATGCCCGGCTATTTGGGAGTCTTGCTTCATCTGTCATCTATGCCCATCCCTCACGGAGGGCGAACCAGAAGATACTGGAAAAGAACTCACGTGGGCAGTCAGGTCTGTGGGGATATGGAATATCTGGGGATATTCCCATAGTTCTGGTGAGAATTCAGCATATGAGCGGAATTGGTCTGATAAGAGAAATGGTTCAGGCTCATGAGTACTGGCGAATAAAGGGCCTGATGGTTGATCTGGTGATCTGGAATGAGGAACTGTCAGGGTACCGACAGGAACTGCATGATGAGATCATGCGTCAGATTCCCCAGGGTTCTGATCATCCTCAATTAAATCAGAAAGGGGGAATCTTCATCCGATATATGGAACAGATGTCAGATGAAGATCGTATCCTTATTCAGACCGTGGCAAGAGCGATTATTTCTGACCGGAGGGGCAGTCTTGCGATGCAACTCGACCGGCCTGGTTGGAATGAATCTCCTGTACCTGCACATATCCCAACGAGGACATCAATTCCTGATAAAGATCCCGGTATCAGTATTTCTGGTGAAAATCTTCTCTATTTCAACGGCTTTGGTGGGTTTTCACCTGATGGAAAGGAGTATATCATCTTCACCGGAAAAGGGAAGGCCACTCCTGCACCCTGGGTAAATGTCCTGGCAAATGAGAATTTTGGGACCGTGATATCAGAGAGTGGTAGTTCGTATACCTGGAGTGAAAATGCCCATGAGTTCAGACTTACTCCCTGGACAAACGATCCGGTCTCTGACCCATCAGGTGAGGCCCTGTATATCAGGGATGAAGAGACTGGTATATTCTGGTCACCGACTCCCTTACCGGTCAGGGGGCATAATAATTACAAAACCAGGCATGGATTTGGGTATTCAGTGTTTGAATACATAGGAAACGGGATTCACACTACACTGACAATCACTGTATCACGGGATAATCAGGTGAAGATCCAGTCTCTTCGTGTAAAGAATCAATCTGGCCAATCCCGATTCCTCTCTGTCACCTGCTATGTCGAATGGGTTTTAGGGGAGATCAGGTCTCGATCACTGCCCTTTGTGATATCTGAAATTGATCCGGTTACCGGGGCGGTCTTTGCGAAAAATCCATATAATACTGAATTTGCGGGAAAAGTTGCCTTTCTTGATTCAAACATTGTAAATAGAACCATTACCGGAGATCGGTATGAATTTATCGGGAGAAATCGTTCAATGGAAAAACCTGCAGCAATGGATCAGGAACGCCTCTCCAATAAAGTTGGGGCTGGTCTTGATCCATGTGCAGCAATCCAGGTCTTCTGTGAACTAGTCGATGGAGAAGAACGTGAAATCATCTTTACCCTTGGAATCGGTCGTAATGAAGAAGATGCACGAAATCTTCTTCTCCGCAGTCGCGGGATAGCAACTGCACATGCATCACTGAAAGCAGTTCAGGAGTTCTGGGAATCAACACTGGGAACTGTACATGTAGTGACCCCTGATCCATCCGTAGATCTTCTTGTTAATGGATGGCTTCTCTATCAGACTATCGCCTCGCGTCTTTGGGCACGTTCTGGTTTTTATCAGTCAGGAGGAGCGTTTGGATTTCGTGATCAACTGCAGGATGTAATGGCCCTTGTGTACACAAAACCAGAACTCACAAGAAAACAGATTCTTCTCTGTGCAAGGCATCAGTTTTCGGAAGGTGATGTCCAGCACTGGTGGCATCCGCCTGTCGGCCGTGGAGTGAGGACCCATTGTTCTGATGATTTTTTATGGCTTCCATATGTTACCTGCAGGTATGTATCCAGTACCCGTGATGTTGGGATCCTTGACGAAGTAGCACCTTTTCTTGAAGGGAGAAGGATCCTCCCTGATGAGGACTCATATTATGATCTCCCTGGTATCTCCGGATCAACAGATACCCTCTATGAACATTGTGTTCGTGCTATCAGATCTGGATTTATGGTTGGTATTCATGGCCTTCCGTTAATGGGAACCGGGGACTGGAACGATGGAATGAATCTTGTTGGAGCAGGGGGGCAGGGAGAGAGTGTATGGCTTGGATTTTTCATGTATGATCTGCTGACCAAGTTTGTCCAGATCGCTAAGGATCATAATGATGCTGCATTTGCAGAGTGTTGTAAGGCTCATGCTGATCTATTGCGTCAGAATCTTGAGATATATGGTTGGGACGGTGAATGGTACCGTCGTGCCTATTTCGATTCTGGGCAGCCACTCGGGTCTTCAATTAATCAGGAATGCAGGATTGATTCAATCGCCCAGAGTTGGTCTGTCTTATCTGGTGCTGGATCAAAAGAGAGAACTATCTCTGCAATGAAGGCAGTAAGTACTCATCTTATCAGATCCGATGATGGGCTGGTTTCTCTCTTTACTCCCCCGTTTGATTCATCCCAAATGAATCCTGGGTACATTAAAGGGTATGTACCTGGTGTCAGAGAAAACGGCGGTCATTACTCTCATGCGGCTATCTGGGTAGCAATGGCTTTTGCTGCATTAAAGGATCATGAACAGGCCTGGAAACTGGTATCCTATATCAGCCCGATCACTCATTGTAAAACCCATCCTGATGTAAAGAAATACCGGGTTGAGCCGTATGTTATTGCATCTGATATCTATACTGCTCCTCCCTATTCTGGGCGTGGGGGCTGGACCTGGTATTCTGGATCTGCCGGCTGGATGTATACCTTGATTCTCGAATCTCTTCTTGGGCTTGAGATCCATGGTGATTGTTTGAGATTCAATCCTTGTATTCCTGAGACCTGGAAATCATACCGGATGTATTTGAGATACAAGTCTTCCAGGTATCATATCTCTATCCTAAAGCCAGGTCCTGGATCAGTAGTAAAATCGGTGAATGTAGATGGGAAAAATCAGTCTGATAAAACGGTACATCTCGTTGATGATGGGGGAGATCGTCAGGTTGTGCTGGAACTCGGGGAATCATTCCTATAATAACTGATATCTCAAGACAGTGAGATGATATTATGAATATAATTCCAAATAAATCGAAAATGAGTTTTCATGAATTATGATGTTGATAAGTCAGTACCCAATCATCGATTCAGAGTACTCTCTTTTATTGAGATGATAGATACAAGGTTGCTTTCTGGCTTGTTCTTCTGATAAGTTGTATCTTTGTGTTTTTATCTCCCAAAAATTTGGCATCTTCTCATCACCGAGAATGTTTACGTACCCTGATTCTCCAACCATATTAAAGTTACAATGAAGTTTGCCATCTTCTTCCTCAAGGCAATGGACACATCTTCGTGAAATATCTTCACTTATACATGGTCTGACTGATCTTTCTTCTATTGGAGGTATCATACTCCCAATCGGTCTTCCTTCTTCTTAATTGTTATTGTAGTAGAGTTCCATGTGTTCATTTCAGATCACATCAGTCACCTACCAGTTGAAAAAAAAATCCGTTTTAATTCTCCCATACAGAAGTAAAAAATTGAGTTTTTATTCAATAACTAATCAGATGAAAAGAAGATGGCAGAATCAAAAAATCATTTTTTGATTCGTTTATAATTCTAAAATCTGGTTTTCAATGCTTAGACTATAAGCCCTCATCGCAATTCATCAGACGATATAATATGAAAACCTTTGATCTGATAAAATCATGTAAACCTGAAGATATTAGTTGGGTTGACTACCTTATGGTGTTACTAATCTACTTCTCCATGACCTCTTTCATCTTTATTGGAATTTTAAACCTGTTTTCAGTGTATATGTCTATCTTTAGCTTTTTTACTGGTCTAGATGGCCCTATTTCTGATTCACGAATATTAGGAATAATAAGTACAACTCTTTTAACTATTATAATTGTTGAACTCTATATCACTGTCAAAGAATTAAAATGGGGAAATATTGATATAAAACTGATTTTAATTATCGGTCTGACTGCTATAATCAGACATTTTATACTGCTAATTTCGCAGGATTTCAGTGAAAAGGATGTATTTGCTATGATTGGGCTTGCAGTTGTAATGATGTTGTTTATATTTGGGTTATGGATTGTAAAAAGTAGAAATATTGATAGTATCGCCAATATCTGGGCCCCTGTAAAAAAATAAAGATACAGGCTCACTCTTTGGTTACTCTGAATTTATTTGAAGGGATAATTATCTCAAATTTTGCACCCGTTCCTTCCACCCCGCATTCGTGAATAGAAAGTCCGGTAATTGAAAGGATTTCCCTGACAAGAAACAGACCTATTCCGGTATGTTTCCCATATCCATGGTTAAAGATAAAATTTTTTTGATCTTCAGGGATACCTCCACCATCATCCTCACAGATGATGCTATACCTCCCTTCCTTTTCCTGAGTAAAAAAATGAATCCTGTTCAGATTCTTCCCATGACGGATTGCATTCTCCATGAGGGTGGTAAATACTTTTCTGAAGATTGGTTCAGCATAAATTTCCAGATTCTTTGGAATCTGATTCTCTATGATGACACCGTTTAGGTCGATCTCTGATATTGTCGATTCTATTAATGGAGAAACCTGCTGCCAACCACTTGATATAATACCAAAACTCTCATATTCTTTAGTAAAACCTATCGTAGCTTCCATTCTTTTACAGGTTTCTATTGACGTTTGTAACCATTTTTTAATTTTATCTGGATCGGATTCTTGCTTAACAAGATCTAGGGTCGTAAGTATTATTGAGATCTGATTGATGATATCATGACGTGTCAGGCTGGAAAGAAGTATCAGTTTATTATTTGCCTCATGAAAGGCTTCCTTTGTTCTGTTTAACTCTGAAACATCTTCTATCGCAAGAAGGATGAGATTGTGGGCACCCTCTTGATCAAGGATACCTCTGGCGTTTAGAAGAAGTTGTTTCTCTCCAATACCTGGAATGTCGACACTTAAATGTACATCTTCAAATGAGGATTTTTCAGGAAGAATCGTGTGTAAAAGTGTAATGAGGTGAGGAATATTCCACTGACTGCTCCCTATCTCGATGAGATTTCTCCCCTCGGTTTCACCAGGTGAAGTCTGGAACATCTGATAATATGAGTGATTTGCTGATATCAGAGTTAAATCCTTGTTTAATACAAGGAGAGGTTCACGTATTGTATCAACGATACTCTCGGCATATTCACGGGATCTGACCGCCTCTTCCTCTGCTTTCTTTCTGATATTTATATCTACAAAGGAGAGAACGACACCATCGATAACATTGTTTAGTGTCCGGTATGGAAGTATTCTGACAAGGAACCATCGATTATCGGTTGTCCGGATCTCTTTTTCCTTTGGTATGAGTGAATCCAGAACCATACCCGCCTCTTCAAGCAGGGTATCATTGAGGATGAGGGATTTGATGTCTGAAAGTGGTCTTCCAACATCAGAACTGACGAGTTTGTATAGAGTGACTGTCTCCGGGGTAAACCATCTGACATTAAGGTCGACATTCAGAAAGATGGTGCCGACTCCTGTACTGCTCAGAAGGTTCTTCATGTCGCTTTGAATATCTGCAAGTTGTATGATCTTCTCCTGCAACTCGGCGTTTACGGACATGATCTCTTCATTAACCGACTGAATCTCTTCTTTTGATGTTTCCAGTTCTTCGTTTGTAGATTGCAATTCTTCATTCGTCGATTGCAGTTCTTCGTTGGTTGACTTGAGCTCTTCGTTCGCAGCCTGCATCTCTTCTATTGTAGCCTGCAGATTCTCTTTTGTATACAGCAACTCATGCTCAAGTTCAGTTACCCGCTCAGGGTTTACCTGACTGGTATCTGATCTTTGTTTGAGAATGGATTCTTCCTCATATTCTTCAATCAGATGGAAACTGATGATCAGATTACCGTGCAGAGACCCGGAGTGAATGATTGGTCTAACCTCCAGGTTGACTGTTTCATACCCCCCATTGGTCCTGACCTGCAAATTTTTACATGTAACGACGATCTGCTGTGTTTTTGCAGTGAATATCGCAGTCCTGAGTTCCAGTTGTAATCCTTCACGTGCCATCTCGACAACAGAAAGTGTTGCCTGACCCTGGGCAGGACGGAGAAACTTACCGGTATCTCCATGAACATACAGAATAGTACCGGTATCATCGGTAACCACCGAAGGAGGGGCATATGCCTGGAGTAATTCGCGCCGTGTCTGTTCGACTATCGATGCATCCATGATTCCGGAATGGATATCTGTATTTGGTATGGAAGGATGAATGTCTCTGGATGCAAGGGGAGTTTCTAATAATATCTGATTGGCTGTTTTTATTCCAGATGCTTCATATATTCTCCATTTTCTGTTAATTTGTTTGAAGAGGTCTGGAAAGTTTCCTATGCTTTCAGATGAGGAAAGAAATAGAATTCCTCCGGGCTTTAGCGCATAGTGAAATGCCGGAATGAGTCTTGCCTGGAGCTCAGATTCTAAATATATGAGAAGATTACGACAACTGAGAAGATCAAGTTTGGTAAATGGGGGATCTTTAATGAGATCCTGTGTTGCATAAATCACCATCTCCCTGATATCCTTATTTATCTGAAATCCTGTTTCCTGTCTGATAAAGTATTTTTTAAGGCGTTCAGGGGAAATATCAGCAGCAATATTTGGTGGATAGAATCCTTTTCGTGCGACGGCAATAACATCTTCAGCAATATCTGTACTGTAAATCTGAACTTTACAATCCTTTTCCAGATCCTCGAGTAATTCCCTGATGATGATGGCAAGAGAGTATGCTTCTTCACCTGTTGCACAACCAGGAACCCAGACCCTGATTGAATCGTATTCATTCTTATTTCTGATCAGTTCAGGGAGAACATTTGTTTTTAAAAATTCGAATGCTTCAGGGTCCCGAAAAAAACTGGTTACATTAATGAGTATTTCGCGAAAGATGATCTTAACCTCATCCGGGTGTTCTTCAACATACCGGGCATAATCTGGAATATCCTCAATAGCAAGAACAGATATACGTCTCGCGATTCTCCGTGTTATCGTACTTTTTTTGTATTTTGAAAAGTCATATCCGGTTCTTGTCCTAATGATTCTCAATATCTTGCTGATAGCCCCTTTATTATAAAAATCTTCCGTTTCATCGATGGTAGGATGAAAAGCCGGTATTTTACCAAACAAATCAGAAATACTTGAAAGAAGCTGGGCTGGCATCTTAGCCACCGGAAGGATGTATGTTGCATACCCACTCTCAATGGCACTCGTTGGCATGCCATTATATTTGGCCTCACTTGGATTCTGAACAAAGGTAATTCCACCTCCCCCCTGAATTGCTCGCAGGCCAAGGGTCCCATCAGTTCCCGTACCTGATAGAACAATCCCTATGGCTTTATCTCCCAACTCTTCAGCCAATGATCTGAAAAATAGATCAATCTTCATACGCTGTCCCTGAACAGTGTCAGGCATACTAAGATGAATCACAGTATGGTGGATTGTCATCATCCGGTTCGGTGGGATGATATAGACATGATCCGGCTTTATCTGTATCTGGTTTTCAGCTTCAACAACCGGCATTTTTGTGACCCTTCCGAGAATATCAGCAAGCATACTCTCGTGATCGGGATCAAGATGAGGAATGAGAATAAAAGCAGCACCGCTGTTAATAGGAACGAGACGAAGAAATTGCTCGAAGGCTTCCAGACCACCGGCTGATGCACCGATTCCAACAATTGGAAATATTTCATTCTCGGTTGTGGGTGCTGGGATTATATCAGATTCATTAATAGAGTGATCTGGGTTGTTTTGTTCTGGCATTTTTTCCTGGATTAGATAACCTGTCGTTTGTATGGAATACGGACTGAAAGCGATACGAAATATTGTGCCTATTTAGTTGTATGTTATATATCTGTTGTGATGGAGAAAACTTATCTAACGAATTACGGTCTGATAAAAAAAGGCTGATCCATCAAATTGGTGTTCTTTTTTCCGAATGGGATCATTTAGATTTCCCGATTCCGCCAGTATTAGTGCTTTCTGGAATATTTTTTTTATTAAAAAAAGTCTTCTTTCAAAAACGTCCAACGATAATGGGGAAAAATTGTTGGCAAAAGATATTATAAAATTTGTAAACAAGAACTAGTTTTATATAGAGTAATGACAACATCTGAAACTGATTCTGAACAAATTTTTTGATTGTATCACTTGAATTGTTAAAAAAAACTGGTTGTCTGCAGATTTTTATTTCTTTGATACAAAACCCGATACTTAATACGTAATGCAAGATCTGAATTGAGCAAAGCAGAATGAGCCAAATGAACGAAAGTAGAACCTAAAAACTTGTCATCTCAATATCAATAGATAATATCGCATTGATCATTTACCATACCATTCGAGTTATTAATCTCATCTCTGAAACAAGAAGAACCCATACCTGGAAACATATCATGACAACAGAGGAGCCAGACAAGGGAATTGAGAGAGGTTCACTTCATGATATTGCCATCGCAAATATCAACAAATCCTGTAATATTCTAAAATCGACACCTGGAAAGACATCTGAAGAATTGATGTATGATCTACAGGTACATCAGGCTGAACTTGAGATCCAGGCTGAAGACCTGAGGCAGGCCCGTCTTACCATAGAAGAGTCCCGTGATCAGTACCTTGATCTCTATGATTTCGCTCCGGTTGGATATGTCACGCTCACGCATGCAGCGATAATCTCTCATGCGAACCTTACTCTTGCCACTCTTCTTTGTGTAGACAGGAAAAAACTGATTCACTCCCGGTTCAGATCCTGGATCTCTCCACAGGATAGGGATATCTGGGATGCTTATCTGGTAAATCTTCTCCGAACAGATGTGAAACAAACCGTAACCTGCCAATTCAGGCGTGGTGATGGAACTGTCTTTCCTGCAAGGCTGGAGGGGATTAACCTCACACAATATCCTCACAATCAAGCGATAAGGATTGCAATCAGTGATATCTCTGATCTTAAAAAGACAGAAGATGAGTTAAAGGCTAGTCAGGACCGTTTAAGGCTTGCGATACAAAATGCTCACGTATCGGTAGCCATTCAGGATACTAACCTTGTCTTTCAGTGGGGTTATAATCAGCGGATAATGCAGACTGAAGAGATCAAAGGAAAGAAGGATACTGATCTATTCGCAGATGAAGATGCACACTATCTTATTGAACTTAAAAGAACTGTTCTTGAAACCGGGAATGATATTCAGGTAAAAAAATGGATGCCCATTGAAGGGAGGCGAATGTTTCTTGAAATTAATTTGCAACCCATACATGACGATAAAGGGTGTATTACAGGTATTGGAACTGCAATCCTTGATCTCACTGAACAAAAAATCATCGAAGATGCATTACGGCACAGTGAGGAGCACCTTCAACAGACTCAGGAGATACTAGAAGCAGTCACGAAAGGAACTGAGGTACTCATCGCTGCATTGGATGTTCATTCTCGATATATTTTTTTTAATCAGGCTTACAAAGAGGAGATGAAACGACGGACCGGAAAAGATCTGGTATTAGGCTCCAGCGTGGTGGATTTATGTGATGGTGATCTGGATGGAAAAAAGGTAACCGTCCAGGAATGGAGCCGGGTTCTTGAGGGTGAAAATGTTAACAAGGAGGTGGAATTTGGAGAACCAGGTTCTGACAGAAGAATCTATCATACCCTGTACACTCCCATTCGTGATACTCATGGTTTGATCATAGGTGCAGGTGAAGTTGCATATGACATCACCAACCAGGTATTGAAGGATGAGGAATTACATGAGACAAAAAATTATCTTGATAACCTCATTACCTATGCCAGTGCTCCAATTATAGTCTGGGATCCTGAATTCAGAATAACACTATTCAACCGTGCATTCGAACAGTTAACCGGTAGATCCGCTCAGGAAGTTATCGGGAAACGGCTTGAGATTCTGTTTCATGAGCATTATCTAATCACCGTAATGGATCTTATCAATAAAACGAAAGAAGGAGAAAGGTGGGAATGTGTTGAAATTCCAATTCTACACATTAACGGTGAGAACAGGACAGTACTCTGGAATTCTGCATCCATTTTTGGTTCTGATGGAAAAACTATTATTTCCACAATTGCCCAGGGGCAGGACATTACCGACCGGAAAAAAATAGAATATGATCTCAGAATTCGGGCTTTTGAGTTTGAGAAATTGAATGAGACACTAAATGAGGAGATCAGACAACGCATACAAACAGATACCACCCTGAAAAGAACTCTTTCTCTCCTGCATGCATCACTTGAATCAACTGCGGATGGTATCCTTGTAATTGATAAAGAAGGAAAAATATCCAGTTATAATCAAAATTTTGCATCTATGTGGAATATTCCCCGGAATATTCTGGAATCAGGGGATGCTCATACAGTCCTTGATAAAATATTTCCCCAAATTAAAACCCCAGAAAAATTTGCAGATACCATTACCAATTTTCACACACATCCAACCCGTGAAAGTTTTGATATGATCGAGTTTTTAGACGGAAAGTTCTTTGAACGATATTCGAAACCTCAGATTATCGGCGATGTCGTAGTTGGAAGGGTCTGGAGTTTTCGTGATATTACCGATAGGAAACATGCAGAACGGAAACTGGTGGCATCATTACAGGAGAAAGAAGTTCTTCTCCGGGAGATTCATCACCGTGTCAAGAATAATCTTCAGTTGATTTCAGGCCTGCTGGACATGACCCGGATGAGAACTGATGATGATTCAATCTATAATATTCTGACAGATATGATGCTCAAGATTCAGACCATGGCTCAGATCCATACCAGACTCTATGAAAGTAAGCAGTTTGGCAAGATCAATATTACCGATCAGATCCGGGATCAATCAAAAGCATTATCTAATATATATTCCAATGAAGGGCATGAGATAACCTGTGAAATTCTGCCAAATGAAATTTTTCTTCCCGTAGATCTTGCACTTCCTTGTGCCCTGGTCGTAAACGAGATTCTATCGAATGCATATAAACATGCATTTTTAGGAAGAGAGGAAGGAACAATTACCATTGCTGTGTTAGAAAATGATGGTTTTATTCGGATCTCGATAAGTGACAATGGTATTGGAATACCAGACTCTGAAGAGCTCAGTCACTCTACCAGTCTGGGGGTAAAGTTAATCAGAACTCTGGTTCAGCATCAACTCAGGGGTTCTTTGATTATTACAAGTGTCCAGGGGACTCAGGTTCTGGTTGAATTCCCATATCTCGCAAAGGAATAATTACCCATGTCTAAAATCCTCATTGTTGATGATGAAGCAATCATCACCATGCAACTTGAAGAGCGCCTCAGAACAATGGGCTATGATGTTGCTGGTATGGCTGCCTCTGGTGAAGAGGGCATCGAGAAAGCAAGACGGTTGGGACCAGATCTTATTTTGATGGATATCGTGATGCCTGGAAAGATGAATGGCATTGATGCTGCGAAAATCATTACCACTGAATTACATATTCCTGTTGTTTTTATTACTGCATATGCAGATGATACCATCATTGAAAAAGCAAAGAGCGTACGACCCTATGGGTATATTGTCAAGCCCTTCAACGAATTGGAGATAAAAGCTGCAATAGAAGTAGCATTATTTCGCAGATCAGCGGAACAGGAAGAGCAACGGTCAATCCAATCAATTCACCGGAAGACTTCTTCATCATCTGAAGGAGACCTGTTTGAAGATGATGATGTAACCTATCTGGATCAACCAGAGATAAAAACTGTCTTACTTGAAGATATCTTTACAGAAATCATCCTTTTTCTGTATACGGATCAGGCTGAGAAAGACCCCATCTTTAAATTCGCATTAGAGGAAGGGATTAAGAAAGGTGGGCGCAATCTGTTTGCATACTCTCATTCAACACTACAGAAATATTTTCCCAAAGAGATTCAAAGTCATAAACTTTACACCCACCGGATAAAAACCAATGAACTCTACACACTACCACCTGTTTTGGAAAAATGTACTGATTCACTTCTCTATGAAGGTTCTAAAGATTCACTCCACATACTGATTGACTTTTCAGAAACCGAAGAATTTGAAGATATTATTGCCATAAAAAGTCTGCTGGTTGATAAAAAGAAGAGTGGAACCCATATTTCAGGGATGATAGCCCTCAATATCGGAAAAATTGATCATACGCTGATAAAAATTCTAGCAGAAGGGATCTCCAGAATCATTGTATCTACCGGCAAAGAGACTACTCTATCATTTGCTCACCATACCTATCCGGTTGACTCTCTATCGGTTGTCCCTCAATCTACTATTGATGATGTAGTAAAGAAATTACTTGAACCTGTAGTCCTCTCACTTTTGGATAAACCAGTTTCCGGATATGATATCGTTCATGAGATTCACAACAGGTATCAGGTTTTAATCCCCCAGGCACGGGTGTACACCCTCCTTCATGATCTGCTTGAGAATGGCCACCTTGAGATACGGGTTTCAGGAAAATCTAAGTTATATTGTCCAACCCAGAAAGGGAAGATCCATATCAGTCAGAAACTTAATGATTTTAAAAAGGTATTTGAGCACATATTGGGTGAAACAAAGGAATTACCCACAAATAACACTGATTCAAGAATGTAATGAGCATCCTATTCTTACCTGATTCATCTTTTCATCGCGTTTGGCAAAAACAAAGATTGAAACAAGAATTGTATTGAACAGTCAGGTTTATCCTGTTTCATATGATGGAAATACAAGGGTACAAAGATACCTACAAGAGGAGAACCATCGCCTTTGAGGAAATACATCAACATGCCTGAACATGCGAAACTGACATATCAATCCTACATTTTGTCATACTCAAGATGCATTAAAAAAGATCTCAACTAACAATACATGAGGTTTTCTTTGAATTCACCCAGATATCCGTGATAAAGCATCAGGAAGTAAGCAGAATGTTCAGGCTGACATGTGATTACATCATTGCCATTTCCCCGGGTAATGTGGTAAATTCCTGTTTTAGTCAGGTAATTCTTCTCCTGTTTTATTTTATATTTGGTAATTATTCATCCAGGACTGAACTACTATGCGAAAAAAAGTAGAGTGTGGTACCGACTATTTGATGTAGATGTTGAATACCGGGATATTTGGAACATATGACGTCAATTATCATAACCGAACCTTCAATCAGGCTCATAGATGAAGAGACATATGTTCGGATACTAACGATTCTGCCTGATATCGACGAAGAAAAAATTAGGATAGATCTAGAAAATAATGCATTATTGGTAACCATAACAGCCTCATGTGCCAAAGTTGAGTATCAGAAAAAAATAGTCATACCCTGCAATGTAAGATTTCTAAAGAAGCACTTTTCTGAGGGGGTTCTTGAGATTATTCTTGAAAAAACACCTCCAAATCTATCCATAAGTGAACCATAACAAGCCATATTATAAGATGAAATCCGATTGCAATTTTTGTTTCATAATTTGACTCCTGCCAACAATTCTATACAAATCATCATTCTATACTCCGCAGGGTGAGGGTTATTTCTGGTAGTACAGAAAAGCGGGAGAGATATCATGTTGGTGATGATATAGGGCTTATCTGGGGAAAGTATCTCGATGTGAAAGGAAATTTCCGCAAAACTCCTATATGTGGATATTTGAACTTCAGCGCAGATGACCCATTTATCGGGAAGACTAGTGTTGAGTTGCTGGATCATCTGTACAGTGAATTTATTCGGATATACTGGGATTTTCCTCCAGCGAACTAATGCTCCATGTATGGCGTGTACAGGAATGAATACCGCACGTAGTGTCAAAAAACCTGTGTGACACATGTTCATCCCCCTGCCAGTATGGCAAGATCCAACCTCATGAACGGAGATTCATCTTCTTCATGATCGCTTAACTCATATTCATACCCTTATTGGCCGAACTGGGATAATACGATGATGTTTATCATTTAAAAATCCTGCAAAAGTACTGATTTCAGACATCTGTATACAAAAGAAGACATAAAAAAGGGGAACAATGACAGAAGATCTGGAGCAGATAACAGAAGATCTTGAGAGGCATGTAAAACTTGCCGAAGATCGCCTCAATCAGCTGAAGTACCTTCAGGCGGATTTTGAGAACTTTCGCAAGTGGTCTGAAAAAGAAAAGGCATCAGTCATCGCACTGGCAAATGAGAGTCTGATTAAAGATCTTCTGGTGATACTGGATGATTTTGACCAGGCTATCCCCTCTCTTGAGAAGGAAGAGAATCGAGAAGGGCTCCTCATGATCCGGAAAAAAATGATGAAAATCCTGGGCGAGTATGGACTTCAACCAATTGAGTGCGAAGGTAAAAAATTTGACCCTCATTTACACGAGGTAATCAGCAAGGAGAAGTGCCAGCAGGAATCAGATACGATTCTGAAAGATTTCAGCACCGGATACCTGTTGAAATCAAAGGTCATCAGGCCATCAAAAGTAAAGATTGCAGAGCAGATTGCAGAGAATGTAGGTGATAACTATGGCAAAAGAGAAGATTATTGGGATTGACCTGGGAACATCCAACAGCGAAGCAGGAGTCATACTTGGTGGAAAACCGACCATTATTCCTTCAGCTGAAGGAGCCACGGTAGCTGGGAAGATGTTTCCCTCCTATATTGCGTTTACTGCTGAAGGACATCTTCTTGTCGGAGAACCTGCACGGAGACAGGCTGTGAGTAACCCTGAAGATACAGTGACTGGTGCAAAACGAAAGATGGGCACCGATTATATCTACAAAATATCAGGAAAGGAATACACTCCACAGCAGATCTCTGCATTTCTTTTGCAAAAGATAAAACGGGATGCAGAAGCGTTTCTTGGAGAACCGATAACCAAAGCAGTGATCACCGTTCCTGCATATTTCAATGACAATCAGCGAACCGCAACGAAAGATGCAGGAAAGATAGCAGGACTAGATGTGGTCAGGCTGGTGAATGAGCCTACTGCTGCTTCTATGGCATATGGTCTTGATCGGAGCGGAGAATATAAAATTCTCGTATTTGATCTTGGAGGTGGTACGTTAGATGTCACCATCATGGAGTTTGGAGGAGGCACATTCACTGTTCTGGCAACCTCCGGAGATACCCAGCTTGGAGGTACTGACATGGACAATGCAGTCTATGAGTGGATTGCAGCCGAGTTTCAAAAACTTGAGGGAATCGACATCAGAAATGATAAGATGGCCATAACCCGGGTGAAGGAAGCAGCTGAGAAGGCAAAGATTGAGTTATCAACTGTCATCGAGACTGAGATCAATCTGCCATATGTGTCAGCTACCCAGGCAGGGCCCAAACATCTCTCGATGAAACTGAGCAGATCGAAACTTGAACAACTGGTTGAACCGATCATCAAACGTTGCATTCATCCTTTTGAACAGGCACTCACTGATGCCAGCCTGACCAAGGAGGATATCCAGAAAGTAATCCTTGTTGGTGGACCCACCCGGATGCCGGTTGTTCAGAAGTTTATCGAGGATCATATCGGTAAAAAAGTCGAACGGGGCATCGACCCGATGGAATGTGTGGCTATCGGAGCAGCTATCCAGGGTGCCATATTAGGTGGTGAGATTACCGATATGGTGCTGCTCGATGTAACTCCACTTACCCTGGGTATTGAAACAATGGGAGGGGTGAGAACCGAACTGATTGCGAGAAACACCACGATTCCCACGAAAAAAAGTGAGACATTCTCGACTGCAGCTGATTACCAGACTTCTGTCACAGTACACGTTCTCCAGGGGGAACGCCCTATGGCTAGCGACAATGTCAGTCTCGGCCAGTTTAACCTGGTAGGTATTCCTCCTGCTCCCCGTGGTATACCCCAGATTGAGGTTACTTTTGATATCGATGCATCAGGAATCCTGAATGTGTCTGCAAAAGACCTTGGGACTGGTAAAGAGCAGAAGATGACCATCACAGCTTCAACAAAACTTCCTGATACCGATGTGAAGAAGATGGTCAATGAAGCAAAGCAGTTTGAGGAAGACGATCGGAGACGCAAAGAAGAGGTAGAGGTCCGCAACTCAGCAGATTCGTTGCTTTATACCGCAGAAAAAACAAAGGCAGAACTTGCTGAAAAACTGGATCCTACTCAAGTTGAAATGATAAATACTGCAATTGTAGCATTGAAAGCAGTATTAGAAGGTAAGGATACCTCCCGGATAAGGACCGAGACGGAAAAACTCCAGAAAGTTCTGGGTGAAGCAGGATCTGCAGTGTATCAGAAAACAGCCCAGAAGTATGCCGAGCAGCAGAGAGGGGCACAATGTTCATCTCCTGGATGTGAGCAAACAGGTCCGGAAACCAGAGCATCAGGTGAAGAGAAGGTTGTTGATGCAGATTTTAAGGTTAAGGATGAGGAATAAGGCATTCCGCATACATTATGGCAAAGAAGGATTTCTATGAGATCCTGGGCGTCAAAAAAGATGCGTCACAGGACGATCTGAAGAAAGCATTCCGGCATCTTGCCAGAAAATATCATCCTGATCTCAATCAGGGGAGTAGCGAAGCCGAAGAAAAATTCAAGGAGATCAATGAAGCATACCAGGTTCTGAGTGATCCACAGAAGAAAATCCAGTATGATCAGGTAGGACATGCAGACTTCAAACCCGGTGAGTACACGCAGGCTAAAACTCCCAGTTATGAAGATCTATTCCGGGATTTTGGGTTGGGAGACATATTTGATGCTGTCTCTTCCGGTACCACCAGAAACCGCAGCAGGGCAGGTGCTGATCTCAGGTATGATATAGAAATCTCCCTTATTGACGCTTTTTATGGGACAAAAAATACCGTAGCAGTTCCTCACCAGATCTCCTGCACCTCCTGTCACGGGACCGGAGCAGAACCAGGTTTTTCCAGGACATGTACCTCCTGTCAGGGGACCGGGGAGATTCGGACAGTTCAGAAGAGAGGCCATCAGCAGGTGATGAATATTGCACAGTGCCCGGTATGTGGTGGGATTGGGACGATCATTGAGAAACCCTGTAAAACCTGCCAGGGAAGAGGACTACTTCAAAAAACCAGAAAACTTGAGGTTTCTATTCCCCGTGGGGTTAAGGACAAGCAATTCTTGCGGATTGCTGGTGAGGGAGAACCAGGAGAAAATCAGGGACCACCGGGAGATCTGTATGCGGTTGTGCATGTAAGACCTGATCCGGTATTTGAGAGGCAGGGGACAGATCTGTATAGTAAAGCCACTATCGGAGTAAAAACGGCTATACTTGGAGGAGCGATTTCCGTGCGTACAATTACCGGTATGGCATCTCTGAAAATTCCCCGGGGAACCCAGAGCCACACCCTCTTTCGACTAAAAGGGCAGGGTATGCCATACCTCAACAGTACCAAACGGGGTGATCTTTTGATAAAAATCATTGTAAATATCCCGCAAAATCTGACCCCAAAACAGGAAAGCCTTGTCCTGGAAGCTTTTGCCGGAGAACAGTAAGGAGTGAATCAAATGGAGAGATTATATTACCAACAAGTGTATGAAGAACTTGAGGTGATGAGAAATTATATAGATTCACTTTTCCAGGAGATCCAAAAGAGCAGCCCGGTTCCCTTACTTCCTTCTTCAAGTGAACCATCCAGGAAATTACTCCCGGGTGTGCAGGATAATCTCCAGATTCAGATTATGGAATCAAAAGATGAGATTGTGGTTATTGTTGAAATGCTCCCCGGTGACCTTAAGCAAGATCTCACGATAGACCTGATCCATCCAATGGCCTTGAAAATCTCCTGTGTACGCAGAGAGTGGAAAAAGGAGGATAAAATTGAATATACCATGTGCGAACACAGTTTTGGGTATATATCACAGATTATTTCCCTTCCTATGTCAGTATCCAAAGAAGGAACCCATGCATCATTGAAGAATGGAATTCTGAACGTACACCTCAAAAAATGCGATGATAATCGGGAACGGTAGCATAAAAAACCACATATTGGTTCCTTACATGCCATAATTATTCCAGAGACTGTTCTGGAGTATTCAAACTGCAAATCTTTTTCAAAGATAAAAAAATAGAGTTATTCAGTTCCTTTTTTGGTCATCTTTTTAGAGGGTTTAATTGGACTTGGAGGGTTAGTATGTTCAGGAAGATCATCTCCATGGAGGTGCGAATGGGCATCATGCCTTGGAGGAAGAACTGGTTTATCCTGTGGATGGTGAGGGGCATGGGGAAGCGGGTGATCCATGGGATGATGGCGATCTCCTTCATCATGTCGCTGTTTGTCCTGACTCTCTAATGATTCTGTGAGATGTGGGGCATCGGGTGGATATTTTTTTTGCTTTTGCTCTGGTGTCATCATAACTCCTTTCTCTTTTTCAAGATGAGATACATATTGAATAGTCCGGAGTCAGGGAATACATATCTGAATATTTCATATTTTGTTTCAAATATTGATATTCAAACAACAAATTATTCGTGAGGACTGACAACTAAATGTCAGAACGATATGCCATTCAGGCGTTCATCAAATTGTACCACAAATGCAGAATCACATACTGGATTAGGGATTTTCTAGTGGTTTACCTAACGGGAGAGATACATTCGTGGTGATGGAAGACGTACAAAGGGCACCTGTAAAAGTTATGATCTATAGATCATACGAAAATGGTGGCAGGTATGTCATATCGTTCACATGTGAACAGATTCGTATTTATAACTAAAGGAGGATGATTTTGTATGCCTTACACCTGGAAAACTACCGTTGATGTCGATGAAACGATTGTAGTACTTATGAATGTACTGGATAAAAATACTGAACTACCGAACTGGCTTGTTTGCACAATAAATGGGTCCATATCTGATTCTAATAAAGAAATGGTCAAGTATTTCTTCGAAGAAGTAAAACAGCACATTCCTGCGGCCTTAAAATATTTTGAAACTACGATGTAGGAGGATGAATGAGATTGAGTTCCTTCCCTTTTGAAGCCACATAGATAGGGATCGGGGGAATCGTCTCTTCGAAATAAATATGGAGTTAGGGGATCTGAAACCGATAATCAATAGTAGATGATACCAAATTTTGAAGATGTGATAAAGAAAGGGCAGAAACAGCAGCTCGTAGATTCCCAGGCTGATCCGCAGACACTAGTACTTCTGATGGTTGCATTATATTCAGGATTGCAGAACTACGAACTCGTCTGGATGTGTCCTGATGAGATCAGGGATCTCTGGATCAAGGGTATGAATCTTCTTTTTACTCGTGACTCCTCTGATTCTCCTGTAACTGAATAGAGTCTAGTATCACATTTATTTTGAGGGATCTGTCACCGAGTATCTGGTGATAGTAATATTATCGTGTTAACTCACCCTCCTGATCTGAATGATCATCGGAGAATTACCGCCGTGACTCCTGAATTGTGAAGAGAAAGATATTACTCAATATCATTCTGTTTCTCTATCCTTATTCTCCACAGCAACCTTTTGTATGTTTATCGCATTCTAATTTTAGGTTATGAGACTCGTTCTGTTTGCCCTTGGTGTATTCCTGTTTCTCACGTCTGCCTGCATTGCAGAAGACACATCTGCGAATGGACTCTATGCTGCCGGAATCAATGCTTATCTGGCCGGTTCCTATGAAATGTCAGGCGAACTTTTTAACCAATCCATGACTGCCTATGACCTTGAGGGAGATTATGATAGTGCACGAAAGGCTCTTACCATGAAAAATCGTGCTTCATGGATCCTCCTGGAGATGACACTAAACAAAACACAGGCTGATAATGTTTTAGAAGAAGCATTCCCCGATCTATCTGTGTCAGAGCGTACCCACATTCTTGAACCTGAAGAGTCGATCCAGGTAGAATCGGATGGTAAGACTCATTACTTCTATAATATCGCAAATAATGCTGCGTACCATAATGTAACGATAATGCAGGAGATATCCAGAAAAGCAAACCATTCTCCCTTCTTTGATGAGGTGTATCCACTAATACAAAACAACACTTCCTTTGAGGGCTGGTATGGCAATCCACACACATTTATTGTCAATAGTTCTATCACCCTCCCAAGAGAGTTGTTGCCTGCAAATGGAACCCTGAAGGTCTGGGTACCACTCCCTATCAAAACCGACAGTCAGAAGGATATCAGAATCCTTGATCTGCAGCCTGAACGGTACATTACTTCGGGTCCTGTAATTGATGGGGATCTAGGTCAGATGTTGTTTGAGATCCCGCTGATAGATATGAATGGGTCATACATCAACATCTCTGCAGAATATGAGTTCACCACTTCTGAACGCCGGTTTACTATCAATCCTGATTCTATTAAACCATATGATACTTCCAGTGATCTCTACCTGAAGTATACTCAATCACAGCCCAATATTGAAGTAAACCCTGAAATTAGCAATATCAGCAGGTCTATAGTCGGAGATGAGCAGAATCCATACCGGAAGGCACGATTGATCTATGATTATATCATACATTCCTATCCATACAGCACTGTTCCCCATACCTACCTGGTTGCTTCACAGACTCCGGAATCAACGTATATGGTTGATACTGGGTTTGGTGATTGTGGGACACAGAGTATGCTATTTGCAGCACTCTGTCGGACTGCCGGTGTTCCGGCACGGGCTGCCGGGGGGTATCAGTTAGCACCCGGGCTTGCAGGCCCTCATTTCTGGGCTGAATTCTATCTTCCAGAATATGGCTGGATTCCTGTTGATGTCACGATAGCCGAGAGTGCAGACTGGGCATTTGGCAAGAGTGATTCAGAACGTGAAAAGTTTAGGGACTACTACTTCGGAAATATGGATCCCTACCGGTACACGATTCAGAACGATGTTGACATCTCCTTCACGCCTGATCCGGGGAATGATATAATCATGAACATGGTCCATCAGACTCCGGCACTCGTTTGTCCGGAGAGCAGAGAAGATGTGGAACTTCTCGGAATGCAGGGCTGGAATATTACGTTTTCAGAGCCTGGCAATCCAAACTAGGTAGAGGAGTGGCTGATATGAACCTCTTTTTTTACAAGAAAATGAACTACGAACGTTTTCATCTTCATGAATGGAAATTGAGATAGAAAGGATTTCGAGTAAAATTCCACATCTCAAGTATGAGGATCTGCTATTCCTGGATATTGATCCACTTACCCTATATTTACCCTGATTACTCAGTTTAATGGGGAGACTCCAGTTCCTGTTTTGTGTAGATAGAATTATCCTTGTGAAATATGGAAAAAAAGTTCAGGCTTTAGTATTTACAGAAGAGTAGAAACAAAAAATCTCCTGGAACTCATTTTTTTGGAACAATGACTGCAATCGGGCTATGGAATTCAGATAATCCTGATGTTCCTTTTTTACTTACCATAGATTCTGAGTAATAGTCATTCCTCTTATCATTTGGGTAATAATAGATATTTTGGCCTTTCAGTAATTTTATTTAGTCCTGTTAAATTAATATGTATCTCTGTAATTGACTTAAGGATAGTCATATTCTTTAATAAATTTATTATTGCCCGTTATCTCATGTTCTGCACATGGATCCTTTTTTATACTCTGTGATCAATAAAAGTTTATTTAAAGGTGCTGGGTATGGATATGCGGACATTTATTATTGGATTGATTCTTATTGGAACAATCCTGTTGTTCCCGGGAACAAGTGCAGAACTCGAGGCAGGAAATATTTCGTTTAATTCTTCTCAGGCTGCAATGGAGGTTGGGCTGCCTGCAAATCCGTTGTTTCATGAAGGAATAATCCCTCTTTATTCTCGTGATAGTTTGGATTCAAAGTCAGCATACATCAATGGGACTGGTAACCTGACAAAACTGGTGGAAGTGAACAACTCAGCTGGCGAGTACTCATTTATTCATTTGAGCATCGTCGGGACAGATACCACCAACTGGAGTTACACAATTCTGGGAAATAATGCCACAAATGACTGTTATACCACCGCATTTGTGCAGGTACAAAATGCAGAGAAGATTTTATTGGAGGGTCATGCAATCAGCAAAGACAGGGTTGTGGGATATGCAGGAGCCGGCCTGCCTGATACCGAGTGGAATGATGCAGGTCGGTATTCAGGAACTATCAGAATACGAACGGAGACAGGTCATGATGGAACATTGGCAACTATCACCGGTACCAATGAAACCGGAACAATCGACCATATCTGCAGGTCATACCATGAGATATATCGAAATTGCTCAGTGTTATCTGACAACCAGGTTCCGGGTATTGAATGGAACCGGAATGAAAATGATGTAAAAGACCTTCCGGGGATTTTCTGTTATGATCAGTATGCCGGAGGTTTAGCCTCTGTTTCTCATGGAGGGATAAAAGATTATTTTGGATATGCCATCAGTTACGAAAACGAATCATTCAGTTATCATACAATATCAGATGGATTTGGAAAAACAATCGTTGTGAATACATATGGAAAACAATGGCCTGATGAAAAACTGAATATGACTGGTAATGGATCCTATGAGCAGGTAATGGGAACTGATGTGACCTCTTTCGATCATCTTGGAGAAGCAATCTATTTCAACAAATTACATGGGGCATATGGAGAAACAAAAGCAACAGCAGGTAGATTGGATTACCGGATATCACCCACAACAACCAAAGATGATCCATTTTCAGCAACGGGGTATGTGTGGGGATCAGCAGAATCATCAGCACCACAGGCAGGTACGAATAAATCTGCTATTCCCGCTACTATGGAAGGATGGATGCTTGGGGAGTTTGAGGGCAATACTGGACTAATATATGAAGATTATCAGGTATCAGGGGCAACGGTAAACAGGAATGTTCAGGGAGGAATTTTTCCGAGTAATTCTGATCTCCAGACCGGTGTAAGTGGTAACATCACCGCCGGAAGATCTGATAGATCAACATCAGTTTCCCGGATTGATGGTGCATCAAAATGGAGAATTGACCTTTCAGAAGAGAACACCACAACTCTTGAGGGACGATGGATGGTGGATTCAATGCAGGGCTCGCCAATTAGCAGATCAGAACAGGCCGTTATGCCGGGGACCTCCGCTTACATCTCAAGTAAGACGTACTCAGGCAGTAAATATATCAAAGACGGGGCATATTACAAATTCGGTAGCGTTGATGTACAGTAACCCTTAATGCGGCCCGGGTAATTATCCGGGTAGTTATTTTTCTGATTATATCTTTTGTTTTTCAGTTGGGAGAGAAGAATTAATAATATTCTTCTGTCGATAGAAGAGGTATTCAGAAAAAATATGGAAAAAGGAAAAATTGGTCTATTACTTGATCTTTTTCTCGAGTTTTTTGAGTTTTTTCTTGGCTGCCTGACTACCTTCAGCTACTAACTTAGAGAGTTCTTCTGCCTTTGCTTTCTTAGCTCTGTTCAGCTTACCCAGCTCTTTTTTACTTGTTGGCATACCGTTATCTCGCTTCTTGTCTGGGGTTTTATTAGTTTTTTTCCCTCATAAATGTCCCTGAAGACAGAACCCGCTGGATTGTTTAATACAGAAATATATTTCGCTGCAATCATTCTCCGGATGATTATCATCAGTTCAATAAAATCAGGATACAGTTTTCATTTAGTGCTTCAAAACCGCCGTATTTGGACCTGGGCGCCAGTCGTCTATCTATCTAAAAAATTCTGTCCTCTATGGGCATCATGAATATCTGGTATAAAAGAGGAAATCTAAAAATGCCTGAAAGAGTGTGGCATGTGATGGGTAACAGGTAATTTTTTATCTGCGATGCTATCAATACTGCTAAATACTGCATCTTTGACCAGTTTCTTTAGAATGAGTTGATGAAACTCCATCCGGTATCTTAGATGTGGACAAGATGAGATCATCTCTTATACCTGGTACACATGCTTTTGTCATAAGGTCTGCCGGGATCGGTTCATATATGAGAGAAGTACTGTGATGATTTTTTAGAAAAAGCACTGCCCGGGCTATTATCCAGCCTTTTGTTCAGGTTCCGGTTTCTCCGGCATCGAGTATACCAGAAGCAGTGGATTAACAGATCAGTATGCATATGTATTATTCTTTAAAGGAGCCATTTCTGATTGTTTATGGATGGCATTTCACAAAGGTGAAATGCCAAAAAAACGGGTAGGCCTCTAGCAGATATGTTATTATCCCGGTCTCCGGTTTGATACTGGTTGTATTATTGAATACATACGATAACAAACTACAGAAATATAATCTCAATTCATCAATTATGGGTCCTATGAAGGTTTTTCCCTCTCATTAAAAAATACAATTATGAAACAACTGGTGTTTGGTTTAGCCGACCCCGGACTACCGGTTCAGGTTTTCACCGAAGGCAGAATCGAAATAGGGGTGGGTTATACGCCCCTGAGCCTTCTGATGAACTGGTAATCAGGTTTTGTGAAATCAGTTCCGATAGTTATCTGTGGTAGTCCCTCTCCTATGGGAGTATTGATCAGGTAATCGACTTTGTCCACATCTGATGGAATCAAAGAATTTCCGTGAATCTCCTTAGGGATTCCGATAAACCCTGCTAATACAAATAATGTAATAATCATCAGTCCTACAGCGATCTGGGAAGCCTGGCTAATACCATCTCCTGAAGGACTCTCATTTAATTCTACGACATGATGGGCCATAGCAGGTAGATCGTAATGCAAGATAATAAATATTGCTCCTAATCCTGTCAGCCATAATGCTATGAAACCAGTCGAATTTAATTCGTACTTTAAATATTTGGCACGCGCTCTTGGATCTATTTATCCCGACAATATTAATTATTGTATTTATTAAAACACCCATGAGGCTGTCCTCATAGGTGTTTTCTATGATTAATTCCGGTTACGGCTTTCAATATCAATTAGGATGTCACTACTCTCAATAACTCTATGACCCTGATGTGAAGCAGGGTGACGATAGAGTCGCACCTTTCAAAAAAGTCATATGTAATAAGCAAAAAATTCACGTATTTGTAGGTAAGGCCGCTATTATTATTACTCTATATCACGATTAAAGAATATGGAACGCTTAATCAGGGTAGTACTAGTGATGTCTCTGTTCATGTTCGTGATCCCAATGGGCTTTGCAGAAACGGCTGCAAACTCCTCGGGCTCCACTGTATCAGATGTCACCAAGATGACCCCTACCTTTCAAACTATTCCCGCGGTCAACACTTCATTTGCAGCAATCACTCCAGTGACAGTATCAATCACTCCGAAAGCAGCCAATGTAACCTTTGCACCGATTGGACAGGCAGCAGTGGCACCAACTGCAACCGTAAAGGCAAACACTACTGAAGCCAAGGCAACTGTTACTCCGGTAGCAACCGTAGAGGCAAACACTACAGAGGCAAAAGCAAACACAACCCCTGTTGAGGCAAAAGTAACAATTACCCCAGCCCCCACAAAAGCGGTAAATGCAACTGCAACTCAGGCAGCAAATACAACCACTGTCTCTAATGCAACTGCATCACTCAACTCAACTGCAAAGCAGTAAACACTCCTCTTTTTTTATAGGCTTTTGATAGTATTCTGTCTGGTTCTTTCCAGATCAGGTAATGTGCAACAATCCGGATTGAATATTATTTATTTGACCTGGTCATAGTGAATATCCGGTTCATGTTTTATTAAACAGTGAGACGGATGGTACAAAAAAAGATCGGCCTCCTGATTTCTGGTATCGTATTTGGATTGCTTACCCTGTGTGTTATTCAGACCATTGTCTAGGCTCAGGAGATCTCCTCGGGTCCGGGAAACGAGTCCGGTACTGTAGTCCCCGCTGGTTCTCAAACAGATCAGGCGGTCATCACTCTTCCTGCTCCTGACCATTCCAGGTCAGCAACCCTTGATGCCATTCTCTCTGACCGCCGCTCGGTCAGGGAATATCAGGACACCCCGGTATCAGCACAGGAACTTTCAGACCTTCTCTGGGCTGCCCAAGGGATAACTGATCCACAGAGTGGTAAGCGTACCGCTCCGTCAGGACTGCAGATTTATCCGGTGACCCTTCATGTTGCAGTGAGTCGTGGAACTGACATTCCTTCAGGTGTATATGCCTACCATGCACCTGAACACCAGCTTGTCCCAGAGATGGATGCAGCAGGAGAGCAGATCCTAGTTGAAGCCCTGGATGAGAAGAATATGAAGTCTGTTCCAGCATTTATCGTGATGAGCGGGAACTATACTCCGTATCAGAAGTTCGGCACTGACATGGCAAACCAGAGTATGTACCTGGAAGCCGGTCATATTGCACAGAACTTCTTGCTTGAACTCGCATCCCTGCAGCTTTCGGGCGTTCCATTTTCAGGATTTAACCCTGAGAAGGTGGGAAGTGTCCTGGGTCTTGATGCCGATCATCCGGTGATCTACGGCATCGCCTTTGGGAAGTCAGCATAATCCCGGATTCCCCTTTTTTGTGTAAACTATTTTCCGGCTGTCCTGATTTCCGGGTATATATTGCATCACAGATCACACTCTGCGGAAGATACAACCCGCGCTATGGAGAGTGAAGCAATCCTTGGAGAGATACCACCTTCAGGCTGCATAGATGGTAAAGATTGGTGATCAGGAAAAATATCGTGACCTTACGATCATCATCGCCTATTATTCCGGTTAAAAATAGGGAAGACCCCTGGATCTTCCAGAAAAAAAATTGAAGGGTCTGGTTGATCTTCCCCATAGACGGTATTTCAGATAGTTTTATATCCTGATGTAGATGCCTCATCCGATATAATAATAACAACATAAAATTTAGGATATAACAGGGGGTATGGATGGATCTGAATATGAGTCTACAGTTTTCAGAGAATGATCTGGAGATTTCAAGGATTTTAACCGATGTGGGGTTGAAGAATAATGAGGCCCGGGTCCTGGTCGTCCTGTTTAAAGGATATGATCTCACTTCACGGGAGATTGAACGGATCGTGGATCTCAGACAACCTGAAGTGAGTATTGCTATAAACCAACTGATCGACCGGAAGTGGGCACAGGTTACCAGTCTTATCACTGAAAAGAAAGGCAGGCCTGTAAAGGTGTATACACTCTCGAGAACTGTTGATAGTATCCTCGATCAGATTGAGGAGCAGATCGAAGGAGAATACCGCGGCAGACTTGAGGTTATCGAACGGGTCAGGTCCATGGTGAAGGAATCAAGAGTTACTGAATAATCCAAACTCATGAACTCTTCAGGTCATAGGGCCAGATGGAGTCATGGTCTGTGAACTGAATCCATACGGTGAACCCAAAAGATATATGACCCCTCCCCCGATATTCTCACCAAGGTGGTAAGAACGGCAGGGATTATGATCGATGCACGGGTAGACCGGATTCAGCAGCCAGATACGTTGAGGTTCAACAAGCTGGTCGCAGGGCAGAAAAATATCTGCCATGCAGCCTCTTGTTGTGAGAATTTTTTCTCGTTCGGGAGAGCAGAATCTCCATTTCCGGTTCCTGATGATATTAGGATAGAGATATCTGGTAGATCATGTCCCGGAACCCTCGCTGATTCCGCAGGGCTTCATGAACTCAGGGAAGCTGTCAGCGGGTTTTATGCACGTAATTATAATATCACTGCAGATGCTGATCGAATCATCATAGGCCACGGTGTAAAGGGTCTCGTTCTTCCAATCTTTACCATTCTTGCCGGATCAGTGATCGTTCCTTCTCCCGGGTGGCTTGGATACCTGCCTCAACTTAGAATTCTCAACAAGCCCTACTATCGGCTGTATGGCCATTATGCTGCACAATATAAGATACGCCCGCCCCAGCTTGCAGCCATGCTGAAAGGACTAGTTAAAACCCAGCATCTCCTGATCCTGAATAACCCCGGATATCCGACCGGTAACCTCTACACCGAGAAGGATCTGAAGGAGATCGCAGCAATCTGTCGTGAATATAACACACTTGTTCTTGCAAATGAGGCATACAGCCTTCTGACGTATGATCTCTCGAAGTTTGTGAGTATGGGTTCTATCTATCCGGAAGGGACGTTTGTGTTGAACGGGCTTTCGATGGACCGGTCTGCAGGAGGGCTTCGTATTGGTACCTGTATTCTTCCGGAAGGGTCAGACCAGACTCTGAAGGATGAGTTTGTCAAGGTCCTTGCAACTGTGTATACCGCAGCAGTCACGCCCGTGCAGCAGGCTGCGATCCCCGCTTATCTTCCGAACCCTACGATGGACGCCTATTTACATGACACCCGGGAGATCCATCGAATCATGACCACTCGGCTTGCTTCCCGGTGTGCAGAAATTGAGGGAGTAAGAACGATCATCCCGGAGGGAGGATTTTCCTTCATGGTAGATCTCAACAGCATGATTGCTGAAATCCGGGCTGCCGGGATCCAGTACTCCAATGACTTGGCTCCTGCAATGGTTCAGCACCCGTATCATGTTGCCACAGTTACCGGTGAAGCAATGATGGCAGGATACGATGACTTTTACATCAGGTTCTCAGCCACTGACTACGATGGTGCAGCCGCCCTTGACTCATACCGCTCTGCCCCTCCAAAGACATCTTCTGATGAAGAAGCGTTTTTTTTGAATCATGGATCACGGATGGTAGCTGGTGTGGAGATGTTCAGCAGGTGGGTCGGTGATATCAGGTCAGGCTCTTTCAGATTTGAGAAGCCGGTAGAGTAATCCCTTTCATTACTCATTTTTCCTCCGAATATCATACAATGAAACCTGATAATCTGGTTAATACACCGGCTGCTCCTGCATCTCCCATTTCCTGAATCCGAGCCTGATTAGAAACCATGCCGGAACTGCCAGGATCACTGATGAGAGTGAAGCCCAGGGATCAGCAAATGCTATGGAACTGAATATCGCTGTAACAAGACCAATGAGAAGAAAATACCTCGCCATGACTTTTATGTCATATACTAGAATATTTGGTGAGAGTCCTGCAAGCCATACTGTTACAGCAAGGGTGAAGTACGAGGTTGATATGGCAAGTACTATTACCGGAATTATGTAACCAGCTTGTCCTGAAACTATACAGATTATTGCAAGAAATACCACAGGGATCATCTGAAGGACCGAAAAACTGGCTATCTTGCTGATTATAACTGTCTTGACGCTCACCGGCAGGCAGGCGTATGTAACAAAGGAATCAAAGGCAGTAAGCCAGGTGTACATCGTCGAGGCGATGATCCCGGTGGTCATGGCATAGAGAAATAGCACATTTCTTTCAGGCAGGTAATCGTTGGTGAGTGACAGGAAAAACCAGATCACGAGAAGAGGGATCAGAAAGGAGAAGAGTGTCTGGCCGATGGCACTTCCGCTCCGGTACAGGTCAATCAGGTCTTTAGCTGAAAGGGCAGGTGTTGGAAACCCGGATAATATCCGGGACAGTTGAACAATCTGATCTCTGTACTGTTTTGAAGCACCGAAGGTTTCAGGTGTGAACATCAGAATTCCAATTGTTGAAAGGATACCAATTCCTATGAGGCTCTCTATGAGAAGTGGCAGTGAGAAGTCTTCGAATAGAATAAATGGTGGAAATAGTTTAGCAGGATTGTCTCCGGTTGATAATCCGTATCCAGCAAGTACGAAGATCAGGATACCGATAATTACCAGGAGTCCAATGTGGGTTCTGCTGTACAGTGATGAGAGGAAGAATATCAGTGACAGACCAGAAAGGAAGGATATTGTCAGTGTCATGCTGAGCAGCATCGGGATATATGGCGGAACTCCGATGAATGGTGAGGCAATAAGGAATCCGAATGCAAACGGAAAGACCCAGAGCATGAAGTAATACAGGAGATCCTTGAGCACAAAGGAGGCAAAGATAGCCCGGTCAGAGATCGGGAGGGTTCTGGCTGCATAGGCTATCAGACTTGCCTGGCCGAACCTCCGGTTCATAGCCTCGTTGCCAAGCAGGCCGAAGGCACCAACCATGAATCCGAGGAGCAGGTAATTTGAGTGGAGGATCAGGGAAAGGTTTCCGGGAGGAAGGGATCTCCTGATGTATGGCAGCAGAAACGATCCCATGAATGCAATTCCTCCTACCATGATCGGGAAGAGTGCAAAACTCAAGCCTCCGAACATGGTGGAGTGAAGACGCCACTCTTCTTTCAGCATGTACCAGAGGAATTTAAGCATCTTTGTTCCTTCCTACCAGTTGTAAAAAAAAGTCATCAAGGTTTGTCCCTTCTTCTGATAGTTCCTGTGGAGTGCCGATATGGAGAAGATTTCCTTTGTGGAGAATGGCAAATCCTGAACAAATTTCCTCGGCTATTGCGAGGATATGGGTGGAAACAAAGATGGTTTTACCGGATCTGACATAATCTACCAGGAAATCCTTGACCTTCCTCTGCATGATGGGATCAAAGTTGATGAGTGGTTCATCAATCAGTGCCAGTTCTGGTTGATGAATAAAAGCCTGAGTAAGCATGAGTTTCTGCCGTGTTCCGCGGGAGAGATCTTTACAGAGTACATTCTTCTTGTCAGCAAAGTCAAGAAAGTCAAACCACCATTCTGCCCTGTTTCTGATGTCAGGCAGATTCCTGAGGGATCCCACCATATCCAGATATTCTATAGCAGTCAGGAAACTGGGTGGTGTCTCCTGCTCGGGGATTATTCCTACCTGCTGTCTGACACCAATCGGGTCGGTAATAACCTCCCTGCCAAGTACCTGTGCTGATCCGCTGGTTTGCCTGATCTGACCGGTCAGGATCTTGATCATGGTGGTCTTCCCAGATCCGTTTGGCCCGAGTAGTCCGAAGAGAGCCCCTTTCTCTACCGAGAGGGTGATATTGTTTACAGCAGTCACATCTCCGTAAACTTTCATCAGGTTTGTAGTCTGGATGATCGGGGTCATATGTATGAATCCTGAATGATACCTGGTCTGATAGTATGAAGAAGGTTGTCCTGGTTATTAGCCATATCCTGCCTGTCACTCCTTGAGAAGGCATATCAAACCAGTATATTGATGGTATCTGGCGAAAGAAAGGATCAGGAGAATCAGGCAGTGCCGGCCATGAAGAAACAATATGTGTATTATATCGGATTTGGGATTGTTATTGTCGCAGTTATTTTAGCAGGACTGATGATCGCCACAACTCCCCGCACAACACCTGCACTAGATAAGAAACCGGTCGTAACGATCTCGGTTTTTCAGTCTCCACAAATGAAGAAAACGAGTGAAGGAACAGTCATCTCGTACGCTGTCAATACCTCCCGGTTTGCGGATGATGGGCTTGATCTTGTAAAAGCGGAAGTTCTGGATAAAAAAACTGATGTCGTACTTCTCAAACTGGAGGGTACCGGCCTTGCAGAGCAGTATATTCCGGTAGATCCTTCTGGAGGAGAAGGTACGTCTGAATTTCCTGTTATCAAATTCAACCTGACCGTACCGTCTGATGCAATTCCTTCAGGGCTCACAGGTAGGCTTACCTTTGTCTCGAAGACGAAAGCCGCACTGCCGTTTATTGTGACTGGTGGAGATGTTCATTTGATCGCAGCTGGTGTATGAGTCTGGAATATTCCTGATCAGGAAAGTCCTCATTCTCATTTGTTGATCTCATAATTATGTATCTCAGATCCAATTTTTCATCAGTTTTGACTATGTTTTAAGCGAAGGGATTTATGAAGATTCATTATCCAGAAATTGGTATCTGTGGTCTTTCCTGCAGACTCTGTCCTCAGTATTATACCGATGGTCAGAGCAGATGCGGAGGGTGTAAAACAGAAACCAGGATGGGTGTCGGTTGTCCGTTCATCACATGTGCTCTCAAGAAAAAGGGGGTTGAGTTCTGTTGGGACTGTGATGAACATACAACCTGTGATAAATGGGAAAAGCACCGGGAAGCAGGAAAAAAAGCAGACTCTTTCAAGTGTTACCAGAAACTTGAGGATGATATTGCCTTCATTCGGGATAACGGGGCAGAAACCTATGAAGTCATCCAGATAACCAGGGAAAATCTGCTGAGAAAAATGCTGGATGAGTACAATGATGGGCGTTCAAAAAGTTTATACTGCATTGTCGCTACCGTTTTTGGGATAGATGAACTCGAAGATGTTCTGGTCCGGGCAAATAGTCAATCCGAGGGGATGGATAAGAAAGGGAAAGCTAATATACTTCATGCTCTCATCAAAGAAACTGGGCAACTGCGGGGATATTGCCTGAAGTTACGACGTTAATATACTGAATTATTTTTTTGATGACATGACTGTTTCAACTGTTGTTGTAGACTTCCTGATCAGTCTCACTACAGATTCATCTGAAACAGATTTACGACATCGTGTAGATTGATGTACCCGTTCAGATCAAAATCAAAAACCCACCATGGCTGATTTGAAATAACATGGTCGATTTGATTAAAAAGAGTCACGATATCATTGAATTCACTTCTTCCGTTCCCGTTGATATCCTCATACAAACCATCACCATTCAGATCACGTGGCAGAGGGTATGACTGACCTGATGTTGTGTTGAACGGAAGAAGTTCTCTGACCTGTACCGGAAGGGCCGTATATCCACTTCCATAGGTGGTGCCGTCATCAGCAGTTGCCGAATTCAGGATACAATGCAGGTACCCTGTTCCGGTTTCACCTCCGATTAGTGAGAGATTTACCAGGGTAACATCTGTTGACCCACTGGTGATCAGATTACTTCCGTCACCTCCGGTGATCTGGATCCGGTGGTCATCCAAAACCGTCACTTCCGGATCTGAAACCCAGGTTGGGATCGAGAGGATATAGAACGAGAATGGAGCAGAGTAATCCGAGTAAAGTGTCAGGTTGTATGTTGAAAGCCCTCCTGAGAGAGATCTGACCAGTATGTCTCCCTTTCCTGTTCCGGCTTTGAGGAGGTACGTTTTCAGGGGCTTTGTGTACAAGGGGAAAGACTGTCCGCTGTCTCGAACAGCAAATATGCCGAGGTTGGAGTCACCACCACACGCTCCCGGGTTTTGAACCCGCACATAATGCTGACCTGGTGTTGCAATGTCAGATGCTGTAATTAAGGCTGTCATCTGGTGAGATGAGAGATAAGAACCGGTTCTATTCTGCACATCCCAGAGCACTCTGCTCTCTGGTAGGAAGTTATTCCCATCAACTGTGAGCGTGAAGGCATTTCCTGCAGCAAGGACGGAGTCAGGATACATCGAGAGGAGAATTGGAGCAGGCCAGGATGCTGAAGCAGAAATATCCGTAGTATCTATGAGGGGATCACATTGATCAGCAGATAGGGAGTAGTTACCAGAGCCCCACTCTGTTGTTCCTGCTGTGGTCCAGCCTGCAAAGACAAGTATCATCAGAATGAAAAGTATAATCCGGAACCAGCAGCAGGATAAGTGATTCATCAGTAAAATCACATTTTATCAGTGTGTAGTTATATATCTATGGCCTGTGGGACTGTACTATCCTACCCTCAAGGCAGTTTTTCTTTGCGTGATATATATATCAATCCGGATTACTATCCCTGGAATCAGGAAATATCGTGATTGGCAAGAAATATTATACCTCTCTTTATTCAATAATTATTAATCTCCCATGTCTTTTGGATTTAAACCATTTAACCCGGAGAACCTAACTATTGTCATTGCTGATGACAATGATAATAATCGGTATGCTATTGCAAAAGTTCTCCAGATTGCAGGTTACCAGGTTATCGAATCCTCAAGTGGTTCTCATGCCATCCGGATTTCACAGGAGAAAAAACCGGATGCTATCATTCTTGATGTCATGATGCCCGGGATGGATGGGTTTGAAGTATGTCGTCGCCTTAAAGAAGACCCAATCTGTTCCGATATCCCTGTACTATTCCTGACTGCAAGGGATAGTGATGAGAGTATCGAAAAAGGATTTGAGGCAGGAGGGGCTGATTACGTCGTCAAACCAATCCATGTCAGAACTCTTCTTGCACGTTTAAAGTCACATATTGAACGCAGTTTCTCTCTAAAAGAACTTGAGCAGATGAATCATGACCTTGAAAGGATGAATGAGTGTCTGGATAAACAGATTCAGAACAATCTGACTATACAGGCAACTCTTAATGATCAGGTCAGAAATCCTCTATCAATCGCAATCACTCTTGTGGAAATGGGAGGATATGAACGGGGCGATGAGATCATCAGGGAACTTCTTCGGATTGACTCAGTGATTGACAAACTGGATAAGGGATTCTTGCAGTCAGAAAAGATCCGGTCATATCTGAAGAAACACAATTATATATCCTGAAAAGTGTGGCTGAATGTGGATTCTGGTCTTTTCGGTCATGCGAACAGGTAATTATCGGTATCATCCTTTTTAGGACCAGTCTTTTCAGTCCATTTGAGTACTGAATTTCTTGCTCTGATAAGTTCAGCAATGCTCCAGGCCTGGCAGATTGTTCCTGCCGGCTGATATGGAGCATCACCATCAAAGAGTTCTGGAAGCATTCCTGCTCCGTCGGTTAGGAAATACTCCCATAGAGGAGCCAGTACCGATTGAATTTTTGCATGGTCGGCTCCATAGTGGATCAGGGCGTCAATATAAAAACCGGTCTGCCAAGGCCAGACCATTCCGTTGTGATATGAACTATCACCTCTATACCTGCCTTGATAACCTGCCGAAGAAGGTGAAACCGATCTCAACCCATACGGGGTGAGTAGTTCTTTCCCGAGAACCTCCAGAGCCCTGTGCCCGTCATCGAATGGGATCAACCCGAGTGCGAGTGCGATAACCTGATTGGATCTGACTGACGGGTCGTCAGGCATGAGCCTATCAAACAGGCAGCCGGTATCAGGATTCCAGAACTTCTGAAATTCATTATAGGCATCGCGGGATCTCACCGGGGTTGAGTATTTCAGGTATTCCATGAGTTCAAGGGCAAGGATCCAGAGAGCATTGATCTCAACAGGAATTCCTCCTCGTGGAGTTGCCGGGGTATCCATCCAGGTTGATCCTTCACTGACGCTGATCAGGTTCCCTTCCAGCGAGGTAATCCCGCTCCGGGGATACTGACTGATGAGTTCTTCAAGTTCATGCCTGATGGTAGCGACAAAAGGAGAGCCTGGAAGTTTTTGTATATATTGAAACAGAGCCCAGAAAAACCAGAGCGTTGCATCTGAAGAGGTGTATGAGTCCGGATACCGGTTTACCAACAGGCCACCTTTACGATGTGCGAGATGCCAACGGAACACATCCTCTGCCTCCCTGAATTTGCCTGTCTCAAGGAGAAGTCCTGGAACGCTGATGAAGGTGTCGCGACCCCATGTCTCTGGAAACCAGTGGTAACCGGCGAGGATCTCATTTCCCCTGACACATAACCGGGATGCATGGTCAAGGATGTCAGGTGATGGTTGTATCTCATGTTCAAGGTTACCTTTTGCTCTGGAATCAAGAGGAGTAAACCTGATTAGAACCGTTCCATTGGTAATGGTTCCGGAAAAAAATCCCGATGAGATGAGATCTTCTACTGAGTCGTATCCCCGCTCTTCTTCACGCGGGTACCTGGCGTTCAGGTACTGCTGCCTCTCTTCTGTGAACCGGAGATCTGATTTGACTGTACATCCGTTCAGAATCAGTGAACCCTCAACAATTTCTGCTTTAACATCCGGCTTGTCTGAGAGAACATGGATACTCCGGCTTGTCATGAGAGGTCGTATCATCAGCGATGCAGTTCCGGTTATCTCATATTGTATCGTGAAGGCATTGTCCAGAATGAATGACCTTCGTATCCTGGCACCGGGTATAGCAAACTCCTGGACAACCGGGTACAGGGTTCCTCCCAGTGTCCAGGGAAGGCCGCCATCTACGAATGTATCCCCCCAGTATCCGGGAGAGAGTCTGATTCCATTGGCATCGTCATGAAGTGCACTCAGAACTACGATCCCCTTGTGAACAAGCAGCCCGTGGTAACGGCGAGTGTTTCCTGCAAATGAAGAAGAGGAGTACATTTCACCATGTACCATCAGGAACTCCCTGGTTCCTGCGATATGTGGATCTCTGAGTTCGCGTCCGTACCTGATCTTGTCAGGAACTACTTTCAGATCTTGAATCTCCTGGTCAGGTTTCAGCTGTATCACCTATTTACTACGTGCATAACGCATCCCGGAATCTGTATCTTTGTGTACTTAAAAGAGGTCCGGGCAACTGCCACATCACTTATGAACTGTTTGACCCCCCGGTTTCGCCCGGTTCTTCCAGATCTGGTAATAATATCCTGATCGCTGGAAAGTTGCATGAGATACATTTCGATAACATCAGGGTTCCACAGATTTATATGATGTCCGAAGTGGTCAGGTCCGTCTGACACCACATGCTCACGAAGCATGCTGGTTCCTGTTACCCGGCAACAACATTTTTACCATTGTCATGGCCTCATGGAGTACAATTCCGAACGGCTTGTCCTTTAAATGGAAGACTGAACAATAACTGGCTACTTCAAAAAGGAGTCGTCCCTTTTCAGAGACCAGACCGGTGTGCATAATCACATGACGGTCAACCCCGATGACCTGATCAGATCACGAAGTTCTTACTCCACTCCACCGGCATCGGGTTTGTTCAGGAGTTCAGCCTCAAACTGGTTGAATCACGCAGTATCTGGATAGTGGGGTTAGCAGGTGCCCATCCCTGGTTCTCATGGGACGACTGTGTTGGAATACCATCCTGAATATATATCTATTCGGGTCTGGTGATCGGAAACCTCTTCCATGTTACATAATCCTGATCGGAGCCTTAATTACATGAACATACTGAGTTCCAAATCTAATTTTTCTGAGTTGTGGTATCATCTCCAAGGTATATGTGCCAAGCCCTCTTTGACGAACGGGGGAAATTCTACAACACAGGTAATCTGCGTGATCAGGTCTCATGGTACACATTCAAGATCTGATCAGCGATAGAGTCCCAGAAGAACCGCCTGTCAACCTGATTGTATCCTCCCCTCCCAAGTCTGGTCCGCTCATTCTGGTTCTCAAGGTAATGGTTGACTCCCCATGCTATTCCATCAGCGTTCGGTTCTACAACAAGTCCGGTGACTTCGTGCTCAACGTTCTCTGCCAGTCCGCCGACTCTTGTAACAACCACCGGGCGGTTCGCACTCCATGCCTCAAGCAGCACAATTCCAAACGGTTCGTTCCTGCTTGGAATAACCACGATGTCACTCGCATGAAGGAGTCTGACGTATTCTGAATCTTTTATGAATCCCGGGAACTGTACTGGCATTCCCTGTGTCCTGCTGATGAGCCAGTCTCTCATTCCTCCACTACCTGCAAGTATGAACTGGGCATTCCAGAACCTGTCCAGGATCCGCGGTATTGCATCTACAAGGATATCAGGGCCTTTCTGATATACCATCCTGCCAACAAAAAGGACGAGTGGGGCCAGATAATGGATCCCATAACTCTTCTTGATTGCACCCTGGTTAATACTCACATCGAACTGCTCCTTCACAACCCCGTTCGGGATCACCCTTATCTTAGATGGGTCTGTCTTGTAGAGATCGATAACCTCCTGACGAAGTTGACCGGAGACTGCAACACAGCGTTTTGCGATCAGCCCGGCATACCACTCTTTACCACAGATCTCATGATATTCCCACCAGTCTCCATGAACTCCTCCGTTCCTCCCAAATTCGGTTGAGTGGTATGTAAAGACAGTTCTCCGATCCTTGAGCAGATCCAGTGCTTCCACCACATGCCAGTCATGGAAATGGAGAATATCAAACGGTTTTTCATCATACTGGTAAAACCGCTGAACTAATCCATGCGAGAGATCAGAGCAGTACTCAACAACGTTCGAGCCGTGCGGTCTCCATACATGGTAGAAGACACCACTCATCTCAAAGTCCTGGTCTCCTCTGGTAAAGAAGTGGACTTCATGCTTTTTTGCGAGGGACTGTGCGAGGTATGTTGCAGCATTGGAGAGTCCCCCTACTCGTTCTGAGTACAGACTCTCCCAGCAGAATATTGCGATTTTTAATCGTTTAGCGCCCACTGATCTACACCTCTGAACATCGGAAAACCCGGTTATGATCGTCTAGTCTGTGTACCCTTTCAGGGTTAGGAGTGAATGAATATACACCTGAAGAACCGGCCGAAATAGTCTTTGGAAATGTAATAGAAACAGGGATCATATACAGAGGATGGATGATGATCCGTTAAATACCTCACCGCAGGTTCATTGCCTCATTATGAGGAGAAACTTAATTGCGGAGGCATGAGAGAATACCTCTATCCTTTTCGTCAGGGTTGGGAGTTTATGAGACCAATAGTTCTGTATCCGGTACTTGTTGGACTGATTTTTCTGAATCTTATATCAGTAGTATATGCAGATTCTTCTGAACCTCTGATTTCTGATAACTTTTCAGATACAGGTTTTCATGCAGGATCTGAAACACCGGGCTCTGACAACCCTTCCCTCCGGCCTGCAGCGGTGATGAGCTGGTCTGATGTGACAATGGTATCAGGAAAGATCCGGAATTTTCAGAAAGAGTTCAGGTATGAATCTGGTTTTACCCGTGAATAACTGAGATACAGCATGGTTACTCACAGAAAAACCCTATTCTCATGAACTCCATAACTCATTACATCTGTTTTGTGCTGCCTGAATAAGATCCTGATGAGAATGTGCCTTCTCTATGGCAGATGCCAGTGGTTCATCTCTGATAACATTCCTGACCCATGTTGCAAAGTCACCCTGCCGGTGATGATACTCAATCGAGTCCGCCGGAACGATTGAGAGCATCTCTGCAAACTGATCGAGATCAAAAGCCACATGCCCGGTATACCCTACCGGGCTTGAGAAATAGAATGCATTGTCAATGCTGATCGACCTGAGTGGGAACATCTTTGCCTTTTCAGGATCGTTTACGATACACTGCTCTTCGTAATCAGCGACAACGTCCATGTAGGTGATAAATGCCTGATGTTCTGGCTGATGACTGAAGTACGAGTGGACCTCACCGCAGGAACCATTCTTGCAGGACATGTAGTAGAAGTGATCACTGATCTGCAGGCATCTCCAGAGCCGTTCATCACATGCGAATCTGTGTGCACGTTGGATGGCCCTGACAGCATTCTTCTGCTTCCTGTTCTCTATCCAGGCTGTTGCGTCCTTCTCTGCATCGGCCCATGAGACCGGAACCGGAACTGAAAACTGCTCCCGTACCGGATACTGAAGGATATCTGAAGGATTGATCATCTCAACCCCTGACCGTCTGAGTTCTGGCCCAAGGTGTCTGAAAAATTCAAGAATCCCTGTGTCAGCCCAGTAATGTTCACCGATAGTCTCGTAGTCGATGAAGACCGGAATAAAGTCACCTGGTGTCTGTGATACCCAGTGTGCGTACTTGTCAGCGGTCAACGGCCATGCCTCCCAGTCCCTACATGTGAACCTGAATGCGATGTCATCAGAGAGTTTGAAGTTTCTCATAATGAGAGGCAGGCCCTCACACTGGTACAGGTAATTCGGGCTCCTCCACTTGAGGATATGATCCACACCCTCTGTAAAACAGGCTGAAAATCCCATTTCCCTGACATTCTGGGCTATCCGGTTGTCAAGAATAAACTCCGTGTTCTCAAATATTTTTGGTGTTACACCAAAGACATCTCTGAGCATCTGTTTGTGCTGAGAAACCTGCTCCCTGAACTCGTCCATCTCCCAGAACAGGCTTGAGATGCTGTGATAGTAGGTCTGGCAGATCATCTCTACTCTCGGATGGTGTGCAGCCTGTACAAAGAGATCGAGAACATCTGGAGCCCACTTCTCAAGTTGTTCAACGAGCACACCTGAGATCGAGAATGCACAGGCAAATCCGTCATCCAGTTGATCCAGAATGAGTGATGTTGCAGGTCCATAACATTTCTCGCAGACTCTCAGAAGAATTTCCTTATTGGCAGGATCAAAGTACCGCCTGCTGTGATCATCCTTCCCGTCCTCCTGTCCGAATGTGAACCGTTTGTTCAGGCGGTATGGCTGATGCACCTCAAAGCCGAGGCAGAACTGTTTCATCCGGTACCTCTCTGATGAATTGCGAAAACAGTGTTATCAATCGGCACAAAAAACTGACTTTTCGCTGATATCAGAGAATGGAGCATATAGATGATACTTTTTCACCAGTGTATTTATAGGTGACGCAGGCATTCTTCTTCTGGCTGGGTGAAGTCTCACAGGATGTTGAAATAATGCAGAAATCTTTTATTATGAAAAGAGAGCATGGTATCTGATGGAGTTAGGGGTGTTTCAGTTCCTGGCAGATCCGGTCCTGATCGCCTTTCTTATTCTGACGGTTCTTTCTGTTATATGGAAATTCTTCAAGATATGGATCGCCTCAATCATTACATGTTCACTAACCGGGGCACTGATCGTGGTGATACTCGTTACGCTCGGTCAGATAGCAGGTGCAGATGATCTGATCAGGTACTTCATCACATCCCATTACCGGTTTGTCGGGTCACTGACCCTGAGTTTTCGTGATATTCTTCTCATGCTCCTTTTAATCATCTCGTTCCAGCTAGCACTGGCCGGCCATACACTTGAGATTGAGAAGAAACTGCATGAGCACTTGTACTGGATTCCATGCCGTGGGTGTCATCATTATGAGATGGAGCACACTCTTGAAGGAGAAAAAGAGCGGTAATTTTGTGTCAGAGTGTTCCGATATCCTCGTTCCATAGTTCAGGGTTTTCTCTGATGAACCGCTTCATCATTGAGATACAACCCTGATGATTCAGATCAGTGACCCTGACTCCGTGTGATCGCATGAATACGTCTGCACCTTCAAATGTCTCTGATTCTCCGACAACCACTTCCGGGATTTGAAACTGGACAACGGCCCCGGCACAGAGATGACATGGCATCAGGGTGGAGTATAGTATACAGTCTTTATATGATCCGATTCGGCCTGCGCTCTGGAGACAGTCAATTTCAGCATGGATCATCGGATCTGCCTTTTGTACCCTCCGGTTATGCCCCCTTCCGATGATCTCTCCGTTCCGGACCAGCACTGATCCTATTGGTATCCCTCCTTCAGACATCCCTAGTTCAGCCTCTTTTATCGCCTCTGCCATGAAGATATCGTAATCTTCAGTGTTGGAACCAGGAGATCCGAGGATCTCGTCGTCTGCCCTCCAGGCCGGATCCACAATCGCGAGAAAGATGAGTTCACCGTCTCCGGTGTTCTCGATGAACTGAACCTCTCTTGGAGGTATGTATACAAGGTGCCCGGATGTGACAGGTTCTGTTTCGTCTCCTATATGCATGAGGCCGGTACCCTGCAGAATATAGTAGACCTCTGAGGATCTGAGGAGTGTATGGGGAAGAGTTGACTGACCTGATGCAACCCTGGCATGGGCAATACTGTATCTGGTTGAGACCTGATCGACATACTGCTTCGGATGAAAGAGTTCGCCAAGCAGTGATTTATCCATAACCTCCCGGTATTGGAGCGTGCCGGTATCGGTGATGAGCATACTTCCTGTTTGACCTTCAGACATATCAAAAGAATGAAAACCAACCGGTCATGTGAGATTCAATTCCCTGCACACCGGCATCCTCATCTATTATCCGGGCAGACTCTGAATTATCATGATTGACACTATCATCCTGATAGTTCTGGGGCTCCTTATCCTGGTTGCACTCTGGCATCTGGTTAAAAATGTGATGAATCTTGTCATAAACTCAATAATGGGCCTCATACTTCTGATTGCAGTTAATTATCTGCATCTTCTGGGTTTTCTGGGTAAGACTGACGTCCCGGTCAATGTAATTTCGGTTATTGTCTGTGCTCTTGCAGGAATTCCGGGAGCAATACTGCTGATTCTTCTTCATATCGTAGGGTTGTACTAACCCTGTTTTTTTAAAAAAGAGTGAACGGGGCTGCCCCGTCTACTGTCCGGTTGTTGTATTCAACACCGGTGCTTGATCAGTCCCGTTTGTTGACGGGGTGATGATAAGAGCTAGGATTCCTGAATCAGCAGGGCCGAAGAAGTCAGAGCCGCTGTATACTCCCCGGTAATAATGGAAGCCCGGTGCCTTTGGAACATCCACCATGGCTATAGTTCCGTCATTGCGGGTTGTGAGGTTTTCATTCCCGTTCATGAACCACGTGAAACCATCTTCTGAGAAGTACATCTTCACCGGCTCATCTGCAAGAGGATTTCCATCAGGATCCGAGAGAGTGAAGGTGATCTGGGCTTTCTCATTGACCTGAACCTCAGACGGGTCACTCTTTGCAGTGAGTTGTGCAGGGAGAACTGATGAACTGTTCTCCGCTTGTCCTTTCACAACCAGTGGGAGAATATGTGAGAATAATGGTTTGCCTGTCTGTTCCTTCTTTGAAACTACTGCAAGGTATGATACCCCTGTCAGGTTCGGACCAGATACATTGAAGGCAAAAAATCCGTCATCGTTGGTAATCGCCTCTGAGCTGTTCCGATATCTGTCCCATATCCGGTCGGCAAAGTTGTACCAGTACAGGTTGAGGCGGCCAGCAGCAATCCCGTCTCCGTTACCATCAGAGAACCATCCTGATATTGTAACATTTTCATCAGGTCTGATGATAACTGCGTTCAAATCGGCATTGATATTCCGTGTTCCGGTCCGGTCACGTGACATTGGTGCAAAATCATCAGTCCTCTCAAATTGCATCGTCACTGTATTGCTTGCCAATTCTTCTCCCTGCTTCCCAGATGTGACAGCCCTGAATGTGAGTGGACTGGGTCCAGTCATGAAATATGATGCAGTAAATGTTCCATCATCACCGGTAATGACCGTGTCCCCAATCTTTGAATATTCTCCATCACTATCCTGTTTCTGAATGGTGACCGGAGTATAAGGGAGTGGTGACTGGTCATATGCAGTGAGAGAGCCTGAGAGTGTGATGTTCTCTCCTGAAACAAATGATTCCGGACCGTGAAGGGTGATTAACGATCCAACACCCTGCCTTTCGCTGGTGTTTTTCGCCTCTTCTGAGTCGGCTGGTTCATCCAGGCTCTCCTCTGATTTATCGGTCTCTTCGTCCGGTACAGGACCAGTAATCTTCTGACCTGAAGCATCAGCATTGATCTCTACCTCATAACTTTTTGTCAGGTTCTCTCCTTTCAGGTCTGAACCTTCAAACCAGGCCTGGTACCTGACGACTCCTGAATTATTCACCAGATCGGTATAGGAAAAATCTCCTGACTCATCACTGGTCAGGTTTGCATATGAGATAGGGCTTGTAGCGTTTCCACGTGCCAGAATAATCGGTGCGTTTTTTATCGGGCCGAAGATCGATGATATCGTTCCACTTATATTGACCTCGCTTCCCTGCGGGAGGTAATATGTGTTGGGACTGACTGTAAGGGTGATCTGAAGTCCGGTCAGCATGGTGCTGTTATCCGGGACTGCCAGGATTGATCGCCATTCATCTGTCGTGTGTTCGGTCAGTGAGACTCCTGAAACAGTACCTGATAACAGAATCAGGGTTGCTAAAAACAGGAGGTGAAGAGGTTTGATCTGCATGGTACACCGTCTATCTCTTATGGGCCAATTGGCTTCTCGCCCGGCTGCAGGTACCTGAACTCGCGGTACCGGTCTTCAAGATCCTGAATCGACCGGGCTACATACTCGTCTGATCGCTTTTCAATCTTGGTCTTGATAACCTCATCCCTGCCTGGATCGAGTCTTACAGCCTGCTCATATCCTTTGATACCAGTTGTATAAAGGTCGGCCTGCTTAAATGAGACGGATGCATTAGCACCGGCGGTCGGAATCGTTAGGAGAGCAAAGATAACATCAGATCTCTTCTCCCAATTCCTGGCGTCGTTTGGTGTAAGGTTTACAAGTGTTGAGTATCGGTCATATGCATCAAGATACCGTGCTTTCTCGAGGGCAATGTCTGCAATTACCGAAAGATATTGTGGGTTGTTTGTCTGGAGCTGCAGAATCTGTGAGAAGACTGCTTCAGCTTCACTACTCTTTCCAATCTTAATTAAAAGACGTGCCTTCTTAGTGAGAAGTAGTGGATTGGAAGAATCAAGTGAGATAGCCTGATCGAGTGCCTGCAGGGCACCGCCATCATCACCTGCTGATATCAGCGCCTCGCTTTTAAGTTGGTAGAACTCTACCCTGTCAGGATGTTTATTGATAAAATAGTCATACACAGAGATCGCGGTCATGGGTCGTGCTGTCATCACCGACAACTCTGCAAGGACTGTTCCCGTGTTCTGGAGAAGATCCTCTGGGATGAATGTGACTGTTGCCTGTAGAAAGGTAACAGGCATCATAACGATCAGAACCAGCACCACCAGGAGAATGCCGATGGTGAGTCTTCCGAGCTGCATCAGATCCACCGTGAGTAGATCGATCGATACTCAATGGTCATCAGATTGCTGGTCATTCTTATCCTGTTTTTTATGATCGATGCTGTCTGATCTCACCGGCGAGCCGGTAAAACGGAGACGGATCTCCTGAACGGACCGGTCTTCCTTCAAACCAGGTGTCAATGACCCCGGGAGAGAGGAGATGGGCAAGCATCCTCATCTCCCGCAGGCTGTACTGACCGGGTGATGTCGGGCTGTCGATGTAACAATAGGTGTAAAGTGAACCGAACAGGGGCAGTAGTGGACGAGCATACCTGCACACCGTCCCGGTTACACTTACGATAAGGGGTTTAGGTGCAGCATTGGTGAACTGCAGAAGAGTCAGCAGATCATCAGTATCCTGTGGTTGTACAGCGATCTTGGGAATATCACCATACGATTTGAGTTCATGATACAGGGCCATCAGGTCATCAGGTGATAACATCTCGTTCCGATGACATGATGCGATGGTTGTAATTCCCATCTCTTTAAACCGTTCTGCATGCTCTCTGAACCTGATTTCTATGTCAACCATCGTGACAAGCGGGAGAAAGGGAATCAGCCGATCCATCCAGAGTCCCGGATCTCCGGCAAACGCTCCTCCTTCATCGCTGGATCTCAGGGTCAGGATGATCGGACCTTTGAATGAGGCAGCCAGCCGGTTCATCTGATCTTCTATCGGCTCCGTGATCAGATCAAGCCTGATCTCGACCGCATCTGCCTCTTTGATCTGATCAGATTCAAACTGACGTGGACTTGACAGTGATACAGCGGTCTGTATTATTGTGTTGTTCTGCTCAGCTGCCATCATGCCACCATTACGCTCTCCCGACGATGCTCACACCTGAAAACCGGGTGGACGGGAGGATAAGGGGTTCAAGCGTTCTCGTTTCTACAGAACACCCTTCAATATTTTTGAGCATCTCAAACACGTTGCCTGAAAGCATTCCGGTCTTGATCGGAGTACCAAGAGAACCGGCTGAGGCATGGTACGGGCCAGAAAGTTCGACAGAGAAGTCTCCTGACATCGGGTTAGCTGTGTGTGCCCCGATAAGATCGTGGATATACACCGCGTCATCCTCCATGACGTTCATCGTTGGGCCGGAGAGGATCAGGTTGTGGTTGCCGATTCCCGGTGCTCCGTTCATACCGGTTCTGACTGCATGGCCGGTCGGCTTGACGCCATACCTGTATGCAGTCTTGAGATCATAGGCAAACGATGAGAGGATTCCCTGGTCGATGAATGCAGTCCTTTGAACTGGCATTCCTTCACCATCCCAGTAGCAGTTTGCGTTACCCCTGAGATCGAATGGATCATCGATGAGTGAGAATCGCTTGTCCATAACCTCTTCTCCCATCTTGTCAGCAAAAAATGATCTACCTGTATGAACATTTCTTCCTGAAAGGGCAGGGATGAATGTTGCCTCAAGCAGGTGTGAAAGAGCAGTGGGAGAGAGGATGATATCGTAAGTTCCGGTCTCGATCTCTTTTCCGTCCTTCCCAGTTGCTGCAAAGAATGCAGCCTGTTGACCGACAAATTCTGGCTTTGCAGATTTCAGATTCCAGGTTGAATCATACTCAAACCCGGTTGACTGGTCTGCGATCATCTCGAGTGAAAGACCTACATGTGTCTCTTCGGTCTCGTACCACAGGCCGCCGCTATTTGCAATGATATGGGATGATCGCGATAGTGAAACACCTCCGCCGGTCACATCTGCATCAAAGGATTCGGCTCCCTGAAGCATTCGGGTGATGAGATCCCTGGCGATGGCAGGGTCTGCCTTAACAGCAGGATCTAATGCAAGTGGATCTTTCGGTAGATCGACAGGTCCGGGGAGTCCTTTCCATTCAACAGGATCAGAGAACCTGGCACTTGCCATTGCAGCATCAAGGCATCGCTGCCATGCATCCTGGTTATCAGTTGAGGATATCCCGATCTTCCCGTCTTTAATCGTTCTTATAACAAGTCCTGATCCTTCAGAGATTGTGCCAATCTCGATCTGTTTCCGCTTCAGATCTGCTGACAGGGCATGACCGCTGCCCATACAGATCTCGACCTCGTCGACCAGCTTCTCTGCTGCTTTCAGAATCTTTTCAACTGACATCGCACCCTCCAACGATAGCATCCCTGAGCAGCAGATGAGGTGCCCCGTCTGTTACCGGAACAGTCTGCCCACCTTTGCCGCAGTATCCCGGGTGCAGTGCCCTGTCATTTCCTACAAGGGTAACCGCATGAAGCGTTGAGAGGATCTCACCTGATAGTGAGACATCCCTCACCATCGAGGTACATTCACCTCCTTCTACGAGGTAGCCGTACTCTGCATTGAACTGGAACATACCCCGTCCCGGATCAACCTGTCCGCCTCGTGATCCTTTTAGAAGTATCCCGTCTTTGCATGACTCCAGGATCTCCTCAAATGTTGCATCACCGTTCTCGACAAAGGTGTTGCTCATCCTGACGATTGGTATCTCTCCTGCCATCCCCCGGCAGTGTCCTGAAATCCCATCTCCCACTCTTGCAAGTGTCTCTTTTGAATGGAGATATGAACTCATAACCCCGTCTTTGATGATCTCAGTCCGGCTTGTTGCTGAACCTTCATCATCGATCGGGCAGAATCCAAACTCAACGAGGGAGGGATCGTCGACTATCGAAATAATCGGCGAACCGATCGTCTGTCCAATCTTCCCTTTGAGAACTGAGTTACCCTCACGCACGAGGTCACCTTCTGCAGCATGGCCGACCGCTTCATGGGCAAACACTCCCCCAAGTTCAGGGTCAAGGATTGCATGCATCTTTCCACCTTTAGCAGGTTTAGCGTCAAGAAGAGCGACGGCTCGGTGTGCAGATTCCCGGGCAAGGTCCTGTCGGTGCTTGATATTCAGACCCTTGATGGTATGATCCCGTTCATACCCCATCTGAACCACACCGGCACGACTTGCAACAGCGAGCACAGAGAATCCACATCTGCAGAGTTCATACCGGTATTCGTTACCTGATGAGTCAGTGAAGTGAATCTCCTCTGCTTTCTCAATGTATGTGACCCTTCTGCTGACCACGTGCTCACCGTGAGCAGCCTTTTCAAGGTCCTGAAGGATTGCAACCTTCTCTTCGATACCGACATCTCTTGGGTCTTCACCGGTTTTCGGGATCTGATGAATCTTTGATGGAACTGCCGCGATGTCAACCCTTTCGTTGGTTATCAGCGAGGCGGTCATCGCCTCTGCCAGCAGTGACCTGCTACAGTCATCTGTTCCGATCTTGTCACCTGAAACCGAGAGAACGCCCCAGCCTAAATCACCGAGCACTCTGATGGTTGCTTTGTCATAAAAAGAGGTACCTGCCTGTTCAACCCTGCCGTTGTCGATATCTATCTGGGTTACTTCACCTCGAACCCTTCTGATATCGTAATATCGTGGCTCTGATGGCATCAGACAACCGTCCGTGGGACTGTAATGTCAGAGCCAAGGATTGACTTGGTGGTTGCATGGGTTATTGATTTGATTCTGGCCAGGAATCCTGCCCGATCTTCCGGAACGAGGGCAATATCGAGTACCTCTTCAATAGAGGTGACGGGAATGATCTCAACCAGTGACTTGTACTCCTCTTCGATGAGCACATCTTCAAGATTTGCCCTTGGTATGATGATCTTCTTGATTCCAGCCTTAGCAGCTGCCTCTATTTTATAGGTCACACCGCCGATTGGCAGGACATCTCCCCGGACAGAAAGTGATCCGGTCATCGCAATATCCTGGCGCACAGGAATCTGTTCAAGAGCACTGATCGCAGCGGTAGCAACCGTTACTGAGGCAGAGTCTCCTTCAACACCCTGATAGGTTCCGATGAACTGAATGTGAATGTCAATGTTCCGGATGTCTTTACCGGTAAACCTCTTCAGGAGTGCACCCACGTTCTTGATGGACTCCTGTGCTATCTCCTTTAAGAGACCGGTTGCGATTATCTCTCCACCATCACCCTGAGCAGGAGTTATGGCTGCCATGATCGGAAGGACTGAACCTGCATCACTTCCCATGACTGCAAGACCATTGACTCTCCCAATCTGTGTTCCTTCAACAACTGCCAGATCGTACTCCCTGGTTCTCCTGATGACCTGGGCAGATATCTGATCCTCTATCGAACGGGCAGTCTTTTTGGCCTCGATGACATGTGCCCGGGTTGTGAGATCTGAAGATTCCTGTCGTGCTAGATCACCGGCAACCCTGATGAGTCCTCCCATGTCACGAAGCCGGAGGGTCAGGTGTCCTTTCCTGTTCGACCTTCTCCTGGCTTCATGGAGGACTTCCTCGATGGCACTCCGGTCAAAGTGTGGGATCATCCCGTCGTTCTTGATCTCTTGAGCAATGAACCTGATGAATTTCTCCTGGTTTTCAGGGTTATCAGGCATGGTGTCTTCCATGTAGACTTCGTATCCATTGCCCCTGATACGTGACCTGAGAGCGGGATGCATTCCTTCGATTGCATCAAGGTTACCTGCTGCAACCATCACAAAGTCGCAGGGGACCGGTTCAGTTCTGACCATAGCTCCTGATGATCTTTCACTCTGACCTGTGATGGAAAATTCACCCTCCTGCATTGCTGTAAGTAGGCTTTGCTGTGCAGAAAGTCCGAGCGTGTTGATCTCATCAATAAAGAGGACTCCCTTGTGTGCCCGGTGGATGGCTCCTGCCTCAACACGGTCGTGTGCCGGGGTCTCAAGTCCTCCTGACTGAAAGGGGTCGTGCCTGACATCGCCGAGCAGAGCCCCTGCATGAGAACCGGTTGCATCGACAAACGGTGCGGTTGCAGTCTTGTCCTGGGAGACGAGGAGTTTTGGGACCATCTGCTCTTCTCGCGGGGTGGCGTATCTGAGTGCCATGAAGACGAATGCGGCTGCGATAATTCCCATCAGCCACTGGTAGGTGATGAACGAGTACCCGATGATACCGAGCATCAGGATCATGATCAGGGTGTTTCGCAGTTGTGCCTTTTTTCTGGCTTCAGCCTTGTGTGCAGCAACAATCTCTTTCCCCCTGCCTGACTTCACCGTCCTGATTATTGGTTCATTTGAGTCTTCTGAGTTCGGATACACGAGGATATCCTGCATCTCTTCTTTTGGCAGGAGTTCAGCCATCGCTTTGGCAAGCATCGATTTGCCGGTACCGGGTGTACCGATCATCATCACATGGCGGCGCTGAATGGCAGCTTTTCTGATGACCTCTACGGCATGGTCCTGTCCGATAACCTGGTCGATAAGACTCTCAGGTACCTGAATTATCCGTGATGTGCCATCATCAACAACAGCAGTGGATTCTTCTGAAATATTCTGCTGACCTGCCTCTTCCTGCGCAGATATTTGGGACTGGGTTTCTGCAGACTCCGGGTTCTGCTGACCTGCATCCTCTACCTGGGGCCCTGACAAATCTCTCTGGTCTTCCGGAATATTGGTATTTGACGGCTTATTATCCTCGGGATCCATTATCGCGTGTACACCTGTAATACGGTTAATCAGTATTCATTCGGGGACAATTGTTTAAGTACTTTCAGCAAAAGTATAAGCCAGCATGAAGATCATCAGCACCCGGCGGTCTCAGGTTCTTGCCGGCAAAATAGCAGAGATCCTGCAAAAGCCGCTGGTAGATGTCAGATGGACCCGGTTTCCTGACGGCGAGATCTACCTGCGTTCTGGTGAGATCTCGGATCGTATGGTGATTGTGGGAAGTCTGGTAGAGAGTGATGATCTGATCGAACTGCTGCTGCTTACCGACCTCTGCAGCAGTTCAGAGATCACTCTTGTCCTCCCGTATATGGGCTATGCCCGGCAGGATAAACAGTTCAATCCTGGTGAACCGCTTTCGGCAAGAATCATTGCCAGGACACTCGGATCCGGAGTGAACAGAGTGATTACCGTCAACCTTCATGAGAAGACAATCATACCCTTCTTCGGTGTTCCCACTGTTGATACCTCGCTTGCTGGAGAGATGACAAATGCCATCCGAAAGTTTTCATTCACTTCTCCTCTGATTCTCGGGCCTGATATTGGTGCAGCAAATCTTGCACGTGATATTGCAACAGCAGGCGGCTGGGAATCTGATCACCTGCACAAGGTCAGACTTTCAGGAGTCGAAGTCAGGATCGAGCCGAAAGAGATTCCGGTAAAAGGGAGAGATGTTGTGATCGTTGATGATATCATCTCAACCGGTGGTACCCAGGCAACCGCAGCAGCCATGCTCTTTGAGCAGGGGGCTGCTTCGATATGTACCGTCTGTGTTCACGGAGTTCTGGCAACAGGTGCTTACACCCACCTGAAGAGTTCAGGAATCAGTCAGGTTGTCAGCAGTGATACGATCGAAAGTGCCTGCAGCGGATACTCTGCAGCCAGGACAATTGTCGATGCCCTCAACAGATAATTCTGATATTGCAGATTCTGCCGGTTCAACTGATCCGGTATTAGAGGCCGGGTGCAAGGCTTTGGTATTAGATACATCGGCGTTCTTCCTCTCGATCCCTCTTGAAGGCAAATTATATACCGTTCCCAGGGTGGAGTCAGAACTCAAGGACTTGCGTGGGAAAGCCAGGTTTGCAGTGCTGCTTGACGGAGGAATGGAGATCAAACCTCCCACCAGGAAATCCCTGAAAACTGCAAAGGAAGCGGCAGGTAAATGTGGTGATCTCAGGGTTCTTTCAGACACCGACACCGAACTGATCGCACTTGCGCTCGAAGTCAAGGGGACCCTAGTCTCTGATGATTTTGCAGTACAGAACACAGCCCTTGCCCTTGGGATTCCTGTCCAGTCAATCATCCAGCGTGAGGCAGGTCCCAGAGTCTGGCAACTCCGGTGCACCGGATGCGGCAAGTACTTTGATCAGATCCCCACAAAAGCCGGTGATTGTCCCATCTGTGGATCGGCATTAAAACGAAAGAATAAATAGATCCCCGCAGATCTCTTTCCAGATGTCTACGATCGAAGATCTCATTCAGAAGGCACGTCTCCTGAGAAGTGAGGGTCACAGCCCCGGTCAGATCGCGGACGAACTCTCTCTCTCAATGGAGACTGTAACCTGGCTCCTCACCCAGGAGAAGGGTGCCTCAACTCCCAAAGATGTCCATATTGACTGGACTACTGTCAGCGGAGATGCAGTTCTGCTACATGAGAGCAGTATGATGCTGATGTCCCGGTACCGCATGATGCAGCCTGAAGGATCCAGCCCGACTGCTTTTGTCGGTATTTCTATATCCGGAATTCCTCTTGCAACCCTTATGGCAGCATCTGAAGGGAGCCGTCTGGCAATTTATCATCCTTCAAAACATAGTGCTGCCGAGACACCCATGGGTTCCATGAGTGGTAATTTCGGGATAAATCCCGGCGATCAGTGTGTGGTTGTGGATGATGTCATTACATCAGGTGAGACACTTCATGAGGTTGTTGCATATCTGAAAAGTCATGGGGCAACTCCGCTTGCATGTTGTGTCCTCTTTGATAAGCGCGGAATACGGGAAATTGAAGGCGTCCCTGTCTACAGCCTCTTCAGAATTTCCAGAATAGATTAATCACCTCTTCTTTTCAGTGTGAATGCGCAACTCATATATAGAACCTTAAATCCACCTGTATCCATACGGAGGATACTCTATGCTTGCGCAACAGCCTGTTATCATCTTACGAGAAAATGTAGAGCGGACGCACGGATATGAGGCGCAGCGCTCAAATATAGCGGCCGCAAAGGCACTTGCCGAGGCTGTACGATCCACCCTTGGCCCACGGGGAATGGATAAGATGCTTATTGATGGGAGCGGGGACATCACCATCACCAACGATGGAATCACTATTCTTGATGAGATCTCGGTCCAGCACCCGGGTGCCAAGATGGTCATCGAGGTCTCCCGGACCCAGGACGAGGAGGTCGGGGACGGGACTACTACCGCTGTAGTGCTTGTCGGATCCCTGATGGAACAGGCAGAGATCCTTCTGAATAAGAAGATCCACCCGACTGTTATCTGTCGCGGTTATCGGATGGGTATGACCAAAGCCCTTGAGATCCTTGATGGGATGGCAACCACCGTCGATCCTTACAACAAAGAGATCCTTGCATCAATCGTGCAGACTGCCATTACTGGCAAGTCTATTGAGAATGTCAAGGAGAAGATCAGCGAGATTGCAGTGGAAGCAGTTACAGCCGTTGCAGAGAAGAATGGCAAGAAGGTCATTGTTGACGAGGACGATGTCCAGATAAAGTCCCACAAGGGCTCTTCAATGGATGATGCTGAACTGGTTCGCGGGGTAGTTCTCGAAAAGACCCGTGTTAACCAGGCAATGCCACGAATCATTAAGAATGCAAAGGTTGCTCTGATTACAAGTCCTCTTGAGATCAGAAAGACCGAGGTTAAGGCCAAGATCAAGATCAGCAGCACAGAACAGGTCGATGCATTCGGTCAGCAGGAGCGCGAAGCCCTGAAGGCAATGGCTGATGCAGTCATCGCAACCGGTGCAAACGTTCTCCTCTGTCAGAAGGGCATCGCTGATGCAGCCCAGTACTTCCTTGCCAAGGCTGGAGTCATGGCACTTGAGGACGTTCCTGAGAAGGACATGAAATTTGCTGCCCGTGCCCTGAATGCAACGATCGCAAACAAGGCTGATGATCTTACCAAGTCCATGCTCGGTACCGCTACAGGTGCAGAGGAGATCGAGGACACCGAGATGACCAAGATCTTCGGAGCTAAGAACCCCAAGACCGTCACTATCCTCCTTCGTGGAACCACAACCTACCTGGTCGATGAACTGGAGCGGGCAATGGTGGATGCCACCCGTGTGGTTATGGACACCATGGAAGACGGGAAATATGTTCCTGGTGGTGCAGCTATCGAGACTGAACTGGTTGTCAAACTTCGTGACTATGCATCAAAGATCGGTGGCCGGGAACAGATAGCAATCGAGTCCTATGCAGATGCCTTCTCGATCATTCCGATCACCCTTGCAGAGAACTCAGGGATGAACCCGGTTGACAAACTCGTTGAACTCAAGTCTGCACATGCACAGGGGAAGAAGAACTTTGGTCTGAATGTCTTCACCGGTAAGGGTGTTGACATGCTGAGCGAGGGAGTTATCGAACCGCTGCGGTGCAAGCGTCAGGCTATCCAGTCCTCAGCAGAAGCAGTTGAGATGCTGCTCCGTGTTGATGACATGATGGTATCACGCAACGATGGTCCTGCAGGTATGCCTGGCGGCATGTAATACCATCTAATTTTTCCTTTATCCGAAAGCTTCGATATCCTTAAACCTGAATTTGTTCTATTAATGTTGCTATCTGAGCCGAGGTAGTCTAGCCCGGGAAGGCGGTGGTCTCGAAAACCACTGGTGTTTCACCTCGGGAGTTCAAATCTCCCCCTCGGCGTTTTGTGAGTTTGTGTAACGTTGCTTTTTGGCTATCCTGATTTGATCCTCATCAGATATTTAAATAAATACGTCGCTATAAAAATCTGATATTGATCAGCCGATCAGGATTATCCTCTCACTATTCTGATCAGGATTATTCAGGTTCTGCATGGATTTGTCTTCGATTCTTGTCTGGTTCTGTCTCTTATCAGCATGCATAACCTATGGTCTCGGCATTTTTGTGCTCTCCAAGAACACATCCTCTCCGGTAAACCGTCTCTTCTTTGCGGTTATGCTTGGTGCAACCTACTGGGCGGCAGGGGAATTTCTTATCTGGCATGTGAACAGTTACGAAGATGCCGGGTTCTGGCTGAAAGCAAGTTCATTCTGGACTGTGGTTATCGCGATGACTGTTCACTTTGTTCTTGTATTCACCGGCCATTTATTGTCAAAACGTGAGCATATCCTTAAACTCCTCAGTTTTTTGTATCTTCCGGCACTGATGTTTGCCTGTCTTGAAATTTTTACAGATTCAATCTATGTTGTAGTACCGCAGAAAGGGTCCGGATACTACTATACTCCTGTATTTGACAGTTTGCTGCTCCTGATCGAATCCCTTTATATCCTGTTGATAATGCTCGGGGTAGCATACCTCAGTATTCAGTCCTGGTTTAGGTCTAAAAAGGAAAGGATTCGCAAACAGTGTGTTTTTATCAGCATAGGTTTCCTGCTTGTTATCATCTTTGGTTCCCAGTCAGCGTTCTACCTTCCAAGATACGGAATATATGTCCCCAACCTCGTCTTCATTGGTGTAGTTCTTTTCTCTATCATCATCGCATACACTATCCTGAGGTATGGACTGTTTACTCTGGGACCTGAGACTGTAGCGACAACATCATTCGTACGATGCCGGACGGACTCATCCTGACTGATATGAGTGGAGATATCATTTCCGGTAACTCTGCAGCTTCAGACCTCTTTCAGATACAACCTGAAGAGATAGTAGGAAAGCAGGTGACTTCCCTGCTTTCTGATGAGACATTTTCACGGATTACTGACATCGTGTCTGAATCAGGACCACTTTCAGATTATGAATCTGTACTGACAGGATCAGACAAGCCGGTCAGTATTGCCGGTTCCCTGGTGAGAGATCCGGAAGGTGATCCTGCAGGTATAATCCTGATCATACGTGACATTACTGCACGGAAATCTGCCGAAAAGGCATTACAGATCGCAAATGAGAAGATAACTCTCCTGAGCAGTTTGACACGTCATGATATCAGTAACCTGGTTACGCCTCTGCAAATGTATCTGTCACTGATCAGGGATGATGACAGCATCTCACCTGAAAATCCTCACTTTACAGCCTGTATCACACTCGTGGAGAAGATCGCTCAGCATCTTCAGTTTTCACGGCAGTATTATGAAGTTGGCTCCCATGATCCTGTCTGGCTGAACCTCAATCAGGTGATCAAGTCTGCAGAGAGTGACCTAGCCAATGATTCGGTTTATATTACAGTGAATGTACCCCCCGGGATGATCTATGCGGATCCATTATTTCAGAAGGTCATCTATAATCTGCTGGAAAATGCAATCCGCCATGGTGGGAAGATCACCAAAATCATGATCTCTGCCATTCAGGATCCCGGTAGGGAGTTCATCCTTACAATCGAGGATGATGGGGAGGGTATCAGGGAAGAAGAAAAGGATCTAATTTTTCTTCATGGGTATGGGAAGAATACCGGTCTTGGCCTGACCATGTCGAGAGAGATATTATCTGTTACCGGCATCACCATCACAGAAACCGGAACCTTCGGGAATGGATCAAGGTTTGTTCTCGTCATTCCGGCAGATATCTGGATACCTGAAATATCTGAACCATCAACCTGTGCAAAAAATGATGAAGGGTTCTGAATCTTTTTTCTCTACTAATAGTAAATGGAAGCAGGTTTGTAATCCGTGGGCGAATAGATTTTATTTATAAACTCCCTATATTCAACACAACCGGGTTTATTGGTGGGGATGGATATGGGAGCATCAGTCAGGGTCATTCTTTTGGTATGTATTATCGGAATAATCTCCGGGGTTTCTTTTGCAGAGACTCCATCTATTGTCATTGAGAACGGGCATCAGTCTGTGGTTGCTGATTTCAAGGCTGATCAACAGTCAGGTTCTGCACCAGTGGCTGTCCAGTTCACTGATACCAGTATCGGCTCACCCGGAGAGTGGTACTGGGATTTTGGTGATGGAGCACATGATACCGGAGAAAACCCCCTTCATATCTATACATCTCCCGGTATCTATTCAGTCTCACTCAGTGTCACGGGCCCTGCCGGTTCGGACATGAAGACAAGGCTCGGGTACATCAGGGTTTTAGAAACTCCAGTTCCCACCCGTTTTCCAAATGTGGTTCAGACGATAAGCCCCCAGTTATTAACTCTTTCCTCTCCGGTTCCCACCGACCTTTCGACTCCAATACCCACAGAGTCCCCAGTACCCATTCCCACTTCTACTCCTGTTTCTGATCCTGGAAAGTCTGAAACTGATCTTCTCCACCTGTTGAGCCCTGTAATTCATGCTGATTTCATTCCTTCGGTTACCGGCGGGCTTGTTCCTCTGGCAGTCAGGTTCACAGATAACTCTTCAGGAAACCCTACAGGCTGGTCCTGGGACTTTGGTGATGGGACATCATCAGACTTGTCATCGCCTGAGCATGTATATGAAAAACCTGGCAAGTATACAGTCAGGCTGACAGTTCAGGGGAGTCAGGGTTCAAACACCACTACAGGTACCGAACCGATCGATGTTGCCCTTCTTCCCGAAGCTTCAATTAAGGCACAGCCCCGGACAGGTTCGGCCCCGTTGATGGTCGCCTTTACCGATAATTCGACCGGAAGGATCAACTCATGGCTATGGACTTTTGGTGATGGAACCAGTTCAGAAGAGCAGAATCCTGTTCATACATACAACCGGGCAGGAGTGTATGATGTCTCCCTCACAATTTCAGGTACTGATGGCGGTGCAAATGCAGCTGTGCCTGCAATGGTCAAAGTCACAGATATCATAAAACAGCCGGTTGCAATGATCTCTGCAGATACCGTATCCGGAGATGCTCCATTTACCGTAAAATTTTCTGATATCTCAACCGGTGATGTGACCACTAGAACCTGGGACTTTGGTGACGGTGGCACCGGGGCTGAGTCTGAAATTGCACACACGTACTCCAAGTCAGGAACATACACTGCCCGGCTAACTATTAAAGGGCCTGCCGGAGAAAGTCAGGCAGAACAGAATATAATCGTAAATGAACCGATCTCAACCCCGAAATCTGACTTCTCTACTAACACTGTATCTGGAATTGCTCCTCTTGTCGTATCGTTCATGGATAAGTCAACAGGCAGTATCTCATCATGGAACTGGGATTTCGGTGACGATTCAGGTTCTTCTGAAACGAACCCCATGCACACCTACTCTTCCGCAGGCTCTTATCAGGCATCTTTGACCGTGAACGGGCCTGGAGGTTCGAGTCATTCGGAGAAGGGGATCATTGTAAGTGAACCGACAGCCATACCCACTCCGGAAATCACTCCGGCTCCTGTAGTAACCAGTACTCCATCTGATGTTCCTGAACCCCTGGAGCCGGTTTCAACGATGGCTCCGACTCCGGATATCTCTCCTATTCCTGAGGTAACAAGTACTCCATCTGATGTTCCTGAACCCCTGGAGCCGGTTTCAACGATGGCTCCGACTCCGGAAATCACCCCGGCTCCTGTGGTAACCAGTACTGCATCTGAAGTTCCTGAACCCCCGGAGCCGGTTTCAATGATGGCTCCGACTCCGGAAATCACTCCGGCTCCTGTGGTTACCAGTATTCAGGCAGAAGTTCAGGAAACTCAGAAACCTGAATCTGGTCTGACTCCTGTTCGAGCGAATGTGATGGTAGCTAAGTTCACCACATTTAACAATGAGGGCTCTGCCCCTCTGGCAGTACGTTTCAAAGATGCTTCTATTGGAGAGATAACCTCATGGACCTGGGATTTTGGTGATGGGGGTAGTTCAACTGAAAAGAACCCTTCGCACACATACTCAAAGCCGGGTAATTATGCAGTCTCCTTAACCGTTACCGGTCCGGAAGGATCACGGAAATCGGATCTTTCGATGATTCTGGTTACCTCATCTGTTTCAATGCCAAAGGCAGTGATCAATGCAGATCAAACGAACGGTACAGCACCACTAACGGTAACATTCACAGATGGTTCTACCGGAGCCATCAAACAGAGGAACTGGAATTTTGGTGATACTTCAACCTCCTCAGATGCAAACCCGGTCCATACCTATACCAAACCGGGTGTCTATACGGCCTCATTGATTGTGACAGGGCCTGCCGGAGAGAACAGAACTGATGAACAGATTGTAGTCAGGGATATGGAAGATAGCCCAATAGTAAGATCTACCGAATTACCTGTCCCAGTTTCTACAGTTCAGGCTGATGATGATACACAATCAAAAATACAGCAGATTCAACTGTCAACCATAGTTCCTCATAATACAGAAGTTCCAGCCATCCCTGAGGACGGACAACCTGAAACCCCGATTAGTTATGAGTCCAATACGGAATCACCTGGAATTCTCGTAACTACAGACAGGACTACCGGTCCTGCTCCGCTGACTGTATCATTTTCGAGCAATTCAGCATTGAAGGTTGACCGGTATGAGTGGCTCTTCGGGGACGGGTCAAGTTCAGGAGAGGAACGCCCGGTTCATACCTATGATACACCAGGATCCTATGATCTTACACTTCTTCTCTCAGGTCCCGATGGGCAGGGTAGGAAAGTAATTCCTGCCTATATCACAGTGACAGAGTCTGAACCTGTTTCATCAGATATCATTCCTGAACCTGTTCCCCTTTCCGAACCGACATTGGTGCAGCAGAATCACACAGGCCTGACAGCAAACATCTCTGCCGATATCGTAAATGGAACAGCCCCACTCAAGGTCTCATTCCAGGCCGATCCTACAGGGATTATTGACGGGTATGCATGGGATTTTGGTGACGGAGGAAGTTCGTATGAACAGAACCCGATCCATACCTATGCAACCGAAGGAAATTACTCTGTAAAACTGGTCATTGCAGGAAAGGGTGGTTCTGATGAGATCAGGCTCAACAACACCATTACCGTTCTGATAGGTATGAAAACTCCGGTTTCCGGTTTCACTGCATCGCCGGTCTTTGGGTATGCACCATTGAATGTCTCTTTTACAGATACGTCATCAGGATCCATCAGCCAGTATGAGTGGAGTATGGGAGATGGCACCAGTTCCTCTGAGCAGAATCCTTCCCATCAGTACACCGAGCCTGGTGTCTATACTGTCGGATTGGTGGTGTCAGGGCAAGCAGGAAATTCTGCAGAGGTAAAAAAGGATCTGATAACGGTTGAAAGCCTCCCGGCAGCTCCAATTGCAAGGTTCAAAGCTGATAAAAGGAGTGGCACCGCACCGCTTGATATCCAATTCCAGGATCTTTCATCCGGAGTAGTAACGTCCTGGAACTGGGATCTCGGTGATGGTACCATCACGGATGAGAAAGATCCGGTTATGAAATATACAAAGGCCGGTGTATATGCAGTGACACTGACCGTTATTGGTCCGGGGGGAAAGGATGTGGCAGTCAGGAGAGGATATATTACCGTATCGGAACCAGAAATTCCACCAGTTGCTGTCATCTATGCAGAACCTGTGGAAGGTCCTGCACCGATGACGGTCAAGTTCCTTGATATGTCTACTGGTCTGGTGACCGGATGGAACTGGGATCTTGGTGACGGCACGGTCTCTACAAATAAAAACCCGACCCATATTTACCAGTCAGAAGGGACTTATTCTGTTAATCTTCATGTATCCGGACCAGATGGAGAGAATGGCACCACGACTCTGATACGTGTCTCTCCCCATGAACAATCTGGTGAAAAATCTGAAATTCAGAGTCCGGTATTGGATTTACCATCGATTGAACCTGTTACTTCCGGCAATGTTTCAAATGAATCAGATTTCCAGAATTCGAGTATAGAAGAACAAGAAAACCAGATATCAGGAAGTGAAAAACCCGTCGCCGCCTTCTCCCTATCAGGAAGAAGTGGAAAGAGTCCGCTTACCATCACCTTTCATGATCGTTCAACCGGAGATGTCACCGGATGGCAATGGGTTTTCGGGGATGGAGAGACATCAGATCTCAAGGATCCAATCCATACATATCAGCAGCCTGGTATCTACACGGTTGCCCTTGCTGTGACTGGTCCTGACGGAACTTCACAGAAACGAATCCGTGAGGCTGTTCAGGTCTTCTGAAATTACTGAATATTAGTTGGTATCATTTCAGCACTGATAGTGTGATCATACCCATCCCTTTCTTCTGAAATAAAAGAGCATGGTGGCACTGACTGTTGCCATAACAAGAAGAACAGCCGGGTATCCGTACGGGTTTAAGAGTTCAGGCATATATTCAAAATTCATCCCGTATATACCGGCAATGAATGTGAGAGGGATGAAGATGTTGGCGATAATGGTGAGAACTTTCATGATCTCGTTCGTGTTGTTTGAGATCTTTGAGAGGTAGATCTCCATCAGCCCTTCTGCCATATCCCGGTACACATCTACATCCTCTGCAATCTTGATGGTATGGTCATAGACATCGCGAAGGTAGAGATGTGTGGTATTCCTGATAAGAAGAGAATCGGTCCGCTCAAGTCTTGTGATCAACTCACGAAGTGACCAGATTTTTCTTCTGAACCAGATCAGATCACGTCTGAAATCCTGAACATGGCTGATGGTATCTTTACCCGGATTATTCACAACCTCATCTTCAAGGTCTTCCACCCGCTCCTCCATTTTTTCTAAAACGTAGAAGTACCCGTCAACGATGGTATCAACGATCGTATATGCTAGGTAATCGATCCCGTTCAACCTGAAACGGCCGGTTGACCGCTTTATTCTGTCTTCGATATGAATGAACATTCCTTTTGAATTGCTACAGGTGATAAGGAGATTATCGGTCAGAATAAGGCTTATCTGCTCCTCGTGAACTCCTTCTTCAGTCTGATGAAAATGTGTAATCACTATGAACAGATATTTATCAAACTCCTCGATCTTTGACCTTGTTCTCGTGTTGAGAATATCTTCTGTCACCAAAGGATGCACGGAGAAGGAGTTTAATACCCGTTCTATCCGGGATGCATCACGAAGACCGGTGATAGAGATCCAGGCATTGCTTCCTCCAGGAATTCGTTCGGGCAACTCTTCGGGTAATACCTGTTCAAATCCAGAAACCTCTTTATCGGAATATACAAGCAGATGAATTGTTGTCTCCGCCGGGATATCATCGCCGATATAGATCGGCGTTCCGGGTGGAAGACCTGTTTTTCGGGAGATATTCTGTTCATATTGCATAGCTTCAGGAATCCTTGCGGGAGGTTAATTCCCTGAGTAAAAAAGAGTTGTTATTCTTACTGACTACTTCGCTTATCAGGGAAGAGTTCGTCGAATGAGAGTTCATCAGGCTCGACAACCTTGATTCCCTTGAACCTTCCTGTTCTCATCCCGATGTAGTAGACGATCATCGGGAGGAGTACAGCCGGTATTGAGAGATAGAGGGATCCCCTGAGTTCTTCGTTAAAGACCAGGATTACCAGGGCAAATACCTCAAGGATGATTCCGATGAAGAGAGGCATCCATGGTGAGAGGGGAGCAGGACTTTCAATATCTGCCTTTGTGTACCCACGCTGGTATACCTTTCTTCTGAATGAGATCTGCGCCCAACATATCGATATCCAGCAGATTGCCCCGGTGAATGCAGAAACTGAAAGGAGCCATACATAGAGTTCGCTCTCCCCGTTAGAGAACCACCATAATCCGAGCACTGCCCAGCAGATGACTAGGGTAAAGAGGGTTGCATACATCGGGGTGCACTGCCTGTTGAGTTTTGAGAAGGTCTTAGGTGCCATGCCCTCAAGTGATAGACCATAGAGTGCACGAACAGCCCCGTAAAATCCGGAATTTGCACATGAGAAGGCAGCTGTAAGGACGATAAAAGAAAGTATTCCTGCAACTTCTGTAAATCCGTACTTTGCAAGGGCCATTGAGAAGACACTATCCTGCAAATTTGCTTCAGAGTAGGGGAGGATCATGACAAGCAACAGAATTGGGATGATATCAACCCGAAGAATCCGGTACACCACATTTCTACATGCTCGGGGAACAACCTTCTTTGGATTCTGGGTTTCTGCCGCAGCAAGACCGACGATCTCTGAACCCTGGAAGTTTACAAAGATTAGTGCCATGTTTGCGAGGAGGATCACAAACCCTGCCGGGAATATTGCATCAGTCCAGGTGAAACCGGGAGGGAAGAGAACACTGAGCCCGACTGCCGGACCTGTACCTGCAAGTCCGATCACGATCAAAGCTGCAACAATGCAGAATGCCACATTGTGTATGATCTTGATAAGTGCAAGTGTACTCTCGACAAATCCGAATCCTCCCACATGGATGATGTTCAGGATTGTGATTAGGATCAGGAAAATGATGGCCCATATTACAACCGGGACACTGTCGAAGAAGACATGCATGATGATCCCACCTGCTACCGCCTCTGACGGGATATATGCACACCAGTTGAACCAATAACTCCAACCGGTTCCTACAGCCCAGGTAGGTGAGATGAACTCAGCCGAGTAACTGATAAAGTTTCCACGACGGGGAATATTGACCAAAAGTTCTGCAAATGATTGCATTACGGTATAGATAACCAGGCCGCCGATGAAGTAGAGAAAAATAACACTTGGTCCCATCTGGCTGATGAGATACCCGGATCCCAGGTAGTAACAGGATCCGATGATGCCACCAATAGCAATGAGACTCGCCATCCATGGCCTGATTCCACGGTTCAGTCCGACTCTCCTGCCTGCCGGAGGTATCGGGTTTTCAATGGTAGTATGTGTACAGGTGCATGGACCTTCACAAGAACAAGTTTTTTCTTCACTATGCGAAGGCACTACCATCTCTCCATTGATATTTTCCCGCATTTTGCCAGAGTTTTGTCAAATTTCCTACCATAATCATCCTCGTATCTCATCTTTGAGTATTATTACGCCCCAGAATGTCAATCTCCTAATAAAAAACAGTTTCTATTGAATTACGTCGGGATAGCCCTTTTAAATCGAAAAAAAGAATATAATAATTGAACAGAATTTATTTCTGGTCTGCATTGTAATTTATTTAAATACTGATATAATTAACAATGCTAAAACCTGAAGACGATGATTTTCGTATCATCTTCTCCGCGCAATCAGGGTCGTCCTTATGAGGTACATGGGATCTTTTTTGACACCTGATCACAAGTCCTTCATTAAAATCTTAATAGAAGTAATGATAAGGATTCTTGAATAAACTCCAATTATTACGAGATCGGTCCAGATTTTGGACCATCTGTTTAATTTTTGAAAAAGATGGAACTGGTTCATTGTACATCTGTCTAGATTGATGGTCCGGTGATCGATGTGAGTATCTTCTTTGACGACATACTCATATATACGATAGAGTCCAGTTTTTCATAGGAATATCGAAGGAGAGTTGAGAAGAGTGATTTCACTCCGTTTTTACCGTATATACGATATTGGAAGAGAGATTAATCTCGATCAACTCGAACGTGAACTTGCACGAAGTTACTTTACTGCAAGGGCTAGTTTTCTGCGGGTTAACCCGAAGTCTATCATGATGGAGGATCCCCCGCTCATGCTTAAGATGCATGAGGTAAGCATTGAGCGCGAGGGGATGAATTATAATTTTAGTGTTATCGCCCGTCTTTATGATATTGGGGCGATCAGTCTCTGTTTTTTATATGAGGATCATGAGGTTCCTTCTTCAGCCCTCGAAGATACGGCATTGCTCTTTTCAGGACATGAAGGATTATCAGATCTTTTTGGAGTTTACCTAAAGAATCTTGGTGAAATTCTCGGTCCTCATATTCAGAATCTCTCAATAGAACCTGATTTCTTTGAAGATTACTCGATTTTTGTCACCGATCGTATCGATAAAGGGATTGACCCTGCGGTACTTCTGAGTGGTGAAAGAACCCAGTTTTCGTCACAGATGCGGGAAGAGATCGTAAGGAACTCGCTCAGTTATACAACTGAAGATATTGCGATCCTCTCGTACGATTCAGCATTACTCTGCAACCCTGAGAATCCTACCGACCTTATTGATCTGATCGAGTTCGCCAGTGTCCAGGTCCTTGAACTTAGGTATTATGACCGGATGCTGAACCGCCAGATGGAGAAGATGTATGATGATATCGAGCAGGCGGATCGGATGTGGCGTATTCGCAGGATGCGCCAGTATCACGTAATAATGGCCCAGTTGATGGAGACATATGCTGAGATATCAGAGATCACAGAGAAGGTTAATAACCTGATTAAAGTTACGGAAGATGTCTATTATGCCAGGGTGTATGCAACAGCCCTGAAGGTGATGAGAAGCAGTCAGTGGAGTGGGAGTGTTGATAGGAAAATCGAGGTGATTCATGAGAATTACTCTATGCTTTCTGAAGAGGTCAGGATACAGCACTCAAATTTTCTTGAATGGGTTGTGATCACCCTTATCGCAATAGAGTGTATCCTCGGTCTTTTGAAGGTTAGTAGTTAATTATCAAACTAAAACTCGTCAACTTAACAGCCTGAAAACGGCGTAATGATGGCGTGCAGGAATCCAATGTCCGGAATTATAGAGGCAGTAGATCTTAGGAAAGAGTATGGATCCCTTATTGCAGTTGACGGGATCAGTTTTGAGGTAAAAAAAGGGGAACTTTTTGGATTCCTCGGCCCAAACGGAGCGGGAAAGACCACGACCATGAAGATCTGCGAATGCGTCTCTCCCAGAACTTCAGGTTCGATGCAAATCTTTTCTCTGGATCCTAATCTTTCAGGAAGGGAGATTCGTGGCAGGCTTGGTGTGGTTCCACAGGAGACAAATCTTGACAGTGAACTGACTGTTGCAGAAAACCTGTTGATCTATGCAACATTCTTTGACATTTCACCGGATGATGCCCACAGCAGAACTGAAGAACTACTGAACTTCTTTGAGTTAACTGCTAAACGTGATACTCTTATTGAGCAGTTATCCGGAGGAATGAAGAGGCGACTCCTTCTAGCCAGAGCGATGATCAACCATCCGGAGATCCTGATCCTTGACGAACCGACAATAGGGCTTGATCCTCAGGCTCGTCACCATATCTGGGAACGGCTCCAGCATATCCGTGCCCAGGGGAATACCATCGTCCTGACTACTCATTACCTCGATGAAGCATCCAGGCTCTGTGACCGGCTGGTTATCATGGATCACGGGAAGATCCTGGTTGAGGGGTCTCCCAGACAATTGATAGAGACCCACATCGGTATGGACATTGTGGAGGTCGACAATATACCTGAAGTTGCTGCCTGCCTGTCCTCACTTGGGTTTGTATTTGAGCCTGTCAGTGAGATGATTCAGATAAAGACCAAGGTGCCACGTCTGGTGGCAGATCAGATCCTATCAGAGTGTCCAGGTATCAGGGTCGTGACCAGACCGGCGAGTCTTGAGGATGTGTTTCTGATGCTCACCGGCAGGAGGCTTCGGGAATGATTGTTTCAAATTGGGCTTCCACAAGACGACTGATCCTCAGTGCATACCGTGTCTGGTACAGGAACCTGCTGGTTTTTCGCAAAAATATCAGAGTTAACTCCCTTCCTCCCTTCGTCGAACCTCTGCTCTATCTGGGCGCTATCGGCTTTGGTATCGGGACATACGTTGGAGAAGTGGATGGCATCTCATTTGTCCGGTTCATTGCCCCTGCAATCCTTGCTGCCTCAGTAATGAACGCCTCTTTTTTCGAGTGTGCGTATGGCACGTATGTCAGAATGTACTATGGGAAGTCGTTCGAAGCGATGATGGCTACTCCGATCAGTCTTCGTGAGATCATACTTGGCGAGATCCTATGGGGAGCAACCCGTGGGCTGATCTCTGCCGGAGCTATCCTGTTGATCCTCTCCCTGCTCGGTCTTGCAGATCTCCCCCAGAGCCTGATCATTCTACCTCTTGCATTCCTTGCAGGTTTCCTCTTCTCTGCGATCGCTGCATGTTTTTCAGCGGTCACACCATCCATAGATGCGTTAAGTTACCCTTCGCTCCTTTACATAGCCCCGATGTTTCTCTTTAGTGGAACCTTCTTTCCCCTCAATCTGCTTCCCGAATCCTTGCAGGTCTTTGCTCTGGTAGCCCTTCCACTCACCCATGTGGTTATTCTTACCAGAGGAATCATGGTCGGCGGGGCCATGCCTTTGTGGCCGTTAAATCTGGCATGGATTATTATTGGTATGATCGTTGCTGCCTACATTGCGATCAGGCTCTTTGAACGCAGGCTGATAGTATAAAAAAAAAAATTACTCTTCAGATCTTAAGACCTGACTGATATGAGAATGCCTTCTGGAAGTTCTTCATATCTCCTGTAACACTTGTCAGATCTTTCCACTGGTTTGTAGCAGAAACATTGGTCTGATTGTCCCTGGCTTCCATGATTGATCCTCTGAATGTTGTTCTGACGATACCATCTGCAACCGATCTACCCGAACTTGTGTCCGGGGTAATTGCAACCTGGTAATTCAGCCCGGCAGGAACCAGGTCTTCGCCAACCATTCTGAGATTTCCTATTTCTGATATCTGTGCATGATTGATATTCATGAGAGAGACTTTTGCCTGTACCGTGTTGCAGAATGCAGGCAGCCAGGTGAGGTCGTGTGCTGCATATACACAGCGAATGTATTTGGCATCATCAGGTTTGTATGACCCTGCAATGTTCAAGAGATAACTCTCCTCCCCGAGCAGGTGCGATCCATTGGTTGTGTCATATGTGAGAATCTTCTGGGCCTGGATATTGTATGTGTTTACAGCCTGGTTCTGTGAATCAAAATTAAAATTCTTGTTAACAGCAAGGTTCCCCCCGTTTGTCATGAGATTGTCAGACCAGGCGGTCTCGCCAATGACATCACCGGGGTTCACAATATGTTTTGTGATTGAGTACCCCTGGCTGTCTGCTGATGTTGTTGCGATGGCGATAAGTGTAAGAAGGAGTATAAAGGTTATTTTTTTCATTTATGATCTCAGGTTAATTCTGTGTTTCATGTGGTTATTGCAATGCCGGGCTGTTATTCAATAGTGATATGACGTACATGTCTTATCTGTATATAGAATGCTTTTCTCTACAACGTATCAAAAAAGATATAAATTTATATCCCCGATTCATGTGGAAAATGGGTTTCTTCTCTGCTGATTCCTCCCGGTTACCATATAACCGGACGCTGCTCAAGAGTCCGGTAGAGATCATTTTCTGGTCCGATCGACGGGAATGCCTGATAAAACTCAGGGATATTGAACGGAGGACCGTTAGACCTGAATTTTACCCATGGATGCGGATCGGTGTACGAATTACTTCTAAGAAACTCATCCCTTGCTACTCCGCTCCAGATCCGCACAAATGATAAGAATACCTGTTGAGCAGGAGTGATATTATCTGAGCCCGACATTTCATCTGCATCCTTTCCGTTCTCTTCCCAGGCATGGTATGCCAGGGTCAGACCTCCAAAATCAGCAATATTCTCACCAAGAGTAAGATTGCCGTTCACATAAACACCTGGAAGAATCTCAAAATGATTGTATTGATCAACGATACGATCAGCCTGCTCCTGGAATCTGGCTGAATCATTTGCATTCCACCAGTCACGAATGTTGCCGTCTTTATCGAACTGACGCCCCTGATCGTCAAATCCATGAGTCATCTCATGACCTATGACTGTGCCTATTCCTCCATAATTTATAGAATCACTGGCATTTGGATCAAAAAATGGTGGCTGTAATATGGCTGCCGGAAATACGATCTCATTGAGAGTTGGGTTATAATATGCATTCACGGTCTGCGGAGACATCAGCCATGTTGTCCGATCAACCGGTTTTCCGATCTTTTCAAGGCCGTTAGGGCCGTAAATCATAGAAAATCGTCCTGCTTCAAGGACATTGCTGGCATAATTGTTTGTGAGATGTAAACCTGAGTAATCAAGCCAGACGTCGGGATACCCAATCTTCTCCACGATCGCATCCATTTTTTCTATTGCAGCCTGCTTTGTCGTGTCACTCATCCAAGTCAGGTTTGCAATTCTCTCCCTCAATGTTGCTCTGATTGCATGGGAGATCGATCTGGCCTTTTCACGTTCATCTGCGTTGAAATATGCCTGTACATATTTTTTGCCGACTTCATCGGGTATTGCAAAGTTCACAACGGTAAGAACACGTTTCCACCGTGGTTCTGGTGATTCAACCCCGTTGAGAATGTGCTTGTAAAAATCAAAATTTTCCGATTCGAATGGCTCTGAAAGGCAGGGGGAGAGTGAATCAACGAGTTTGTAGATTAAAAAAACCTTCCAATCATCGAGTGGAACCGATCCGAACATCTGATCCAGTTTTTGAATTGCGGTCAGCTGATGCAGGTTTATCCTGTCTGCATGACCAGAACCGTTAATGGCAGTAAGAGTCTCCCAGTCAATATTCGGGTACTGCGATGAAAGGTCAGACCATTGAGTAATATGGGTTGTATTGACAGGGTCCCGGTTCTCAACAGTTGTATACTGCGATGATGCCATCTCTTTTTCAAGATTGTATACAATTCCGGCGTACTCTTCAGCGTCTATTTCTGTATAATTGAGGAGTGAGAAGACCTTTTTTATATGCTGCCTGTATGCTTCCTGGATAGCGATCGTCTCAGAATCGTTTCTGAAGTAGTAATCCCGTTCTGGAAGACCCAATCCACCTTGTTCCACCTGTGGAATTACCCATGTCGAGTTGGTGGGATCCTGGTCAGCGTAATACAAGAAGAACGGTGCGACACCATTCTCGATCAGACGTGAAGAGACATTGAACAGGTCCTGTCTTGTGGAGATGGAATTAATTCTGGCTATTTCGTCAGACAGAGGAGAGATCGAGAGGTTGTCAATAGTTTCATTGTCCATCCCACTTGCATAGAATTTACCGATGGGGCTCTCTTTTCCAGAAGCATAATCTGCTGCCTCCTTGTCAAAGAGAGTGTGAAGTTGATCCTCTGTCCTTTCGTTTACTGCAGTAAATGTAGTGTACGAACTTTTGTTTGCCGGGAGTGGATGATCAGCAACCCATCCATCGTTCACATAACTGAAGAGATCATCACCAGGATCTATACTCGTATTAACCCTGAATTGTCCTGATGAGGATGTCGAATTTGCACTTCCTGTCTGGATTAAAAAGAATACGATAATAATAACCTGAAGCACCCTGATTTTTCTCATATCAACTTTCCATACTCTAATACTCCGATGATACAGATACAATGATTGTTTTATCGCTCTCTATGAAAGGTTATGAAATGGATGTAATACTGCTATTTGAGAAATTGGACAAATGTGCTACATAGGATTCAATAAAAACAAAATTTACGGATCAGAGATCATGACTACACAATCTATCTACAAGTTCCTTATTCCTGGATTTGCCATCGTCGCGGTGCTTCTCATTCTTGCGAACCAGCCGGTGTCAGCTTCGGTGTTCCTCACAAACGGTACCGATGTTTCACAGGATCGGATCCCTAGCATTATCAACACAACCGTTGCGGGGTTGATTAAGAATCCCGTTCCGCTGGTCTTTTTCTATGATCGTGAGTGCCAGTCCTGTGAGCAGGCTCTGGAATCTGTCAGATTCTTTGAGAAACGTAACCCCAATGTCAGAATTACATACTACAGTCTTGGAGATTCACAGAAGAACCGCAGTCTGTTCACCGAATATAAAGGCCGTTTCAACACGACAAAGATCAGATATCCTGCGATATTTGCTGATGATCTTGCGATATCAGGAAGCAGTGACATCATTCATAATATCGAGTCATTTGCCAGAGGGTACGTGAAGTAGTGTACATTTATTATCATTGGTGAAGATTGTTCAGCCCTGTTATTTGGGTGTGGATGGCTAGTACTGTTGTAGATTCCGTGGATGAATGGTGGGACTGGCTAAATAAATACCTAATCTGATCGAGATGGTATAATCTTGTACTACCAATTCATATCATCTAACTGATATCAACACAAAATAAGGTTTACCTGTGCCTGATCCTGGGATAATTCAGGTCTCTGTGATTCGGTAATGGTCGGGAGGGACCATGATCTCAAAGCTCGCACCCTTACCTTTAATTCCGTTCTCACGTATTGCTATATCATCAGATTCAAGGACCTCTCTGATGAAAGCCATACCGATACCTGTTCCCTTGCCATATCCCCTGGAGAATATCTTCTCTTTATCTGATTCAACAATTCCGAATCCGTCATCCTGATAGATCAAGTACCCAGATTCCTTCTCTTCAAATGATATCGTGATGGTTGATGCAGCACCATGTCTGATGGTATTGTCAATGAGGTTGTAGAACACTTTTTTTGATCAGGCGATCCGCAAATATCTCTACCGCACTGCAGGAATGGTTGATCTGAATCTGATCTGAAAATTCATTCTGAAGATCATTGATAATTCTGCCGACATTCTGCCATACCTGTCCTTTCTGTCCGATCTGTTCGTAATCATATGTAAATGAGACGAGCGTTGTAATACTGGACAATACCTTCTGTGTCCTGCCTGCATACTCATCTATGGTTTCTTTATCAGATGCTCCGGGAATAATCTCCAGAAATATCTGAAGAGCGGTAATCTGGTTTAGAATATCGTGCCTCGTTATCTGTGAGAGCTGTAGTAGTCGTTTGTTAGCCTTTTCAAGAGCTGTTTCAGCTTTAACCCGAAGTATGAGTTCATTTCTGAGTTCCTGTTGCTGACTCTCGATCTCTACAATGTACTCTTTGATACTGACTACAAGTGAGTTAATGTTTCTTCTGAGGTTTTCTGTCTCATAGACACCCGTCTCGCGAACCTGATGGGAGAGTGACGAAGACGCGATAATGCCAATGTCTTCTGTCATCATCTCAATAGGCCGGGAAATATATGCAGATAAATACCTGGCAGCAATAAGACCCAGTACCAGTGCAATAATTGTAATAAGTATGAATCCGGTTCTGTACACCAATATTACATGGTCAATAGTATCTGTAGAGAAGACAAGTACTCCAACATAACTCCGTTCTGCTCCTGATGTGGATCTTGTCGTAGAGAGATTGATATATTGTATAGATATGATCTGTTTCTGGTCTAATTTATCAATAATATAGGACTTTTTCGTCTCCAATGTCCGATTTATCACCTCTTCCAGTTCGTCTCCTGAAAGAGATCCAGAACTCATTGACCTGTTTTTCTTTCCGTCATCTGACCAGATGGTGCTCTTTCGATAGGCTTTATCGTAGACATCTACATGGATAAGGTCGGGAATACTCAAGGCATCGGAAGCAACTCTTCGGAGCTGAGTGATCATATCTGTATGCATCCGTGAATAATTCTCATTTCTGAGCCCAATTTCAAGGACATACTCGTGATCATCAGTTGGAAGATACCCATATTTCCAATAGACCTGAGAATTATCAAAGTCTTTAATCCAGGGATCTGATCTGAACTGATCTCCGAGGCGTGTGGTTGTGAGTGATGAAAAAAAGTCCGGATATGTACTGAAGTCTACATTTTTGTCCTTTTCATAAGTTGTGAACTCTACGACACCACTCTTGTTGATCAGGTAGAGTTCAAGATCACCATTTGCACCGTTTGAGAAAGCAGCCTTCAGTGCCTTAAGATCGATGGAGGCAGGATCTGTTCTCTTCTCCTGGTAAGCATGAAGAAACTGCTGTATTCTATCCTGAAGTAGAAAATCATACTGGGAGTCAAATGATTCAACCCCATACTCAGTCAGAAGTGCAGATGAGACAAAAGCCTTCTCTGTCTGTAGTCTTGTGTTGTTAAAATCGTTCATCACCTGGGTTACTGCGGACAGGTAGATGATACCTGCCATGATCACGATAAAGAAGAAGAATATCGAGGTGATGACGATCAGAAGTTGTCTCCTGTATGATGGGAAACCTCTTTTGTTAAGCCGCCATTTTGGCATTTTTGGTTCCATCTGTTCACAGAATCCTATAATCCCAGATGACCTGCTGATTTAAAAAATAACTGACTTCTATGGGATACCACAATTGCTCTGCAGACCTGAAGGTAAGAGAAATAAACACCAGAATAAGACCAAAAGCCCGGCAGAGTTATTGAGGGAAAGGGGAGGACCTTTCCCTCATTCGGATCTGCAGTTCTCTTAGGAGGTGGGTATACAGGATCATGGCATCCCCGTTACCAGCTTATTCGATAAGCTTTGTTCTCGGTGTTTCCTGTGGTAGGGTTGTGATACCATTCATACTGAATTCAGGGTATGTTTGCCGGAATGCTGGATTATCATCTTAGTGCTGGATAAGATGCTAAACCTGATACACGAAGGGTGACGAGGCATACCATGATCCTGTACTTCAACTCAGTCATGGGTATTCCCATAGAAAGAGCAATCACTATTTGATCTCAAGATATATAAAATCGAAAACTTTCGTTGGTTGATAAGGACAACTCAATGGTTGGCTTTTGCATCGTTTCACTTCTGATGAACGCTCCGCGGTTGAAACTTTCCGTACGGATGAATTTCTGGTGAACCCTTAACCTGGCTGGCAAGGTCGGTCAGGTGCAGACGAAACCAGAGGTTTATGATCGCTAAGCTTATAGAGAAAATATCTGAAGTTCTGACTGTCGTCCCCTGACTCTGTGTCCATCTGATCGGAAGTTCTGCGAGGGCACACCCTCTCTTTTGGCAGAGAATTAGAAGTTCAGTATCCCAGAACCAGTGTGTATCATGGACTAAAGGAAGAAGTGATGCCATGATCTCTCTGCGAAACGCTTTGAATCCGCACTGATGATCGTAAATAGTACTTCCGAGAATCATCCGGACAAGATAATTATACATTCTGCTCATCATCTCCCGGTCATGACCACGGATCACCTGACTTTCAGGAAGCATACGTGAACCCGTTGCCCCATCAAATCCGTCCTCTACTGCCTGGAGCAACCTGGGAAGTTCTTTCATGTCGGATGCAAGATCTACATCAAAGTAGTAGAATATATCCCCTGCTGATTCTTTCCAGGCCCTGGTCAGGGCAGAACCCCTTCCTGATCTTTTGTCCCGGTGGATAACCCGCACTCTGCTGTCATGAACAGCCCATCTTCTTGCAAGTTCATATGATCCATCCGTGCTTGTATCTTCAGCGATAATTAGTTCAAACCATTCTGTGTTCTTCTCAAGGATTTCTAATGTTGTGGGAATTGCTCTGCTTAATGCCGTTTGATCATTAAAAACCGGTATAACTGCTGATACTGATGATGTGATCATTCAACTTGCACCGTCTTACTCACAGCAGTTCATACAAGAGAGATATAGATTAAAAAAACAGATATCAGAGGTTGAATAACTCAACCCCCTGGTTGAATATTGGGCATATCAAACCTGAAAGCCATCAGGATTGCTGTTATCTGCTGCTGATCTTTGTTTTTTCCAGACAGGTGATAAACTCCTCAACTGAAGCAAACCGATCTGCCGGATCTGCCTTGAGAGCCTTTTTGAGCAGCGAATCAAAACGGGCTAGCGACTCATTACATTCTGAAGGGAGTCGGTACTGGTTCTTCTGGATCGCCATGAAGATCTCACCGATACCTGGCTTCACATACGGGGGCTCTCCACAGAGTAGTTCATAGAGGAGAACACCGAGTTGATAGATATCGGTACGCTGGTCACCGCTTCCATACATGTCAGGAGCAAGCTGCTCGGGAGTAGCATAAAAGAGTGAAAAACTGGTGTTTTTTGTGTCCTCTGCACGATGAAGCGAGCGTGAAAGCCCCCAGTCTGCAAGTTTAGCCCTGCCTTCACTGGTGAGCAGAACGTTACCTGGTTTTATGTCTCTGTGAATGACCCCTTTCCCATGTGCGTACAAGAGAGCAGAAGCAATATCACTGATGATCGAGACCGCCCGTTCATGAGCTACCGGGTATGTGACGTCACGAAGTGATCTGCTCATGTATTCCATCTCCACGTATGGTATCGGGAAGATGTTCTGGTCATAAATGGCTACGATACAAGGATGATGCAGTTCACGCCAGACAGCCATCTCGTTCAGGAACGTTTTACCGCTGGTCTCATCTGGAGAAAACGGTATCTTAAGTGCAACCTGCTTCCCATCTCTAACCCGAACAGCCCGGTACACAACCGCAACTCCGCCGCTTCCGATGATACTTACATCTTCGTACCGCATTCGCAGAGCTTCAGGAAATGATGAGGTGATTTCGGTATGAATTACTGATTGGTTTCTCGTCAGGGTGAGACTTGGATCATAAACTCCGATTTCTGAAGTCCTCCTGATGATCTGGCTGGTCATGAGGGAGAGGATTGCACCGGGGAGATAGAAGATTGAGATAGCCAGAATGGTTGTCGGCAGTGGAGGGAAAAACGGAACCCTTGACATCAGGACGAGGCTGATCGCGATGAAGACGAAGAGGATGTGAATGTGGTAAACAGGAGGAACCGGCCGGTTCTTGAATATTGATATCGCCTGGATCAGAGATGACAATGCCAGATAAACCTGGACCCCAAGAAATGCGTACAACGTTGAGAGGAAGTAGGGATCAGTTCTGGAACTATATTGAGCCGTAAATATCATCCAGACTGCCGTTGCAATGAGAAGTGAGCAGAGTATCTGCCCTACTCCGATCCACTTCCGAGTCCTGATACATGATTCATACTGGTAGGAGGAACCAATCCGAAGACCTGCTGCAGTTACAAGCACCAGAATCACCAGTGAGATCCCGACAGAGAGGAGAATCTGCATTAACGGTGATATCATGAGTCCCTGATGTGATGAGGGATCAGGATTTTTCTCATCGTCCCAGGCAGTGATGAAGAACCGCGGGCCCTCGGAGCCGTTTTTGTTTGGAGGAGCGATAATTATCTCTGCAGGTATACCCTCACTCTGGTTTGATCCTGATTGATCGGATGTCCGGAGGATAACAATTGGTGGAACCTTGTCACCGTGAATTCCGGCCTGATACTCCTGTACCTGCTGTTGGGTACCCGGGTCATCCGCAGGAGATCCGGATGATAATGTGACTCCGGCAAAAAGAAGAAGCAGGAACAGGTATGGTATTATTTTTCTTATCATACAGGTCGGGATACAGTGTATTTACTGAGTTGTGTCGTTCAGGAAGAGAAAACGTGCCGAAAAGTTTCCAGTTCCAAGTATGATGATATCCCCGTCACGGATCTCATGCCGTGTCCTCGGGGTTATAGGTTCGGTGTTGACAAATGTCCCTGAAGTACTGCCATAGTCTTCGATCTCCCATTTGTCTGTGTGCCAGATGATGCAATGCGGCCTACTCACCCGTGAGACTGATCGGTATTCAGATGAGAGAACGATGCGTGAAGTACTCTGTTGTGAGGAGGCCGGGTCAACCGGATCTATCCTCCCGATAGCAGTTTTTTCTCCCTCTAGAGGATAGATGTTCTTCTCTTCAGGTCCGGTGGTGAGATACAGTCCCGGTGATTTCTGTCCAAACTGATCTGCGAGTTCACTCCTGACCGTCTTGAGCTGATCAGCGAGCTCGGTATGGGTGATCGTGAGCGGCACTTTTGAGAACATGGAGAGGTTGGTGATGATCGCCTCCATGCCACCCGGTGCCAGAGAGTATTTCCATACCGGATGGACACCAGTCATGGTTTCAGAACTCATGCCGGCATCTTTTCTGACTAGCCCTGCCAAAACCAGTTTATCCAGGTGTTTTCTGATATTCTCATAACTGGTCTTGGTGATGGTGGTGATCTCTTTGAGTTCAAGGGGCTTTACCTCAAGGGCAGCAAGAATCTGGAGGCGGGTAGGATTGGCCAGCGCATTGAGGTACTCAGACATCTCGATTAAATACTCGGGATCCCGTTTTGCCTGAATCGTATTGTTTGTCATCACCAGGTCTGATACTCAGTATGCCTCATTGAGATATGGCTTTTCTCATTCTGTATTTCTGGCTGAACTATATCGCGTGAATAAAAAAAGGATGCGGTTAATGAAAATTTCTGCCCATATTTCAGGCTTTGTCCAGCAGTGCTGCATGGGCCGCTGCCAGTCTTGCAATCGGGACCCTGGGTCCTGAACAGGAAACATACGAAAGCCCGATCTTATGACAGAATATGATCGATGCCGGGTGACCTCCATGTTCGCCGCAGATACCTACCTTCATGTCTGTCCTGACCTGGCGTCCCCATTTCACTGCCTGTTCCATGAGTCTGCCTACACCCTTGACATCCAGAACCTCGAACGGGTTGTCCTGGAGGATATTGCTCATATTGTACATCGGCAGGAACTTGTTCTCGGCATCCTCTCGTGAGAAGGAGAATGTTGCCTGGGTGAGATCATTGGTGCCGAATGAGAAGAACTCGGCCTCTTCTGCCAGGTTATCAGCCCGCATGCATGCCCGAACTACCTCAAGCATTGAACCGAACTTGAACTTCAGGATAAGGCCGTATGCCTCTTCAACGCTCTTCTGGATCGCGATAACCCATTCTCTGACCCGCTTGAGTTCCTGGGCAGTGCAGACCTGGGGTACCATGATCTCAGGATGAACTTTGATACCTGCTTTCTGACACTCGGCGGCAGCTTCAAGCACTGCTCTGATCTGCATCTCGTAGATCTCAGGGAAGGTGAGGCCGAGCCTGACTCCACGGTGTCCGAGCATGGGATTTACCTCATGGAGGGCTCTGACCTTCTTGAGCATAGTCTCTTTTTTGGCAATAACAGTGTCAACAAGTTCTGGATCAGCAAATCCCTGGACCTTTGATTTTAGTTCCGGGAAGTTCATGAACCTGGCAGCATCTGAAAGGACCTGCATGCCTCTGATAGTCTCACGAAGGTTACGAAGTTCCTCAATCTCGTCAACGAGCTGCCGCTCGGTTGGAAGGAACTCGTGGATTGGCGGATCGAGCAGCCTGATGGTGACTGGCCTTGGTGCCATAACCTCGAAGATCTGTCTGAAATCCTCGCGTTGGATTGGAAGAAGTTTTGAAAGTGCAGCGGTTCGGTCTTCCTTGGTCTCTGCGATGATCATCTCCACCATGATCGGCAGCCGCTCAACACCATTGAACATCCGTTCTGTCCTGCAGAGTCCGATGCCCATTGCCCCGTACTTCAGGGCACGTTGTGCATCTTCAGGGGTGTCCGCATTAGCCATAACCTGGAGTCTTGCTGCTTCGTCTGCCCATGAGAGTACAGTCTCAAGTTCGGGTGAGAACTCGGCCTCAATCATCGGGACTTCACCGAGGTACACAAGACCGGTGGTTCCGTCGATGGTGATGAGGTCACCCTCGAAGAACTCAGTGTCACCAACACGTGCAACCTTCAGATGAATATCAACGGTGATGCCTTCAGCACCTGAAACACAGGGTTTTCCCATACCCCTGGCGACGACAGCAGCATGTGATGTCTTTCCTCCTCTGCTGGTCAGGATACCCTGTGATGCAAAGAACCCGTGGATATCTTCTGGTTTGGTCTCCTCCCTGACAAGGATGACCCTTTCTCCGGTTCTGCCGAGTTTTTCTGCCCGGTCTGCATCAAAGACTGCGATACCTATTGCGGCACCAGGTGAAGCAGGCAGACCTTTCGCAACCGGTTTACTTGTGTTCTTCGGATCCAAACGGGGGAAAAGGAGCTGGTTCAGCATCTCAGGATTGATCCTGAGCAGAGCCTGTTGCTTGTTGATAAGACCTGCCTTCTCCATCTCAACAGATGTGCGGACGAGTGCAGTTGCATTCATCTTTCCGTTTCTGGTCTGGAGACAGTAAAGAGTACCTTTCTCGATGGTGTACTCAAAGTCCTGCACTTCCTTGTAGTGGGCCTCGAGTTTGCGGCGGAGTTCCATCAGTTCATTGAACTGTTTTGGGAGTTCCTCTGCCATGGCAGCAACAGGCTTCGGGGTTCTGATACCTGCGACCACATCCTCTCCCTGAGCATTTACCAGGTACTCACCGAACATCACATTCTCCCCGGTCCCCGGGTCCCTGGTAAATCCGACACCTGTTGCCGAGTCATTACCCATGTTACCGAAGACCATGGCGACTACGTTTACGGCGGTTCCGTTTGCCTGTTCTGGTGTTATCCTGAATTCACGCCGGTAGTCAACAGCACGCTTACCCATCCAGGAGTTGAACACAGCCTTGATGGCGATCTCAAGCTGATCATAGGGATCTGTCGGGAATGGTTTGTGTGTGCAGAGCTGGACAACTTTGAGGAAACGTTCACAGATCTCATTAAGATCTGCTGCAGAGAGATCCACGTCATGCCTGACACCTGCCTTCTGCTTGACAGCCTCGAACTCGGCATCAAACTTCTCTTCAGGAACATTGAGGGCAACCTTACCAAAGAGCTGAATAAACCTCCGGTAGGCATCATACCCGAACCGCTCGTTACCGGTTCCGTTGATCAGCCCGAGCAGGGTCTGGCTGTTGAGCCCGAGGTTGAGGATCGTATCCATCATACCCGGCATGGAGATGGCAGAACCTGATCTGACTGAGACCAGCAGAGGTTTTTCCCTCCCGCCAAATGTCCGTCCGGTCTTCTTCTCAACTGCTGCAAGGTTTGCATGGACCTGGTCCATGACACCTTCCGGCAACTTGCGTTCCGGGTCAGCAAGATATGCAAGACAAGCCTCGGTTGTGATAACAAAACCCGGAGGAACATTCAGATCAATCTGTGTCATCTCACAGAGGTTGGCACCCTTGCCTCCGAGGAGTTTCTTATTCTTCCCATCGCCTTCGGTAAAGTCGTATACCCATTTCCTGCTCATATTACTCCCTTTGTCATCTGTAAGATCGTGTAATTATATCGGTCCTGAAAACCTGTCGCTGGCAAGAAGGAAGGCAGAAGACACCGATCTCCAGCAGGAGAGATCTTCAGCCATAATATCAGAAAGCTGCGGCAGCACTGCAGAAAATTGAGTACCCCCTGTCTGCTGCAGAGAAGAATGCAGAGATGACGCCAGGTGAATTACCATAGTATTCCATCTGTCTGGCCGGGCTAATCCCTGCATGGGTAGATATGCGATCGATCTGGATCTCACGTCTGCTATAGGCTCATCATAGAACCATATAACCCTTTCAATTTATGGCCTGGTTATCCGGGTGGGATGTGGCTGTCAATACAGTTCGAATGAGTCCAAGAAAAAAATGTGATCAAAAATTATTCAACGGATATCAATAGAAATTCTGGGTTGCATAGAAGAACTCCCCGTCATATGCAACTCCGACACCGATTCGATCGATACCGGCATTGACCAGATTCTGATTATGCTCAGGGCTGTTTATCCATTCGATCATCATGACATCTGCGACCTGCTGAGGATCGCTTGGGTCCACAAATCCTGAGTACCCTTTGCCTATGATATTTCCCTGAGCTATCTTTACGATGTTCTCCGCAATTCCCATCCTGATACTTCCATCAGAAAGGCGTTTTGTGGTCTCGAACTTTGCTTCTTTAGCACGTCCGGTAGGATCGATCCCCTCAGGTGTTTCATGGGAGAAGTAATTGCGGGCTGCCATATCGGTGCTGTGAGATTGTGCAATTGTTGCGAGTTCAGGGTCATAGTTCAGGGAGGACAGGCCCCTGTACTCCCTGTATTTATTGGTCTTTTCTGCGACATATCCGGCAACCTGATCAAGAAATGCCTGGGTGACCGGAGGTTTCGATGATGTGATCGTGATTGGAGTTCCCAGAACTGCAGTATTTCGCTCTTCATCTGATTCAGAGACCATGTGGGTGAAGTCGATGACCGCACCAAGGTAATACTCACCTGGCATGATATCATGGGGTATCAGGTTTGTACTCGATCCTGGTTCTGACATTCCTGGGTAAGCCTGGTAAAAGATGACATCCCAGAGTTTCTGATCAGAGGGATCCACTTCGGGATCGTTGGAGAGATAAAAACCAAGACGGAATGTTCCTGCACTCCCTTTTCCAATGTTTGAGACTGTGTAGTTGATGGTAAGGGGATAGTCAGGGGCTATATCGTTGGTTGATATACTATCCAGTGAGACCTGGAGATCAGGAAGATCAGACTGTGACGATTCTACCGCACGTTTCACCTCGATGGGAGCAGCCGAGATGTACTCATTGTTGCTCAGGTTTCGATCAACCGAGACTGTCGAGATGGTTGCCATGAGATTATATTCTCCTGGCATGATTCCGCCGGGAAGATCTATGGTGAACGGGACCCTGTCATTGTAAAAGGCAGGGATCTCTCCCGCAGTCTTCTGGTGTATCCAGATCGGGATGGCCCCGGTGACATTCTGGACCAGGTAATAATCAATCCTGATCTGATCGGCCGCTGCTGGTCCCGGGTTCACTACTCCTACTGCGGCTGAGAATGGAGATCCCATCTCTGCCTCACGTGGTGTGATGCTGTATATGATTGCTAGGTCAGCAGTGTTCAGCAGTTCTGCGTGTACACCGCCGGCTGAACTGTTCAGGATCGTTGAGTTATTGATTATCGGTGAGTCTGCCATGCTGAACCCTGTAAGGACCAGGAGCAGAAGGAAAGAACTTATGAGATGGTGAGACTTCATCGTGATCATCGGTTTCCAGTCTGGTACTGGTACGATATGAAGACCAGTAAGCCTTCTGGTGGCATGCAACATGATCGATAGGGATCTGCCGAAGTTATCACCTGATGAAATCGTTGAGTGATGAGTTTGAGCTGCCCGAAAGATCTGATCCTGTCAGGTGATTGGTTGCTGCCAGTGTAGTCTCCCTTCCCTGTGGTGTACGTTTGAGAAACCCGATCCTGATAAGAAAAGGTTCATACACATCCTCTATCGTCCGTGTCTCTTCACCAACCGAGATTGCAATTGTCTTGAGTCCCACTGGCCCGCCCTGGAAATCCCGTGCAATTACCTTCAGAATTCTGCGGTCAAGTTCATCAAGCCCGAGCCGATCAATACCAAGCGAGGTGAGTGCCAGATCTGCGATCCGGTTGTCAACCGATCCGTCTCCCCTGACGATGGCATAGTCATATACTCTTCTGAGCAGACGGTTTGCTATCCTCGGTGTCCCCCGGCTTCTCCTTGCGATCTCGTCTGCCCCTTCAGGCGTAATCGGGATCTTCAGGATAGAGGCACTCCGGGTCACGATGGTTGCAAGATCCACAGGATCATAGAGATCAAGCCTGAGGATGAGACCAAACCTGTCTCTGAAAGGGGAACTAAGAAGGCCTATCCTTGTGGTTGCTCCGACGAGAGTAAATCGTTCAAGTGGCAGCCGAATCGAACGGGCTGATGGTCCCTCCCCGATCATAACATCGATTGCATAATCCTCCATTGCCGGGTACAGGATCTCTTCAACAATCGGGGTGAGTCGGTGGATCTCATCGATGAACAGGAGATCCTTCTGTTTCAAAGGCGTGAGCATTGCAGCCAGGTCCCCGGGTCGCTCTATGACCGGGCCGGTTGTGGCCTCAATGGCAGATCCCATCTCACGTGATATGATATGCGCAAGAGTGGTTTTGCCAAGCCCTGGTGGACCTGAAAAGAGAACATGGTCAAGAGGTTGCCCACGAAGTTTTGCCGACTCGATGGCGATTGACAGATTCTCCTTCACCTGCTGCTGCCCGATAAACTCTTCCAGAAGTGACGGACGAACTGTCTTCTCCTCCTTATCCTCGTCAAGAATTGTCGGCTCAAGAACCTGATCACTCATTCTTCTCTCCCTTCTCTTTCAGGATTCTGAGCGATTCCCTGATGATCCCTGCAGCAGATCCATCGTGTGCTGATGAATTCACCTTTCCGACCGTTGCAGCCGCTTCCCCCTGCCCATATCCGAGTGCCATCAGCCCGAGAACAGCATCAGCTGAGGCTGTACCTCCGGTTTCAGATCCTGGTGTTCCGATATCTGCTGCAAGGACAACTGCCTTCTTCTTGAGCTCAAGAACGATCCGTTCTGCTCCCGTTTTACCGACTCCGGGCACTGTTGCAAGCAGACGTGAATCCCCTGCCAGCACAGCACCGGCGACCTGGTCTGGTCTTAGTCGTGAGAGGATCGCAGTTGCAAGCTGGGGTCCGACCCGTGAGACCGATGTCAGCATCCTGAATACTTTCAGTTCAGCCGCGGTCTGAAATCCGTATAGCAGGATTGCATCCTGCCTGACAACCATCTCGGTATGGATTATGGCCTCTTTCGATCCCCTGAGTGCTATGGCCGATGGTTCGGGAACCCTGACACGGTATCCGACCCCGGCAGCCTCGATGATCACATAGTCATCCCCGGCATCGACAACCGGTCCCCTCAGCCGTGCTATCATCGTCGTCCCCGTGAAGTGTTAATATGACAGAGTGCAAGTGAGAGGCCGTCGGCAGCATCATCAGGTCTTGGGATCTCGGGAAGTCTGAGCAACCGGGTGATCATCTCCTGCATCTGTTTCTTGTCAGCGGAGCCTGACCCGGTTATCGCGACCTTTACCTGGTTTGGTGTATACTCGGTCACCGGGATGTTATGATGCACAGCAGCAAGGATGATGACACCCCGTGCTTCACTCACCTGGAGGGCACTCGTTGTATTCCTGGCAAAAAAGAGACGCTCGATAGCCATGCTCCCAGGGTTGAATCGTTGAATCAGATCAACAACACCTTCATAGATTAGGCCCAGTCTCACCGGTGATTCACCGTCTGATTGACTCGTCTTTACACAGCCCCATTCGTCAGCACCAGGAGTCTGCCGGTCATCTGATATGATTCCATATCCCATGGTAGCATACCCGGGATCTATTCCAAGCACAGTCACCATACGATCCTCATCCTGATATCCTTACACCGGATCCGATCCAACCCCATCCTCTCGATCATGGTCATATGGTCAGATGCCATTGCGTCCGATATTCAGATCATCAGGTTCATCGGCAATCTGTTGATTCCAGGATCCGCGATGCTTCAGGAACCACTCCTGTGCATTGACCGGCTCATCACCATTTGTCGGTCTCCTTGGGTGATATAATCCATCAGAACCAAGAACACGTGCCTTTGCGGTGTCACGCATGTGGATCGGGAGGATTTCTGTTATGATCTCCTGTTTGATACCCTGGTCAAGGATTGGGTACAGTACTTCTACCCTGCGGTTCAGGTTCCTGGGCATTAGATCTGAACTGCCCATCAGCAGGATCTCGTCTCCGCCATTGTGGAAATAATAAATACGCGAGTGTTCAAGGAACCGACCTACAATGGTGCTTACCGAGATATTGTCTGATAGCCCTTTTATCCCTGGTCGCAGGCAACAGATGCCCCTGACCTGTAGTTCGACCTTAACCCCTGCTATGGATGCACGATAGAGGGCCTGAATCATCTCTTCGTCCTGAATGGCATTGAGTTTCAGGATAATGTGGCCATCCTTGTACTCCCGCTGCCGCTTGATCTCCCGTTCGATGAGCGAGATGATGCCCCGTCTGATGTATTTGGGCGATACCAGCAGGTGGTTGTATGCCATGTATCTCGAATATCCGGTCAGAGAGTTGAAGAGATTAGACACATCTGATGCGATCTCCGGGTTTGCAGTGAAGAGCCCGATATCAGTGTAAATCCTGGCTGTTGATGCATTGTAGTTACCAGAACTCATATGGACATATCTGACTATCCCGTCACGTTCTCTCCGTACAACCAGGCAGAGCTTGGAGTGGACTTTCAGACCCATGATCCCAAACACAACATGGACTCCGGCGTGTTCAAGTGCCTTAGCCCAGCCGATGTTATTTTCCTCATCAAACCGTGCCTTGAGCTCAACCACAACCGATACGGCCTTGCCCATCTCCCTTGCATCGAGAAGTGCCTTGACGATCGGAGACCGGGTCCCGGTTCTGTACAAGGTCATCTTGATAGCAAGTACATCAGGATCCTTAGCAGCCTGGTTGAGGAAGTTTATCACTGGCTGGAAACTCTCATAGGGATGGAAAAGCATTACATCACGGGATTTGATCGTGCTGAAGATAGCCTTCTCATTCTCCAGGATCTTTGGGATACTTGGAACAAATGGGGGATCTTTGAGATCAGGCCGGTCAAGATCAAGCATACACATAAGGTCAGCCATTCCGATGGGGCCTGCAATCCGGTAGAACATGTGCGGGTGCTTGACCAGTTTTTCTCCCATCATCCCACAGACAGCCTGATCCATCCAGGAGGAGACCTCGATCCGTGAAGGGATGCCTACCCACCGTCTCCCGACTGACTCCTCAACAGCGGTCAGGAGATCGTCAGCTTCATCCTCCTCTATTTCGATGTCAGCATCCCGGGTAACTCTGAACGGATATGCGGCCCTGACCTCAAGACCAGGGAATAGGAGGTCAAGGTTTGCTGATATTACATCCTCCAGGAATACAAGTTCAATGCCTCCCGGAGTCTTTGGTCCGTTTTCATCGTCTGGGATCTTCAATAGTCGTGGGAAAAGTTTGTTTGGAATCTTGATCCTGGCAAAGAGATCCTCTTCACCCCCACGTTCCCTTACAATGATCGCGAGATTGAGTGCCAGGTTAGAGATGAATGGGAACGGATGGGATTTGTCAAATGCCAGAGGGGTCAGTACCGGGAAAATTTCCTTTATAAAATATGTCCTGAGTGATCGCTTCTGCCTTTCATCAAGTGTCTCGTAGGTGTGAATGATGACTCCCTGATCCCGGAGGGCAGGAATGATCTCGTCATGCCAGATAGCAACCTGCTCTTCAAGCAGCGGAAAGAGGTCTTCGTAGATCTTGTCCAGGAGCCTGGCAGGTGTAAGCCCGTCCGGAGGGGATTTGAGCACACCCTCATCAAGCTGGCGGTGCAGACCAGAAACCCTGATCATAAAGAACTCATCAAGGTTGTTTGAGAATATGGCAAGGAACTTGACTCGTTCAAGCAGGGGATGGGCAGGGTCTTTTGCCTCGTCGAGTACATGCCGGTTGAACTGGAGCCAGGACAACTCCCTGTTGATATAACAGGAAGGGTCCATCAGGATACTGTCACTGTCAGGGCTCTTCCCTTCGGCTAAAAGAGGCTCATCCCGATTCATTATCAGGATATAAGAGAGCTATTGGTGATAATTCTTGTGATAATAAAATATTGAGTTCAGAGATCCTCAGGATTATCGACCTTGCTCTCGTAATGAAAATCTTTCTGAATTGTCCTGATGTATCCGTTCGCACTGGTATGGTCCTTGAGTGTTATCTCTGATGAGACGTTTGTATCATTCCCCCGTGCCTCCATCAGATGTGCCCCGATGTCGATGCTGACACCACCAAGGGCATACTGGTTGAGAAGCGGATTGCCGGAGGGTGTTGAACTCTGGACATCTGTATCCTCATTCGGGTGCCCGGTTCCACTGTACATCTCCTGGTTATCAGTGGCTGCAATCTCTGTATCTGCAGAATCTGGAGATACATTCATTTTGGTCAGGTCATCTCCGCTTGTCTGGTTCATGAGTTCATCAGACAGAAGCCCATCCTGAATAGTAGTGCCGTTTATAGTAGCATTGGTCATATTCAAAGAGAGATTCAGGGATGTGTTCTGGTATGAGTCCGAGGTGTTTTCATCAGCAGTAGAACTACTTATCACACAGGCACCTGTTATGCCGAGGATCAGGAGGACGATGAGTATTGAACGGATATACATGATATTCACCACGAGACCTTGGGACACTAGGTCGCTGATCACACGTTGGCAGGCACCATATGAAGATTTTGTGGTGATTGTAAAAATTATTCATTCCCAAATGGGAGGTCAGAATTTGATTCTGGGAAGAAGATTGTATGTGGGGTCAAGGTCACGGAGTACTACCAGCGAATAGTACCTGAAGAATGTGATCACCGGGACAAGAAGCAACAGTGACAAGAGGATCATTGCCACGGTTCCGACTCCGATTACGATAATTCCTGTCGGATTCAGGATGGGGGTAATACCAGACCCTACTGATGCGACAGTATCCAGGAGTCCGAGCGGGATGCTTATTATAAAGATGATGACTCCTAGAATCATCCCTGAAATAAAGATGAGCAGGATCTTCAGGCCTGTATAGATCCCTGCATCCATCCACCTCCCGGAAAAGAGGTTGATCATCCGTTTCCATCCTGCAAAAATGCCACAGTCATCAACGATCATCACCGGGACTACGAAGTCAGCAGTCAGGATGGCGATGACCCAGACAGGGATGAGCACGACGAGCAATGCAAGAAGGGTCTCTATGATCAGGATCATGAACCTGGCTAGATCAAAATGTTCGTTCTGCATACCGGGAACCAGAATTGTGAGGGTCAGGCAGATCATTGAAATGATAATAATCAGGAGGAGCAGGAGGTAAAACCCGACAAGCCTTAACCCTTTTCCCCACCTGAGCCTGATAGTCCTTGTGAGAAGGATTGTGTTCGTCGACAGGCAGTCTACGAAGATGAACTGGAGGAGAGAACTGATCCCCACATAGATAACTCCAGCCACAAGCAGTCCCGCAGTGAGTGTCATCAGCAGATTAGTGTATGCGGCAATCATCTCCGGTCCGGGCATGGCGACCGGAACACAGGACTGTGCCGTGTCTGTTCTGAGCGGGTTGACGACAACCCCGCCGAGGAAGAGCGCAATGATTGCAAGGCGGATCCATACTCCGGTTTTAGGAGGCCAGAGCAGCGTTCTGGTACGGTTTAGTGCCTCATCAATTGCAGAGGCTGTATCATGTTCCATGACTGCTCCGGCTTATGTTTCTACGTTGCCTGCTGTTCAGAGTCTTCACGATTTCAGGATCTGATACAGTGTATCTGCACCGGAGTTGATCATCCATCTCCCTGAAGGGACAGGAACTACACAATGGCCTGGTTTTGCAGGCAGTGTTTCCAAGGTGTACGATCTGGGCATGGAAATCATTGAAGAGATCAGTATCGGGTTTCAGCCTTGTCATGAAGAAATCCTGCATCTGCTGGTATGATACATCTGGTGCAAACCAGCCGATCCTGGATCCGATCCTCTTTGTGTATGCATCAACCACGAAGACCGGCTTATTACATGCGTACAAGAGTATTGAATCGACAGTCTCTGGTCCGAACCCTTTGAGATCAAGCAGGAGGCTTCGAATGATTCTGGTATCATCCCTGTTCATCAGGATGCTGTCACCGTTATACTGTTTAATGAAGAATCTGGCAAATATCTGCAGACGTTCAACTTTCTGGTTGTAGTATCGTGAGGATCTTATCAGTGACGCTATTGTTTCATGAGATGCTGTGAGGATCTTCTCCGGGTCAAGAAGTCCTGCATTCTTAAGGGCCTGTACCGCCTGCCAGGCCCCGGTCCACGAGACGTTCTGTGCTAGAATTGCACCGACAATGGTCTCAAACCATCCATCAGCAGGCCACCACCCACGATCTCCAAATGAGTTGAGTAGAGCACTGTAGTATGCAAGGAGATCTTCTCCTGTTATCTCATGGTCGTTTGCTCTGCACTCCATATACCATACTATTGCCGGGTTTATGACCAGCCTGACTGCCTCTCCCATGCTGCAAACCGCTGCCGCAGCATCAGAAGTTCCTCTTCGGTGAGATCCTTACCATGCCGTCGTTCAAATATCCGTGCCAGTTGTTCAGCAATATTCTCTGCTACCGCCCGTTCGCGGCAGGTGACATACACTTTGGTCTCAGCAAGAGCAGTGGTCACACCACATACGGGGCAGAGCATATGGTGCCGGTAATCTGGCGCTGTCATCATGTGTGAGCATCCCCCGCACCGGATCACCAGATACATGGTCTGAACCTTAGATCTGCGACTCCAGATGAATCTTCCGGATACCCTCCTGTGGCGTTCCGGGATTATCCTATTCAGACCTGAAGCCCAGGAACCAAATTGATATATGAGATCACTATCGCACCCCTTATGAACAGGCGTAATCTATGGAATCTTCAATTTCGGTAACCGGCCTTCACGGGCTTCCTCTTATCAAAAAAGGGGACGATATTGCAGCACTCATCTGCAACGCTGTCACACTGCAGGACGGCGATATACTCTGTATTGCAACCACGATCGTCTCAAAGGCAAACGGATACTTACAACTTTTAAACGAGGTCACTCCTGGTGAGCAGGCGTGCTCCATCGCATCGGTAACCGGCGAGGATCCCAGGTTTTTGCAGGTTGTACTTGACCAGGCCGCAGATGTCGTGATCGAGACACCGTTCACCCTGACAGCTCTTCCCTGCGGACATGTGGGTGTCAGATCAGGTGTTGATGCAAGTAATGTTGAGCATGGCTATGCAGTCTACCTCCCCCCGGATCCGATGGCTGAAGCTTCACGGCTTGCAGACCGGATTCATGAGATATCAGGAGCATCATGCAGGGTTATCCTGACCGATACATGTGGTCGTGCCTTCAGGCGTGGTCAGACCGGTCATGCAATCGGTTGGAGTGGGATGACCGCTATCAGGGATTTCAGGGGTGATACCGATCTCTTCGGAAAGGTCCTTGAGATAACAGAAGAAGCAGTCATAGACGAGATCGCCGGGTTTTCAAACTTCGTGATGGGCGAGAGTAACAATGGAGTCCCTGTAGTACTATTCAGAGGGTGCCCTGCTTGGACGGGCCATGATGATATCTACTTCACGAAACAGGAGGACATCATCAGACGATCGCTTCAAAAAGAAGAATGTTAGAATTTGATCAGGTTAGCAGCGAAGATGATTACTGCAACACCGACTGCAACACCAAGAACTATGTAGGGGCTGATATGGACTGCCCGCCGGTCTTCACTGTCGTAATAATTGACGAGACCGGCAGAAGATATAAGTCTTCCACCCGCTTTCTTTGCCATACGTATCATTCGACTGCTGATTATTTAAAAGCAGTTTCAGGAGTCTTCCTTGATGGATGAGAGATCCTTCAGTGGAATGGCATTCCTTGGCAACCCGGCCACTCCCCGTCCGGTAACAATCGTTGTCAGAGATGGCATTATCTCGAAGATAGAGGATGAGAAGTATGTACCTGACCTGTGGATCTGTCCTGCTTTCTTTAATGCACATACGCATCTTGCTGACACGGTTGCCATGGACATCCCCTGCACCGGGGATCTAGAGTCCCTTGTCACCCCGCCTCACGGGCTTAAGCACCGGATCCTGGCAGAAACTTCATCAGAACACCTGACCGCTGCAATGAGAAGTTCAGTCACATCAATGATCCATAGTGGAACTGCAGGATTTGCTGACTTCAGGGAAGGGGGTGCTGTAGGGGTCTCTCTCCTGCAACATGCATGTAGAGACCTCTCATGTCGGCCCGTTATCCTGGGACGTGAAGGTGGTGAGGAAGTAAGTGATGGTGCAGGGATCAGTAGTGCCCGCGATATCAGTTCATATGCAGATGTGGTCAGCAGAATGAAACGGGATGGAAAGTTGGTGGCGTTTCATGCCGGTGAAAAGGACAGCAGCGACATTGATGCGGCACTGGCATGTGAGCCTGATATTCTGGTCCATGGAACACATGCGGCACCCCACCAGATCAGGATGATCGCAGATGCAGGGATACCTGTTGTTATCTGTCCGCGGTCTAACTTTCTGCTTGGTGTAACCGGATCGGCTGACCATCCCCCGGTCTGTGAAATGCTGGAGAAGGGTGTTCAGATCCTGATCGGGACGGATAATGCCATGTTTGTCCAGCCCGACATTATGCAGGAGATTTCATTCGCTCATACAGTCTACCGGATCCCTCCTGCCGAGCTTCTGGCTGCTGCGACAACAGGTCTTGAAGCAGCGGGGATAAATCACTCAATCCGCGAAGGAAATCGAGCAAATTTTAATATTTTTGATATTTCAGATTCCAATCTAAAATTCTCCCATGATCCGGTTGCAAGTATTGTAAAACGGTCCCCAGTTGACCGGATCTGCGCAAGGGTTTTTTATATTGAATCGAAATTAATTGAACAGCATTTAGGAGGGGGACCACATGTATAAGACAATTCTCGTTGCAATTGACGGATCTGCGGTTAGTGAACAGGCGTTCGAAGCTGCCGTAGAGCAGGCACAGGCCTGGAAAGGAAACCTGCATGCGGTCTACGTCGTGGAGACCGGCCTTTTCACCGATATCCCGGTGGACAGCAAGCTTGAAGTGATGTACAGCCTGCTTGAGCAGGAGGGATCCGGAGCCCTTGACCGGGTCAAAGAGATTGCGAAGAAGAAGAATGTTGAGGTGCAGACCCACTTTGAACAGGGCCATGCAGGTGACACGATCATATCTACAGCTCAGAAACTGAATGCAGATCTGATTGTGATGGGTTCACACGGGAAGAGCAATGTAGACCGCCTTCTGCTTGGTAGTGTTAGTTCATTTGTAGTAGAGCACAGCGTTGTCTCTGTCTTGGTGGTGAGATCATAGCCACGGCTCAACTGGTATCTGACTACATGACGACCGATGTCGTCACTGTGGAAATACCAGGAAACCGAGATGATGTTCTCAAAATTTTAAAACGTACCGGCATTAGCGGAGTCCCGGTTCTCAAAGAAGGCAGACTGGTCGGGATCATAACACGAAAAGATCTCCTCCACAAACCAGAGGAGAATCAACTCGCCCTGTTGATGACCCCAAGTCCGCTCACCATCCTCGCTGATGCAACCATCTTTGAGGCAGCAAAGATGATGACCGAACACAAAATCCGCCGTCTTCCTGTCGTGGATTCGGCTGGAGAACTGATTGGTCTCATCAGCGTTGCTGATCTGGTGTTGGCTATTGCCAGGATGAAGATCGAAGAAGAGATAAAAGACCGCCTGACAAGCCATACCTTTGCACTCTGGGAAGAGACTCCTCTGCCTCTAGTTGGCAGGATTATGGAAATTTCCGGCTTTGAAGCCATCCCTATCCTGAACAAGGAGAGCAAACTGCAGGGGATCATATCAGAGCGTGATCTGATCAGATGTGCAATGATCGAAGACTCTGTGGAGACCTCCGATTTCTCTACGACCGGGACTGATGATGATGAATGGACCTGGGAGAGTATCAGGGATGTTCATCACATCAGTTATGGTATCTCCCGGGTTCAACTCCCAAGCCGCCCGGTAAAGTCAGCGATGGTTACAAGCGTGGTAATGGTTCCACCAAATGCAGAGGTCAGTGAATGTGCTCTCAAGATGAAGCGTGCCCGAGTTGACCAGCTCCCTGTAGTAAACGGGGATAACCGCCTCAAGAGCGTTCTCTTTGACAGGGACCTCATCAAAGTCCTTCTTGATGAGAAATACCAATAACAATCTTTAAATTATTGCAGGATGCTCTTAGCATAGGCATTTTTGCACCCTGCAATCCTTCTGCACTGCGTTTATATTATTCCTGGTGTTTGCTATGGCAGAACAGAATGAAACAATGAAAGGAACAACTACCGTCGGCATAGTATTTGAAGACGGGATAGTGCTCGCCAGCGAAAGGCGGGCAACGATGGGTTTTTTGATCTCAAATAAAACGGCAAAGAAGATCTATCAGATCGGCTCTCGGATCGGTCTCACTACCGCCGGCGGTGTGGGTGATGCCCAGCAGCTGGCCAAACTGATGACCGTAGAGGCTAACCTCTACGAAATTCGCCGTGGTAAAGCCATGTCAGTCAGTGCTGTATCAACGCTCCTATCAAACATTCTGCACGGAAATCGGTATTATCCATACTATGTGCAGCTCCTGATTGGTGGTGTTGATGAGACCGGACCGGTTCTCTTCTCTGTTGACGCTGTTGGTGGCTCTTCACGCGAAGACAAGATCGTGGCAACCGGTTCAGGATCTCCGATGGCATACGGAGTACTTGAAGACAGGTTCAAACCTGCCATGACTGAGAAGGAAGCATCCGAACTGGCAGTTCGTGCACTGCGGTCTGCAATCAAGCGAGATGCAGGTTCAGGAGAGAGTATGGCTGTTGTGGTCATCACGAAAGAAGCATATCGTGAATTGTCTGATACTGAAATTACCCAGTTAATACCAAATTAAATATCCATTTTCAATTTTTTACTGCTTTTTTAGGACGGTTGTAATGTTAATCGAGGAACGACTCAAGGAACTGCACGAGAAGATCAAGCGAAAGGTACCAAAAGGTATCACAGTTGCATCGGTAGAATTTGAAGGCCCTGAACTGGTCATTTATACAGATGATCCCAAGAGTTTTGCTGACCAGGACGACTTGATAAAGATCCTGGCCAGGGAACTTCGCAAACGCATAGTTGTTCGTCCGACGATCCTGGAGGATCCTGAACGGGCGGTCACCGCGATCAAAGAGGTCGTCGGGGAGAACGCAGGTATCACTGACATATTTTTTGAACAGGATTCCGGCGAGGTACTAATCGAGGCTGAAAAGCCCGGTGTTGTCATTGGTAAGAACGGGGCAACGCTCAGGGATATCACCAAAGAGATTGGGTGGACTCCCAAGGTTGTGCGGACACCGCCGATCGAGTCATCTACTGTCAAGCAGGTTAGACAGTACCTCCGGGCAGCCCACCAGGAGCGTAAAGAACTGCTCCGTAGAATCGGGCGACGAATTCACCGTGATGTAACTGCCAAAGACCAGTGGATCAGGGTCACAACCCTCGGCTGCTGCCGGGAGGTCGGTCGTGCTGCTTTTCTTCTCACAACTCCTGAAAGTCGTATCCTCATCGACTGTGGTGAGAACCCGGGTAACTCAACCTCTACACCGTATCTCTATGTGCCTGAAATTCACCCCCTTTCCCAGCTGGACGCAGTCGTACTTACCCACGCCCACCTTGATCATTGTGCCTATATCCCGCTGCTTTACAAGTACGGATATACCGGGCCTGTCTACTCGACACCGCCGACCCGTGATCTCGCGGCAATGCTCCAACTCGATTATCTTGAGGTTATGAACAAGGAAGGGAATACCATCCCTTACTCCTCAAATGAGGTTAAGGAGTATATCAAGCACTCGATCGTCATCAACTACGGATGTGTGACCGACATCGCCCCTGATATCAAACTCACCTTCCATAATGCAGGGCATATTCTCGGCTCTGCAATCGCTCACTTCCATATTGGTGACGGGCTTTACAATGTGGCATTCACCGGAGATCTCCACTACGGTAAGAGCAGGCTCTTCAACGCTGCAACCAACCACTTCCCGCGGCTTGAGGCTCTCCTTATGGAGTCCACATATGGTGGTGCAGGAGACATGCAGCCTCCCCGTGCAGAAGCAGAAGAGAAACTCTACAACATTCTCCGTGATGTGATCGGCCGTGGTGGCAAGGTCATCATTCCTGCCTTCTCGGTCGGTCGTTCACAAGAGGTCATGCTAGCCATTGAGGAGGGTCTCAGGCTGGAGAAACTCCCGAAGATGAAGATCTACCTTGACGGTATGATCAAGGAAGCCACCGCCATTCACACGACGTATCCTGAGTACCTGAACTCTGATCTCAGAAACCTCATCTTCAAAGAAGGGCTCAACCCGTTCCTTTCAGACTGTTTTGAGCAGGTTGATTCTCCCGATAAACGAGAGAAGGTCATCACCGGTGATCCCTGTGTGATAATCACCACCAGCGGTATGCTCAATGGCGGTCCGGTAATGGAGTACCTGCGCAACCTTGGTGCAGACGAACGGTGTGCACTTGTTTTTGTCGGATATCAGGCAGACGGGACACTCGGACGCCGTATTCAGAAAGGATGGCGTGAGATACCGATAGGCAACCGTGAAACTTTGGTTATCAACCTCGAATGCTTCACCGTGGACGGGTTCTCAGGTCATTCTGACCGCAGGCAGCTGATGAACTTCGTCTCCCATATGCAACCAAAACCAGAGAAGATCTTTACCATTCATGGGGAAGAGAGCAAGACGCTTGACCTTGCAAGCTCGATCTACAAGAAGTACCACATCCAGACCATGGCACCGATGAATCTGGAAACCTATCGCCTGGTCTGATCAGAGTGATCAGATGAAACGATCAAATCTCTTTTTATTCAGCCTTTTTTTTGGTATTGCATCCCTGATGGCACTGTCGAATGCAATTATTCCTATCCTTCCGAGTCTTGATGGTGCCCTGCAAATTCAGGCGTTCATCTATTCAGCATACTTCTTTGGTGCGATGATCACCACCCTTCCCGGGGGTATAATCAGCGACCGGATAGGTCAGTTCAGGGTCATCTCAGCCGGTATGATCCTGACAGTATTATCTGGGATATTTCTTGCATTTATCACCGACCCTGAACTGATCCTCGTTATCAGGCTGATTGAAGGGATCGGAGCCGGGTTATTTGTCTCTGCATCTCTCTCCTGGATAAATTACCAGAAGGGACATGCCCGCCTATCCGGCATCTTCATGGCTCTGCTCAACCTCGGCCTTCTGCTGGGACTGATCGGAGGAGGCTGGATCACCGGTATCATCGGAGATCTCACCGCGGGAATCAGGTTTTTCACAATCATCTCGGTTCTGCCGATCATAACCCTGCTGCTCTGTTTCCTTTTTGGAAGAGAGGGTATGGCAGGATCTTCTGTCCAGCCAGGGCAGGGTGTACCGTCTGAATCAAAGGAAGGATGGAGACCACTTCTCACCGAAGTCTCTGCGATGATTCGCAGACAGGCACCGCTCTGGTTCTCGGTCATTGTCCTTCTTGGAATAACCGGTTTTGTACAGGCACTCTATCCAGACCTTTCAGGACTAGGAGCAGCAGAGGTGGGAACTGCCCTGGCAGTGATGAATCTTGCCACCATAATTTCATCGTTTACTGCTCCCTGGTTCAGAATTGAACCTGTGTTACTGATCAGAATATCTGCGATTCTTATGGGGATCCTGGTGTTGGTCTTCGTCCAGTACCCATCAACTATCTTCATCATGGGATTTGTTGCAGGTCTTGTGATGATCTCCCAGATAAGGTATCTTGCGATTGCAGAGGAGAAACAGGGAGTCGCGATGGGGCTGTACACCACCGCAAGTTATGCAGGGATGACGTTCATTCCAGTTATAGGGGGATATCTGTCCGGTTTCTTTTCGGTATCAGGTGCAGCAGCATTGATCGCCCTCCTTGCAGGTCTTTGTGTTCTTACCATCGGCTCCTGCAAGTGCAGGGGTTTTATCGTTTCAGATGAGTCATAACCATGAAAGACCGGACTTCTCATAATTCTCCTCTTTCTGATCCTTCTCCCTCTGTAACCACGGTATCTTCCTTTTCTTCCCTGAATTCTCCATCCTCTTCTGCTGTAATCTCTTCCCTCTCACAACAAGCCGCATGGGAGCGGCGGTATAGTGAGAAAGGCAGACAGTGGGGAAACGCCCCGACAGAGTTCTCCCATACTTCTCCCTATGGAGTAGTCCTTGAACTCGGAGTCGGTGATGGTAAGAACCTTCGTGCCCGAGAGAGTCACAACGCTTTCTTCATCGGGCTTGACTACTCAAAAGCGGCTCTCCAGATCTGCAGAAGGGATCCACAACTCACCAATGTCCATCTTCTTCTCGGAGATGCCTGTAAGATTCCAATGCGAAGTTCATCGGTTGACTTCATATTTGCCCACCATATACTTGGCCATCTCTCATTGACGTTTCAATCTGTCATGATGGAAGAGGTCTTCAGAATTCTCAAACCTCATGGGATGGTTGCACTTACCGTCTTTGCATCAGGTGATATGCGGGAAGGAAAAGGAGAGGAGGTGGAAGCATCTACGTACCTCCGGGGTGACGGGATCATTACCAGGTACTTTGACCCTGAAGAGATCAGAAACCTTGGATCCGGGTTCATCATACACACAATAAACCGGGAGGAATGGTTGTTTCCCGTCAGGGGAAGGACGTATATCCGTGCCCTTCTTACTGCTAAGCTGCAAAAACCTGAATGACGATTCTTCGTAACACGTGAAATGTTACAAGATGAGTACAGGTACCACCATAGAGTTATCCGTTACATGAAGGGATCAGATAGTCCGGGTACTTTCGTGGCTGCTATCGTTTCTCTGGCCTATGTTATCTTCTCCAGGTATGAATCTCATACAGGACACAGGTCAGGGATCTGCATACTGAATAAGAAAAAATTATACGAAATGACTCAAATAGTATCCTTATGTCTGACATGCTATCTGATCATGAAGTCGAAGAACTCCAGGAGAACGATCTCTCACGTATCGGTGTCTCTCTTCCTTCCAATCTTCTCAACAGTTTTGATCAGATCCTTAAGACAAGGGGTTATTCATCCAGATCTGAAGGGATCAGGGACGCTATCAGATCTTATATCAGGTATTACAAATGGATGGCTGACATCAACGGTCCACGCCAGGGTGTTATTACCATCGTATATGATCATCATCAGCGTGGACTCATAGCCTCGATCACCGATATTCAGCATGATTACATGGGTCTGATACAGGCATCACTTCATTCCCATGTCTCGCACAGCCGCTGTGTCGAGGTTCTGCTTGTGAGGGGTGATGCGAAAGAGGTCAAGGAAGTGGCAGAACGTCTGATGGCACAAAAAGGTGTCGAGACTGTCAAGCTCACAACAATTCCACTGGAAGGGTAATCACCCTGCCTTCACTATACTCCCGGGATATCTGGATATCAGATCCTGATCAACTATTCTCTATGTTCAGACTCTCATCCCTCATCCTGTTCATTCTGCTCACAGCTCTGGCCGTGAGTCTCTGCTCTCCGGTCTCTGCTGCCGGGATTCGCCATGATAATATCGGGGCTGTTCAACTGTACAATCTTGCTGTTGATGAAGCAACGGCAGGCAACTATTCTCAGGCCGAGAATCTCACCGCACAGGCACTCTCAATTCAGCCGAATTTTACACTGGCACTTGTCACCCGTGCCAGTGTACTCATGAATCTCGGGAATCTGACCGGAGCACGTGAAGCCCTCGATAAGGCAGTCCTACTCGAACCACAGGATGCAAGTGTCCTGGCAACCATGGCATCCTTTAAGCAGCAGACCGGGGAATATCGTGAGGCAGTCTCGTATGCTGAAAAAGCTCTCGAAGCTGATCCAAAGCTGACAGAGGCGTGGATCATCAAGGGGACAGCTCATGGGTCTCTTGGAGAATTCGAAGAAGAACTGAACGCATCAGAGCAGGCACTCGTCCTTGCCCCTGATAATGCTCTGGCACGTTCTAACAAAGTGTATGCAACAGGCATGCTGAACCAGTCAAAGAAGTCGTCGGTAAATCCGGTTATTCCGATCATGGCTCTCCTTGCAGGAGTCGTTCTGGCCGTAAGACGCCGGATTTAAAAGGGCTGGATACCAGATTTTATAAAAAATTATCTAATTATTGATGAGCGGACCGGATATGGATTCAGATAAGACTTGACTGAATCCCGCTTCTTCTTTCTTTTGCCACACGCTCCCGTGCGGTTACACAGTACTCCTCTGAGACATCAATACCGAGGTATCGCCTTCCAGTCCGTGTTGCGACCGTTGCAGTGGTTCCTGCCCCGCTGAAGGGATCGAGCACGATATCATTCCTGTACGAGAAGAGCTTCAGGCATCGTTCAACAAGATCCTCCGGAAACATGGCAGGATGATCGTACTGTTTCATTCTCCGTTCAGGACCTATCGACCACTTTGCTACAACCCATGACTTAAACTCCTCATCAGTGATATCGATATCCTCTTTCCTTCCTGTTTTTTTTAGATCGCCTTTACAGAACACCTCAATAAATTCCCAGGTGTACTTCAGATATGGGCTGGACGGACTCTTCCAGCTCCCCCACGAGGTGTACTTGCAGTTGTAGTTGTTCTTCTCCCAGAGGATCTCACCTTTCCAGATCATCTTCTGTTCCATAAAGAACGAGGATATGAGATGATGCAGAGGGATATAGTCGGAGAAGAGCGGCTGGACGTTGACGATAAACCTTCCTCCATAGGTAAGTACACGGATCCCTTCTGCAAATACCCTGAAGAGCTTGTCCAGGTATGCATTCCAGTCAACCCCGTCATCAGTCTGATCATACTCCATCCCGAAGTTGTACGGCGGTGAGGTTATGATCACGTCTATACAGTTATCAGGAAGAGACTGGAGAACTTCTTCACTGTCTCCACAGATGATCGTATTTTCGATCCCTTTCGGAAGAGGGTTTCGTGTCTGTGAGAACTGATGATCCCTGGCATAATAATGAACTCCCCTCGTTGACTCCTTCTCCTTTCTGTCTGAAACTTTCCGCTCATCTGCATATCCGACATAGATCCGTTTTCCATATCTGATTCCATAACTTCCAATTGAAAGGATCTGGTTGTAGAGTAACGCGACAGGATCGGAGTAGCCTTCCTGTGCATACCAATCTGCAATGCCTGTCTTCTCTCTGATATCGTTCTGGATTTCACGAAATGAGTCAGGATCGAATGATGCCAGGTATGCACAGACAAGATCGCCTTCTATCGAGAACTTCAGATCCTGTGGTGAGAGAGACTGATTCAATGCCTGGATGAATGCCAACTCTTCCGGTGATACCTGGTGATCTACCGTTACGGTAAGTTTGAGATACCCATCAACCTCTTCGATCTTTCTCCGGCGACCCATACTTCTCCTGATATACCTGTTTGAGGTATGATCAGATATGTCAATGAGGTATGCTCATCTCTGCGCTGAGTCTATAAGGGGGCGTGTCAGAGTATTGAACAAAGACCCTTGAGCAGGGATGTAATGAGCGGATATGGAAAGATAGAGATGACAACGCCACCTCTGCATGAATGGCTCACCGCTCTGCTCCCTTTTCTCTCTGATCCCTTCTGTATCCTTGATACCGGCCTACGGGTGAAGTATGCAAATCCCTCATTTCTTTCGCTTTTTCCTGACCGGATGGCAGATATTACTGATCAACATGTTGATAGAGCATTCACATGGGACGGTCCACTCAAAGATATTCCCTGCATCCTGAAGAGGATCTGTCTTGCTTCTGAACCACCCGTCGAGTACCCTTTTATCAGATCAAATTCAGAAAGTCCTGGAGAGAAGGCCTTTCTCAGAATCACTCCGGTCCGTACCGCAAAAGGGGCACAGTCATCGAGGATAACCGGAATTCTGCTGACTGTTTCAGGCACTGCTCACAAGTGTGCCCTGTGGGATCAGCAGTCGTATGCGACACCGCTTCTGAATATTATCCACGAGGTTGCAGCATCAGATCAGGCTTCATCTCCTGGCAAGTTTGTCCAGCAGGTGGTAAGCAGGGTAGGAACACTCCTTCAGGTTCCGTTTGTTTCATTTCTTGAGTTCACCCAAGATGATGATCAGACTCCGCCACGTGAAGACCCACTTTGGTCGCGACGATACGGTTTTCTCATTGGAGAAGGATGGGATGACATTCCAGAACAGGATCTTCCTGGATTTATGCAGATTAGAAAAGCACTGACAGTCCACCCGTACCTGACCTATACCCTTGAGACTGTGCCGAGTATTCTTAAGTCCGTAATGATTGGAAGAGAGGTTTCCTTCCTCCTGATCATCCCGGTTCTCCATGGAAAGGATGTGTATGGCTGTTTCCTTCTCTGGAGCGCTGAAGAGACCGTTACCGAGCCAGAGATAACAGCCCTCAAGTCCATCGGCAGGATCGTCGGTGCAGGCATGATGAAGGTAAGGGTCGAGACCGATCTTGCACAGAGCAGAGAGAAGTTCAGGAGCGTCATTGAGCACATCGGTGATATGTATTACCGCACAGACAAGGCTGGTACACTCCTTGAGATCAGCCCCTCCATGGCCACTGCACTCGGGTATCGTTCGCCTGATCTCCTCATGGGCATGAGCATGGAGAATCTGCTCAAGAACCCTGACACCTGGCCTATCTTTCTCTCTGAAGTTCTGAACGGTGACGGGGTCAAGGATTATGAACTGATCCTGAAAGGTCAGAACAGGGTGATAACCGGCTCTGTAAGCTGCCGTCTGGTCTATTCCGAGGAGGGAGATCTCCAGGGGATAGAGGGTGTCATCCGTGATATCTCGAGACGGAAGCAGTATGAGCAACTGGTTCATGAGTCTGAGTGGAAACTTGAGCACGCAAGCAGGATTGCGAAACTCGGTCTCTGGTCCTACGATAACGGTCTGAAGACCTTCAGGGTATCTCCAGAAGTCTTCACAATTCTGGTTCTTCCGTCTGACATGAATGTCATAACTTTTGATGATCTGGTTCGGATCGCATCAGAACATGATAAACCTCAACTTGTGAAGTATTTTAACAATGAGACCGCGAGGAGTTCTGAATTTGGGTTTGATATCAGGATTGATCTCCCTTCCGGGAAGTTCAAGTACATCCGGATTCATGGCCAGCCCAGGATCAGAGGAGGTATTGTCAACGGGGCATTCGGGATTCTTCAGGATATTACCGAGCGTAAAGAGGTCGAACAGCACCTCCTCAAGTATGCAAACCAGCTCGAGCAGAAGACTCTGGAACTTGATGCCATGAGGAGCCAGCTCCTTGATATGAACAGGGAGCTGGATCAGCGGGTACGAATTCGTACGACCCAGATTGAAGAACTTCTCCGTCAGAAGGATGAATTCATCATGCAGATCGGCCATGATCTCAAGACTCCCCTGACCCCGCTGGTTGCTATCCTCCCCTTTGTCAGGAAAAAGATCACAGATCCGGAACTGATCGAACTCCTTGATGTCTCGATCGAAGATGTAAAGACGATCCGGAGAATGATCACAAAGATCCTCGAACTCGCCCAGATGAATGCTCTCTATTCACTCTCTGACATGCAACAGATCAGTCTCCACGAGGTGCTTGATCAGATCATCTCTGACAACGCCTATATGATTCACCAGAAAAGTCTGAATGTGAGTAATGAAATCCCTGACTCGTTCTTGATCATGATGTCACCGATGCATTTTGAGACGCTTATGGGCAATCTCATCGGAAATGCTGTCAAGTACTCGTACATTGAAGGATCAATCATGATAACGGCAGAGGAGAAGCCTGAATCGATCTGCATCAGGATCAGTGATACCGGGATCGGAATTGGTCCAGATGATCTCCCAAGGATATTTGACGAGTTTTACAAGGCAGACTCCTCACGCCATGATCTGAGTTCTCACGGGCTTGGTCTTGCAATCGCCCAGCGGATCGTTGATATTTACGGAGGTATCATCAAGGCCAGAAGTGATGGACCTGGAAAAGGGGCAACGTTTCTTGTGAACCTGAAAAAAGTCCCCCAGTTCAAGAACAGTACCTAAGTGGGCAAGGACATTATTAGGAGAGAGACGAATTATTCAGAAGAATAAGGACGGGATGCGTGTCTAATGGGTGATGACAATTCGGGAGTAAAGGTAATGATTGTTGACGATGACACCCACGTCAGGATTGCAGTCCGTACCATACTTGATGATGCCGGTTTTGATGTTGTATGTGCGGAAAACGGGACCGAATGTATTAATCTTCTTCGTTCAGGATTTTCCGGGGTAATTCTCCTTGATATCATGATGCCTGAAATGGATGGGTGGGATACCATCTCCAAAATACTTGAACATGATCTCTTTCACAACATCATCATCCTCATGTTAACCGCAAAGAGTGTCCCTGACAACAAGATGATCGGACTCCAGGAATGGGTGGTGGATTACGTCACAAAGCCATTTGACTCTGATGATCTGATAGGGAGGGTGCGGTATTATGCAGGATTTCTGCCTGGAGATGGAGTTCAGGATTTTTTTTCATGAAGATAGCAGTAATCGGATCTTCTACCGGTGGACCACATATTCTTGAAGAGATCCTGACCGGTTTACCCGTTACCCCGGCCGCCATCATTATCGTACAGCATCTTCCCGGTGCATTCACCCAGACCTTCAGAAATCACCTCGCGTGTATGACCCGGATGGATGTAATTCTGGCAGATGCCGGTATAAAAATAGAAGAAGGGAAGATCTATATTGCACCTGCAGGCAGACACCTAATCCTGGAGCAGAATAGAACGATCCAGCTTGACGACGGTGAAAAACTCCACGGGGTCAAACCTTCGATCGATCGAACAATGCTCTCCCTCCAGCGAATTGACAAAGACCGGTTGATGGGGGCGGTACTCACCGGGATGGGTCAGGACGGTGCTGCAGGTATCGCCCATATCAGATCTCTTGGCGGTTATACCATTGTCCAGGATCCAATAACAGCCCCTATCAGAAGTATGCCCCAGGCAGCCCTTGATACCGGGATGGTCAGGGAGATCCTCTCACCGAAAGAGATCACAAAAACCCTGAAAAAATTTGGCTCCGGCTATCTTGTCTGATTCACGAAGTTCATCTTTTCAAAGCCACGTTTTTATCCATACATAAGGTAAGAAGCCACTGTAAGGGCAGGCATTACCATACCAAGTGTGGATAGCATCACCAGATCGATATGAGTCAGGGGTTTTTTCTGCAAGTGGTCAAGAGCATGACTACCGTACCCACGGCAGAGCATTGCAGAGTACGTTCGTTCACCCTGTTCGTATGCTCTGAGAAAGAGTACACCCATTGCATATCCTAGTGTCCTGAGTCTGTATTGATACGGGAGGTTTTTGGCCCATGGATCAAAATTCCTTCCCTGGAGGGCGTGGTGGATCTGGGTGAACATGGTTGCAAATAAAAACAGGTACCTTATCATCATTCCTAAAGAGAGGGCCATCACCGAAGGAAGACCGAGCCTGCGTCCTGCCTTGAGGAGTTCCTGCACCGGTGTGGTGGAAGAGAGGAGCAGGATGGCACTGATACACAAAAGAAACTTGATGAGGAGCAGGGTTGCGAACTCAACTGATTCGTAATATACCGGAAAGAACGGGAAAGGAAGTGGAACTTCTGTTGCGGTCTGGTAATGACTGTTTTTAAAGAATATCTGGAAGAATATAATGAAAAACCCGAATGGCAGGGTCATGACAAACCTGGTGAGATAGGTCTTCACCGGCAGAGTTGAGAGACCCCACAGACCTGCAATGATCAGACCAAATGGAACTGCGATATATACAACCCCCCAGGAGAGCGGGTATGAGACGACCAGAATGATCATCAGCAGAACGAGGAGTAACTTGACCCGGGCATCAAGGTTATGTGTGAATGAACGCCGGGAAGCATCCCATTCTATCGCAGTCAACTCGTCTATCATTGAGTTCCCTGTCTGTCTGTAATGAGGGAAAAGAGTGCCTGTTCGACATCTTCAAACCGGTATCCTGCTTGTATTGTGATACCTCTGCTCTGGAGTGAAGTGACAAGCCTGGTGAGAATGGGAACATCAAGCCTTGCTCGTGAGAGGAGTGAGACGTCAGCAAAGATCTCCTCCACCGTCCCCTGCCCGATGACTTCTCCGGCATGCATGACATACACATACCGTGCAAGGTCAGGAACAAGGTCTACATGATGGGTCGAGAACATCAGTGAGATCCGCCTGGTCTGAACAAGTTTTCGCAACAGGTCTATTAATTCCCTGATACCAACAGGGTCAAGACCTGATGTTGGCTCATCAAGGACAAGTATCTCGGGGTTCATGGCGAGAATTCCCGCAATGGCAACCCGTTTCTTCTCTCCTCCTGATAACTGGTGAGGAGGCCGATCTTCAAGATGCTCGATCTCCAGGAGCTGGAGCGACTGTTGTACCCTCTCCTGAATCAACTCAAGGGGTAAACCCAGATTGGTTGGGCCGAAGGCGATGTCCTCTCTGACAGTAGGGGCAAATATCTGGTCGTCAGGGTTCTGGAAGACCATACCAATCTTCTGCCTGACAAGACGCAAGTTCTCTTTTGAGACTCGTTCTCCGTCTACCAGCACTTCACCGCTTTTCGGGGTGATGATCCCGTTGAAATGCTTCATCAGCGTGCTTTTACCTGCTCCGTTGGATCCCAGCAGGGCAACGCATCCGTTGCGAGGCACGGAGACTGACACGTTATGAAGGGCAGTTATGCCACCACGATATTCGTACGTGATCGACCGTGTCTCAAGAATATTCATACTCTGTATCCTGAGAGTAGGATGTCAGGATATTACTGTTTTACGGAATGTATGAATGACATACCAGTTCTGATTCAGTTTTAAAAACCCTGTCTCAATTCATAGTGGTTGAGGAAGTAATTTTATCGTGATAGAGCAGGTTTGATCAGGCATTCGTCGTATTGGCAATTTATATTTATCTACATTGTTGATGAGGCCATTTCCTGATGTTTGGTGATGATATCATTGATACGAAAGTTGGATCTACCAGACATATCTTTGATCAAGTTGTAATACGAAACTGAGATTATGAACACTTCTTCCTTGATGATTTTTTTAATCATGATCATCGGGGGTTTACTGTGCTTTTTCTGCAATCAAAAGAAGAAATGTACTGGGTTTAAGCAATAATCCCAATTTATTAGCTAAATGTGGCCAGAAACCAATATTCGAGGGTTTTCTTGGCATCATATCCTACCATGACTGATGAGATTTGAAAGGAAATCAGTTCTGGTCATGGCAGAATACAAACAAACGTAATTTTCAGGATTTCATGGTTTAACAATATCAGGTTGAAGATCCCCGGAGATCATTGGAGAATAAAGGATCCCCTCGGGATGATCATCTCAAAGCATGCACCTGACCCCTCAGATCCGATCTCTCTGATTGATATTCCGGTGAGAGCAAGGATCTCCCTGATCAGAAACATCCCAAACCCTGTATTGTTCCCAAATCCCTTCTCAAAGATCTTTTCTTTCTCTTCCGAAGCGATTCCAACTCCGTTGTCAGACCACCGCAGCCTCATTGCTCCATCGTCTCTCAGATTTGTTGTAACCCTGATGGTTGTGATCTCTCCCCCGTGTCTTACAGCATTGTCAAGGAGATTCTCAAACACCTTTGGAAGAAGTGGGTCTGCAAAAATGGTGAGGCCGCTGACCTGATTCTGTATCGATATTCCGTGAGAGGGGAGGTGGTCAATCGTCTTCTGAAGATTCTGCCATTCAGGTTTGTTTATACCGAGATCCTGGTAACTCCTGGTAAACTGGATCTGACGGTGAATGAGCGATGTTGCATCCTCTATCTGCTTAAGCATTTTTCTCTGTTCATCAGGCATCTGGTAAGATATGGCCATATCGAGATAACTGAGAATGATGTGGACTTGGTTAAGGATGTCATGCCGGGTGACATCAGAGAGGAGATTGAGTTTTTTGTTTGCAGTCGCTAATGCGTTGACGGTAACCTGCAGGGTTTGTGCATACCGCTCTAGTGCTTCTTCTCCCTCTTTCCGCGAGGTGATGTCTGTCAGAACAGCAAGAATAACATCAGAACCCTTGTAGGGAATTACAGTTGCCTGGACCATGACGTCGAGAACACTGTTGTCTGACTTTACAAGCCTGACCTCGTAGGGCGGAACAACCTCATGCATAAACCTGCGTTCGATCTTCTCACGTACAATTCTGTGGTGTTCAGGGAGGAGGTACTGAAAGATCAGGTTTCCAACCGGGCTCTTGTCTTCAGCCATGAGCCCGGTAATACCTGAATTGTTGATGTAGAGGATCTTCCCTGTCCTTTCATAGATCATGACATAATCCGGGAGATTGTCAACTAGTCCCCGGTTAAATGCCTCACTCTCCCTGAGTGCATCTTCAGCTTTGACCCTTTCGGTCAGGTCATGATAACTCCAGACCCGGCCCATAACATTGCCATCACAGATCTGTGGTCTGGAATGTGACTCGATCACCCTGCCATCCCTGAACGAAAGAAGGATTGGCCGGCTGGTACCAGATATTTTCCCCTCCACCAAAGGCTCCGATCCAGGCTTAATCAGGTTTGAAATAACAGCCCAGATATCTGACCCCGCTTTCCCCTCAACCTGATTCTTCTCAAGGTTGAACATCCTGAGAAACCGCTCGTTATATCCAACGATCTCTCTGTCCATCGTCTCCACAAGGATACCATCCTCGGTTGCCTCAAGCGTTGCCCTTAAAAGTGAGAGCATCTTTCTGTTCTCTGCCTCACTTATCCGCAGAGCATTATCTGCCTGCTGTTTTGCAATAATCTGACCTAGATTTTTTCTTAAGGCAAGGAACTGAGGACCGGGATCCTCGCCTTTAACCAGGTAAAAATCAGCACCCGCGTTTAATGCCTCAATTGCAACCTCTTCGCATCCCTGCCCTGTAAAGATGATAAATGGAATTGAACTCCCCCGACTTCTGATAATTCTGAGAAGGTCAAGCCCGTCTATCTCAGGCATCTGATAGTCTGCGATGATGGCAGAGAATGACTGCACCTTCATCATATCCAGAGCCTCTTGACCCGAATCAGCACATACTACTGAGTATTCCGGATCTTCAGTCAGATAATGGGAGATGATTTTTTGAAACTCTCGATCATCATCAACCACTAGAACTCTGAGCTCAGTAGGTTTCCGATACATTGTCAGTCTCTATGATTATGAACCGTATAAAGGATTCTTCAGGTCTCAATCAGTTCCCATGTTCTCCGGGTTATACCGAGAAATGAGAGATCTGATCAGATATTCCATCAACAGCCCGGTTGAGTTGCTCCATATGAGATGCAATCTCTTCTGTAGCCGAGTTTGCTCTTGAAGTTGCCCCTGCAGAATCGTGACATGCCTCGGCTGCCTTGTGGATGTACCCATCAACCTCGTGAATCCTGCTTTTCACTTCATGAGCAGTTACTGCCTGTGCCTCTGCTGATGATGCGATCTGTGATATCCCCCCTGATATCTTCTGGATTGAACAAATCACCTTGTTGAAGGCATCAACAGCTTCTCCGAATGCCTCACCCTGTTCTCCTGACTGGCGGACAAGTGTCTTCTCTATTGTCATAGCCTTTTTGATATCCATCTCCAGTTGTGATGTTATATCCTGAATCTCGGCTGCTGCCTGTTCAGCATTCATGGCAAGACCCTTCACCTCACCTGCGACCACGGCAAATCCCGCTCCCGCCTGACCCGCACGTGCAGCCTCTATTGCAGCATTCAGGGAGAGCAGGTTCGTCTGCTCGGTGAGATCCTGGATCTTCATGCTGATATTTCTAATTTTTGCCATCTGATCTGCGATACCCCCAATGATCGTCGAGGTGTCATGCACAGATGACTGAACGGCTTTCATCGCCTCACGTGCCTCGAGAGCCAATTGTTGCCCAGATTCAGCAGCAACAGAGCCATCTGCCGAAACTTCAGCGACCTTTACACTCTTTTCTGCTATCTGAGATGTTACACGAGCAATCTGATCCATGGAGACGATAACCTCTCCCATTGCCTCTGCTATCTTTTCTGTCCTGGTGCTGATCATATCACTCCGGTCAGCGAGAAGATGAGTATCCTCGGTCACTGACTGGGTCTTGCCAAGTACTGATCCAGCCATTGATGAGAGGGTTCTCATCTCATCCTGGATTACCTCCATCGCCTCACCCACCTGCTTGCCGATACTGGTAATTGAATCCCTGAATGTTGCAAACTCTCCTTCCACCCTGATAGATGAGTTGAACCGTGCTGAGAAATCTCCTGACGAATACCGTTCAGATACCCTCATCGCCTCTCTGATTGGTGTGCGGATCCAGACTATGAGTTCGTTGATTCCAGCGGCGAGTTTCCTGAACTCTTCATCAAACCGCTCCTCATCAAGGGTAGATTCCAGGTTACCCCTCCGAACTGAATCTGCTGTCATGATGATGGCTTCATTGAGATCCTGCTGGGCTTTTACATGCTCGGCAAGTCTCTGCTCACGATTGATTAGGATCTGAATTAGGCTGTTAAACTCGGTGCTGACCTTTCCAATCTCGTCCTGGCAGACAACAGGGATCTGAACACTCTTATCGCCATCAGCAAGATGTTTCATCCCCGTGATCAGGTATTTAAGCGGGGCCGTAATCCTGCGTGATGCCGTGAAAAGGAGGATGAGTCCGACAGCAATCATCAGGCTCGCTACCGCCATAAGCTGAAGAATCAGGGCATTTGCATCTCTGGTAATCTCCTCTTCAGGAGTCAGTACTGCGATTGTCCAGGGTTTATCTCCAGATCCAATCAGAACAGGTACCAGGGTAATACTCATGTCACCCAGAGGGGTTTCGTAAATCCGGGGTCTTCCATTCTGTTCAACTGCCTGATTTATCACTTCATCAGGAACAAGCCCTCTGAGTTGTGCTCCCACAAGGTCAGGCCGCCGTGTTGCAGCTCCTATCTCACCTTCCGGAGTCACTATAACCATCATGCTTCCACTGCTTTCCGGAAGAGCATCCACTTTCCCTTGTAGAAAGTCCATGGCAATGTCTGCACCGACAACACCGAGGAATCTTCCCCTAACGTTCACCGGAGCGATCACCGAGGTCATCAGGACCTGCTCTCCCTCGATCTCATCCAGGTATGGCTCAAGAAGGACTGCTGACCCGGCATCTTTTGCTGACATGTACCAGTCTGCTGTATAGTCTACCTGTTCGTCTTCTTTGTACTCGTATTCGGTGATTGTTCCGGCCCCATCACGGAACCAGTCGGTCTCGTACCTTCCATTGCTGTCATATGGGGCAACCCCTTCAAACTCCCTGTCCTTCCCATCAAATGCATTCGGCTCCCAGGTTGAGTATATCTGGATAAAATGCGGATTTGCCTGGAAAACCGATTTAAGCATCTGTGTTGGTGTATCCCGTGTGATAACAGTTCCACTGCTTTTTATCCCTGCAAGTGCATCTGCCAGTGATTGAACAGTCGAGAGTGACCTGATTGTGTCTGATGAGAATCCAGATGCAGCTGATTCGGCTGTTGTAACCTATTTAGTCTGGGTATTTTCCAGTGAAACTGAATGAACAGATATCGCTGCATATCCTATGATGAATGCTGAAGTCGCAAGAAGTGCCACTGCGCCGAGAGCCGTGATCTTCCATCTGATTGAACCAGAGACTGTATTCCGAAGTGAACGTATGATTCCCATACCAGCACAGACCCCCGAGAGAGGATGAGAACTTGTGAATGCTTATAGATATATTCTCTGCCTAACTAATGGATTGAAACTGATCCGGTCAGTTCTGTAATAATTCAGTTTCAATTCAACCTGTTTCCATGAATTAAAATTCGCTATTTGTTTGAGATTATATTTTATTCGTCATCCACCTGCTGGAACTGCTCTGTCTCCATCACATCCAGTCATCCTCTCGGGTTGATGATGAAACTTACCTCCCCAAATAAGCATCTCATCAATGATTGGGAGTATTCCTCTTCCCTGTTCGGTGAGTGCATACTCCACCCGGGGTGGAACCTCCGGGTAAACTGTCCTGGTTATGATCGACTCCTGTTCCAGATCCCGGAGATGCTTGGTTATAGTCTTTGAATTTATTCCACACATTCTGTTTTGTAGTTCTGAAAACCTCAAGGTGGAATCACGAAGATGCCAGATTATCATGAGATTCCATTTATTCCCGATGATGTCTACAACAACATTAAGTCTGCATTTCGTTACTTTTTCGCATTTCACAATCGGCACTCCAATAGTTACTATTTGGTTATAGTATTACTAAATCTCTTCTGATATCTATAATAGAGTATAAGGGAGATTCTTTGAGCAGAGTTTCTATGCCGATAACAGTTGAGAATAAAACATGTACAAGATGCGGGGTCTGTGCGAATATCTGTCCCATGGGAATCATTCATCCACCGGCAGATGGTGAGGTGCCTTTTGTTGCAGATTCTCAAGCCCTGTGGTGTATCTCCTGCGGGCAGTGTACTGCATTCTGTCCCTCTGGATCCCTTACCCTGCAGAAGGATGCTGGTTTTTCACCGGAGCCTGCATGGGATGGACACGGTATTACCCGGGGTATCCTGATATCATATCTTAAAAGTCGTCGTTCAATCAGGAATTTTAAAAGTGAACCGGTCCCGAAGGAGACGATCGAGTCACTGCTGGATGTTGCACGATACGCAGCCTCTGGCGGGAATGGGCAGCCGGTCCAATGGCTGGTCATTCATGATCCGGAAAAAGTACGGAAGGTTGCCGGAGCAGTTGTTGACTGGATGGGTACACTGGTCGGGTCTGATCACCCGATGAGCAGGTATATCCCGTCTATCATCGCCGGATGGGACAACGGTTATGATCCAATCTGTCGGGGTGCTCCTCATCTTCTGATCCCCCACATTCCGGAGGATAACCCGATAGCACACACCGATGGGATCATTGCACTGACTCATGTTGACATTGCAGCTCCAGCGTTTGGTGTTGGAGCCTGCTGGGGAGGATTTGTAGCGATGGCATCCCAGGCATCACCGGAGGTCCGCGATCTCTTTGCACTTCCTGCCGGAAGAAAACCCCTTTATGCCCTCATGTTCGGATATCCGCAGTACAAGCCCGCGTTTATCCCCACAAGGAACGACGCTGTGATCACCTGGCAGTGAATAGTAGAATACTATGAAGATTATTGCGATAAACGGAAGCCCCAGAAAAACCTGGAATACTGCAACTCTGCTACAACATGCCCTTGATGGAGCAAAGGCACAGGGAGCAGAGGCAGAACTGATTCATCTTTATGATCTCGACTATAAGGGATGTACGAGTTGTTTTGCCTGTAAATTTAAGGACGGGAAGAGTTATGGAAGATGTAACCTCCGTGATGACCTTACTCCTGTCCTGGATCAGATTGCACATGCAGATGCCCTGATCCTTGGTTCACCTCTCTACTTCGGAACAGTTACAGGAGAGATGCGATGCTTCATGGAACGGCTCATGTTCCCGTATCTGGTCTATGCCAGACCTCCGCAGTCCCTTTTTGAGAGAAAGATTCCAACTGCATTTGTGTACACCATGAATGTAGGTGAATCGATGATCCACGAAGCTGGCTATGATGTGCATTTTAGGACAAACGAATCCGTACTTGAACGGCTGTTTGGATCCTGTGAATCGTTCTTTTCGTATGAAACATTACAGTTTGAAGACTATTCAAAGGTCGTCTTCAGTTACTGCGATCCTACTGAAAGGATTGAGAGGAGGAAGACCGTATTTCCAAAGGATTGTGAACGTGCCTCTGATCTTGGGAAGCGGCTGATACAGAAAAGATAAAGGGCAGGTTCTTCCCTTTTTGTCATGAAGCCCTGTTGTTCGGTACAGGTTTTTCATGGCAAATCCCGGTTTTAACTCTGTAACAACGGGTGAGTATAAGTAGAAGATACATGCATTATCCAGTAACCCATCTTCATCACTCTGAAGGACAGGTGCTCATCATGAAACGAAAGATAATCACGATCGACGAGGAGAAATGCACCGGATGCGGCCAGTGTATACCTGACTGTCCTGAAGGAGCCCTTCAGCTCTTAGACGGAAAGGCACGGCTGATCAGCGATCTCTTCTGTGATGGTCTGGGTGCATGTATCGGAACCTGTCCTGAAGGTGCGATATCTGTTATTGAACGCGAGGCAGGAGCCTACGACGAGAGCGAGGTCATGAAGAACATTGTCCGGCAAGGAGAAGCCGTCATCAGGGCTCATCTTGAACACCTTGCCGGCCATGGCGAGATGGATCTCTATCACCAGGCGCTGTCATTCCTCCAGGATGTGCATATTGCGGTGCCTGTTCACCGGGGAAGTCCTGATCATACCGGTCATCATCATTTATCTAATCCATTTGCTTCCTGTCCGGGATCTGCGGCAAGGACCATCGAGCATACGAGACAGTCCTCACAATTTCTTGTCCATACAGAATCTGAACTGCGGCAGTGGCCTGTTCAACTACAGCTTCTCAATCCCGCAAATCCGTATTTTGAGAACGCAGATCTGCTCGTGGCAGCAGATTGCGTCCCGTTTGCGTACGCAGACTTTCACCAGAAGTTACTCAAAGACAGGATTTTGATCATCTTCTGCCCAAAGCTGGACTCAGACATTGAAGGCTATATCACTAAACTGGCAGAGATCCTGAAGATACATTCGATAAGGTCCATTACGACCGTGCATATGATCGTCCCCTGTTGCAGCGGTGTTACATATGTGGTCAATGAGGCCCTGAAATTATCCGGAAAAGAGATCCCTGTTCAGGATATCACCATCACTTTGCAAGGGACTATTGCAGAGTGAGCCTGATATATGCCTACCCACGTATTTATACAACCCGGGTTCTAACGTATCGGTATGGCACACCATACGATCAAATCCCCTGTGATTCTTGTAAACCTAAAATGTTACCAGGAGTCGGTGGGTCACGGTGCCCACCGGATAGCACAGGCAGCACAGGAAGTAGCAGAAGAGAGTGGTGTCTCTATCGGCCTTGCACCGATGTACATGGATATTCACCCGATCAAGCATCACTTTGATCTACCTGTTTTCGCCCAGCATATCGATCCAATACCCCCGGGTGCTCACACAGGACGCATTCCTCTCACTGCAGTAAAAGCAGCAGGTGCAGTCGGATCCCTGGTTAACCACTCCGAATACCGCCTCTCGATCGCAGATATCGAGACAAATGTGATGGCTCTTCGTAAAGAAGGGATGATCTCATGTGTCTGTTCTAACACAGTTGCCACAACCTCAGCAGTTGCAGCGCTTGGTCCTGACTATGTTGCCATCGAACCGCCTGAGCTTATTGGGGGAAAGGTCTCTGTTGCAGAAGCAAATCCTGATATTATTACCGGATCGGTCCAAGCAGCCCTGAAGGCAAATCCTGATGTAAAGGTTCTCACCGGGGCAGGGATCCACTCAGGAAAATGTGTGAAGACTGCTGTTGATCTTGGAACCGTAGGTGTACTTCTTGCATCAAGCGTGGTAAAAGCAGAAGATCCGGGTGCAGTTCTCCGTGATCTGGTTTCACTCCTGTAACAACCGGATCAATTTTTAGTCCAGGTAATGTTCGTCTATGGTGAGGAGCACTTCAGTGATCCGTAGTTCCTCGTCATAGTATGGCTGAATACTATAATAAAGAACTTTTATGGCATTTGGTTTTGTTCTATACTCGCAACGTCCGTGAATCGGCTGCCTGAGAACCTGGGCTTTAGAGAAGTCTGTGAGAAGATCACTCTCCCCTAATCCTGGGACTGAGTGAAGATTCATCCCCCGCAGTGAATTACTCATTTTTCCAAGCAGTTCTGCTGCACGGTCATTTGAATCATGGATCTCCCCGCCTGGATCACAGGTAAGCAGACCTATGTGGATATGATGAAATATCCCTGCGTATCGTCTCTGTTCAACAATGAGGGCCTTTGTAGCTTCCCTCTCTGCGGTTACATCATGCCCTATCCCGACAGACCCGATCAGTTCACCGGTTTTGTTATAGAATGGGATCTTCCTGATCTCAAGATGAAGAGGTTTGCCATCCACAAGAACAGACTCATCCCATGCTTCGATCTCTTCCCTGTTTGAGAAATCAGGTTGAGTCAGGATACTGGTTGACAATGAGAGTTTCCGGGAGGCTTCGCTGTTTTTGAACATGTACCTGCCCTGCAAATCCTGTGCCCAGAGCATATCGGGCACGGTATCACAGAGCTGATGCATCATGGAGTACATCGATTCGTTCTTCTCTTTTCCTGAAAGCAGTTCTGAGTGCATCTCTTCCTGATGCAGTGCAGACCCTATGATGGAAGCTGCAGCCTGAAGAGCATCTACTTCAACTACTGCCCATTGCCGTTCGGTCAGACAATCACAGAACCAGATCATCCCCCTGACCTTTCTGTCAGCGATAATGGGAAACGCAGCTATTGATCTGACATTTTTACCGTTGATGAATCCATATGCAACATCAGAAAAGTTGCCTGCAGATCCTACCACTGGAGATCCCTGCAGAATCTTCTCTTCCCAGAATGATTCGTTCCCCGGGGATAAGATCAGCCCTTCTGCAGGCTCCGGGTCTCCAAGCCTGCTCCAGCCACAGAGACGGTGGTACCGTTCATCAGAGGGGTTATGTGGATCTTCCCTGAATACCAGGACCATGTCAACCTCGGTCGCAAGTCCGAAAAGGGTCAGCGACTCTTTCAAGGCTTTCTTAAATACCTCGCCTCCAAGGAAGAGTGTGGCAACAAGGCTCACCGCTTCCAGGATGGCATCCCTACGTTTTAAAGCGAGCCTTGCATTATGTTTGGTAATTGCATAATCAACCTTATGGTTGAGTTCGGCAAAGAGAGTCTTTGTATCTCCGCCTTTTTGAATAAAGAAATCAGCACCGGTATTGATAGCCTCAATAACCACAGTCTCTTTACCGCGACCGCTAAAGAGGATGAAGGGGATCTCGGGATCAAATGAACGGATCTCCTTCAGAAGTTCGATCCCGTTCATTGTTGGCATTTCGTAATCTGAAATTACACAGGAATATGAACCCGATCTCAGGAGAGCAAGAGCTTCTTCTGCATTGTAGACCACATCAACCCTGAATCGCCCACCTCGTTCAAGGCACATCCTGGTTACGTCGCAGATCATCGGCTCATCATCCACATGAAGCACCCGTTCATGTGCAATCGCAGTAATGGCTGCCTGGTTATTCATGTATTAGGTTTATCACTCGGTTTTTCATTCATGTCTGGAATATTTATAAGGAAAACCTGATGGAATACTTGATATTATTTGTGGAATGCCTTACATAGCTAGGTGCATTGCAAATATTAATACTCAATGAGTGATCATGTTCATCCGCTTCTTCTCAAAAAATAGTGATTCAGGGATCAGATCTATCCATTTCGGGAACGAGATATTATCTTACCTTACATCAACATAGAATTGATGAGAATATTATCTGTAATTTTCACCATAACTATACTATTTCTCTTCTTCAGTTCGTCAGGATCTGCTTCTCCTTTCCCACCGCAGAATCAGTCAGTCAAGGCAATAATTCCTACTGTAAATACCTCTTTTCAACAAACATCTTTGGCAGTACACGTTAATGCAACCGCAACCGCAACCCCGACACTCACGGTCGCTATCAATTCCTCTAATAAAACCCCTCCTTCCCAGGCAAACTCTTCGCGTGTCCAGACCACTTCAGGTGATCAGCAGTTTCTCTTCCTGATGAACCAGTACTGGATCCCCGATCTCTTTGATATTAAAGGTCGTATTGACAGTTCTGCAACATTCGGAACCGATCTTCCCCAGATGCTAAACATGACCTCGGACTATGCCCGGATACGTCTGAAAAGGAACATAAACGAGACGAACGGGTATTCGTTATCCCCCACAGTCAGCAATCTTCGGACTGAATACCAGACTGGAGCTGTCAGATGCATAAAAGTGATTGACAGTATCATGGCATTGAACCGGAGTTCAGAAAAATTCGGGCAGGATGTACCGACCAGGACAGCTGCCCTCTCGCTATATGGGACCTGGCTTGAGTACCAGACCATGAGGTGCTACAATCTTCCAAATATTACCTACCCTGATATTGCTGCAGTACCCCCTGACCAGTTCATGCAGGTCATGGGAGTTATTACCTCATGAGAGGGAGATCACCACCTCCTGGAGTAATAGTGAATGGTGGGAAGGGGGCTCAGATCGCAGTCATAGGTGCTGCTGAAGCAGATCAAAATGTTCAGGATATTGCATTCAGGGTAGGCAGCCTGATTGCATCAGAGCATTGTATCCTATTATCTGGTGGCAGAGGCGGAGTTATGGAAGCTGCAAGCAGGGGCGCTCACGAGGCCGGGGGGCTTGTCGTGGGAATTCTTCCAGGATCTGAAGGAAACCAGTACCTTGATGTAACTGTTAAAACGCAGATGGGTCAGGCAAGGAATGTCATTCTCGTTGAGTCTGCAGATGCAGTTATCGCAGTGGCTGGGAGTTATGGTACACTCTCTGAAATTGGGATAGCGCTCAGGATTGGAAAGCCCGTCTTCGGAATAGATACATGGAATATTCCGGGTCTGATACCCTGCAAAACACCTGAAGAGGCAGTGAAGAATGCTGTCCGGGTTTGTCTGACCAACTGACAGCAGGATCTCGTGGTCCCCATTTTTTCAGAAATGGGGTATCTTTTCCATCCGGTTGAATAGAAATATAATCTGACTGCGACGTTTGTCCTCAACTTCTGACAAACAGAACGGAGCATTTTTAGCATATCAGAAGACATTTATTGCGATACCGTGGGGATCAAAGAGTGGCTCATACCTCAGGATAAGGTGTTTTTTGACCTCTTCGAGCGTTTAGCCCGCATAGTCGTCATATCCGCCGAAGAACTCGAGTCGATGGTGAACAACCAGCAGGACCGGGAGACCGCCTTTAAGAAGATAAAAGAACTCGAGCATCAGGGTGACCAGATAACACACGAGATATATGAGAACCTGAACCGGACATTTATTACGCCGCTCGATCCTCTGGAGATCTCGCGCCTGGCTTCAGCATTGGACGACATACTGGACTATGTAGATGATTCTGCAGAGAAGATGATCAATTATGGCGTCCTTGAGTTCGACAATTACATGCAGGACTTCGCACAGTTGATACGTCTTTCTGTAATCCAGCTCGAGAACGGAGTCAAATTGATCAGATCGACCAAGGATCTGCCAAAACTTGACTCCTGTGGGATTGAGGTCAATCGGCTTGAAAACCTTGCCGATGATCTCCTATCCAAATCAATTAAACATCTGTTTATGGGCAATGACCCGGTAATGATGATCAAACTCAAAGATATCTATGAATGCCTCGAGACGGCGACTGATAAATGCGAAGATGTTACAAACGTCCTCTCTGATATCAGCATCCGTCATTCGTGATTCAGATGGAATTAATCCTCATTATCGGGATTGCCGTAGCACTCCTCTTTAATTTTTTGAACGGGCTGCACGATGCTGCTAATTCAATATCCACGATTGTTGCAACCAGGGTTCTTACTCCGATCCAGGCAGTGGGTCTTGCAGCTTTCTTTAACCTGATTGGTCCGCTCTTCTTCACTACCGCCATTGCTAAGACGATCGGAAAAGGGATCATTGTTCCCGGATGGCTGACTCTTGATGTGATCATCATCGGAATTCTGGTAGCCTCGTTCTGGATCTACTTTACTGCTTACATCGGTATTCCCATATCATCCACCCATGCCATGATAGGCGGACTCATCGGGGCAGCTGTAGCCTACGGGGGACATACGGTTGTAATCCTTCCTACCCTTCAGCTTCTGGAAGGCCTAATCTGGTATGGGCTAGCCGGAATTATAGCCGGAGCAGTGATTCTGACTCTTCTTGCCTGGCGAAACAGGGAGGAGAACCTGAAGATGTATGCAGGGCTTGGTGGATACTTCGGGTTTGTGTTTACAATCCCGCTCTGTATCGCCCTTCACCTTCTCCCGATTTCAGGAATAATCAGCATCGTTCTTTTCATCGTGATCTCCCCATCACTCGGACTTGCACTGGCATTTCTGCTCGGCTGTCTCGTGATCAGGATCTGCAGAAACAAAGATCATCGGATGATGAATCATATCTTCAACAGGTTGCAGATCGTCTCGTCAGCATTCTATAGCATCGGTCATGGGAGCAACGATGCGCAGCATGCTATGGGTATCATCACCGCTATGTTGGTTACCGCCGGGGTTCTAAGTGATTTTACCGTACCCCTCTGGGTAATTCTCCTCTCAAGTGCAGCGATATCACTGGGCACCCTTACCGGTGGATGGAGAATCGTTCAGACAATGGCAAAAAGAATCACTCATCTCCGTCCGTATCAGGGATTCTGCGCGGAAACCGGTGGGGGAATTGTTCTCCTTCTGGTTACCCTCTTCGGAGTTCCTGTCTCAAGTACCCACGCCATCAGCGGGTGTATAATGGGTGTCGGTGCAACCCAGGGAAGTTCGTCTGTCAACTGGGGTGTTGTCAGGCGGATAGTAACCGCATGGGTCATAACAATCCCGCTTACTGCTGCATTCTCCTGGATTGTCTTTTTAGCATACCTTGCAATCTGGGGTTGATTCTCTTTTTTTTCACTGGTACTGGCAATTCCTGCTTAACCTTATATGTATGCAGGCATAACTGGTCAACTGACAGCGGGTACCTGCACCATCCGGGTTCAGGCCTGCAGGCGAATGAATTCTGATTCATTGCTATATGGCCAGCCCGACTCATGGGGCTATGTTCTCCTGTGGTCCTGTCCTGGAGAGAGCCTCTATCAAGGGTACTCCTGCGGAGTGATCCAGCATGAAGGAATTATATGAGAAGATGATCCGGGAAGCGATGGCAGCACAACGGGCTGACGTCACTACAGTACAACAGAAACGCGGAACAAAATTCTCGATGGCTGATGCAAAGCCATACCTCGATGCAGTTGCCGGGATGAAGGCAGGCGCCGGACAGAGCAAGGCGGTGATTGATCTCCACAAGGAGTCGGTAAAATCACACTATACTATCCTCTCCAAACTTACCAAAACGGTCCGCCCGGAAGACGATCCCTTTGTTGAGCATTATCAGACCCCGGTGATCCTTGAGATTCTATGTGACAAAGATCAGGCATTCAAGAAGAGTATGGCCGAGTTTGTCAAGCAGATCAAGAAGAGCGAGGCTATCATCGGTCTTGAATCAGCAAGACGATATGCAGGATTTTATGGTCCTACCTGTGTTGTAGACTTTGCTTTGATACCTGGTAGTACCAGTAATGTTGTAAACCAGATCCTTAAGGAGACCAAGATTCCCGATGACCACAAAAAAGCCATCCTTGCTGCAAAATCATGGGGGATGAACACTAGTTACGGAATTGGAGATATATTTGCTCATGCTGTTGAGGCTGGTGACACTCTTGCAGTAGCCACGAAGAAGGAGATCGAGATGCTCGCCTCGATCTACACAAATCCTGTGTCTGCACAGGCAGAACTCATGGATTCACTGGGTCAGAACTCCTTTGACTGCAGGAAGTACATGCAGGAGTACAGGGTTAAAATGGAGCCCTTTGTCGATGCTGCAATCGCTGACAAGGTTCACTATGCTAACATTGTGACAATTCCTGCATACTGCGTCGGAGATGTCGCCCACCATATCTCCCAGTCCACCTTCAACATGTGTAAGGATGATATGGTGATGGGAGTAATCGAGGCTGTAACAGATGTTATAGAAAACAGCCTGATGGCATCGGTTGCAAAGTTTAAGACTCCGGAACAACTCGTCTCGGTCGCAACCGGTGCGAGTGCTGCTGCAGTTGAATATATTCTTGAGATGGATGGGTTCAATGCCCTGATGATCGTTGATCTGCTCACAAAGCGATACCACAACTATGTCCAGCTCAACCCGACAAGGGGTGCAGCAGCAGAACTGCACAACTGCGATTTCATGGATATGATCTACCGCGGGTGGGGAATACTTGACCGGGCACGCAAGATCAGAAATGGTTCAGGAAAGGATCTGAAACCCACTGTCTCTGGTCTTCCGATCGATCTCACGCCGGTGTATAAACACGAGATCATCAATAATCCACAGTGGTATGCCTATCCTGCATGTGCCATCACGGTACGTCTTTCTGCCCTGATGAGGCTTGCAGATTACCCCTGCCTGCTTACAAGTGAGCCGATCACAGCGACCCTGATGACCAATGTCATCGCTCTGAAGAAGGAGATTCCGGCTGCACCTGCACGAATCTGTAAAAACTGTGCTTCTGCATCCTGTGCAGACTTCAGGCACGAATACTGCCAGTATCGCGAAGCAGTCTAGGTTGATGACCATGAAGTGTTATGTCTGCGCAAAACAGGGGAAGACAACCGAAGCAGTTGGTATCTGTATCATCTGTGGAATGGGACTTTGCATGGATCATGCAATCCGCGAGGAGCGTGTGGTCTGGGAAGGAGGATACCCATTTCCTGCTCAGAAGATGAAGAAGACACTGCCCAGGATCCTCTGCAGGGACTGTGCTGAAGCAGTCAAAGAGGGGTGATATCGGTGGTATCACTCCTTAAAAGATCGGTAACTGAAGGAATTGGAACAGCCCTGCTGGTATATTTCGGTGCAGGTTCTGCAGCCATCACCCTGATGATCAGCCAGGGGACAAAACCAACTTCATCATTTAACATCGGGATAGGGGCCCTCGGGGGTCTTGGCGACTGGCTTGCCATCGGGCTTGCCTTTGCATTTGTTATCGCTGCGGTTATCTACGCGACGGGACGAATATCAGGAGCTCACATCAATCCGGCGGTTACCATCGCCCTCTGGGCAACGAAGCGTTTCTCATCAACTGACTGTTGTGCATACGTCATTGCCCAGTTGATCGGGGCAGCAGTGGGAAGTCTTCTCTTTGCAGCCTCTGCGGGTATGGAAGCGGTAACGATCGGTGGTCTTGGCGCTACTGCCCCGTTTCCAGGCATCAGTATGGGACAGGCAATCCTCGCCGAGTTCATCGGTACCTTTATCCTGATGCTTGTTATCATGGGTGTTGCCGTGGACCGGCAGGCACCTGTCGGTTTTGCCGGGCTTGCCATTGGTCTGACTGTTGGCGGAGTCATCACGACAACGGGCAATATTGCCGGGGCATCACTCAACCCGGCACGAACCTTCGGGCCGTATCTTGGTGATCTAATTCTTGGTGGAACCAATCATTTTGGGACCTTCGCAATATACCTGATCGGACCAATCCTGGGTGCCGTGGCAGCAGCGTTTCTCTACGACTGGCTGCAGGCAGAATAATTATCCTCTTTTTCATCCTGTACTGCGTTCAATTTCAACGCAACCTCTAAGTTTTTTTAATCTGATATCGCATCATTACCTACGACAGATAAAATCTGGCGATTATAACTTTCATTTATTTCAGATTATGAATGCCAGATCCCGGCAGGGGGGAAAATCATACCGATAAATAAAGAAATACTACGAAATATTCTCCGGGAACGCAGGTGGGCGTTGCCAGATGGTGAACGTCATGAGAAGAGCCTGAAGATCTGTGAGTACCTTAAAGAGGTCATCTCCCCTGGCGAAGAGGTTCTTGTCTACTGTGCGAAGGATCCCGAGGTCGAGACCTCCCGAATTATTACGTATCTTCTTGACGAGGATATTCCTGTCATTGTTCCTATCATTCAGAAGGAAGATGTAAGCCTCCGCCTTTCATATCTGCAGGATCCCTCCTGCCTTGTCTCAAGTACATTTCATGTTCCGGAACCTATCGGTTCGGAGATCCCTGCTAACCCCGCTGATGTAACATCAGCAATTATTCCGATGCTTGGGTTCGACCGGTCCGGTGCACGTCTTGGGTATGGAGCAGGATATTATGACCGATTTCTCTCAGAAAACCGACACATCAGGACCATTGGGCTTGCCTATTCATGTCAGGAAGAACCTCTGCTTCCTACCGATGCTAATGATATCAGCATGGCTGTCATCGTGACAGAAAATGGGGTTCTTCGCCAGGGAAAGGATATTTCATGAACCAGAGTGGGGGAATCAGGCTCGAGGTCAAGCGTGCTGCAGAAGAGGATGCAGGAAAAGGAATAGCCAGGCTCCACCAGGCAGTAATGCGTGCACTCGGGATTGTAAATGGCGAATTTGTCGAGCTCCTGGGGGCTAAACGGGCCGTTGCAGCTGCCTGGAGCACACAGAATACCGGTCATGGCAGGAACGAGATAGCCATAGACGGTGAGATTCGCAGCAATGCAGGATGCGGTATTGATGATAAGGTGCTGGTTAAGAGAGTTCTAGCCCATGATCTTCACAAGGTTGTACTCCAGCCGGTGACCGGTGTAACCCTCAACAACCCTGAGATCCTGCTGGCAAAAAAGCTCCGGGGCAGACCGGTTCTTGAAGGGCAGACTGTCAGGATAGACCTTATCGGTAACACTGTCAACTTCATCGTCTCCAGGCTTGAGCCGAAAGGTGTGGGTGTTGTAACCTTCTCTACCGAGGTCATCCTGCACGATGTGCCGTACCAGACCGAGGAGGTCAGGCTCGAAGAGTCGGTCATTCACTACGAGGATATTGGCGGGCTCTCCCGGGAGATCAGTCTGATCAGGGAGATGATCGAGATCCCACTCCGCTATCCGAAGGTTTTTGAGCGGCTTGGGATCGATCCACCCAAAGGTGTGCTTCTCTACGGCCCACCCGGGACCGGAAAAACTCTCCTTGCTAAAGCCGTCGCAAGTGAGGTTGATGCTCATTTTGTCCCGTTATCCGGTCCTGAAGTGATGAGCAAGTATTATGGTGATTCTGAGAAGAAGATCCGTGAGATTTTTGATTCAGCTCGTGAAAAAGCGCCCTCGATCATATTTATTGACGAGATAGATTCGATTGCACCAAAGCGACAGGAGACGGCGGGAGAGGTTGAACGCCGGGTGACGGCCCAGTTGCTTACCATGATGGACGGACTTGCATCCAGGGGCCAGGTGGTCGTGATCGCAGCCACGAACATCCCGGATGCCATCGATCCTGCTCTCAGAAGGGGAGGGAGGTTCGATCGGGAGATCGAGATTGGTATCCCTGATCGGGCAGGTAGGCTCGAGATTTACCATGTCCATACCAGGAATATGCCACTTGCACCTGATGTTGATCTCGAGTCGTATGCAGAGTTGAGTTACGGATTTGTCGGAGCCGATATCGCACTTCACTGCAAAGAGGCTGCGATGCATGCCCTTCGTGGAATCATGGTCCAGATGAAGGAAGGACAGGAGGTTCCTCCAGAGGTGATCGACAACCTCGTCATATCTGACCGTGATTTCCTCGAGGCACGCAAGTCAGTTGAACCTTCAGCGATGAGGGAACTCTATATCGAGGTCCCTGAGGTCCCCTGGGAGATGGTGGCAGGCCTTGACCGGGTCAAGTATGAGATCGAGAAAGTGATTGAATGGCCGATCAAACGAAGGGAAGCGTTTGAAAAGCTGAAGATACGCCCTCCAAAAGGAATCCTTCTCTTTGGTCCGCCTGGTACCGGAAAGACCCTGCTTGCAAAAGCGATTGCAGCAAAATCCCGGATGAATTTCATTGCCATCAAAGGTCCTGAACTCCTCTCTAAATGGGTTGGTGACTCTGAAAAGCAGGTCCGTGAGGCTTTCAGAAAAGCCCGGCAATCAGCTCCTGCCATCATTTTTTTTGATGAGATCGATGCCCTTGTTCAGAAACGTGGTCAGCAGTCCGGTACCTCAAGGGTTGGAGAAAGTGTACTCTCACAGATTCTCACCGAGATGGATGGGATAGAAGAACTGAAGGATGTCATTGTGGTTGCAGCAACGAACCGCCCAGACATGCTGGACCCGGCAATCCTCAGACCTGGCCGGATTGAGAAGCATATCTATATCCCGGCACCGGACGTAAAGGCCCGTGAGTCAATCCTCTCTCTCTATCTTGGTGATATCAGAGAACTTCTGGATCCCTCTATCAGCCTTCAGGATCTTGCCGGACGCATGCAGTATTATGTAGGTGCAGATATCCAGGCCTTTGTCCGGGAACTCAAACTGATCGTCCTTGAAGAGATCTTCTCACTTGATGCTGAGTCAGCAGAACAATATCAGATCAGGATTCAGGAGGATCAGATCAACCATGCACTTGATTCGGTAAAAGGAACCCTTGGAAGTAAGACCCTGGAAGGATTTGAGATTGGAGCATGGGAGATCCTCTATCCAAGATCTCAACGCGATGTCCTGATGAGAGCAGCGGTTGCTGTTAATCATGCGGATAAGATAAACCTCCTTACACCACTTCCTGAAGAGATTGGGTTGATCGTCTCTGAACTCCGTGATATCACATTCTGGCAGGAAAAAAACTTTGTCAGGATTTCTGATCTTACCCGTGATCTGGATCTGTTTCTCAGGCAGACCCGGACTGATGAATAATATCATTCATTTCTTTTTCCCCAAATGATAGTGTTTTAGATTCACTGCAATATCAAATTTCAATGATATATCTTCCGGTTTGAGTTTAATGGAGTTTTGTATCCATTATGTCATTTTTATCGATTTATTCTGATTATTATGAGGCAGAAAGAATGAAGAACTAACGTATGTATTATATACTATTATGAAGTAACTTAGAGTGAATATTACTACGAGGATTTATCATATGTCTACAACTCGTGACATTACACTAACAGTACAGGAAGCACCGGTACAGGACAAGGGAAAAGATATTGCCAGGTTATCCTGGGATACGATGGAGAAACTGGGGCTTTCCCGTGGTGATGTGATTGAGATAGAGGGGGCTTACAAGACGTATGCCCTCGTCTCCCCGGCAAGTTCCCCATGGGCAGACGTGATCTATATCGATGGGAACATCAGGCGGAGAGCTGGCGTCGGGATTCGAGAGCAGGCTGTCATCAGAAGAGCAGAACCCACAGAGGCAAACAGGGCTGAATTCCAGATCATTCAGGATGTTCAGGGTCTTGATATAAGAGAACTGGAACAGTTCCTTGCCGAACAACTAAAGGGAAGTCTGCTCTTCACAGGAAAAGATATCGCTATCCCGGTGGAAGGTGCTGAACGTGATCCGTTTGACGATTTCTTCAGATCACGTTCCTTTGGGGGAACATTCTGGAGTTCTCCAACCACCTATGCAGTAGTCAGGATCATCTCAACCGACCCTGACGGTGCTACTATCTCTACACCAAAGACCCTGTTCTCTGTAATAAGAGGAGGGAAACAGACATCTTCCTCATCAGGCAGAGCAGGATCACCGGCAGCACAATCCGGCGAAGGTGGCGAGAAGGAGAAGTATATCCCTGATGTCCATTACGAGGATATTGGCGGGCTTGGGCGTGAACTGTCGCTGGTGCGTGAGATGATCGAGCTCCCCTTGCGAAATCCCGATCTCTTCAACCATCTCGGTATTGAACCGCCAAAAGGTGTACTTCTCTACGGGCCACCAGGTACCGGAAAAACCCTGATCGCCAAAGCCGTGGCAAATGAAGTGAATGCCCACTTCATCACCCTCTCAGGCCCTGAGATCATGAATAAGTACTACGGGGAGAGTGAGGGGAAACTTCGTGAGGTATTTGAGGAGGCAGAAAAGCACGCCCCTTCGATCATCTTCATCGATGAGATAGATTCGATAGCACCAAAACGTGAGGATACGAAAGGGGAGGTTGAACGCCGCATAGTTGCCCAGCTCCTCGCCCTAATGGACGGGCTCAAGAGCCGTGGGAGGGTTATTGTGATCGCAGCAACCAACCTGCCTGACAACCTGGATCCTGCATTACGGCGGGGTGGCCGGTTTGATCGTGAGATCGAGATCGGAATTCCTGATGTATCGGGCAGGATGGCTATCTTTCAGATCCATTCCCAGCGTGTACCACTAGATCTTTCCGGTATCACAATCAGCGAAGATCAACTGATTCGTGATGAAAAGATGCAGATCTCCCGGCTTGATGAGGATATTGCAAACCTTGAATCAAAAAAGTCATCTGAAAACACGAGTCCCGTTGAGAAAGGAGAAACCGGAGAAGAGGTTGAGCGACGATTAGCAGATATAACGTCACAGAAAGAAGAGGTTGAGAATCAGATCCGGAGACGTCTCTTCCTTCAGCCTTTCGCAAACCAGACTCATGGGTTTGTCGGTGCTGACATCAGTCTGACTGTGAAAGAGGCTGCAATGCATGCCTTACGTAAAGGTCTCGAGAAGGTTCCACCTAAGGATCTGAAGGAGGGTAAGATCGATAAAAACCTCATCGCGTCCATCCGGGTAACCCCGGGAGATTTCCAGGCTGCCCTCTCTCATGTGGAACCATCAGCCATGCGTGAGGTACTCATAGAAGTACCTGATGTCTCATGGAGCCAGGTAGGGGGTCTTGAAGAGGTCAAGAAAGATCTGAGAGAGGCAGTTGAGTGGCCGCTCCGGTATCCGCAGATCTTCAGTCACCTACAGACCAAGACACCCAAAGGGATTCTGCTCTTTGGTCCCCCCGGCACCGGCAAAACCCTGATGGCAAAAGCGGTTGCACACGAGAGTGAGTGCAACTTCATCTCAGTGAAGGGGCCTGAACTGATCTCCAAATGGGTTGGTGAATCAGAGAAAGGGATCAGGGAGATCTTCCGCAAGGCAAGGCAGGCTGCACCATCGATCATCTTCTTCGATGAGATCGACTCACTCGTCCCAAAACGGGGAAGTTATTCAGATGCCACCCATGTGACTGAGAGTGTGGTATCGCAGATCCTGACAGAGATCGACGGAATGGAAGAACTCAAGAATGTGACCATCATCGCAGCAACCAACAGGCCAGACATGTTAGACGATGCACTGATGAGACCTGGAAGACTGGAACGTCACATCTTTGTCCCCCCTCCGGATAAGGAAGGTAGAAAACAGATCTTCGAGGTATATCTGAAAGATGCAGGAACTCTCCTCACATCTGATGTCACTATCGATCAGCTGGTTGAGAAGACTGAAGGTTACGTTGGTGCTGACATCGAAGCCCTGATCCGTGAGGCCAAGCTTGCAGCCATGCGCGAGTTCATCGCGCTGATGACCGGAAGAACAGATCGTGAACTTGAGGAAGCGGTGGCTAATGTCAGGATCACTACCCGTCACTTTGACGAGGCATTTGGGCGAGTGAAAGGTTCACTTGATGAAGCCGCCCGCGAGCGATATATCCGGGAATCCTGGCAGATCCTATATAATCAGGATCAGATTAAAATCCTGGAGAAAGCAGTATTCATCCTCGCTTCTGCAGAGAACCGCCGGATCCCGGAGGATGAGATAAGAGATCTCAAGGTGAAGGTGTTTGGAAGAATACAAAAAGACTTTACCAGTATAGAAAAGCATACACAGGAACTTGATAAGAGATACAACCCCACCTAAGTAGGAGAGCGCCACAATCATGAGTGATACCCCACCGGAAGAGTTTAAGAATATCGAGGAACTGCTGAAAAAGGTCCTCGGCCAGACACTGGGCACCGGGCAGGTTCGCCCTGGTGTTATCGGTGTTAATATCATCCTCGCAGGAGGAATGCCCCCCGGCTTTCCTGGAGGATTTGGAGGAGGGGGTCCGGGAAGGGATGTTGAGCATCCTGATATAGAGGTAACAGAGTGGGACGGCAGAGTGATGGCAACATGTGAGATGAAAGGTCTTGCAAATGAACATGTCAGCATCGCGTTTCAGGATAATACCCTTCACATAATCGGGTATGATGGAACCACCCGGTACCGCAGCTCGGCAGTTCTTCCTCCCGTGATAGAGTCATCCTGCAACCGGACGTTTTACAATGGCGTCCTTGAGTTGACATGGTTGGTCCGGGATATCGAAACATCTGTCCAGACAACTACAGAGGAAGATTCTGAAGAATCTGTACCAATAATAGATGATCAGGAGAATGAAACTCCTGATCACCCATAACCAGTTATTTCGTACTCAATTTCAGTAGATCGCAGCCGACACTCCTCACCGTTCTGTACCATCTCCTCCACCATCTTTTTCAGCATCGCAGGGAAGATTGCTCCGACTCTCGTCTGAACCGGTTTTCCGCCGCAGAAGTACACAAATGTCGGGGTTGCCATAACACCATATCTCTCGGCAATCCAGCCGGATTTAATAATATTCAACCTGAAGAATCTGACTGATGATGAGAACTCATGTGCAAGTTCCTCAACATACGGCTCCATCTGTATGCAGTGCCTGCAGGTCGGGCTGAAGAACATCACGAGCACCGGCTCACGGTTTCTCTCTACTGAATGCTCCCACTCACGATCATCAATCTCTAAAACCCTGGTATCTGACATATGATGGTGATAGAACAGGAGAACTCATAAACCTGTGTTCTCCATGGTAGTCAATGATGCCCGATGATTCCTCTCCAGGAAGATTAACAGAAGACGAACAACAAAAAAGTATCCAGATACATGTATCAGTTCCTGCGCAGCTCATTGCAACCCTGGATGCTGCAGCCGGTCTGATGGAGATCAGCAGAGAAGAGATGATCGTGATGATTCTGAAACGATGGGATCGTGAGCAGACTCTCCCTCTATATGGTGATGATAAACTCTGCAGCCTGAAACCCGGTGATGATATCTCCTGATACCCATTGGTATTCCTATACAAAACCGAATAGTTCTGAGTTTCCTGTATGCCGCATCATAAATAGCTGAACATCAGACGTAACAGATACGTATGCCTGATGAATCATACCGGGAAGCAGATGTTGACGGCACCATCGTAAAATGGGATCCTGACCAGATGCGGAAGATTCAGGAGCACCCCTGCTATAGTGAGAAGGCCAGTCACACCTTTGGGAGAGCACATCTCCCGGTCGCTCCCAAATGCAATATCCAGTGTAACTATTGTGTCCGTAAGTTTGACTGTGTCAACGAGAGCAGACCCGGGGTTACCAGCGAGATACTGAGTCCTGAACAGGCCCTCCAGAAGATAAGAGATATCGTCGCTGAACATCCGTACATCAAGGTTGTCGGAATTGCAGGACCTGGAGATCCTCTCTTCAATGATGCAACCTTCGAGACATTCAGGCTGATTCATGAGAATTTCCCAGACCTGATCCTCTGTGTAAGCACAAACGGACTTCTTCTCCCTGACAAGATCGATCTCCTCGAAAAGTATGGGGTTAGCAATATTACCGTTACCATGAATGCCCTGGATCCTGATGTCGCAGCAGAGATTTACCAGTTCATAAACTACCAGGGGAAGCGGTATGACTCAAGCAGGGAGATGGGCGAACTTCTCATCAGTAAACAACTTGAGGGTATCCGTCTTGCTGTAGAGCACAAGATGCTTGTTAAAGTAAACACGGTATACATTCCGGGAATCAATGATTCACAGATCCTTGAGATAGCGAAGAAGATCAGCTCCATGGGTGTATACATCCACAATATTATTCCGCTCATCTCACAGGCGAAATTTGCACATATCAAGCCTCCGACCTTAGAAGAGAAACTTGCGATGCAGGAACGCTGTAAACCATACGTGAAGCAGATGTCACACTGCCAGCGGTGCCGTGCTGATGCAGTTGGCTGCCTTGGCAAGGATATCAATCCCTGTACCGGACACAAGAGTCAGTAACCCAAGTACATTCCCATATCTTTTTTGGATAATACGCCGAACCAGATGCATACCATCCCCCCGGCTGGTTCACTCGGAGGTCTTTAAATGCGATCCCTTCTGCCTGTCCTCATGCTGATCATACTTCTGGTTATGGCACACTGGTCTACAGCCGATGGAAATACATCTGTCACCCAGAATAATTCAGTCAGTACTGATGATCTGGTACAGGAAAATGATCTTATTTTAGCACAGGATCCAAAGAACCAGACTGCTCTCATGTACAGGGCACTTATTTTTTACAACGCAGAAAAGTATCCCGAGGCAATAAATGCATCCGAGATGGTTCTTTCAATTAATTCCAGTTGTTCCTTTGCCTGGCATATCATTGGAACATCATGGGGAAATCTTGGAGATCAGGCAAAGGCAACAGAGGCATTTGGGAAGGCGGCCGCACTTTCACCAAATGATCCAACTGAATATAATGTGCAGGGTGTTGCCTACTGCAGGAGCGGAAAATACCCTGAAGCAGTTGCTGCATTTCAGAAAGCAACCACAATGAAACCCGATTATGCAACAGCATGGAATAATCTCGGAGTTACATACCGTTACATGAATGAGACTGATAAGGGGATAGAAGCAATTAACAAAGCAGTTATTGTAGATCCTGAACAGGCCTCATTCTTTGCCAATAAAGGGTATCTGCTCCTGGATAAGAAGGATTACAACGGAGCAATAAGTGCTGCATCGGCGGCAAAAAAGATTCAGATGACCAACGTTCCCCAGTGGTTTGTAGCAGGGGATGCGTATTTTGCACAGCAGGATTACAAAGATGCTTTTTACTCTTATGATGGCGGCTTAACCACGATGCAGAAGAACGATCTCTGGTATTATCAGGGGATAAAAAATACCAGGATCACCCAGAAGATGAAACCGGTTGAGGCATACTACCAGTCAGTAGCCTCAAATGTCAGGTTCACCGGTGAGTGGGATCGGGTGACTGTCATCGAGTATAAAATTAAGAGGTACAGGGATACCCTCGATGTCTACGATCAGGTGATGACTATAAATCCCGATCTTGGTGAGGCATGGAGGAGGAAAGGCTACACCGCCCTGAAGATAGAGGAGTGGCAGAGTGCAAAAGATGCGTACACCCGGGCAAGGGAACTTCAGCCAAATGACTCTGATGTCATTGCTTCACTCGGGTATGCAGACGGAAAACTCGGCGATTATCTGACTGCTATGAACCTTATCGATGAAGCACTGAAGATTGACCCGAATAATGCACGGGCATACATGCAGAAGGGTGAGATTCATTCGATGTACGGAGAGAAGAAAGAGGCTTCGGAGGCGTTTAGCAAAGCACTCGAGAAGGATCCCCACAACTCAGATATCTTTAACGCCCTGCAGAGTGTTCAGATGTCCCAGGGGGATTACCTGGGAGCTGCAATCAATTTCTTCAGAGGGGTTATCGGATATTAAGCCTGTCGAACCGATCGGCCATATCCAGAATTAATCGTGGTATCTCCCGATATCAGGTTCAGGTATACCCATCTCCTTATCCAATGCGATGAGAAGGCGGTTTAATGTCCGTTTCACTTCATTGTACTGTTCTTTATCCATCGGACCTCCGACCTGATGCCACATAATCTGTTGTCTGAGAATTTTGACCAGTTCTTCTATCTCAGTTCCTGTAAACCGCGCAGGAATGATAAGATCGATAAGGTAATCCTGTGCTCCCATCCATGCCCGGTCAGGGGGATGGGAAAATTTTGTCACAATATGAGAGATGTTGATAAAAAAACCACGTCCAAACCTGCTTTGGGAAGTTGCCATGATCATCTCTCCTTCCGGCTGCCCAATAAAACTGATCACATGAGTAGTGATCTCACAGCCGACCTGAGGAGTACTCCACCGGCTCTGTACATGGAAGGGTGAAGGAGCAGGGACCGGAGCAGCCTTCCCGGCCTGTCCATGTCTCCTTTCTGAACGATCAAATCCCTGATATCAGGGCTGCTCATCACCGAGATGATCTGCTCCATCTCATCCTGGGTGATATGTTGTCTGTATTTGAATGCGGCGAACCCGAATTTTAGTTCATTTCCGATATCATTTCGCCAGAGTTTCTCATATGTTCTGAGGAACGCAGAATCTGTTCGTCCCGCTTCACAGGCAAGTGTGGCCACTGTTGCAGCATGACGGCCGGCCCTGACACCGGTGTATACGCCACCACCTGAAGTTGGTTTAGCCATCGCTGCAGCATCACCTGCTGCCATAATACCCTCAACAACTGTGTTCGACAGGGTTCCGAGTGGTATCGTTCCACTTACGAACTGAACCTTCTGTGATCCAAACCCGGATATAAACCGTTCAAACTTCTCCTTGAGATTGGTTATGCCGCACATCCCTACTCTGGCACGGCCCTCACCCATCGGAATCACCCATCCGAAAAACTCAGGTGATGCATTGGGGTAAATTGTAACCTTCTCCTGATCAGTATCACATGCGAGGTCGCACTGTAGTCCTGACAGGTATACCGGAGCCCGGGGTAATCCTGCTAATCTGCCTATCGTGGCTCTCGGCCCGTCAGCTGCTATCAGAATCCTGTATCCTATCTCTTCTTTTCCCTGGTGGCCCGTTACCTTTAGCCTGTGTCGGTGAGGATCCAGTGCATATGCGATTGTCTTGAGTTGAATTTCTGCGCCGGTATCTACTGCTGCATACCCCATCTCCTGGTCAAGAAGGGCCCGATCAACCACGTATGCTTTAGTCTTCCCGGCATCAAAGGAGAGTGCTGAATTCCCGGCAGTAACAGTTGCTCCTGATACAGTATTCAGGACGGAACGGGTCGATACCCTGCACTCCTCAAATGCGGAACATGAGAGCAGACCTGCACACTGTACCGGAACTCCGATGTGTGCCTGCTCTTCGATAAGGAGGACTTTGAGGCCGGCCTTGGCACACGACTCTGCTGCAGCCGAGCCCGTGGGTCCTGCGCCAACCACCACGACATCATAATTCCGGTCCATTCTGCCTCAGTATCTGATCCTATGACCTATGAACTCTCTGAACTCCCTGTATCATTATGGTCAGGCAGCCCTAACGGATCAGGATATGGTCCGGGAACCCGAGTTCAGGTGGAAGCAGTGTATAATCATCAGAAATGATGTGAAGATGAGTTGTGGGAAAAAGTGTGCCCAGGCCGGTCATGCTGCTATAATAGCCTATGAGAAAGCGGATTCCTCTTCAAAAAAAGCATGGATGAATGAGGGCCAGAAGAAAGTGGTGCTTAAGGCCAACGATGAACGCACTCTTTTCGAGTTGAAGAACATCGCTGAAGTTGCAGGTATTTCAGCAGCACTGATTCAGGATGCCGGAATGACCGAGATTCCTCCTGGCACGATCACTGCCCTCGGACTTGGCCCCGCTAAAAGTGAAGAGTTAGACAAAATAACGGGAAATCTTACTCTTTTATGAGAAAAAGTCCGTTTCCCCTTGATCATACTCTTGGCCTCTCCTGGTACATCTCAGATCAGGATGGTATCGGAGGACGTCTCAAAGCAGAACCTGAAGACTTCATGGTCGAGGAGATTGCAGAAACACCGGATCCATCAGGGACAGGTCCATACCTGATCTGCAGGCTGACCAAGAAGAACTGGGATCAACAGCGTGCGATCAAGGAGATCGCTGGGCGGCTCGGAGTGAGCCATCAGAGGATAGGGTTTGCCGGAACTAAGGACAAAAGGGCGGTTACCACCCAGTATATCTCGATATACAAAGCGGATCCTGCTTTCATTAAAGATCTAGTAATCCCTGATATGACCATTGAACCAATTGGTGCCTCTGACCATCAACTCTCGCTTGGTGATCTCAAAGGTAACCGGTTTCAGATATCACTTGCCGATTTTGAACCACAAAATCCTGATTCAGATCCACAGGTTCTTCTAACCGGACTATCTGGAGGAGTTCCGAACTACTTTGGGTATCAGCGGTTTGGTGTTCAGCGGCCGGTCACCCACCTGACCGGTCTTGACATACTACGTGGTTCATACGAGGAAGCAGTCAGAACGTTTGTGAGTACTCCATCTTCCGGAGAGACCGGAGAGTACGCTGAGGGACGGAGATTCTATGCCGAGACCGGCGATGCAAAGGAGTCTCTTCACCGAATCCCTGTGCGTCTCTCACTTGAACGCTCGTTGCTTCATCATCTGGTGAGCAAGCCTGGAGATTTTGCCGGTGCGTTTCATACCTTCCCAAGAACGCTCAGATCCATGTTTGTGAGTGCAGTTCAGTCCTGGCTCTTTAATCGTGCCCTGAGCATGAGGATAGAAGAGGGAAGGGGCCTGGATGATCCGAGAGAAGGGGATCGGATTATATACCCTGACGGTCGTTCTGATTTTGTCACATCTGGGACAGCCAGGATGGCAGCCATGCAGGTGAAACGTGACCGGTGCAGAATTGCGATATTCATGCATGGTTCTGAACCTGTTGATCCTGTCGGGCCTGATGATCGGAATATGGCCTGGCTGATGGAGGAGGAAGGAATCACCAATGAGATGTTCGGTGCCGCCTCAACATTTCTGGAGACCAGGTTCACTGGTGCACCACGGTCAATCCTACTAAAAACTGATATCGATGTTAAGAAGAATGAGGACCGGATGACATTTTTATTCTCACTTCAACCGGGTCAATATGCAACAACCCTGCTCAGAGAGATTATGAAAGCAGATCCGATCAGGATGATCTGACAGATCTCCTCACAACACCCTTCAGGTCCGGCGAACTGTGTACTCAGTGATCAGGTTCTCGCCGGCCAGATAATTTTTCTTCAGTTCAAGCCTGATCAGGTCGTCCACAGACCGTGTTGGAAGGCCTCCCACCAGCGCTGGTGTGTCAGTACCTCCTGCAATGAACGGAAGATGGATCAGGACTATCTCATCAATAAGACCAAGAGAGAACATCTGGCCGTTTAATGTTGAACCACCCTCAATCATTAGTTGTCTGACGCCGTAGACTGATGAGAGACGGGTCAGCAGAAGATGAAGATCAACCTTCTCCTCTCCGGTGATCTCGACGATTGCTCCCTTCTCTCTGAGTATTGCAATCTTTTTCTCGTCTGCCAGTTTACTAACTGCTATGATGGTGGGTGAGTCTGGTGAAAGAACGTTGGCATCGGGTGATATATCTGCACGTGAAGAGGGGATCACCCGAATCGGGTTTTTTCCCTGGACGTGTCTGACAGTCAGAAATGAGTTGTCGATCCGTATGGTATTTGACCCGACCATGATTGCATCAGAATCAGCCCTGATACGGTGGAGCAGGACCTCGGCCTCATGTGACATAAACTGCATCAAAAGTTTGGATGATGCACCCCGGGTCACGGTTAATTTTCCGTCAACAGTCACCTCAGAAACGAGTACAACATGAGGACGGTTCTGGTCTCCAGACATTCGTACCATCATTATAGGTGGTAAGCCCAATTTAAACTGGTCCTTGGCACCGGGTTCTGTGAGGGTCGTGATCAGAGAGGTCAAATAGTATCGCTGTATGATCTCTCGGTATGGGTGAAGAATCACATGACATGAAGGGCAGGATCATCAAACCGGCAGAACTGGTCAGTTATCAGGATGGAAGCGTTGTGAGCCGGATGATAACATATACTCCTCAGGGAACAATCACCGTTTTCGCGTTTGCGGCAGGTTCAGGTTTGTCAGAGCACACCGCCCCGTTCGATGCTGTTCTACAGGTTCTGGAGGGTGTTGCAGAAATAACCCTTGCTGGTGAAAATTTCCTGGTCGGTTCTGGAGACATGATCATTTTACCTGCCAATATTCCCCATGCAGTCCATGCTTCAGTCTCCTTTAAGATGATACTCACGATGATCCATGCATAAGTGACCCATCCTCTCTTTTTGTTGGAAAGTTCATGACACAAAGCATAACCGATCAAACTTCTTCTGAGTACTACCAATCCTGTCTCACCGATGCAGATCATCTGGAAGGGTAGATGGGGTGAGGGACAATATAGGATGAATATAACCGCTTTTCGCTACCGTTTCATCGGGTATGTTGAGCCGCTTTCCGGGATTTTTCTCAAACTTGGTATCTCTCCGAATATGGTGACGGTTCTCTCGCTTCTCGCAGGAGTTGGATGTGCTGTCTGTTATGCGATGAGTGCCTTTCTTGCAGGAAGTATTCTCCTGTTCATCTCCGCTGTCCTGGATCTGGTCGATGGGACTGTTGCACGAAGATCTGGCCGGGAGACCCGGTTTGGCGCGGTGTTTGACTGGATTGCTGATAAATATACAGATGCTATTGTGATCATCGGAGTGGGAATTTCTGCAACTCCCATCATCACACGGATCATCCATGTCCCTCCAACATGGGATTTTGCAATTGTGGCCCTTGCAGTAACAGGTTCCCTGATGAATACTTTTATCAAACCTGTAACGTATGCAGAGATCGGATTTAGTGAGCGTCGGGATGGAAAGATAGAAGATCCCCTTGAGGGGGTTGGATTCTTTGGCAGACCTGAAACGCTTCTGATATTGGGACTTGGGGGTCTTGTCGGGTATATCTGGATTTCAGTAATTATTATCGCAATCTGTACAAACCTCTCGGCTCTTGAGCGGATTATCTACCTTTACCGACGATATTCATAACCTCAAGTCTGTATGAATCTATCAGATCTGCTGCAAAGTCTGCCAGGGTGGGTATCAGCCTGAAGAGGCCATAGGCCAGGCCGATTAGAAATACCAGTGCAAGTCCTTCTGCAATAATGTTGTGAGCCCAGAAGAAACTTGCATACCCTGGCTCCGGGCTTCCTGTAATATCAGGAAGCCAGGTAAACCACTGCTCTGTATAGGCGATTACTACTCCGGTGTTTCTGAATAAGTTCAGGATATAGATCGAAGGAACAATGAGCAGAAATGCCAGTGCCTTTTGTCTCCAGGTTGTTTGGACCGCTGCTGCAACACCGAGCATGATCGCGATAGCCTGTATGCCTGTACATGCGAGGATGATCTCAACCCTGAAGTGTCCATGCTGCAGTGTATTCCAGAGTACCTGATCGAAAGGGAATCTGAAGAGAGTCAGGAAAAAACCTGTCTGTTTTACCACGATGCTAATAAGTACATTGCCGAGAGGCTCATAAAATGCAAACGGGGCATAGATAAGGAATGAGACTCCTGCTGCCCGTGTCAACTGATGCACCACAACCTGATCCCTGAGCAGCATCCGGATTGTTGCCCAAAGAAACGGGAGAGAGAGAGCTGCCATTACCGGATATAGCAGGTTGCTCTCCTCGATCCATGCCGGAACACCGCTGATTAGCACACAGACAATGGAGATCCAGGCGATAATAGCGGTATATTTCTGTTGTCTGCCGGGGATCAGTGAGAGAAGGAAGAATAAGCAGGAAAGTGGAACGAACAATTCAAGCATCTGACTCTTGTATACGTCCTGTTTCCAGATAATCATTCAGTTATTACTACTCAGTTTTGAAAAAAAGTCATCAATTTATTTATAAAAATGAATGGAGCGCAATTGATTAGATAAAAGCCTGAAATACTTTCTGGTCAGATACCTATATGATGTTCTGTTTAAAGTGCGGAAGAATGCTTAAAAATCAGGGCGGTAGTTTTGTCTGTCCGGGCTGTGGATGGACAAAGGATGATGCGCCCGGTAATCTGATGACCAAGGTCGATAAAAGAAAAGAGAAAGAGATCGTCATCGTTGATGACACGGATAAAGTACTGACCCTCCCGACCATTGCGATCAGATGCCCTGAGTGTGGTCATAATGAAGCAGTATGGTGGCTCCGTCAGCTCAGGTCCGCTGATGAGAGCGAAGTCAGATTCTTCCGCTGCACAAAATGTGAAAAGACCTGGAGAGAGTACGATTAATCACCCTTTCAACCAAATTTCACCACTTTGATAACGGTTTGAAATAGTAATTTTATCATACCTTTTTTGCTGTATCTGTTTATTTTCTGTTTCGATTCTGCTCAATATTAATAGCAATAGATGTAATGAGGCTTTGTGAAGTATTATTCATTAGTGTTGATCCTTCTTGTTCTGGCCTCTATCTATCTTACCGGATATGCTGATAAGGCTGCTATCAATCTGGATACAGATGGTAACAATTTCATATCTGCAGGGAAGTATCAGGAAGCACTGGATGCCTATTCGAAGGCTACAGACCTGGACCCTTCATACGCACAGGCATGGAACGGAAAAGGGTTGTCCCTTTTTTATCTTCGGAGATCTGAGGAAGCACTTGAGGCGTATGACAAGGCACTTGCTCTTGATTCAGAATTTATCAGTGTATACAACAACAAGGGCCGTTCATTGTCTGAATTAGAAAAAAATCAGGATGCTCTTGAAGCCTTTGACAAAGCAGTTGAACTGAATCCGAAATTTGCTGAAGCCTGGTTCAACAAAGGAACTCTTCTTGAGAAGATGGGCCGGAATGAATCAGCGCAGGAAGCCTTTGCCAAGGCATCAGAGAATGACTCTCTGACGAGTAAGCAGTGGTCATTGAAGGGACTCACCTATTATGAGCATGGGATGTACCAGGCAGCAATTGACGCTCTTGGTCGGGCGATCCTGAAGGATCCATCTGATGCTGGTGCATGGCATGCGAAAGGTGATGCCTTAAAAGGTCTTGGAAAAACAGAAGAGGCTGACCAGATGTATGAAAAGGCCATCTCCCTCAATCCTCAATTGTCAAATCCTCTAACCAAGCATACACCCTTTCCGCTCTTCGGTCTTTTCATGAGTCTTCTGCTTGTATTATCCATCATGCGGAAAAGATGATCTTCAGATAACCATCTGGCTCAATAAATTTTTAATTCGATATTATATGCGGATCTCTAAACTCGATCAGTATATCCGAATTGCCTAGATCGAAAAAAAGAGAGGTTAGTAGAGACCCTGAGCTTTGACGCGGTACATCTGCCAGAGAAGTCTTCCAACAACCCGGTAGGTGAAGTCCAGTTCTTCAAAGCTTGGGATGTTATGGGCGTGTAGAATCTTACGGCCTCTATTCATCGACTCGCCACCAAGTAATGTTGGAATAAGTCTCTTGTCTGTTGAACTTGAGAACTTCAGGATCTGATTTGCCATCTGCTCGGAACTTAAGATATTATTCGGGAATCCGACAATGAAGCACATATCCCAGAGTGCATCATTCTTTGCCAGAACCTCGAATGTCTTCCTGAATCGCTCCTCACTTGCATCACCAAGCAGATCGATCGGGTTACCCTTGTTCCAGAACTCCGGGAGGAACTCGTTCATCTCTTTGATGAGGTAGTCCGGCAGATCGATGAGTTTGATTCCGTACCGCTCAGCATAATCGGATGAGAGCACTGCGAATCCTCCTGCGTTGGTAACAACGATTGCTCTGCGACCTTTCGGGTACCGTTTCGGATGAGAGAGCATCTCTGCTGCATGGAAAGCGCCGGTAAGGGTGTGAACAACCAGAACTCCGGATTTTCTGAATGCTTCCATGTACACATCATATGACCCTGAGAGGGAGCCGGTATGAGAAGCCGCTGCTGCCTGGCCACGTGCTGATGATCCTGCCTTTAACGCAACGACCGGTTTATGTCTCGTGACCTCACTGACGACCTCCATGAATGCCTTACCATTCTTGATCTGCTCAATGTACGTGATGATGACATCTGTACTTGGATCTGCTGCAGCGGCACGAAGATAGTCAAAGAAGTTCAGGTCTGCCTGGTTCCCGACTGATACCACCATCGAGAACCCGATGTCCTTGGTGAGCGAGAAGTCAACCACAGTGTTGACGATTGCACCACTCTGGGAGATGAATGCGATGTTACCAGGGTTTGGTGACTGTGCCACGTAGGTGGTGTCAAGACCGATCGGTGGAATAATAAGCCCAAGGCAGTTCGGCCCAACGATACGGGTTCCATACTTGTGAGCGATCTCAACGATCCGGTCCTCAAGCATGTGACCTTCTTCGCTCATCTCCTTGAAACCGGCGGTGATCACAACAGCGATCTTCACGCCTTTCTTTCCACACTCCTCCATGACTCCGGGAACATGCCTGGCCGGGACTGTGATAACTGCGAGATCCACTGATTCTTCAGGAACATCAAGGATGGTCGGGTATGCCTGCAGACCCTGGATTGAATCACGCTTGTTGTTGATCGGGTAGACCTTTCCAGGGAAGTGCAGAAGGTTGTGCATAACTGCATATCCCATCTTACTCTTCTCATCTGATGCACCGATTACAGCTACGGATTTTGGCTTGAAGTAATCGATCGGGACTTCCATCCTGGTGTCGCTCTCGAGCATCTGGATGTTATCATCCATGATAACACGTGCATCAACTGCACAGGCACCGGAGTCATAGAGCCTGATCGGGTTTACATCAAACTCCCGAAGTTCGGTCTGGTCAAGGAACATCTTGCAGATGTTCTTGATGATCTGGATAAGTACCTCTTCGTCCTTTGGCTTGGAACCACGGTACCCGGTGATGAGCGGATACGAGTTGATCTCCTTGACCATTGCCCTGATCTCATCTTCATCAATCGGAAGGATCCTAAGTGTCACATCCTTCATGAGCTCGACAAGAGTTCCGCCGACACCAAAGGTGATCACTTTGCCAAACGTCGGATCAGTCTTTCCGCCGATGATCAGCTCAAGACCCGGAAAAGCCTGGTTCTCGACAATTACACCGGTGATCTCGGCCTGGGGATTGTATGCCCTGGCACCTGAGACAATCTGGTTAAAGGCCGACTGGGCTGCTTCCTTGGTACCTACTCCGACGATGACTCCGCCCGCATCACTCTTGTGAATGATCTGGGGTGAGATGATCTTCATTACTACCGGGAATCCGATGGCTTCTGCAGCCTCTCCGGCATCCTCGGCACGGGTAACAATCCTGTACTTGGGGGTCGGAATTCCATACCTGTTGAGGAGATCGTACCCCTCAGACTCACTAAGCATCCATTCTGCCATGAATCAACCTCATATCATCAGAACTCTGCGGTCTCTGGAGATCAACAGAGTTCTACAAATGACGAAGTCTAGTTCGTCACTTTCGTACCTATTTTGTGAACCACCATTCCATATAAACAATTGTAATTATTGTTCATGATGAATGAAAAGAGTCAGGAAAGACTTTTAGGAATTGTCCATGATAAATGATGACAGATTGGATGTGCAGTTCTGCATCCTGGAGATGAAATATGTCAGGAACTATCTACTACCCGGATTCGTCATACAAGGAGACGGCAAAGATTCACAATTACTCTCAAGAGTACCAGGAATTCACAAAGGATCCTGATGCATTCTGGCGACGCATAGCATCAGACCTTCTCTGGTTTGAACCATGGGATAAGGTCCGGATATGGGATCACCCGTTTGCCCGCTGGTTCACGAATGCAAAACTCAATATCACATACAATTGTCTAGAACGTCATCTGAACAACGACAGGCGTAATAAAGTAGCCATCTGCTGGGTTGGCGAGAATAACCGTGAACGTATTCTGACGTACTACCAACTTCACAAGGATGTGATGAGGTTTGCAAACGGGCTCAAATCGCTTGGAGTTGTAAAAGGCGATCGTGTCTGCATATACATGCCTGCCATACCTGAAATGGTTGTGGCGATGCTGGCCTGTGCCAGGATCGGAGCAGTGCATACTGTCGTGTTTGCAGGGTACGGGGCAAAAGCCCTAAACGAACGTATCACCGGTTCTCAGTCAAAGGTGATTATAACCGCAGATGCAACAGTGCGACGCGGTGGAAGTATCCCGCTCAAGCCCATCGTTGAAGAGGCAATCATAAATGCTCCGATGGTGGAGAAGGTTGTTGTTCTGAGGACACAGGAGCCGAAGGTGGGACTTCTGGATGATCTTGAGATCGATTATGAAGACCTGATGAGTGCTTCGCCCCGACACTGCCCGCCTGAGCCGGTTGGATCAGAAGATCCGCTCTTTATATTGTATACGTCAGGAACCACTGGTGCACCTAAAGGAATCGTCCATGCCGCGGGTGGATACATGGTAGGGGCATATTACACAACCAAGTATGTCCTTACCCTCCAGGAGAACGATCTCTACTGGTGTACTGCAGATCCCGGCTGGATTACCGGGCATACATATGGGACCTACGGTCCTCTGCTTGTCGGAGGAACGATCTTCATGACCGAGTACACACCTGATTACCCGGACCCCGGGATCTGGTGGAGGCTCATCGAGGAGTATGGTGTTTCTATCTTCTACACCGCACCGACTGCCATCAGGATGTTTATGAAGGTCGGAGCAGAGTATCCCGACAAGGCTGATCTCTCTTCGCTGCGAATCCTTGGATCAGTTGGAGAACCTCTGAATCCTGAGGCGTTCGAGTGGTTTTACCACAATATCGGTAAAGAACACTGTCCTATCCTTGATACCTGGTGGCAGACTGAGACAGGCATGCATATGATAACAACCATGGTAGGTGAACCTATGAAACCCGGGTTCGCAGGTAAACCAATCCCCGGGATTGTGGCAGATGTGGTCAATGATGAGGGTGAGCCTGTGCCGCCCGGAACAACAGGTTTCCTTGCTATCAAGGAGCCATGGCCGTCGATGATGCAGATGGTACATCAGAACGAAGAACGGTACAGAGGATACTGGAACTTTGGCAAGTATCACTTTTACAGCACCAATGATCTTGCCGTAAAAGATGAAGACGGATACATCATGCTTCTTGGAAGGTCTGATGATATCATCATCGTGGCCGGTCACAATGTTGGAACAGCAGAGATCGAGAGTGCCCTGGTCTCACACAGTTCTGTTGCCGAGGCAGCAGCGATAGGAAAGCCTGATGATCTCAAAGGCAATCTGATCAAGGCATTTGTGATTCTGCGTAACGGGATAACACCAACCCCGAAACTCATCCATGATCTCAAGTATCATGTAAGGATGATGCTCGGGCCGATCTCTGTACCTGCAGAACTTGAGTTTGTTGAAACCCTTCCAAAGACACGGAGTGGAAAGATCATGCGGAGGGTTCTCAAGGCACGGGAGATGGGCATGGATCCGGGTGACGTCTCAACCCTGGAAGAATAGCCCATCCAACTCTTTATATACTGATTTATTACATTTATAAATATGACTGGCAGTCCAGAGAACTCTTTGCGGATAGAAAATATTGTTGCATCCGCTAAGATAACCGATTCCCTCAACCTGCCTCAGATCGCCTCCAGCATCAAGGACGCCGAGTATAATAAGAAACGATTTCCGGGGGTGGTAATCAGGATGCAGGATCCAAAGATAGCGGCTCTGGTCTTTGGTTCAGGTAAGGTTGTTCTGACCGGTGCGAAAAGTATGGAGAGTCTGACCCGGGGTCTGGATATCCTCGGTGATCTCCTTCGTAACCTTGGGATCGATATCCCGACCGGGCTGACGTACAAGGTTCAGAATATTGTGACTTCAGCAGATCTTGGTGCCGGGATAAATCTCAACAAGATCGCGGTCGGGTTTAATCTTGAGAAGATCGAGTATGAGCCAGAACAATTCCCAGGCCTTGTGTACCGGTTAGATGAGCCCAAGGTTGTGGTACTCCTGTTTGGATCAGGTAAACTGATCATCACCGGAGGCAAGGTTCCAGAAGATGCAACACGTGCAGTCCTCAAGATCGTTGATGACCTTAAAGGGCTTGGTTTGCTCTGAAAATAAAAAAATAGTCCTCTTTTTTTAATAATTTTATTTGTATATTTTTAAATACAATAAAAGAGACTTCAGTATCTGCATATGCATTCTTCTGCTGATAGTCAAATCGTGGATGCTGATCAGGAAGGTCTTTTTTCGACCCGAGAAGAAGAGATCACACTGATGCTCACCAGGGCGGGAGTCAGGCAGAACCATGCACGCGTTCTGGTCTTCCTGTTTGGTCGTTCGGATCAGACCTCACGTGATATTGAGCGTGGAACTCTGCTGAGACAGCCTGAAGTAAGTATCGCAATAAATTATCTGATTGGTCAGGGATGGGCAAAAGTCGCGAGTCTCATCACAGAGAATAAAGGCAGACCTGTAAAACTCTATCAACTCGCTGCATCGATCGATACCATTCTTGATGATATCAAAAAGGAGAAGGAAGAAGAGTACACTTCAAGAATTGACCTGATCGAGAACGTAAGAAAACTCGTTCACGAGTCAGGATATTAATCTACACCTCTTTGTTACCCAGAATCCGGCAGTCATCACATTCTCCGATGATGACTGTCATAATTTCTGAAAACTCGGCCATAATACCACATCCGACGACACCCGGGATGTTGTTGATTTCTGCTTCAAGTACCTGCGGATTATCAATAGGGCCGGAGTGGTAGTCCAGAATGATATTTCCGTTGTCTGAGAGGACTGGTCCGTCCTTTTTCACCCCGTCCCTGACAACAACACTGCCACCCATTCCTTCCAGGCGGCGAATGACATGCCCAAGTGCAAACGGGATCACCTCAACCGGAACAGGACCCGATAACTGATCACAAAGTTTGGTAGTGTCAGCAACAATGATGAGTCGTCCTGATGCATCTGCCACGCATCGTTCGCGGACCTGGGCAGCACCCCTGCCTTTGATTAGACGAAGTGAAGGATCGATCTGGTCTGCACCGTCGATGGTGATGTCAATCCTGGAGACATCATCAAGTGAGGCCAGTGGAATTCCCCTCTCCCTGGCTTTCATGGCAGTCTGAATCGAGGTGGGAACTCCGGTGATCTGAAGACCGCTCTTAATCCGTTCTGCAAGGCGATCCATCGTGTATGCGACCGTTGAACCGGTTCCAAGTCCGACGATCATGCCGTCACGGACATACTCTGCAGCCCTGTATCCAGCGTTCTCTTTAGGATTTCCATTCCCGGGTTTGGTCATTGCCGGTCAGGTTTGAAGCAGAGTATCTTAAGTCTGTTGCTCAGGTCACTGACCCGGACTGCCTGAGAAAAGGCAACTGAACGATGAGGTCGCTTTGTATGCAGTGCAGTCCAGTGTGATCGGAGTGACTGAAACATTGCCGATTCTGACTGCATGCACATCTGTTCCCTCAGGTGCATCCTCGATCAGAGGGCCGTTGATCCAGTAATATGGCTTACCCCGTGGATCTAATCGTTTCTCAACACCGGTACTGAAGAGCCGGTCCCCCAGATGTGTGACCTCATATCCCCCCCTGATTACTGACGGAATGTTGACATTGACGACATCAGCATCGGTTGGAAAACCATTTTTAAAGATCCGGGACATGACATCTCTGACAACCCTTTTTGATCCATCAAAGCGTGACCCGGGAAATTTCGGATTCTCAAATTTCTCAGCCTGATCCTCAACCTGCAGTGAAAATGCTACTGAAGGAATTCCCTGGTTTGCCGCTTCTAATGCTGCACCAACCGTTCCTGAGGTGGTTATTGCTTCTGCTGATACATTCTCTCCGATATTAATTCCGGATACAACAAAATCCGGTTTTAGATTTAGGGCAAAAAGACCGATGATGACCGAGTCGGTTGGTTTTCCACCGACCGAGTAGGCCTTCACCCCGTTATAGGTCGACTCATTGACCCTGAGGGGTTCAAAGATAGAAACCGACCTTCCAACTGCACTCTGCTGTGTGGCCGGGGCACAGACGATAACCTCTGCAATCTCCTTCATTGCGTCGAATGCAGCCCAGAGACCTTCTGAATTTACACCATCATCATTGGTAAGCAGAATGCGGGGTACCATTACCCAGTACATTATCCGGAGAGAGTAAGAGGATGTCTGATCAGGGGAATTATGGGTGATGAGTTCCAACCTTTTCTGCAATGAGAGTTCTCCTCGCAGAATATGCATGCCACAATGATCCCACCCTTGCACCCGAAGGGGAAGCAATGTTCCGTACCCTCTTGGAAAGTTTTACCAGAATTGGATATGAGGTAGTGGCACCGGCTCACGGGAATGATTTTGCAGATGAACTTCGCCGGCTCGCACCTACCTGTGAGGAGGCACTTGTGATAGCACCTGATCACCTACTAGCCAGGTTCACAAAGATCATCGAGGACCTTTCAAGAAATATCGGATGCAGCTCTCTAGCCATTGCGGTCTGTGCTAACAAGAGACGAACAGCAACAACCCTGAAAGCCCACGGGATTGATGTCCCGGCAGAGGTTACATCAGGAAAACGTGTGATAAAACAGATCTCAGGCTCTGGTGCAGTTCACATGCGGTACCGCGATGAAGAACCAGGAGAGGATGAAATCGGACAGGAGTTCATCGATGGAGATCATCTGTCGGTGAGCATGGTTGGCAGCAGGGTCGTGGGAGAGATCTGCCTGTATTATACTGGTGAAGGACCTCTGATTCTCTCACTCAACAGGCAGAATATCAGGATCGACAATGACGGTGCTTTCCATTATGAAGGAGGTGAGGTTCCGGTATCACATCCAAGAGCTGATGAGATCATCAGCGTGGCCAGAAAAGCTGCTACCGTACTAGGCTGTCAGGGTTACACCGGGGTGGATCTTGTGGTAACACCTGAACGGATCGTAGTAGTTGATGTAAATCCTCGTCCGACTGACAGTATTGTCGGAATTGCGGCGATCATGCAGGAAGAGATCGGTGATATCATCGTGAAAGCGTCGTATGGCAGAGCACCTGAAACGGTGAATCTCAAGGGAAGCGTTAGGTTTGGAAAAGATGGATCGGTGGCAGTCAGTGATCGGGATTGATGTCGGTGGGGCGAACCTGAAGGTTGTTGATAGTTCAGGTGTTCATATTCATTACTGTCCGCTCTGGCAGGATGCACCTATTCAGGAGTTGCTGGCACCATATGCAGGATCTGAGAATGCTGCCGTTGTGATGAGTGGCGAACTTGCAGACTGCTTCTCAAACAAGCAGGAGGGGATAGAGTTCATCGTCTCTGAAGTGAAAGCTATCTTCCCGGATGCTGTTTTTTACGGGATAGATGGAAAATTTCACACCTCTGCAGTTCCCCAGCTTGCCGCTGCCAACTGGCTTGTAATGGCTGATCTGCTTCGGGACCTTTATCCAGAAGCAGTTCTAGTTGACATGGGGAGTACTACAACCGACATCATCCCGTTGAATGCTTTTGACTCCATGATTGGGCAGACTGATCTCACCCGGCTTCAACAGGGATACCTGGTATACTGTGGTCTGCTCAGGACAAATATCGCAACCCTGATTCACTCTGCAGAGATCAACGATCTGACAACACCGGTCAGTACCGAATACTTTGCCTCAACCGGTGATGTTTACGTAGCACTGAATAGGCTTGAACCCTCAGACTTCTCTGCTGATACAGCTGACCGGAAAGGGACAGATCGAACCTCATGCATGAGACGGCTTGCACGGGTTGTCTGTGCAGATCTTGAAGAGATCGGTGAGGAAGGAGCTCTCGGTGTTGCCAGATCAGCCCACGATTATCAGATGAACCTGATTCAGCGGGCTGTGCAAAGGATAGTCCTGCATCATAATTCGAAACGTGTTATTTCGGTTGGAATAGGGTCAGCACTGGTTGCAGAATGGACCGGTGGTTTTGATCTTACTGCAGAACTTGGAAATTATACTGATGCCATGCCAGCTTATGCAGTGAAAGAGAAGGCATCAGCACTGGGTGAGGCACTGTTGTTGGTATGAATGAGATGAGATGAAATGTTCAAGGTAGAGAATAAACCCGCTATTTTTTCTGTTGGATTGCATCCGGATCTGTTTCTATATGCCATTCTATTGCTCCTGTTATTTGTTTTTCTCATCCCTGGTACAGAAGCAACACCGGCCGAGGAAAACACAATTCACCCCTATCAGACTCGTGCTCCTGTTGATTATGATCAGGAGGTTGAGACCGGGATCAGGGATTATAATACATGGGTTGCTGCAGGAGAAGAACAACTTCGATCATCCAAGTACCAGGAGTCTCTGGAGTCTTTCAACAAAGCACTTGTAGCCTGTAACAAGGGGCGGATTTTTGGTTCAGATAAAGCACGGGTGCTCATTGGAAAAGGGTCGGCTTTTATTGGTCTTGGCAGATCCAAGGAGGCACTGACTGCATTTTCTGAAGCTCATGATCTGGATCCCCTCAATACTGCTGCCATCATCGGTCAGGGTAATGCCAACACAGGTCTTGGGCAGTATGATGATGCACTGACAGCATACAATGCGATTCTGTCACAGGATCAGAGCAATCTATCGGTTCTGATTCAGAAGGGAAATGCTCTAAGTCTTCAGGGCCGGGCACAGGCAGCAATCAATGTGTACAAGAGTGTGCTAAAAATCGAACCTGGGAATGCTGCCGCCTGGGCTGGTGAAGGAAAGATGCTTGCGTCATTAAACCGTCACAAGGAGGCTGTTGAGGCTTATAACTCATCAGTGAGATACGATTCACATGATGCTGACACATGGAATAATTATGGAAAGAGTCTCTGGATTCTCGGTCAATATCAGCAGTCACTTGATGCATACAACAAGGCATTGGCAATACGCCCCAACGATCCTGTAGCTCTAGAAGGAAAATCCACAGTAACCAGCCTCATATCAAGGTATCAGAAAGCGATGGCACAGGCATCCGGATGAGGAATTCCTTAGAAATACCGGACAAAATGGTGTTATCAGCATGGATGAAGATATAACAAAAGTCCGGATTTTTGTGATGGATCGTCTTGGTGTTCATGGAGCCCATGGACTCGATCATACGATTCGTGTTACCGCTGTTTGTGAAAGAATTGGCAGGAATGAAGGGGCTGATATGAAGGTTCTGATCTCTTCAGCCCTTCTTCATGATATTGCACGTCCTCTTGAGGAAACACAGGGTATTCCACATGAGCAAGAGGGTGCAAGGATAGCAGAAGAGTTCCTTGCATCCATCAGTTATTCTCCACTTCAGATTCAGAGAGTAGTCCATGCAATTCTGGCTCACCGGTACCGTTCAACAAAGGTTCCGGAGACACTTGAGGCAATGATTCTCTCTGACGCAGATAAGATCGATGCGATGGGAGCAGTTGGGATAGCCCGGGCGTTTATGACCGCCGGAGAGAGAAGCGGGGAGATGCAGGATGCCATGCACCATATCGATGAGAAACTGCTCAAGCTCAAGGCATTGATGTATACAAAAACCGGTCAGGAGATCGCTCATGAACGCCATCAGTTTCTTGAAAGATTTCGCGAGATTTATATTATAGAAACAAGCCCGCCATCACAAAATTGAAGATGTGGTTTGATGATTGGTTTGTTCATCTTAAACAGATACCACGACCGGGACAGCATCCATCATAACGATTATTTCATGACCTTTTTCAACAGATGATGCCCAGATTCCCCAGAAATTATCAACCATCTCAGCATATCCCAGTGTGAGTATGCTGTGGTCTGATCCATCAAACATTGGGACCCACACATAACCCCCTCCATTTTCTGCTGCAGCAGTTAGAAGACCTGTTGTACTTACACCATTCTGATCGGTATCAGCGGTGCTGTTCGAGTCAAATGTATGGAGAAGCATATCTGATGCTGAAGAGTACGAATCAGCCTCAATGTCTGCCTCAGCATCTTCCCGGTTAAGGTCTTTTGCATGGAGAACAGCCGCATGAACACTATCTTTCATCTGTTCCGGATCACCTGAAAAGGCGGGTGTTGGCATCTCATCAACTGGTGCTGCCGCTACAATGACGATGCCATTGATTGCCGGCCTGACATAGAGAAGAGAGACCGGTTTCTCTCCAGGTGTCAGGTTTGTGACATATATACTCCCACCTCCCATCTTTGCCAGAGATGATACCAGAAGGCCTGTTGATACAGGATCTGAACTCTGCTCCGAGAGGTTTACACCCACAAGGTCGGGGTTAACTACATCAGCGAGAACTGTTCCGTTCAGATCCATGGCCAGAATATATTTTAAATCATTGGAAAACCCGGTTGCAGGATTGTTAAAGTCATCAAGTGCCTGTGTTCTTCCGTGAATCGAGAGATATGCTGCTGCATCATCAGAAAGGGTCATCAGTCCCGGGGTAAGGTTCTGTGTTTTGTATGGATTGAGTGCAACCGATAGTTGACTGGTCAAACCCTGCTGAACAGTTGTTGTTGTCGTAACTGGTTCGTACCCCGGGTATGTGAGAATAAGAGTATGTGTACCCACGGGAACATTCTGAAGAGTTATTGGAGTTTTCCCCTGTGGGCGTGAATCCAGTAAAACTGAAGCCCCGGATGGTGTGGATGTTACTGTGATAGATCCGGTTTGAATTGATGTCCCTTTGGGAGTAAGTGTTCCATAGATGGATGTTTCTCTCCCTGCGATCACATCCACGATACCTATCCAGTCAAGGTATCCCGGAATTGAGACTCTGACATTGTAACTATCAGGATTAAGTCCGTGGATGCGAACCGGGGTGATTCCGCGGATCTGTCCGTCAAGAGTGACAACTCCGCCGCTCGGAAACGATCGAATGGAGAGTGTTCCGGTCGGTGGGAACCACCTGGGCAGGGCAACCTCTACCTTGTTCTCTTTTCCAGAACTGATCTCAATGGTCTGTGTCACCTGTTGGTACCCGAACTTCGCAAGCTTCATGGTATATGTCCCGGTTGGGATGGCAGCATAGTGTGCTGGAGTCATACCATAAACAACTCCATTCAGCAGGATGACAGCCCCTGGCGGATATGTTTCAACAGTGAGTGAACCGGTAGTGGATACCGGGGTTAACACTGCTGTAACTACAGATTCTGCCCCCGATGCAACAGTGACTGATGTTGTGTATGGTGTGTAGCCATCTTTACTGATGGAAACTGCATGGGATCCGGGAATAACTTCTGAATATGTGTAAGGAGTTATCTGAATATCTGATCCGTCTATAGCTACTGTTGCTCCGGAAGGTGTTGAAGAAACTGATATTGAGCCATTTTTAGGGTTAGCCTGTAGTGTAGCTGATATTATTTCAGTCGTTCCGGCACCCGGGTTATGATCAATTGTTGATGCCCAGTCCTGATATCCGATCAGTTCCATTTTTACAGAATGTGGAATACTGCTGCTTTCATCAACAGCAAGAGTAACTGGAGTAGTACCTGAAGGAGAACCATCAAAGGTGACCGTTGCTCCAGAAGGTGATGAGATAAAACTGAAATTTCCTGAAAGAGCCAGGCCGGTTACCGGAGACTGATCCTGGGTGACCAGATTTGCCGTGGTCGTTTTGAGTGACATTAATGGTTTTATCGTTACTTCCGATACAGGAGCAGAGGTAATTGTGGAATTTGGTGTTGGAGTTACTGAATAACTTGGTTCGGAAACTGGTTGTTTCGTTGTTTGAACAGGGATAATTATGGGTGAAAGAGTTGGGACAGAAGTAATCTCTGTAGTTGGTAACATCGTCGGTTCAGTTGTAGTCGGTACCTGAGTTACCTGCTGTGTAGGGATTGTTGTTGTACTAATGATGGTTGGAGTGGTCGTTGGCAGAATGACCGGCACCTGAGTTACTGTAGGTGATAGGTTTGGGATAGTCATGTTTTGCAGCAGATCAATGGCATCGGTAGTCGCTGCGATTGAGGAGTTGAATGTAAAACAGATGAGTAATACAAGTATCCACAACTTCATAGATCCATACTACTCATGCCTTATAGAAATGGTTATGGGTTCTTTCTAATATCCGATTTCCTGATTTCCCTCTTGATGGTAGGATAATACATTACAGAAATATGTTATCCCTGAATTGCAGAGTGTATGCGTATGTCATCAGATATTCTCATTGTCAGTACACCGTATGTTCCGGGATTCAAGATCACACGTCAGGTTGGGTTTACATGGGGACTCATTGTACGGAGCAGGGGTCTTGGTGGCAATGTTGTTGCCGGTCTTCGGACTATCCTTGGTGGTGAGATTCATGAGTATACACAATTGCTGAATGAATCGAGGTCTCATGCCCTTGACCGTATGAAGGATCATGCAAGGGAGATGGGAGCAAACGCGGTCATTGGCGTTGCATTCGATTCATCAGAGATAGGTCAGTCAATGACCGAAGTACTTGCATATGGGACCGCAGTGGTAGTAGAACAGGAAAACGAGGAGAGTAAACCGGTCAGGTTGATTTGAAGATGGAAACTCCCCTTTTTCACTAATTCGCTTACAATACAACCATCAGTGCTCCGATCTTTTTAAGAATAAACGATACCAGTTCCTGGATTTTGCTCAGATGATTTCTAATGGAGAATGATAATACTTCAAAGAGAGGAGATACTATACTATGTCCAGAGTTCTAGCATCACCTTCTAAATATATTCAGGGAGCCGGGGAGCTTTCACGGATAAAAGATCATATAACCCGCCTCGGTGGGCCATATCTCTTTGTCATGGGTGGTTTTGCGTATAACCATCTGAAAGGAATAATTGAGGATAGTTTCAAAGGGGTCGGGGCTGTTTTAGTCTTTGAAAAGTTTCATGGGGAGTGTACTCATAACGAGATTGACAGGCTCCGAAAGATCTATTCATCCCACTCATGCAACGTAGTTGTCGGAGTCGGTGGAGGAAAAGCCCTAGATACGGCGAAAGGGGTTTCCTATTACGAAGGGTGTCCAGCCATCTCAATTCCTACAATCGCATCAACCGATTCTCCCACAAGTGCAATCTCGGTTGTCTATACTGAAGATCATGAATTTGACGGGAATCTTCTCCTCACAAAAAATCCTGAGATCATACTGGTAGACACAGATATTATTGCACATGCACCGGTCCGTTTGCTCGTAGCAGGTATGGGCGATGCACTATCCACCTATTTTGAGGCCATGGCGAACGTTAATTCTCAGCATGAGAATTTTGTGGGTGGCACATGTACGAACACATCTGTTGCGCTGGCAAAACTCTGTTATGACATTCTTATCCGAGATGGAGTGCAGGCTAAAAAATCTGCAGAGAATAAGCAATGTTCCCCTGAACTGGAAAACATTGTTGAAGCGAATATCTATCTCAGTGGGGTTGGGTTTGAGAGTAACGGGCTTGCCTGTGCCCATTCAATATATAATAGTCTAACGAGTTTGCCTCAGTGTCGTCATATGTATCACGGAGAACTCGTTGCGTTTGGAACCCTTGTTCAACTGGTTCTTGAGGGCCGGTCTGATAATGAGATAGAAGAAGTATTACAGTTCTGTATCAGTGTCGGTTTGCCGGTTACTTTTTCTGATATCAGTACGGGTGATTTGAGTTCAGAAGAAATCATGAGGGTTGCTGAGATTGCCTGTAAACCTGGATCATTCATGGAGTGTGAACCTTTTGATGTCACACCTCACATGATCTATAATGCTATGATCGCAGCAGATTCCATGGGACAGAAGTATTCATCAAAGTGATTGAAGAGATGCTGCAGAAAAAGTCGAGCGTTAATTGATTGTATAACGCCCCGGCTGGGACTTGAACCCAGGTCAAAAGCTCCGGAGGCTTCTAGGATATCCTCTACCCTACCGGGGCAGCCTTACTTTATTGGATCTTTGAGTACATAAAGGGAATGGGTAATCCAATTATTTATGAGTCGGGTATGAATGCCAGATCTTGCAGGCTCCTTCGTGGGAGACCATACAGGGTCCAACCGGAGTTCGTGGGGTGCAGACTTTCCCGAATAGTTTACAATCAGACGGATCAGCGATTCCTCTCAGAACCTTATCACAGATACATGCAGAATTTTTACTGACCTTTTTATATACAATATTGAACATCTTTTGTGCATCGTATTGTGAGAATTCATCCCTAAGTTTAAGTCCCGATTTTGGAATGACGGGAAATCCTCTCCATTCCACATCACAGGGTTCAAAGACCTGGTCCATGATCGCTTTAGCCTTCGGGTTTCCTTCTTCTTTTACAGCTCTCGGGTATGCATTCTCAACTATATCAGTACCATCCCTGACCTGCTGGGCAAGCATGCAGAGCCCGAGAAGAATATCATCTGCTTCAAACCCGGCAACGACCTGAGGTACATGAAACTGCCTGTACTCATCAATCCCCGCAACAGTTAGAACGTGTCCTGGCAGCATAAATCCGTCAAGCCGTGCTTCGCCCTGTGAAAGGAGCCATTGCATCGCAGGAGGCACAATCCGGTGAAAGGAGAGAATAGAAAAGTTGGCAGGAGGATTTGTCAGCAGCATGGCTGCAACTGTTGGAGCAGTGGTTTCAAATCCAACCGAGACAAAAACAACCTCTCTGTCTGTCTTTTGTGCTATCTCAATGGCTTTGTGTACTCCCTGTACAATTCTCACATCACCGCCGCAGCTCTCAAGAGTCCCTTCTGAACCGGGAACTCTGAGAAGATCCCCGTATGTTGCGATGATACATCCTTTTGCGGCAAGTTCCAGAGCTGCATCGATCTCTCCCTGTGGGGTGATGCAAACCGGACAGCCCGGGCCCATCACGATCTTTAGATTCCCTGGGAGCATGCTCCGAATCCCGTTTTTTGCAATGGCAGCTTCATGCGTTCCACAGACATGCATGAATGTCATTGGACGATCTGTCAACTCCGCAAGTTTCTGTGCAATCGGGTTATCGTGAGCCATAATCCTGTATATATAAGTCCGTCGAGCATAAACCTGATCGTATGCCCTTTGGAAACATCCCTGCTGCTCTGGTAATTATTGCCGGTTGTGTTGTTGCTGTGATTCTCTATTTTGCCGGATTAAGAATACGAGAACAACTGGAAGGATCAGAGAAGGGAATAACACGGGTTATTATATCAGCACTCGGAATTCCTGCTGTAATCGCGATTCTTTCAGTGACGATATTTCTTGCTCTCCGATATGTTGCAGAACTTCCTGATCTTGTCAATCAGATTCTAGAAAGCATCTATGCCCAGGTTTTGTATATCATCCTTGGCAGTCTGATAGTTGCTTTCTTTGTCAGAAATTTTTTGGATCTCTATTCAAAACGGATAGCTTCACTGACGGACTCGGATTTTGATGATAAACTGATTCATTTTCTCCAGAGTGTGTATGGGTATGTCATTGGTATCGGGGCTTTTTTTATGATCCTCTCTGTACTTAAGATAGACATCACTCCATTGCTTGCTACAGGGGGCCTTGTGGGTATAATAGTGGGACTCGCTGCCCAGGATACCTTTGGTAACTTTTTTTCAGGTGCAATGATTGCAGCAGATCAGCCTTTCAGGGAAGGTGACCGGATTGAAATTCAGGGAGTTATTGGAGATGTTGTATCTGTCGGGCCACGGAGTACAAGGATTAAAACTCTGGACAGTCAGCTGGTGACTGTTCCAAATAAGATTCTTACCGAGAACATGCTGACAAACTTTGCTCTTCCAGACATCACTCTGAAAGTCAGAATCTCTGTAGGGACTGGATATGATTCTGACATTAATCAGGTGAAAAATATTTTGAAATCTGTTTCTATTAAGGGAATTGAGTCCGGGTTTGTCCTGTCTAATCCAACTCCTGAAGTATATTTTCTGGAGTTTGGCGAGTCTGCGCTGATGTTTCAGCTACTTGTCTGGACTGGAATGTATGACAAAACGTTTGAGGTCAGAGATTATCTGAACACAGAGATCTATAACACTTTCAAGGCTGCAGGAATTGAGATCCCATATCCGCAGATGGACCTTCATCTCAAATCCTCATCAGTTCATATTTAAATGAGCATTCGAAGGTCAACCTGGGCTGCGTTAAGTTTATATGTGCACCCGGAGTATATGTAAAGGCACAAGCCTCAGTGGCTCAGCCGGTAGAGCGCGTCCTTGGTAAGGACGAGGTCGCGAGTTCAAATCTCGCCTGAGGCTTAACAAGAATACTTCAAATCTCAAAAGGGAAAGAAGTTAATACTTGTTTTTCTATTGCCACAACATTAGATAAGATCTGTTTTTGATTGCTTTTTTTGTACTATAAGGTAAAACAGAGTACTACAGATCCGCCAACCTCGACCCGCTATGAGAACATTTCATTGCAAGTTGCCATAGCGCCCGGTGCCGGTGAAGGTCAACGTGATGTATACCGATCTGGGGAGATAGGACATTGAATACTCAGTCCGGGATACTCCATACCCCCCACCTATCTCACAGTAACATTGGATCACTGCCTGACTCCCGTCAATGTTCGACTGCCCTAAGGTTCCCCCATATCCCGGGTATGCCTGGACAGTGATCTCTGTACCAGAGATAGAATAATTGAGAGACCTGATCACTGATGCTGACCGGTCGATCAGAACAATGCAGGGATCATATTTTGAGTTGCTTCCCTTTTTTGGGATGGCGGAACTCATGGAGATTTTTGCGTACTCATATGCGTTCACAGCATTGAGGTAGAGCCGACAGTCTGCCGCAAGACCCCCGATGATACTATTACCCCCGGATACCTTCCACCCCTTGAACTCCCATGAACCATTACAGGGACCATTGCCGGTGAATCCGGGGCTCCAATTAATACCGTGAGAATAACTCAGTTTATACTGACTATTGCACTTTTTATATGTGTCATTCGGGCATGTAGAACAATAAACCGTAGCTCCATTTGATGAACATTGTTCTGTCGCCCAAATTGTCGCGACCGAGGATTGAGTATTTGAGAAGGTTCCCTTTCCCGACATCTCCTCTGGAATGAGCGCAGGACCTTCCTCTGTCTCTTTGATGAAACAGATATCTCCTGGATAAACCCGGTATGGACAGTACGCAATGGGGAGCCCATCACTCCCGATATCCACAATACAGGGATTGAGAGGGTAAAGATCATTCAGGGGGTAAATGATCCCTCCCTCGTCTGACGAGGTATCAACAGTAACCGAATCACCGAACGACAGGGTATGAGACATTATGACGCTGCCCTCAGTCCATAGTTCCGGGTCTTCATCAGTGCCCCCGTCGCCCGCAATGACACGGTTGCCAGGGTGTTACTTTGATACGTTGAGATAACCTCCCCGGACTTGTTTGTGGTGTAGGTCTCATCATTATCCTTGATCTTCTGATAGTTCGCCTGGATCTCGTCCACAATATTCTGAAACTTCCCGCTCGCCTGGAGAGGATCTGCCGGGCTGCAGGTAATCTTACAGGACATCCCTCCGGACCCCGGATCATTGTAAGAGTACTCAATCCCTGTGACTCTCATCACCTCATCAGGCACATTCGCAAACCCGGAGAACTGCACCCGTTGATACAACTCAAAATAAGTGTTTTTGAACGTTGCTGAGTACTGCGGGATCTTGATCTGGATACATCCCAGGATCTCATTTGCTTTAGCTTGGACGAGGGACTGACAGTATGCGTTCTCAGCAGCAGTTCCCCATGATATCCCGCCGTCTGTCACCGGCCCAAAGTTGCTTGACGTTGTCCGGGTGCTGGTCCATGTTGACGCCGCTGGATCCGGCAGCAGATTGTTAGTCTTATACGGTAAAGTCTGCCTTACCTCCTCCCCAGAGGTCACAGCAGGCAATTCAGCGGTTGCGTAAAACCACGCCCCATCTTTTACTCTGACAGCCCGGACCTCAACCCGATTGTAATAGTCATCAAACCCGATGGTCGCAGAGAGACCTGGTTGACCAACAAGCCCGGGGGTATCCTTTGTAACGACAAAAACCGAAGTCGGTAACCCTAACAGGTTCCCCATATCCTCCTGAATTGCATACATCGGTACCCAGTATACATACTCTTTCCAGATACCGTCTGCTGAATCATACGCGAATTTCGTGAAAAAGATCATTGAACAATCATCAGCATACCTATCGATCACATCACTGATTTTATCCGAACCGGTCCAGAGGTACTGCTTCTTTTCAATAGATGGATGATTACCGTCGTAATTTGAGCCCTTGACATATTTTGCAATCCCATTTGAAGGATTCCAGGTAACAGATTTGGTTCTGACAACAGTTAGGTACCCGGCCCCTGAAGACCCAGACCGGGCCGTATATTTACAGATCTCAAAATCTTCGGTTTCCTCACCGTCATCATACGTGCTGTCCTCGTCCTCATCAGTATACGAGAAGATCTTTACGTAGGAGGTATCTGATGGAACAGGGAACTGAGAGAGATCAGAGACATACAATTTTGGATCCCCTGCGTTTAGGGTTGCAGTTAACTTTACTGCAGCCCCGGAACCGAGACCCCAGTTAGGTACAGGCATAATCACCCCGGGATAGAGCCCATAGTATCCGGCAGGGTTTGCAATTGCACCGGTAGACTCATCGATAGGCCAGAGTAGCCGCATGAGATGATACGTAGGATTCTCGAAAGAGAGGATCTCAGCAGTTCTTGAGTCTTCCCCTTGGTAATTACTGGCTGCCCGTGCCCAGGAGGGTATATCAACACCGGCTCTTGTTTGACTGAATTTCAATGGTACTGTATCCTTGAGATAATACCCGTTGGAATAAGCGGTGATCGTTGTTGTGACGCTTGGATAATCCCTCTGAATATCTCCTGTCACCGGGTCGCCAAGCATCGCACAATGACCCTGGTAAGGTTCATAATAGATCTTTCTGAAAAAAGGAGGTATAGCCTCTCCTTTGATTGGGATAGTGTATTGCCAGGTTTTATCAGATGTGGTCCGGGCTGCAGTTAGTGATTCCCGGGGATATGATGTTAGGGAGTTCATGCAGTCTCCTGCTCAAATCCGATCTCCCACTGGTAGATCCTGATATCCCCATCTCCAATGATTCGGCAATCGGTAAATGAGGATATATACATTTTAGGCCAGGATTCTCCATCTACGATCAGTGTTTTCTTCTGGCTGATCATGTTATCCAGCTGGTCGTATTCCTCCCGGCTGTTCGACATACAGGAGAACGAGAACCGCTTCGCTGCATATTCTCCAATGTCAACCTGAACCTTACCAGACTCAAGAGGTGTCCGGGTAGTTAGGATCTCACGCTCTGAATTCCCTGCGTAAACACAGTTTGGAAGAGTGATACCATCGAACGAGACTGAAACCGGATTAACCCCGAATTCCCTGGTGAACTCAACCGTGTAGGTCTTGACTGCACCGGTCTCTCCTCGGGGAGTAATTTTTGAAAGAGCAGATATGTAACAAGCAGAGTATACCTCACCATTAACTGTCAGTTCACCTCGTGACCCGGTTTTAACTCTTGATAATAATCCCTCAAATTCTCCAAGGGTTTCGGTAGCACATTCGACCCCAATTCTCTGAACTATCTTTGGGATCCCGTTCGTCAGATCAAACCCGGCCCCCATCTCAACCGAGTACTGAGGGGAGGTATCGATCGCATTAGGAATAGTCGGATGAGATAACGTTAATCCAGCAAATGTAACCGAATCAGCTGTCGTAAATTTGTAGTGCGTGAAGGTGATCGTATATGCAAACCGAGTAAGACTGGGAAGCCTCTGCAGGTCAGAGACCTTTGATATCCGGGCATTCTCAAATGCAATCCCGTATACATACAACAAATCAGAGGTTCCGATCAAGTTCTGCAGTTTGTCATGCTCGTATGCCCGGTTCGTCTCAGCTGCAATGGTGATCGTCCTGGAAAATGCAACCGGTTCAGAGATCCCTGATTTCGCTAGTTTCTCATCAATAATTGCTGAAATGTCATCCGGCTGTGTGCGTTTTGCTGACTGGAAGGTCAGATCTCCGAATCTGACTAACCGGTCATCTGGTACGATGAAATCAGTTGAAATGTTACATTCCGGGACGTTGACTGCTGTGATCTGAAGGGTATTGGTCGCCTGATTAACTGTAGTTTGGGGAATTGAAACGGATGATAAATTCAGTGCTATCCCGACCCCCAGAGTAATCTTGCTCTTAGGGGCACACTTCGAAGCCAGAGAAATAGCCCGGTCCTGAAGCATACCGAAATCAGAAATGTGGAACACAGTCCCACGTTCGAGGAAATGAGATGCATTTTGGACGGCCTTAGATCTCAACCCGAGATAAATAATCGGGTCTGTTTTTACCTTTGGAATTGATTTAGAAACTAAATTGAGGGTGACAGTATACCCGTCCATCCGGAAATCAGAGGCATGGAGTGTCACTTGAGATGGCATTATGACTCCGAGACGGTGATGAAGAATTGAAGATTAAGATACGACTTTGCCGGGGAACCACCTGCAGTTACAACCCGCTTAACCCAGATCGGCACAATCTCCCCAGGTCCTATGGTTATCGATAATCCTGATAGGAACGTGTATCCTGAAGAGTTATTTAACACAGTGGTCAGATTGTCGGTGTTTGTTCCGAGAGCGATTTGAGCGTTAAACCTACCCCCCAGGTCATTAGGGAGGACAAACCCTGGTCTGATGACACATGAGCCAGTTGATCCTGTCCCATAATTTTTGATAAACGCTTTCCGGTAATCTGTCACTCCGTTGATATTCTCGTATTCAGAGACATAATCCCAGAATACATCCACGGCATATTCAGAGAGAATCCCCCCGTGATTTGGACCTTCTGCCCAGTTTGCGCATTTAAGGAGTTGAAGACCTTTGTAGGATAGAGAATTGACCAGGACTCTATCATATAGTCCAATATCAAACCCTTTCCCGACATCAAACCGCAGGATAATCACCCAATTGAGGTTAAAATTTCATTAACTTCTTCTTGAGTGAGTTTTCCAGCAGTTACGAGTGAGTTGATGTAGACAGAGTCTTTTATTCCTGTTTTAAACCAGTATTTCAAGGATTCTTTCACATATTCTGGGGCAACCATCATGAAACCCCCAAAAGATAAGCTAAAGTGTTGATCTGATCCTGGAGACTTGGAGGGGCTTCCTCCACTGGATCAGGGATCTCCATCCGCTCAAAAGGAGTAATGGCATCCTGGGCCATTATCTTTCTATAACTTCTGTTTGTGATATCCCCAGGTATACATCCTGTATTTGTGATAATATACTGAATAACCCCATTTTTGGTATATATTTTCGTCATATCTCAGCCTCCAGGAAAACCCCAGATTCGGTGGTCGTTGCAGTCGACAATACACATGCAGCAAGAGCAGTAACAGCTGATGAAAATGCAGCGTTGATTAAAACAGATTTCGGATTCGCTCCTGTAAGAAGAGTAAATGTTAAACCACTCCTCCATGACGGCCCATCAACTCCAAAACTGCCGTAGGTTAGTAGACTTGGGGTGCAGAACATAGGTTTGTCGTAGAATAAAAGGTGAAATATGCCCGAAAGCCCTGAAGAGTTGATCCTTCCCGATAATACCGTGGTATACTGCGTAGTTATCCCGCCGATACCCCACAAATGTTTACTACACCGAGAGGTGTCATCTTGATGAACAAATTGCGTAGCTATAGCACCTATTTCGAGCTTAACTTCTCCGAAATACAGTTCGTCTCCAATGGCGCAGTCATCGTCGTCCACCCAGACAAATACTCCAATATTGTTCGCATTGGCACCGACGGTTACATTTTCAATTTTGAATGTCTGATTGCTGGTTGATAATACGAGATTTGAAGATGTATACAATCCAGCCCATGACGTTGCCAAAATTGGATTGGATCCTGCTGCTGGCCATGAGGCAACAACGTCAGATGTTACCTGGTTTGCCGTACCTGTCCATTCGAGGATCGCTGCCCTAATGTTATTGATTACCTTCCCCGGGGTCGTACGCGCCTTAAATGACAATGATAAGGATTTCCCCCTAAGTGGAATGGTATCTTCGGTAGAAAGGATCTCGAGTCGCCCAAATTTCTTGGTTGCTGTTACAACCACACATTTAGTACAATATCGAGAGGTTCCAAAGGTGGATTCAGCCCTTTCAACTGTGACAACGTTGTTTCCATCTGACAGTAATAGCCATCGATCCTCAAGATAAGAGTCGTCTGAGTTGGGTCTCCAGGATGTGGAATTGAAGAGAACTCCCCTCTGCCAGATGTCAAACCCCCCATTAATTATGAGATTCTCGTTTAGTGAGGCGCCTATTTGAGCAGGGGTAACGGCATGGGGATTTGATGTATTTTCTGTATGTGCTGAGAGACTATCAGAAACTGTCGCAATATTAGATCCGGTTTCAGATATCGCCAATGTGTTTGACTCTATTGCGGCGCCATTTTGAGAGATTGCTGTTTCATTTGCTTCGATCCTAGTTTCATGGTCAAGGATGTTTTTCCGAGTAGCTTCATAATCATACCCAGTATAATTACGACCGCATTTTGTCCCGGCTGGCCATTCGATCGGGCTACCTGACGATGAAGCCCACCCGTTACCAGACCGGGCAATCGTGAGAGACCCGTTCCCTGATGCAACGGACTTTACCGAGTAGATACATCGCTCCCAGTTCCCGTTATCATCGTAGAAAACGATGATATTGCCCCCTTCTGATCCAATAACTGGGTAACAGGCCATCTCAGTGATACTCACTGATGTGGCACTTTCAGAGAGAACCGCTAGGGTTGTTGTCTGTGGGGAACCATCCTTCCCTGGATACATCACCTGCTGACTCATGCTGTCGCCCTAACGTTACTACACTGGATGTTCACCAGGAGAGACCCCCCTGCGTCGAACCCCGCATCCGGGAGAACCCCTGCAGGAGGGAGATATCGATACATTCCGACCCCCTGACCTGGAGTAGGGGAGTTCATCGGTACCACACCTTTTGCAGGAGCCGGTCCAGTAAAGACGAATCGCTTTGACATAGTCAGGACACCAGTGTCGGCATCGAATGAGGTGTCTGCTGCTGCCCGTGTAGCTCCATTTGTTGTGATCTCAGATAGTGGACCGGACTGCGTTTCTTTGTCGTAAGCGGTCGAGCTTGCATCGAGAGCGATGTATTTGTAATTTGCAAAGTATTTTGCAAAATCCTTCAGGAATGCGTTGCTAAAGTCTACGTCTGCCATTTACTCTGTTACCTCCCTTGGTTCCCCGATGCGTTTCAAGCCCTTCGGGGTGACCTCAAATTCATGTCTGATGGTGGGTTGCCCGGCAGCCTGACATACGTCAAAACTCACCATAGTTTTTGGAGTGTTTTCAGCTTGAATTAGATCATCTGTCATGGTTAAGCAAATCCTGCCCTTTTAAGGCGCAAAATGTTCTGTCGTGCAATCTTTTGGGGTAAGTCTTTTGACAATTCTGGATCTCCGAATTTACTGCCTTGCATGTTTGTAATCAGTTGAATTGTGTTTCCTCCACCAGTCTGGAGGTTTCTGACCTGGTCCCGGCGAAGGATCCACTCACCTGCCTCGACATCGGCCTTCCCGGTCTCGGTCACAGGACCCCCGGTGGCGAACTTCTGGGTTGTGGTTTGTGGCCCGGAGAATTCTCCTGACTGGAGGTTGTTTACTGAACTTATAGCAGAGGAGAGGATTGAGTTGGCCCTGGAGATGGCATCGTTAATCTGTGACACAGCAACACCGGCTGCTGATGCCAGATTTTCAAGGGACTGACCGACTGAATCAAGGTTCTGACTAACGGTCGGGATTGTTGAGCTGAGGATTGATCCGGTGTTCTGCAGGGCAGAAGAATAATCAGAAAGTTGAGACGTTTTCTCTATAATCTGCCCGGTATCGACGCTGGTCAGAGAATTCAAGCCCCTGGATTGGTTGACCTGTTCTATGCAGGACTTGTTGGCAGAGCTGAGGTCCGTGCCTATCTTACTGACTGCAGTGTCCGGGAGTTTGACCGTTGAATCGCTGAATACGCAGTGAATATTGTCAGAGTTCAGATCAACAGCCTTAGCTGATCCGGCTACATTCTGGTTGTTATATGCAGAGTTGGAGAGTTTTGATACTGGTACAGAGGTATCTGGCGAGTACTTACCTACCCATGATCGGGCAGTATATTCAGACCCGGACGGTGAGATACTGGATCCGGTTGTTATTTTAGAGGCGGCATTTGTGGCTTTGTTCCCGGCAGCGTCTACTGCATCGGAGAATGTAAGGATGCCTTTTGATGCGGTCTCGGTTGATGATCCGGACTTATCGACGGCGTCTGCGTATGATTGTGTATTGGTTGTTCCATTCCGGATTGAGTCGATATACTCATCAGACGAGTAGTACGAGAGATAACTATTAGTTAGGCCCCGAACCTCTGAATTACTCTGCCACGATGCTCCTGGATAGTTACGGAGGATGGTGTATATCATCTGCTCCATATCGTAGGACATCTGCCCGTTGGAATATCCAGAGTTTATTGATGCTTTGATACTTGCATCGACAGCGCTTTTAACTGCTGAATCAATTGCTTTTTGGTAGAATGATGCATCATAACCGGTGGCCATTCCGTATATCTGTGAATCTCCTTTGTCTCTAGCGACCGCTCCTGGCCCTTCTTCTGGAGAAAATAACTTACTGATTGCTGAGGAGATATCTGTAGATCCTAACTTATCCGTAAACCCGGTAACTGCATCTGTTGAAGATTTTATGGCTGCGGTCTGGGTATCTATCGCTGAAGATGATGTATCTACTATACCAACTTGAGTCTTTTGTGCCTTTGTTGCAGACTCGGTTGCTGATGCTGAGGACTTAGTTGAACTCGAATAATCGGCAAGAGATTTACTGGCAGAGTTAACATCAGTTGAAAGAGAAGTGCCATATTTTCCATTCAGTTTGTTGACGCTATCCTGGAAACTATCGATAGCAGATGAGACTTTATTATTGTAGGAATCGGTAATCCGGTTGAGTTGGGTCTGATAATTTTTACTCGTAGGATTGAGGTAACTGATCTGCTGGTCTCTTACCGTAGTAGCCTTGGTTACTGCATCATTATATGAGTCTAGGTAATCAGCATATTTGGAGGTAACTGTATCATTTACCTTGTTTAAGGTAGAAGAGGCTTTATCGGCAATTTTAGCCTTCTGCCTCTCGGCTTGTGACTGTAGGTCATTCAGGACCCATTCATAAGATCCAGTGTCATCGTTCCATATTGCAGAATAGGACTGATCATCATAGGTTAGGGATTTCTTCCCGGCCTTGGCTGCAGCAGCCTCAGCTTCTGATAGGGAAGAATACTTCTTGGCAGCAGTCTTTTTCGAGTTCGATAGTTCCTTTGTGGCTGCAGTATCATCATCGGTTGCTTCGGAATTCTCATCTACAGATTTCTTTGCAGATGCCAGGACAGCATCAAAGTTGGATCCCTTTGCTGCGAGGGCTTGGACCGTAGATACATCCCAATCTTTTGCTTTAGCAATAGCGTCAATATCAGCACCGGAATACTTCCCGGCTGCTGCTGTTGTTGATTTGGCTGCTTCCTGAACTCCCGCTGATGTTCCGGATTGGGCTCCGGACTGAACTGCTGCTTTTATCTCTGATGCTGATGGACCTGAAACCCATGACCAGGAAGATGTATCCCTGTTGTTCGAATTTGATGCTAATAGGGGGCTATTCTTTGTTGCAAGAGATTTGTATTGTTCTTTGGTATCATCTATATACTCCTGGACTCCATTCTCTCCAGCCCGGATAAATGAACCAGCCCATCCATGTGATAAAACTCCATTTGTGAGTAAGTCCTTGATACCCGATCCTATTGATTCCCAATCCCCGGATAAAAGTTCTGATTTTATCGATGATATGAACCCGGAAACATCAACCGCAGTATTCAATCCAGAAGTAATGAGAGAGTTAACGGCGGTTCCTACGTCTGCCCATGAAAATCCCTTAATTGCGTCGGAGACATTTCCGCAAAATGTGTTGGCACTTATTCCGGCAGAGTTGAGATCACCCAGAAACTCGGCGACTAATGCAGATACAGCACCTTCAGCTGCCTGTTGCATCCCTTCATTAAACCCGCCAAGGAATTTGGTTACATCAACGCCGGTTTGTGGGATGTTCTTGATGACAGTAACAGCTAAATCGCTAACTGCTCCTAATCCATCAGCAAATGCGTGAGCGGCCTGGTTCCCGGCTTCCTTATAGTTGCCCGTGGAAATGTTGGATACTGCCGAACCTGCTTCGGATATGACATTATTGATGTTGTCTGCAAAACCGCCATAGTTTGTTAGATATGCTGCTGCACTGGCAGCGATCGCGGCCGCAAAAGCAATACCGATAGGCCCGCCTACTGCAGCGAACGTTCCCTCAAGCGAGGATAACTCTGCAGTGGAAGCAACCAGCATCCCGTTCAGGGCTGTCGGGACAGATGCAATGCTGGATTTTACCCCTGATAACTTGGATGATAAACCCTCAGTCTTCTTCCCGATGTTCTCAATCCCGTCTGCTTCTTCTGCAAATAATGCCGAGACATCCCTTGCAGTCCACTCATCCATGTTTTCGATGAGTTCAGACTTGATGGATTTTCCGGTCTTCTTGGATGAGTCACCGATCCGGTCAATGCTGGTGGCTGTTAAGGCAAGGTTCGAAACATCTCCAATACTGGAGAACTTCGGGGCCTCGATGTCAGCATCTTTTACTATGCTCTTTAATCGCTGTTCAGATGCCTCAAATTTTGAGATTGCATCATCGTATTGAGTAACTACATTTGACTTAAGGTAGTCCGGAGTGTCAAGTTCTGAAAGGATGGATGTACCGTATATCCCGGCCGATAATGCTTGTAATTTCTTTTCTGACTCCTCAATTTTGGTGATTGATGAATCCAGATTAGAAGCACCTTGATATCTGGACGGGACTAAATCAGAATAGGGCTGATTAAAATTCTCTGCCCAATCAGACCAGTCTTCATCCTTTTTAGATTTTTCATAATCGATAAGAGCATCTGCACCATAGAGGCTCCCGGCAGTGAAAAGTGAAGGAGCAATATCCTTAAGGGCGCCTGACTTTGCGGATGCTTTTGCTGTTTTTGTTATCTTCTGTTCTGCCTTCTTGACATCATCATCATACTTGTCAGCGGCAAGGATCAATGAGTTCCCTGCGTCACCAATCCCGGCAGCCATATAAGCAGCATCATCAGTAACTCCGAGGATTGTATCCGGAAGTGTGGCCTGTTTGGATCCTCCGGTCGTTGAGGTGATGGTGGCTACATTCGTTAATGAATCAACAATATTGGAGATTTCAGAGGCCTTCTTATCGAGTTTAAGCCCGGCTATCTTCTCCAGGATTGAGAACAATGATGAGAGAGTGTATATTGGACCGGCAGACAGCATCAGGAGAGGTCCGGCAATCCCTGCGAGAGCAGCACCGACCCCGGTCATTCCGGCAAGTTTACTCTGGATACCCTCCGGGAGATTGTTGAACCAGGTCATCAACCGGGTGATTGCACTAATTATCTTTTCAATCACTGGAATAATCCCATCTGCGAGATTCTCCATGAATTGAGAGATCATATCGGTGTTCTCGCTGTTTGAGAACCAAGTGCCGATATCCTTGAAAAGGGGCTTAAATTTCTCTCCGACTTTTAGAGAGATGTTTTCCAGTGCTCCGTTGATGGTCTCCTTGATGTTAGCAAGAGTCCCCATCTGTTCATCGGTGAGTTTCTGAAGAGCCCCGGAGTTGTCAGCCTGCAGTGCCTTCAGTTTCTCACGATACTTGTCAAGACCTTCAGTTGAGAACAGGGCTGCAAACTTCGGTCCTGCATCAAGTCCGAGGAGTTTGATGAACGAACCGATGTCCATTCCTGACGAGGATAGCCTTTCAAGGATCTCCTCAAAAGAATGCATCGAGGGCTTAATCTCTTCAATGGAGATCCCATAATCAGCCAGGGCTTTTTTGGCAGCCTTCGGGGGTGTTTCTAACCGGGCTAAAAACTCATTGATTCCGGTTCCGGCCTGTGATCCTTTGACACCATAATCCCCGAGAGTCGAAAGGATAGCAAGGGTATCATTTAACGGTTTGTTGAATGCTTCTGCAGTGGTTCCGGCATATTTGAGAGATTCTGAAATGTCCCGGACGTCAGTATTGCTGATGTTTGCAGCGGTGGCGATCTTGTTCCCTACTGTCTCCGCCTGATCCGGTAACATCTGGAACTGTGACAGGGTTTGGGTGAGAGTCGAAGCCATCTCATTGATGGGTTCCCGGGTGGCCACACTCATGTTAACCAAGGTCGGAGAGGCCGATTTAATCTGATCGAGAGTATATCCGGCCTGTGCCAATGGCTGTAATGCAGAGGCAACTTGGGATGGTGAAAACGGAGTAGATTGACCTAGGCTTTTTGATAATGCGTCGATCTGTTCGTATAATCCGACTTGATTACCCAGGAGAGAAGAGACATACTGGACCTGGGATTCGTAATCAGAATAGGCGGAGATCGCATTGTTGATGTAGGACTCTACCGGGAATGCAGCTGCAGTTAGTCCCGCCCCTGCTACCAGAGCCCCGGTTGATGCTGATCCGGTGATAGATGCAGCAGTGTTGAAGGATTTTTGGAGGCTGCTGTATTTTTCCAATTGCTGGAATTGCTTTTCCAGTTTTTCAAGAGATGCAAGAGCAGTTTTTGATTCAGTAGAGATTTTGTCGCCAAAATTGATGGTAGAACCTAACTGACCGATCTCTTTATTTGTTGAGATGATGACGTCGGAAAATGATTTTAATGAAGATTCAGCTTTCCCTGTTTCGCCGCTGATATTTGATCCGAATCCGGATAATGCAGAAACAATAGACTTTAGGTTTTGTTGAGTGGTGCCCGCTGCTGAGTCTATCCCGGTTAAGGAGCCCCTTATTTTTGCCAGGTCGGCAAGGCCCTATCCGATTTGAACGCTCAGTAGAATTGACAGCCGCTCATCAGCCATTGGGTAGTATATAGGCGCTTATATTATTTGTTTTTTTGGAGGCGTTTTGTGATACAAAAAATTAGAATAATTTCTTTTTGAGTAACTTCACAGATGCATCATTCTGACCACAATCAACCTCGTATTCCTTGCAGGAATCGAAGATGGTGTCAACCTGATCATAGAGTTTATTCCGGTCATCTAATGCAGTGCCTATCAGGTTCAATTTGTCGGCTGCATTCAGTTCACTGTTATCATCGTTGATGAATGTCAGGGCTAATTCAGTAGATACGACCATGTTCTTAAAGGTCTTCAGATATCCAGAGTACTTCTGATACAGGATCTTATCTGATGCAGTGAAGTCCTTCGCTCCTTCTATCTCTGAACTGCTTAAAGTATCTCCAAAATAATCTGATTGTGATTCAACTTCTTTCCTTAATGCAAGATTATCAGTCCCTAGTTTCTTATAATCATTTGCGATCAGATCATCATTGTATGCTGTGAATAGAGGTACTAATTTGAGCATCTCCGATTTTAATATTGTACCCATCCCCGTGACCTTTTTTGTGACCAATGTTGATGCTGTAGTCATGTTTGGGGCAACAGTAATATTAGGAGTGATAATCGTAGTTTCAGTTTCTTGAGGGGCAGGAATGATTGTAGGTTCTTGTTTCTGGGGGGTTGTTGTACACCCTGATAATAGTATAATAAAAATGAGGATGATTGATAATTTGAGGTATTTCATATCAATTCACCTCTTATTTGAATAAAGAAAAAGGTTGTTATTAGATCCCGTAAAATCCGAACCTTACACCGCTACACCCTACCATACCAAACCATACCGCACCGTACAGCACCACGAAATCCAAGCCTTACCTTGCCGCACCCTGCCTCGCATTGCAACACTCCGCCTTACCACGAAATCCTTGCAGTACCTCACCATGCCCCGCAGAACCAAACCGAACTCTGCATTACCACGAAATCCGAGTTTTACGTATGAATCACGGGTTCAAAAGTTCCATACCTTGGGCGATAATCACAAAGCCCAGTGTATTTACCCGCAGTTATCAGTAACTCTTTGATTTCATCCTCTGAAAAAATTTCGTCATCGAACACCATATCAAAGTTCACACTCCAATGAGCAAATCGGGGTCTACAAATCATCACACTTGCTTTTTGAATCCTTCCCACTCTTATGTCTCGGAAACGCCCATCATTCCAAAGTTCATCTATGGTTTTAGGCCCATCATATTTCAGAGGGATATAATCATCAGGAACATGTATGCCTGTAACTACATCTTTTCCTCTTCGAGAGCGTTTGGCTGCTTCTCTGATAGATGCTTCAATATTTGCTGCAGGAATGTAGACCCCTATATTTTCATCATAGTAAAGGGCTAATTTCCATTTAATCTCTAATATCTTGAGATTGTCTTCATCAGTCTTCTTTCTCTTCCCTGTAATCTCTTTTAACTCTTTTACGAGAGGTATTGTCGGATTAACTCCCAAATTCGAGTTCATCAACATAGTATGTACACTATTCAGAGTTACATTGATGGTTTGCATCATTTTTAGACCCTCGATTGGTTTAGATGTATTTTGCCGGGCGATTTTAATAAGCGAGTAAAATCTTTCTTATCTGTATTTGTCATAGCGAGTGACCGGATGGCTCGATCTCTCATCTCTCGTAGTTTATACCGGGCTTCAGGACTCATATCGTTTTCTGGGGCATATTCGGTTACCCGAACAATCTTCTTCATCCTCCGACAGACTTTTTTCGTTAAGTCAAGGACTACAGCCGGGTAATCATCTGGATTAACGACTTCATATCCAGAACCATGAACACTTTTGAGGAGTTTACCAATAAGAAGTAACTCTGTATTTGCCCTACCTACATTTGAGTAATATTCAGTAGTACCATAATTCAGAGAGAGGATCGTTGAGATTTCATCATGGGGATGGAGGGATCCATACCCCCATATTTTCCCTACTTCAACCAGGTTTTTCCATACCGGGAGTTTGATGGTTGAGGGGGTTACCCCTACAATCTGAATCGAATCCATCAAATCCCCTCCTGTTGGTTTGCTTTTCCCGGCTCCCGGACTCTTGAAGATACACAGATCTCCATGGAAGTCCAGTTTTCGAGTAGTTCCCGGAGTTGTGACCGAAGTTTGATCTGTAACTCTTCTCGGTACAGGTGTTGGTTGACCTGCTGATATGATTGACAGGTATGGTAATGATTACTCTCAACCACGATAAGATCGAAGGATCCCATATCGACGGCAACACACCAGGAATCATCTTCTGGGGTCATGCAAGAACCGCCTGCTGCGTTGATGGCCCCTTGTTTCTGATCTGAATGGATTGATACTCTGCTTCGAGCCTAGCCTTCCGATCTTTATGCTCTATCATCCCGGACTTAATTAGAGTCCCATCTATGATCTCAAGAGTATGGATGGCTTCCAATTGCTCTTTGGTTGCAGAATCCCGGATACCTTTCTCATGCCTACCAAAGATGATGATATTGATCATCTTGTGATTATTCATATGGACAAAAGGCTCATGCTTTAGGTTCCGGGCGAGTTTCTCAATTGAAGAGTGAATGGAGTCTCCAAGGAATTTGGCTCCCTGTGTTGCGAGCCATCTCTTGTAATCCCATTCCTCAGTCTTGACAATCTTGACTTCACCGGTCCGGATCATCTTCAGGAGTTCCGGGAACGCCCGCTTAAACTTCTTTACCATCTCCCGGGCTTCTGGATTCTTGATCCTCTTGGTAGTCAATCCCCCCATAATCAAATAAACAGCCTGTTCATTTGCAAGAAGGATAGATTGGTTCAGATTTTCTAATCCGGGTGAATTTCCCCTAGGATATGTTACATCTCCTAGGCGGATCCATCCCTCAAAGTCATCAGGATTGTTCTTGATTCTGGTTGGAATAGTCTTTTCATGAATTCCAAACATCTTTGAAAGATCTTGAACCACAAACCACGGTTCTCCATCTACTATCTCAGCCCGGATTTCGAACCCGAACAAAGTAATGAGTTGGAAACCTTCATCACTCTTCACGTTAGAAATAGTAATTGCATTGTTCAGCCCGTCGTTACTGCCAGGTGCGGATGGGCTGGCCTTTTCACTTCTTTTGCTCATACCTTTATCAAGCCTCGTTCTCTCCTGAATGCTCTGAATGCATCTCTGATTACTTCAGTGGGATTTGCATATTCCCCGGAGTCTATCATCTTCTGAATGTCACCGATTTCATGCATTGTGAACCGAACCCCGACTGTTTCACTTTTCTTCGTCTTCACCAATGTTTGCATTTTTACCAGCACAGATTACACTTCAACTGTGCATGATAGCATTATGTTACAAAATATATATAATTTTGCTAACCAAATGTGATAGCACTAACTCTATTATTTTCGCCTCCTAATTGTTACACATGAAAGAACCTGAAAAACAATTGGGGGTGAGAATCCCGGCCGCTCTATATAATGCGTTACAAGATAGGGCTAAAAGAGATAATGTTTCATTTAAGGAATATATTGTTAATATTTTCAACAAATTCTTGTGCGAAGAATTGGTATCTATCGTAGATCCTGTAGACAAATCAGATTGGTGGGTTGTTGCTTTAGATATGGGTTCTTTTGATCTCATAATTCTTGAATCCCCCTATTATGAGAAAGTAGAATCATACGTAAAAGTTTGTCAGCGTTTATACAAGGATAAATTACTCATTTTAAAAAGAAACGAGTTGCGAGAATTGGTTGAGGAATGGGATAAGGTCGAATTATATACCAATGCCTCCGTTAAACTACCCGAAAGACCCAAAGATTCAAAGGATGAATAACCCCGGCCCGGTTGACTGAATCCCTGGGAGGTTATGGTACCTATCCAGATCTAAATACCCGGAATTCCGGCTAATTAAAAACTGATATCCCCCCAGCTCATCGGAGAGACATACCATCTTTCCGAAGAAATATGCCCTAAAATCGGATAAATGTAAATCGTTTAATAAGAACTGATCCCCGTTGTAGGAGTGGGGATCAGTAGGTAAATAAATGAAACCAAAATTGAATCTAGACATCACCAGAGTAGACATACCTCTATTCTGATTAAGCCGTTAATCCCGTCTTAGTTACACTCACTCTCCGTAAAACAACTTACAGTCTCTGCCGTAAGTGAAGGTAATGTGCAGCTTTAGTTATACCTTTACATCTAAATATAATTTTGTGTGGAGGGTGTAGGAGCCCTATGAAACACAGGTAAAAAAAATGGAACCAAAATTTGCAACACGAATCCGGGATTTCCTGAAGGTTTCCCCGGACCGTAAGGAGTTGGTAAAGAATGTGTCGATTAGGTTGGCGAAGACTATCCTCATGTGGATATTCCGCATGATAGTCTTTCACTTCCTCGGCCATATTTTTTTCCATTCTCAAAAACCTTCCTCTTTTCTTAACCCCGTCATTTATCATTACTGATTGAAGTGTCCCGATACACATAAGCCCAATCAACAGATATCTGGATCTTATGCTTCGTACTGGTATTCTATTACTCATCCTCTTGATCATCCCCGGACTAGCAGCCGGAGAAATGACTGTCTCATACCTCGATGTCGGCCAGGGGGACGCTGAACTCCTCCAGTCCGGGGGTCACAGTATGCTGATAGATGCCGGTCCAACTGACGCCGGACCCACAGTCGTAAATTACCTGAAAAGTCATGGTGTGGATAAATTAGACGTTGTCGTTGCCACGCATCCCCATGAGGATCATATTGGCGGGATGGTCGATGTGTTGAACGCTTTCCCTGTTGGACTCTACGTTGATAATGGGGAAACAACCAACACCAAGACCTATGAAAATGTCATGAGCACACTAAAACAGAAACAAGTTCCTTATGCAGAGGTCAAGACCGGAAAGGTGATCCCATTTGTTGAGGGGATCACAGTCGATGTGCTCAATCCTACATCTGATAAAAATGACTTGAATGAAGATTCAGTTGTTCTCAAGGTTACAGATGGATCAGAAAAGTTCCTCTTTATGGGCGATTCTTCGACCTACAATGGTGACCCCTCAGCGCAGATACTCAAGGTCACACATCATGGATCAAACTCCGGGAGTTCTCAGGCATTTCTAGATCAGGTTAATCCTAAAGTCGCAATTATTGAGGTCGGTGCCGGGAACACATACGGCCATCCAACAACAAATACGTTAAAGAATCTGGATATAGCCGGAGCACAGGTATACCGGACTGATAAGAATGGAAATATTGTGGTCACCTCCATAGGGTCATCCTATACCGTGACATCTGATAAGGGAAGTGAGACATCAACATCAAAACCCACTTCTATTCAGACAGTAGCAGCACCCCTTCCCACCGTGGCAGTTTCATCATCAACCCCCATTTGTGACTGTTCCAAGAACTCATACAACTGTAAGGATTTCCCCCTTGCTAACGGTGTAACCGGACAAAAGTGCTATGATTTCTGTAAGGCACAGGGCAAAGGAGACGTTCACCAACTTGATCGTGACAAAGACGGGCTGGCTTGTGAGTCATGACCCGGGCAACAGTTGACCGGATAGAAGGAGATTGGATTATTCTGGTCCCTGAGTCAGGCCCGGTCTTTCAGGTTCCTGTTTCCCTTTTTCCAAGATTGAAGGAGAAGGATGTTGTCCTAGTGTCTATCGAGAAAGACGAGGAAGGACAGAAAGAAACCGAAGAGAGAATAGCAGATATAAGAAAAGGGTTGAACCGGGTTGAATTGTAATTCTCCAACCCTTCAGATCGAGTCATAATCGACCCCGAGTTTCGCAAGTCCGGCCGTATCAGGCATCGGCCCCCGGCCTTTCAGGGATTTCTTCTTTGCCTCATTCTTTTCTTTATCGAGATCAATCCCGATCGGAATGAGTGCAAGTTTCAACGATTCGTGTGTTGCTGTTTCCCAGAACCACGTTAATTCGTCAATACTTCGGGAGAGTCCGTATTCTATGCTCCATCCGTAGTAATAGCAGCATTCCCGGAAGACTTTGAGGAGGGTTTCAAGTGTTTCCTCTGGGTCTGGATTTCCTCCTGAATCAGTTCCTTGATCATCGGAGTGATGGCGTCCCTCATCGTCTCGGCTCTGATCTTTTCCTGCTTTATTTGCATCTCTCGCAGGTGGAGCAAAAAAGGGTCCATCACATCCAGTATGAGTTCTTCGAGCATATCCCCGGAGACATATTCCAGTATCCAGGATTTATCGATGTGGAATCTTTGCTTCTGGTCTGCTGTCAAGTTTCCATTAAGGGTCATAACAGCTAGGTCCATCAGCATCTCATCTTCAGTCCGGAAGTCTGATCGGTAATTCACTCCAGAATCAACCTCTTCCGGATCAGTCGGTTTGACTGGTCTTGAGAGTTCAATCTTCCAGGTAGTGAACTCCATGTGGACCTGACCCGGAAGACGGGAAACAGTGATCGTTTCGTCACCGATACAAAAAGGGCGGGGATTTCCCCGGACAACACCGTAGTTTTTTACCGGGTCGCTCATGTTGAAATCACAGCTGCATCCTTGAGTACGGCGAGGTCAAGGTCTGCCATGTTGTTCATGTTCAGATCCTCGAGTGTTACACCGTGAAGTGTGTTGATTGCATCCACCTGGAAACCAAGACTCCGGTTCTTGTCATACTTCCCGGTGAACTCGTACGGCAGAGTCAGAACGTCCTTCATCTCTGAATCTGAACCAAAAGACATCTTTGAGAGCTTGGTGTAGTAGGCTTTGAAGATGTCAATCATAAACCCGTAGATCTTGGTCCCTTCGATCCTCTTGACGTGGATGACACGAAGAACGATCGGAGTAACCTCACTTGAACCACCACGGGAGAGAGTCCGCATGATCGCAGGAGTATACCCGTACGTCACCTTGACAGTTGATTTGTCAGTGATGGTTCCAGCACCAATACGTGTGATCTGCGTGAAACCAAGAACATCCTGAGTGATGGTGTAGTCAGTGTCTTTCACATAGGTTTTTGGAGTTTCTTCGATGCTGGTGACGACAACAGTAGATGCCAGAACAGCTGCAGAAGTAGAGTAACTCTTGTTTGAGAGACGGACCGGACGAGTCCCGTTGAGAGTGATGTTCTCAGTTGCACTCGTTACCGGAGTTCCTAGAGTGTAGGTAGCCTTTGAGGTTCCTCCAGAGATCAGTGCCAGCTTCTCGACATAGAACTCACCGAGTTCCATAGAGAGGGTCGCTGATTCTTTCTTGATAACCGGATCAAACTCACAGTCATCAAGTTCAGGCTCGACAGTTTCCATCCCCGGCTCATACCCGACAGATTTCTTCGGGCCGAGGTTGAACAGGTTTGAAGATGAGAAATCGGTTGCTGATATTCCAGAGTACCGCCCTGCGAATGCAAGACAGTTCCCGATGAATACCATATCGGTTCCCTATTTCTCGTTGTGAATAATCGCCATGTGTGTTTTTACCAATGCAAAACTTCGAATTTTCGAATACTATACCAGAGGTTTGTTTCAGCCTCAATTAGAGAATCCTGCCAAAATTTTTTCTCAATCTTTTCTACAACCCTCCCATTCAGAGAACCTGACCAAGATCCTAACGCTTTGGCAACTGCATCGGCTACCGTTTGGCATTCTACATCATTAGACCCCCAGGCTGTGATTTGAAAAGACAGATCATTCGTCACCAATTCTCCGGGGACTCCAGAGATATCAGTGTAAGTGATACAGGGTAGTTTCGTCTTCGTAGGGAAAGTGCCCCGGAATGACTTGATTTCATTGATCTTCAGAGTCTTGTCCGTGAAACCTATCAGACTGAATACAGTTGGATCTGCGATAAGAATAGGTCGAAGATCATCGACAAAACTCATCTCATAGCCTCCTGAACGACATCCTGTGCATCCTTGAGGAACTGTCCCCTGACTTCCTGAACAGCAGGGCCAAAGTAGGGTCGTGCCGGAATTACTACTTTTTTAGATGAATGGATTTTTCCGGATGAATCCTCCCAGACAAGCAGAGGTGCATTCTTGGCTTCGATAACTCCCCCGTACTCATGGATCCTCCCATGATCTGACTTTGAGATGACCTCACCTGAGATATCAGACCCGTTGACTTTTGCACCGGTGGACTCGATCTTTCTCACAAGATCACCGGTCACCTCATCGATGTGTTCCGGTCGGGGACCCGATGCATTAGCCCGGGCAGAAGCCTCGATCGCTAACAGACCATCATCCACAACCTGAACCATCCGTTCCGGGATCTGCTCAAGTCGGGTGATCTTAGCAAGGATCCGATCAAGCCCCTGGGTGTTGCTCATGCCTCACCATCCACAGATTTCAGGGAACATTCGAGACATACAGCCTTTTTCTGACTATACACGACTTCCGGGAGCCCATTCAAAGAATAGGTTCGCTCAAATCCTGCTGACTTTCCGGTGATCGTTACTCCATCTGGGAGATGAGTGGCAAGAGCCAACCTTACTTTCGTGATCTCGATGACATGAGTCCCGGAATCGGTGTTGGTTAGATCTCCTTTGAGGTTGTAAAATCGGCAGGAAACATTAGGGGTAGTAATAGGATCATCAGAATACTGAGGACGACCGTTCACATAACCGGTGATCTCTCCTGGTGTGATGATATCGCAGAGATGACAGAGTGATGCCCTTCTGCTCATCGCCATCTGCCCCATGATGATGCCGGAGCACCAACCCCACTGAATCCTCCGTCTCTCCGGTGAGCTGCCTTTGTGGGCTGCCTGTATGAGCCTGATGGATTCTCAAGGTCTCGCTTGTACTTAGTCAGAAGAGAGTTGACGATCTCTTTGTATGATTTCATCCAGTTCGACCCGGACCCATCAAAGGAGGTTGAACCATCTCCAGCATCTTCAGATTTTATGGACTGATCATTGTTAGCCCGGTCAATGTAGTGGCAAATAAGCAGGGCTATAGCCTGATCAGCCTGTGATGAGGTATGGTTTCCCGGTGAGTCTGTTGAGAACTGATCCTGTGCATACTGCAGATACGAGGCAAAGTCCGATTCTGTAATAGTCCCGGATTCGCCTACGGTATACTCACCAAGGGAGATCAACCGGATTGTATCTGCAGTGACGGTCATGATTATGCTTTCTCTTCGGGGGATGTAGAATCAGAATACTCGGATGAGTTCTTGCCTTTCTTCTTCCCGGATTCCTCAGCAGGAGGATCAGTGGGGGGTTGTTCCGGTTCCTTCGGGGGGTCAACAGGGGGGTTCTCTGTTTTTTGTGGAGTTGAGTCTTCAACCACACGTGAGACCTGAGAACCAAAACGGGGAAGTTTTGATTCGGGGATATCAATCTCATCCCCAGGTCCATAGATCACATCTCCCTGTCGAATGGTCCCATATTCAATCTTGACCTGCATGGACTACCTCAAGCCAGATCTGTGAATTTGTAGAGACATTCAGGCCGCTTGATGTGCGGAAGAGAAGTCTCATACACAGTACCCAGAACGTTTCCAAGGTCCGGGTGATAGGGATCAGTGACGAGTTCAATTGACGGAGTGACCGGATTGAGAATTTCGTAATACTTTCTGCTTGGGTCATACGGAACCATCAGTCCTGCACCTGCAGGGATTTCTTCTGATCCCCAAACACCACCGGGTCCATTCGCGTTACCACAGTTCAGAGCCTTGATGACCTGATCGATCTCATAGACAGTTGTTCCGGAGATCTGGTTTGAACTGATGGTTTCAACCTCGTCGGGGTTCAAAAGCCAATGGAAGGAAAGTTCCTTGACTTTCTTAGTCCGCATCTGACGGATGCCTTTTGCGACCGCTTTGACAGCCGTTCCGGTAGTACTGAGATGAAGAGTGGTATCGATCGTCGATTCAGCAGAATCATAGAGACCATCCACCTGATCGGTGGTTCCCTTCGGGGTGCATCCCTTGATGAGCATCGACTCTTCATCAGATGCAACAACCTCCATGGCGAGAAGAGTGGCTTCGGTTGTGAGGTTGATTCCTTTCGTGACATACGCCTCAAAGTCCTGACGGTCGATCTCGAACTCCTTATAGAGCACCGGGACGTCCACTTCACGAGCCTTGATCTGAACCTGATCGCGTTCTCCGTCACTGCGGATCTTATAGGCGACGGTTCCGCCTCCCATCTTACTGATCTTTCTTACCCGGGCCCTGAACTTGTCATCTCCGGTTTCCTGGGTATTGACTGCCATGATCTTTCGGGCGATGTATGCCCCTTCAAGCGGACGAATGAGCTCTGGTTCCAGGAACTCGATCGCCCGCTGTAAGTCTCCCTAGGTGAATCCTGTATCTGCCATTAGATAGCCCTCACTTTGATACGTGCTGCTGCGGTCGTGGTCGTTTTTGAGACAGAAGCCTGTGCAATGATGAACTCCTTTCCAACACTTCCATTAATCACCGCTCCATTCGCTCCTGAAGAGGTGACCTGAGTGGCTCCAGTTGCAATTGCCAGAGCGGACGCAATTTTCAGATTCCCATCATCATCTGGGACGAGGAAGTCATCCTTCGTGATGGTCTGTCCTGCCGCAAGCCAGGCATCGATCTCGTAATCCCCGCCCTTCAGGACAGGGGCGGATGCTTTGACCGCATATCCCGTATCGCGATCCAGCGGTTTGAAATGGACAGGTGCCTGTTCGTATCCCAGGAATCCGGAAGGCTTGCATCCAGCCGTCCCAACTACGATATCGGTGTCTGATGTTCCTTTCTTGACCACCTTTCCGGAGATCATGTTTGTGGCGTTCTCGACATTGCCGAACTCCACATATGGAACCTTACCTGCCTGAACAACGACAATATCCGCCGTCATGATCTGTTACCTCCTTTGTGAAACAGACCTGCCCAATCTGCTGATTTGTGTTCTCCTCCGGCGTGTGCGGCTGCCTGTTTGGATCCGGCCCTTCCCGGAATAGAGTTAGCTGCAACAGCCCATTCTCTGGCTTTCTTTACAGCCTCTAGTGGTCTCTCGAAGAACATAGTCCGAAGAGCGGCTACCTGTTCCGTAGTGATTTTCTCACCATCAGGGACTTCGCCTTCAAGATACGCCGTAAACTCAGCGTCTTTCTTTTCGTTCTCTGCCTTTAGGGCTGCTTCGGCCTTCTCTTTCTTCAGTCCCTCAAGTTCTTCAGCCTGCTTTTCAGACGTTGCCTTGAGGTCAGTGAGCTGTGCAGTGACGGTCTCAAGTTTCGTGTTGAGATCTGTCTTATCTTTCTCCAGAGCTCCGATCTGCTGGTTCAGAGCAGCGAGTTTGGGCTCCGGGTTTTCTGGTGTTTCTGCCATTTTCGTTGATGGTTGTTCGCTGTTCGATGCACTACTCTGAACCTCGATAGAACCGGTTGAGAGAAATCCTTTGATCTTCTCAAATACTTTAGAAACGATGGATTCTACGTCATTGGCTGAGTTTGCTGCTACAGGAGCCGGGTTGACCGGGGCTCTCCTGGTATGAGTCCGGTTCTTTGGCCCATCCGGGATAGTGAAACATGATACCCGGCTGCTGGATGCTGCTGCTACGGCTCCTTTGTCTGCCGGCATGTTCCAACCATTTTCTTCAAAAACGAGGACATGATTGGGTTCGATGCCTCCGGTCACAACGCCTTCTGATGCATTGAAGATATCAGCAATGGAAATCCCGAAAGTGCCTGCAGAATAGAGATCCAGGGCCATCTTCCCGTATGCATTGTTGTTATCGATGTTCATCGCAGCAACAAGCCGGGGGTGACCTTCCCAGATAATTTGAGCGTTGTCGATATATCCGATATCGATAGCTCCGACATCCTGAAGAGCAGTTTCCGGGTCAGCAGCGTATAACTTTGCATCCGGGTGTAATTCCCATGCAAAATCGTTTGGATTAAGAACTATCCGGGTGCCGTTCCAGGCATCGACGTTTTGAGCGTAAACATCAGCCGGATGATAAAAACTGCCGGTCGAACAGTCAACCCACCGGTTCAAGAACAGAAGAGTGCAGTTAGCAAGAGTAGTGTAAGCCTCTTCCTATTCAGCCATATGAGACATATATAGGCGCTTATATTATTTGTTTTTTCCGGGGTTTAAAAATTTAATACAGTTTGATTTTCCTGAAGTGTTGAAAACCATCCACTTATACATTCTAATGTTGATAATACAGGTTCCATTTCCTCGGCAAAATGTCGAATATTGATGTATTTAAGTTCTGGTTTCAGGGTTCGTTCACTTTTTTTAGTAAGGGAATATCGAAATTCATCAGATTTCTTATCCACTAATTCGAAATTTGTTATAACAGAATCGATTTTGTCTAACTCGTTTTTTGGATATGTAGGCTCAATCTCTATAATAAGAGGTTTTAACTTTTTCCAAAGAGCAGTCAAGTTGTGGTCATTTAAGGGTTCAAAATCTTTTCCAATCAGATGTCTTCCTACAAAAATGATCTCTTTCATTTGTAACTCTAAACAATGACGATATAGAAAAATAACAGGGTATACCAAAATATCAATCGAAGTATTATCTGATAATATCTTTTCAATTAGTATCTCAGTAGCTGCTCTGTACCCTCTTACATAGTCATTCCAAGGCTGATGATATTGATTAATGCAAGCATTATTGTGACAATCCGAATCCCATTTAAATAAATCATTAATCTTCTCCTTTTTTGTCATATAGTGAATTTTTACCAAATAATTGTATATATAGTTATGAGGAGAAATTATCATTCCAAAATTTTTTGCTTGTAACTGAGGTTGTCCAGTCTGGATCATGTCACTGGACAACCTCCTATGAAGAAGACTAATGTTGAGTTAATTATAAAATAATCCTTTACAGTTGAGTATAATGATAACCGATGACCCGGTAGACTTCCGCCACCGGATGGGCTGTGATACGTGTTGGGCCCGGAAGAACGAAATTGGCAATACCTGGTGTCTCCTCGGTCTAGATGATAAAAACCGGCCTGAATCTGTTGACCCATCAGTCAAACGAACAGACTTGTTTGTGGTAAGTGGGTATAAGGACAATTATGCCTGGATATGTGAGTTCAGGTATCTCAAGGACGAGGTCCGGGCCATGAAGGCTGGGGACCTAGAAACGGCTCATGTGTCTGCTGAAGTTGCAGAGAAGATCTTGAAGGCGATGAAATCCATACCGGGGTTCCGGATATGAGAAGGTGACAAATGACCGGATATTTCCCGCCTGAAGAATACGATTCCTGCAGGAAATGGTTGAATCATGGGTTCGGCTTATCAGATGATGAGGCCAGTGATATCATACAATTAGCTGAAGGAAGTGCATTTGCATTGTCCTGGAATGGATTACCCCGACCAGGAGAATTAAGATCTCATGTTGCAATAATCATGAGTCTGCGCAATATGGGTATATCTATTGAGAAGACCCTACCCAATCTAGAATCTGCTTTTCAATGTTTAGCCCAAACTGTGAATCAACAAACAGAATCAATCATCAAAGCTGCTGAAGAAACCGGATTAGTGAAGAAAATAAAAAAGAATAATGGTTGGGATATGAAACTTCAGCAGGCATATTATCGACTGATTTAGTCTATTCTGACATGCTCTCTTTTTTAGGTAAATTGAATGTAGGGAGATTTAAATCATAGAAGATTAATTATTATTTTCATGAGATTAGATTTTGAAGCTTTACGAACGATTATCCTATATATAGAACAGAATTCTTCAGGTAAAGGGCTAGAGAAGGTTTTACGCGATAAAAATGTTTCTGAATCTGACATTAAAGAGCATGCAATCCTTCTCAGTGATGGGGGATATATTGAGAGCGGAGCCAAACCTAATGGTACTGCATTTGTTGAAAAGATATATCGTCTTACACCTAATGGTCAAGAAATTGCAGCATTGATTAGGGATACAGAGAGATGGGATAAAGCGAATAAGAAGATCAAAGAAACAGTTGGATCAGCATCATTCGATATATTACTCGAATTGATTAGATCTGATATCCGAAAAGAATTAGGGATTCAATAGTCTCATTTTCACTCCCCTTTATACTCCCGACTCCCCGGATCATCCTCCGGCATCGGCGACGGTTTAATTACCGGGGTAATATATCCTTTCACCACCGGAATGAAATACCGCTTGCAGTTTGGATGTTCAGTGGTCCGACGACGGGCTTCATCTATTGACCATGTTTCCCCGTTGATACCTGCACAAACCGGGCATCCATCACCATCATGCACTGTTACCTCTTCCACCCTGGTCTTTTCATACCGGTCCAATGATGCGACATTCTGCAGCCGGGCTGTTTCTGACCTGGCTATCCTGGATGCACCGGAGCGGTACTGCTGACCCATGGATTCCTGGATCTCATATGATATCGTCCCCTTTCGGTATCCTTCACCGTTCCGGTTCTCCCATCTGCCGAGGCTCTTACCTTCCTGCAGGTTCTTCATGATCAGATCATACAGAGGCCGGGCGTTGGCATCCGGGCCATACTTCTCGAACCAGTCAACCCACTCACCATTGATCGTTGTGCCCCCCCTTCGGAGCTCGTTCAGGTAATCATCACAGAACCCTATGGCCGGGGTTTTGGCTGCGTAGATGTTCAGACTTTCCCCTAACTGCTGCTGTCCGAACAGGTCGCCGTAGAAGTAAGATAATCCACCGTACTCGGAGATGACCGACATCATCCCGGTTTGCAGGGTTGTAAGGATAGATGAGATCTGATTCTCAAGATCTGCCGGTGGGGTCATTGCAACCCTACCACAATTGGATCTATATCCTGACAACAGCCCATCTCACCAATCGTTACCACTGATAATTTACACGGAGAATAATTCAGGGATGAGTTAAGATTCGTTCGATTTTTGCAATTCGCCTTACAAAAAAGGGGCCTATCATATTCCATTATCCCCTCACCGCCTTGATGATATCCTTCTCGGCCTGGTCAATCAGCTGGGATAACTTCGCCTCCATCCCATCCCCTAACTCATCCGGGGTCTTGATCTTAACGACCTCATCAGGCAGGTCCTCTTTAGCCAGGTTGGCCGATACTGCCTTTTCCTGGGTAGAAGTATTCTGAACAACCGGGATGAGAGACCACCGGTCTGAAAACTCCTTCCAGGTCTTGTCATCAACCCCTTCACATCCCTCAAGTTTCTGCAGAGCCACGTTCGGATCACCGAACCGGTTCTCAATCATGAGTTTGGCATCAGCCCGGTCTGCTTCCCGGTTGGTGGTATTCAGAGGTTTTAACTTAGAAACAACCCGGTAACCTTCTGGATAGGAGTTATAGACAAAATAAGGCTGAATCAACTGATCGATAACTGAACATATTTCAGTCTGGATACCGGAGATGAACGACGCCATGAGTTCAAGTTGTCCGGTTGTGGATCCGCCGATCAGGTTTCCTTCCCGGTTAATGAACGAGGCCGGATTCAGGTAATCAACGATGGTATAATACAAAGCATCCAAAATTTCAAGGTTTAGGGTAGATTCGAACTTGTATTCGACCAGTTCCATGTTTGGCCGGAGTATCATCTTCGTCTGGTTACCCCATGATGCAAGGAACTCATTCCCATATTCTTCATCAGACATCCATCCGTTAGCCTCACAGGCAGGAACCGGTTGAGTGATCTTGATAAAAAGAGGAGGGATCGCCACCATCCCTAACGCCTGCATCTGGGTCTCCCACCCATACAGGAGCATATCGATGAATGGAGCAATAGGCTCAATCATCGGAGACTCAATAACCCCGTCCAGGACAACAGATTGAACAAAAACGATGTCTTCAGCCGGTAACAGTTCCGGCATTTTGTTTTTCTGGGTCTGCCAGCATTCGATCTCTTCCGTGTCCGGGTTGACGGTGAGTCCAGGGAGAAGATCAGAGTATCGGTCCCGTCCGGTTGGAAGCCGGTTGAAGGTGTATGTAGCCAGATGTCTCAATTCTTGGGGGATAACCCCGGTGCCCTATCTCATCCAGAGCGGATTGAAGATCGAAGGACCATAAAAAAACTTATCGAACAGCCTCATTTTCCCGGCTGCGTCTGCAGAGAATTTCTCTGACTTGAAGAGGTTCCGTATGGTTAACTGAGTATTCTCATCCGGGTTACCCTGTGGGTCGAATACGTAGAGGTCCGGAAGATTATTGAAGACCAGAGCATACATTTTTAGAAATAAGCCTTCCCCATACAGGGTTTTGCTGAATTTCCTCAGGTCGTCTGTGGTTAGTGGTTTCTTTGCGAACCGGGGAAGGTTTGAAACATATTTGACCCCTGCCCGGGACGGGAACGATACCGGCATGTTGAGTATATAAGGCGTTTAAAATAGTTAGATTTTTGGATAGTTTTCATTACGTACACATAATGATAAATCAAGATACTACTCAAGTGAAATTATGGATCCTACTCCTCCAGTAACAGAAATCACGCTTTGGCAAATTGGTACTTTATTAGTTGCTGTTTATGCTGCTGCATTATCAACTTACAATCTATATACAAGTAGAAAAGAGCAAACCCCAAATATTGAGGTTGAAATTTCATATGGGGTTACTTCACAAGGCCCATTTGCAACCAAATCTTATTTAATCACAGTGATGAATAAGGGGAAAATTACAATAATCCTCTCAAGTATTAGGGTTATTTTAGATAAAGGTCTTGTAGTTACTTTGAGACAGCCAATGGTGGAGGGACGTTTACCTTATGAGTTGCACTCTCAAGATAGTTTTACTGTTGATTATTCCATGGATGAACTAAATAATACTCTTGTAGAAAACCAATTAACTTATCTAAAAGAGATTAAAGCTGAATGTATTGACAAATTGGGACGCAAATATGTATCAAAAAGCATACGAATAATGAAATAGTTTTCTAATAGTCTGTTTTTCACCACCCCGCGAACCTTCCACCGGATGACCTGCCGCTTACCCGGGTTGGACCGGGGATCGGTGGGACCTTCCTTCCTCCTGCCGGGCGGGATACCTGTGGACGGTTGAGTTGCAGGAGTTCCATCGTACCATACCGGAAACTATCCTGACAATGATCATGAGCCTTCAGCGGTTTATCTTCGCCCCGGTTTTGTGCCTTGGAATCCCAGACATACGCCCCCATTTCTCTAATCAGGTGATGACAGGACGGATCTACCGCCACCATCTCATTTTGTAGTAACCCGCATACAGCCTGAATACCTTCAAGCACAGAATTATCAGCCTCCTTCACCCGAATACCCCGGCTTTTAAGTTCAGTAATGAATGAGGTAGCTGATGGGTCAACAACCACATACAGGTAATCTCTTGGAAGGAATTCTTCCATCTTATCAGCGAGCTGGCCATCTGTCAGTTGACCGGACACGGTTGAATCATGATACATCTCCTTGCATACCTGGATCTTTCCGGTCGGAGTGTGTCGGGCCATTTTTAGGAACACTGAGGGGTTAGTTGTGCCGTAATCGACTGCCACGATTACCGGGGTTAGATCACCTGCAGGTGTGGGTTTGAGATGCTTAGCCTCATCCCACATCGGATACACGACGCCTTCAGCCAGGACCCATAACCCCAGGATATACCGCTGAAACCAGAGCCCGGTATACTCTTTCTTCAGGTCCTCGATGTATTGAGGGTCTAATGCCCAGTTATCTTCCAGAAGGAAATGCCAGACTTTGGCACTGATCTCTTTGGCCCGGTCCAGGTATTTGACCTTCATCCAGTGATACGGACTGTCCGGGTTCATCGTGGCAAAGAGTTTCGCCCCGGGCATAGAGAGTCGGGAGAGGAGCATTACGAAGAATGATTCCGGGTAGAGGGTTGCTTCATCACAATATGCCCCGGCTGCTGTGATTCCCCTGATCTTTCCTTCCGATCTTTCATCCGCTGCACCAACGAGGTAAACGGTCTTCCCGCCCATTATTTGGACATACAGAACCCCGTCGTACCGGTTGATCACCGCTGATTTCTTCCCCAGGATCTCAATCATCGGGTCGAGGACGTTCCTCTTCAGTGTCCTTTCGGTCTTCCCGACCATGAGGAAAGGTCCTGGTCCCGGGTAAGCTATGATGAAGAATATCCAAGCTAATATCGAGAGAATAGTTTTTCCTGACCTTACCGCTCCCTCTAGGAGAGTCAGTCGGGGATGGTCGGCAGCCAAGAACTATAGGGCCTTATTCGATAGTTTCTTCGGGGGGAGTAGCCTCATTATTCCTCTCCTTTAGTTCATCCCGGATCATTGCCCGGAAGGCTCCTATCTCTGCCCAGTTGTCACCATCGTCTGTTGATATTGCAGACCTAGACTCCTGATCGATTTTTCCTGATTCTGATATTGTCAGGATTGACGGTAACCGGTAGGGGTTCTCTTTTGGATTAGCCTTGAAGTCCTTAAGTCGCTTCAGGTGAACCTCCAGGAGTTCGGCCCGGAGTTGTTCCTGTTTGATGAGGTTTTGTTCCCGGAGTTTGACGTAATCGGTCTTCTCCTTGATGGTCGCTTTCTGAAGTTCCTGGTCTAGGTGTTTATCCCATTCTGCTGACCGGTAAACCCACTGATGAGTTGAGGACCACCGCTCGACCATGGTGTCTGATTTGCCTAACTCCTCCCGAACTCTTTTCAGTGTTCGATCAGCACCAAGGTCCCGGTAGATCACAAAGGCTACCCATGCCTCATCACCCTCTCCGGGTTGACGGTCCCAGGGGTTACCTACCAAGCTTCCCCTCTTATCTTCCAAGCTCCGGCCCTTATGGGTAGGGCTTACGGGTGAAGCTTCAGGTGCTATTGGTGTAGCTTCACACTTTACTGGTGAAGCTTCAGGGAGCGATAAAAAAAGGGATCCGGGGGATTGATCCTGATCATAGGCTTCTGCTCTCGATTTCCAGTCGAAATTGTATAGCCACCGGTTGACGGTTGGCCGGGATACTCCTAGCTCCTTAGCAGTTTTCCCTGGTGTGCGGGAAGGTCCTAACGATAAATAGATCTGAAAAGCCTGCCAGGCTCTATTTGTTTCACGGTCTTGTCTCTCGTATGATTTGGCAGGCATGGCATGAGTTATCTCTTGATGTTTAGTACAGGAGTTCTGACTTTCATCTGTCGCTGTAAGGACCTGATCGCCTTATTTCCTTCTTTCTGTTCTTTTGTGGGTGAATCAGAGAATTCAAGATCTAAAAATGTACAGGATAACGAATGACCACTGACGTAAGTCCGGGTTGAACCAGTCTCAATAAACCCATAAAACTGATCGCCTATTGCCATTACCCTACAACCTCAACATGTTCCCATGGAACCAGCAGGATGGCAACACTGGGATTTCTCTCAGTATGTCCATCGAGTTTTATCCGGACCTTTGCTCTGAATTGTCCCTGATACGTAACCTCTCCGGTCTTGCCATTGAATTCATCATGAAGAGAACTGGTCTTCGGAAGCCGGAGAGTTGCTTTCATTTTCGCATACTCCCCGGGAAGAAGAGGAAAAGCAGGCGTGAGATGAAATCCATGTTCTGATAATGCCATAGTTTATTTTTGGCACTGATATACAGAGTTTTGAACTGCTTGACTCTCCTGAGGAGTTCTGGCTGATGCTCTTCACACCACCGGATATCTTTCATCAGTCGATCTATTTCAGTACGGTCAAGAGCAATCTTCAGCTCAACATTGAGAGGTTCAGGGATAGGATCATCAGTATTACCAACCCATTTTCCCTTTTCGAATATATCACTCATAATCCACCCTTCACAAATTGATAGATTGTTATGAATCCGAGTAATCCAGTCAATCCCCAGGCTGCTAACTCTCGATATGACATTAATGCCTGTTTAGCTCCTGTATCCTGATCATGGCATGACTCAAGAGCATTAAGTCGGGTTTCATGATCACCTACCGTATCTCTCAAATCAGAGATTTGATCCCTTTGCTGGCATTCTTCTTTCTTCTGTTCGACAATTCGTAACCGGGTCTCATGATCCGGGATAATAGTCAGGACTGTATCGAGTTTGGTTTCAATCCGGGCCAACCGATCAGCCGATTCTACATCATCCGCCATTTCTTAGATACTCCCGGGCGGATTCGAACCACCGTTAGCAAGGTTAGAGCCTGCTTTGATTGCCACTACAACACGGGAGTGTGTTTTGTTGCCGGTCTTTCCCGACTGTCACCAATGAGACAATAGGATCAGGAGTCCGGATCTCCCCCATCTCAATATCTCCAATACCTAAGGTCGGCAAACCTCACCCCGGACCTGAACCGGGTAAATTACAAAAATGAGGTTGATTACTGGTTACTAGAACCTGAAACAAGCCCGTTGTCGATATCAAAATAGATACCGCTGTCTGGTTTCTGTGGGCTCTCCGGAGGAACAATCGTGATGCGATATCTCCGGGTCTGGGCTGCGGTTGCGGCCTCTATCTGGGGTTTTGCAATTGCTTTCTGTTCTTCGGTGAGGTCTTTCAGAACGTAATCCAGTTCTGCTCCTGCAAGTGGGTGATAAGATGCGTGATACATGATTTATGCTCCTGAGGGGGTGCTCACTGGCTGAGCTGGCTGGTCAATTGTCTGTGCTGCTGGCTGTGTTGCGGGGTCAAAAGTTCTTACATCATTTTGAATCTCCTGCGGTTTCTCAAGTCCATCCATAGCGGAATTTACAACCAACGTAGTATATGGTACATATCCCTTGATCCAACCGGTAGACGGATGATTGAGAATATAACCTGTGATCCAGTGCAGAAGAGCCTCAATATCAGCCATAAGCGAGAATGTGTCTTTTACGAATGGGATGATGTCCGGATCGTCAATAGTGATCTGCCCATCTTCGGTGATTCTGGCACGTTCAACCGTCATCTTTGCATACGTTTTCAGGACATTCCGAAGACGATAAAAGACTCCTGCAAAATAGCAGTTTCCAAGCAGCGATGCTATGAACAACCCGACAATTACCGGGTTTTGTAAAATAATGTTTGAATCAATCATGATGAGTCCTCCTCGGAGGAAAATTTCATGTTACCTTCTTCACTGGTGTTTGTTGATGGGGTTTCGTTGATCTGTTCAGAAAGGGTCTGTGGGGAGGTGTTGGCCCCTAAGACATTCGAAAAGTCGTCGAACTTCCAGTCAATTGAGCCAACCAGTCCGCCTGACAGGTTACTGGTTCCTGCGAAGTCGCGGTGTCCTCCTGCGATATAGTTGATATCTGAACAGTTCTTACTCAATCCTGATTCTGCTGCGAAGTCAAGATGGCCGTTAAATGTTCCTCTTCCCTGGAAGTCTGCCGAGAGGGCATAGGTTTTCTCATCACTGAGTTTGTCTGATTGGTATTTTCCAGAACGACCCATAGCAGTCATTTCACCTACAGCCCACTGTTGATCGGGTGTTGCTCCTGACTTTGAAACTGATCCACTCATAGCCACTTCTGAAGCAGTACAGGCAAGTTCGGACTCATTTGGCTGAATGTTCAGTGTTGCAAGAGAATCAGAAACTACGCCCCCATCTGTGTATTGAACGGTGGTTGATGCCGAGTATTGAGAGTTTAACGATGAATCCCCGGAATACATAGCAGTCCCGTTCACCCCGGTTGTAACCATCTGACCAGAAGCCATGCCGTTGTAAATTCCTGGGGTTCCACCGAAAGGTCTTACCTGGAGATCGTCCCCACTTTCAGATGTGGTTGCAGAATGGGCGTGAAGGGGGCCTGTGCTCCAGAGATATTCTTTAGCGTTAAAATCGGCGGTTGAGATATGGATACAGAAAACGATCAGAATGAGTGTTATGCCGAGTATCTTTAGTGTCGTATCCTTTCGGATCATGATCATTTCCCGAATGGACACCACTTTGAAGACTTGTATCGGGCCCACGTATTTGAAACACGTTTGCTGATTTTGAGTTTTTTCGCCTCTGATTCTTCAGCGAAAACATCCCGTGGGCCGGATAAATCATCATCTGATGACATTACCCGCTATATACGGTGTTTATTAAAAAAGCCCCTTGGAGTTTTGCGGGGTTTGCAAGGATTGTTACGATTGCAGAGAGTGTAAAGAGTGTTAAGAAGTAGCTTTTGCAGGTTTGAACCCCTGCCTAAACCATGCCAGTTGTCTTTTACAGTTTTCGCATGATAGTGGGTTGTTTTCGTCCCAGTCTTCTGGGGCTAACATATCTAGATGATTTGAGAGTCCGCATAGCGATGATTGACCTCCTCCGGGATAGAAATGTACTGTCTTTGATCTGCTGCTCTTTCCCCATACGCCTGGTGAACTCATAAGATCCTCGTTGTGGCTGTGATTCCTAAGTCGACTTGATGCATCCATGGCGGTAACGTCTTGAGTTGATGTCGGATTTGTGATTCTGCTTCAGCCTCTGCGGTTTCCCTATCCTTTGCAGAGATCTTTCCCTCCAACCTGATCACTGATGTTACCTGGAAGTCTCGATTTTTCATATGATTCCTGCAAGGATCTGTTTTTTCTGTGTCTCGATCTTTTTGAGTTCCTCGATTTTCCCAGTGAGGACGGTGTTAACATAGTGCCTTACGGCGACCATGCTCATATCACCGACAGTTAGGCCGGTAATTTCAGCAGCCTGTTTCAGTAATGTGTACTTTTGATGATCATCATCGTTTCGAAGATAGAGGCACCCTTCCTTGAAGTTTTCTGGATGATGACTCCTTTTTTCCTGTTTCTTTGGTTGTGAGTTGATCGATGTATCCTGCATTTCTTCCTTCGAGTCCTGGAGTTCTTCATCCTTTGAGAGATTTGGAAGCAACTTCTTTCTACGCCTTAATGCAACCATACCGGATTCCGTTATCAGCCACTCTCCATCCTCCATTCTTTCGGCTTCACAAACTCCGGAACTGATGTAATTTGACAGAGTTCCTTTTGTGTATCCGAGTTCCTTTACGGCTTCAGCGATTCGATAGTAGGTTTTCCCGTTTAGTTGCATCATGTGTGCTTCTCCCTCTCTTGTGTCAGGCGGTGATCTTTCTGCAGTTACATGGCTCTCCCGAGTAGGGGCAAGGATGGCCGTTCGTCAGGTAAAAACAAATGAATTCCCCTTTTCGGAGGAATTTACTCAGGCATCGGCGGATCATTCCTCCCTCCGGTCACTGGCTATCTTTGCCAGGTTCATCAGGTGATCAATATCAACCACTGCATAGGTCTTTGACCGGGACCGGCTGAAAACAAGAAGAGGTGTTAAACCGGTCTTCTTTCCGTTCTCTTCTGCTTGAGACAACCATTCCCATATTTTCATGGTTTCGGCTTTCTTGCATTCTACAGCATAAGGAAACATCTTCCGGGCTTCACTGCTGAGTTGAATATCAATTCCTGCCTGACCCATAGAGGTGCTTACAGCATCCGGATCCGGGAGGTTGAAGACTTCCCTAATTTTTGCGGCTATCTTTTGCTGGAATTCCCGACCTTTTGCTTTTCTTGTTTGTGGTGAATTGGCTACCATGGTGATCCCCTCCATACAATCCAAAAACCTACTTTGTACACGTTCATCCAGCCGGTCCAGATTTTACCGAAACCTACCCAATAGGATATTCTCTTGATGTTCACGAAAATCAGATTCATTCTGTGATCGCCTCCGCCCAAAGTTCGATGCTATAACCGGCCTCTAATGCTGCTGCGATTGCCTTCTGTGTCTTTTCATCTACGGTGAGAGTTCCCGGCATCCGTAGCCCGACGTAGAGATCCTTTCGAAAGTCTCCTATCATTCCCTCCGGGTTCACCGGTGGGACAACTGAGTTGATCATGAGCCGGACCGGAAGATCAAACGAGGTATCTGCACAGCCCCGTTTTATGTATCCGATTCCTGTCTTGGTAAGTGCATATTCGTAATTATCAAATTTTTTTACCCAATCTCTCCGCACACATCCCTGAAGTCCGTATTTGTGAACTTTCCGGGGGAGATCATACTTATTGAATCGGACAACCCCAAGTTTCTTGATCTCTTCCATACACTGCCGGGTTGATTCAGCGGGGATTGTATGATGGTTCATGCGGACCCCCAGAGTCTGAACATCGCCGGGACTCTCGGTAATGGGATGTGGAATTCATACAGGCAGGCAAAGCAGAGATAATGAGGTTTCGGCTTGTTGAGTTTCCAGGAACCTCCATCGATATGCTGTATCTTTCCAAGTCCACACCTGGGGCAGGATAGATCCGGATCGATGAGGCCGGGTTTCACTGGCTTATGGGATCTCATGCTAAACCTCCGGCGAGTTCTCTCATGCAACTTGTTGTGAGAGCCTCTGCTATTTTTGGGCAAACTGAGTTCCCTATTTGTTTGACAATCTCCCCCCGGTTCCCTGTAAAAATGTAATCCCGTGGAAAACTCTGTGCTGCTGCAAGTTCATGAGGTTTAAGCATCCTGAACCCAAGACGGACGTTTTCAGGGGTGATCAATGCGAACCGATCTTTTGTGGTGACTGGGGGTATTGGTTTAGAAACAGGCTGGCAGGCACCGTTCCCATAATACTCCATAATCAATGGCTCTACGAGACTGATAGCTCCCTTAGTTGCCACAGTTGAGAGGGGACTGGTCGTCGGTCTGACTTCTCCTCCTGAATGTTGAGGAACAAATAAAGGCTCTATCAGGCAAGCCTCTTCTTTCGTGACGACGGTCTGAAGAGGTTCGTTGATACTCCTCGTCCGGCCTTTGCTTGAGGTGTGCCCAATGCAAGTTATCAGGGGTTGAACGAGACCATATCGGTTTGAGGTATCTAATACGGGCAGGGGTTCGTCAACTGAGTGAACCCTATTATCTCCGCCATTATATCGAACCAGGAATGGTCGGGCATAATCTCCCCAATACTTCTCAATACCCCTGAGGATCCTTCTCATCGTGTTTTTAGCGAGAGGACGGGTTCTGTCGTCGATTATTTGAGTCGGAAGAGACCAGTCTATGATATCCTTGGCTGGAACCCATGAGGGCATTGGGCCAGTCAGTAGATGATTAGGACCAGGTTGGATGTGTGTTGCTTCTGGCCAAAGAAGGGATTTCTCGGATCTTTTTCGAACTGCCTGTATGAATAATCGACGACGGGTCGTTGGTGCCCCATAATCTGCAGCGTTGAGAACTTTCCAGTCTATTGAATAACCAAGACCCTGAAGCATAGAGATGTAAGCAGTGAATGTCTCACCTTTTCCTTCCGGTATCGGGCGGTGTGTGGTCTCATCCAACGGACCCCATGACTGGAACTCTGGTACATTCTCAATTATTACCCTATCCACAATCAGTTTATCGAGCCAGTCAAGGACCGTGAAAGGCGTGACCCGGCTCTGATGGTCGCATGGTTTCCCACCCCTAGCAACACTGAAATGTGTACAGGCTGGAGAGGCCCATAATAGAGAGATCTTTTTTCCAGGTATGACATCAGAGGGATTGATATCTTGTACATTCCGACATATGTGTTCCGCATTCGGAAAGTTGGCCTTGTGGGTCTCGATTGCCCTTTCCCAATGGTTGATTGCATACATCTCAATATCAAGACCAGCTTTTTCGACAGCCCACTTTATCCCTTGACTCTCTCCACCGCTGCCACAGAACATATCCACGACTACGGGTCTGGTTTCCACTTCGCTCATGCATCCTCCAGCATGTAAACCCGGCCATCTTTGCCTATCTCATGGATCTGAATCTGCATGAACGGAGAGGCGGCCTTGTCAGTTCGAGCCCGGTCCAGGAGTTTGTTCCGTTGTTTTTCGTTCGTGAATTGTTCCCGGTGAAGAGGGATCGGTTCAGCCCCGGAGATGTCAAAGGACTCAAAGAGTGACATCTCACCGCCTCCATGATTTTATGAGTGGGGGGTTCGGAGAATTTACAAAATCCTTTTTCCGGGGTGATATTCCCTCAAATTTTTCCTTAAGTGATCTTAAGAACAATTGTTGAGCTCTTTCGATCTTACTCATGATTCCTCCAAAGGGCAGTTAGGAGAACAAACAATACTAGAATACCCCAATTCGATCTTGATGTTACATGCAGCCGAGACAGGATAACCAGAACAATCACAAGATTTCCAATTCTTATGGACTCTATGAGATACTGCTAAACCTTCATCATCCAATTCTATGCCTGAATCGTCGATCATGCCGCCACCATCCCAACACAGACCTTAATCGCTGAATCCATCTCGGTTGATGCATAGCGGTGAGCGTATGCAAATCCTTGAGAGGTGACTGAGAACACTTTCACTTTGTCTCCCCTCCCGATCCTTTCGATAAAACCGTGATTGATTAGGCCACCGAAGCACCTCTTTAAGTGTTCAGGGACATCTTTGCTTGAAAAAGGACCTTCTGGATGATACTTTGCAAGATACGCGATGAGTTCCCGGGAGTTTTGGTTCATCCTGCTCATGCAGTAGCCTCCAGTTGAGTGAGGTAAGCCGGGGATATCGACCAGAGGTTAGCATTGTGGTGATCTCCACTTTTTACGACACCTCTGTGAATGATATACCCCGCATCTTGCCATCCCTTGACCCGGTTGTAGTAAATTTTGATCGACAATGCCTCTTTTATTTCATGAGTGATCCAAGGCCTTGTACCAAAAACTGATGCTATTCGGGCGATAGCCAACCGGTCATTCATATGCTGGATGGTTTCAGGAACACGTCGGCTATAGATTGTGATGTCTAGGATATGAGCCTCATAATCCCGGATTGCCTGGGCTGATTCCGTTGCTGCTGTTTTCGGGCATGGCCCTAAATCTCGTTTACAGATAAATGCGATATCTGCCGCGAGTTTCCATTTCTTGGTTGATGTTGAACCGGTCTTCATCACCCTGCCACAATCCAGGATGTATCCTTGGTTGCTCATCCTGGTGATGTTTCCAGGGCCTCCGGGGAAATCCTTGGAGATATAGTTGTAGATAAACTCTGCATCTCCGCACTTCTTCCAGATTACAGCCAGCATCTCCCGGTAATGATATGGTAACTGTCTGCGGGCCGGAGTTCTCATGCTCTCCTCCAAGTGCTTACCCTTCCCTGTCGGGTGATAGAATAGGGCTGAAATACCTCGGTTTTCTTAATCAGGGTAGTCAGGACTCCGTTCCGGATTTTTGGGTAGTGGTTGACGAACTGCATGATCCTGGAATTTGTGGCAATTGTTTCGATGATGCGATCATGGGAGATGATGTCCGAAGGAACGGAGGAGAGTAATTCCCCTGCTTCTTCCCGGATCTGTGTCGGGATCACGACTGCCGGGCTCATGCTCTCCTCCCTGGAAACGTCGGGGGACAGTAAAGAGCAGGTGCAAGGAATCCGGGGTACTTGATGACCTTCCTGAATTGCCAGGATGCCAGCCTGTAACGTCTGCCCTGGATAGAGGTGTATACCGTCTTCCCGGTTCTGCCCATGAAGATCCGGCCACATGCAACCATCTTGCCCTGATACTTGGTCCAGAGGTATGCACCATCCCCGGATGCTACGAGCTCGGCATCATCCAGGGTTGTGACGAAGGGGATGTTTTCGAGGTTGATGATAATGGCTTCTGCAGATGGTATCTGCCGGGCCATTCCGGTCGGGGTGAAAAGGGATGACATTTAGTTCACCTTCAGAGTGTAATTATTCGGTTTGCGGATCTCTTCCTTCTTGTAAAGGGTCTCAATTCCCTTTTCTACAGCCTCAACACCGCCATAATCTGGTGCCAATTTCAGGATAACGGAATCACTCTTTGCTCTCCCGTTATCATCCGAAAACTCCCTTATTGCTGCGATGATAGCCTTGCTCAAATCCATCTGAATTTTAGTCTGACCGGTCGCTAAGTTCCCGGCATCAAAGGACTGAGTATTCGGATCGTATGCCACCTCACGGAGACATTCATCCAGGATTACTAACGCCCGCTCTACATCATCAGGTTCGACTTTTTGGGAGAGTCTGATACGGGCTGATGCCTCTGCCAGACGTGCAAGAGAGTTCCCCTGTCTCGGGGTGATCGGAACTGCCTTTTCGGTGTTCTTCCTTGTCCCTCTGATGTTGAGGTAATATTTGACTACTGCATTTTCAGCGGCTTTCGTCCATCTCAAGACGCCCTGCCTTTTTGCAAATGCAATGTATTTTCTCAAAAAGTCCTGATCTATATCTGGGGTCAACTTTTCAGATGATGATCCCCCGGACCGAACCTCGATTATCCTTCTGATAACCATCTCATCCTTTACTAGGTCAATGAGATCTCGGAGAATGAACACCAGATCAAACCGCTGAATCAGAGGGCCCGGGATGTTGATCTGATCCTTCAGAGGAATGTAATTGTCAATCCATCCAGCTTTGGGGTTGGCTGCTGCTATTACACTGCAGCGGGTCGGTATCGTCGTGTGAATATTGGCCTTGTGGATTGTCACCTGTTGAGATTCGATGCCTTCATACAGCATCGAGAGCGTGGTTTCATCGAGTTGGCCGAACTCATCAAAAACACATACACCCCCATCAGCCTGACCCATTGCCCCTACTTCGCAGGAGTAGGATCCATCCCCGAAATCATCCTTGATGACTGCAGCAACCAGCCCGACCCCGGAAGATCCTTTCCCTGATGTGTATACTCCTCGGGGTGAGTATTTCACCAACTTACGGAGCATATCGGTTTTGGCAATACCCGGTTCACCGATCAGGAGGATGTTGATGTTTCCTCGGGTTAGTACGCCATTTGAGGATTCAACTGCTGAACCACCAAAGAAGGCATACACAAACGCTCTTTTTACGTTTTCCCATCCGTAAACCGTGGGAACCATTGAACTTGTGAGCCTGTCATAAATCAGCGGATCTGCTGCAAGTTCCAGGATCTTTTTCTCATCCTCTTCAGTGATTTTAATCTCTGAATACTCGGTTTCGGTGACTTCCCGGGAAATTACCTCTATGTAATTCTTGTACGTTGTGGATGTCCGGGACGATGAGGTCTGATACCGCCTGAGGATTCCATTGATGATAACTCGGCTTCCGGCAGGGACACTGTTGATGAGGTCTTCTGATAGTTCCAGTTCAATTGTTTCAGGTTGTTCTCCTGGATTGATCTGCTCAATTTGTTCCTGGAGAAGAGCCTTCTGTGAATCTTTGAAGGTTGAGAATTTGTCTATCAGATCAAAATGCCGAAGTCTGCAACCTTCAGTAGAACAGTATGAAGGGGTTTCCTTCATTGCATACGGTTGAGGTTTTACCGTCCGGTGTCCTGCCGGGCATCTGAATACACCAACTGCCAGGCGTTCCTTCCGGGATGCAATCTTTCTTACCAACCCTTCAACTGATACCAGAGAACCCACATGATCTGATCCTCGGAGATCCCGGACGATTGTTTTCTTTTCGAGTTTGGTGATCTGGATTGATACAGGGAGGACTTCGCCTTTCTTCTGGATCAGTTTGTGCCCATTGATTGAATCCTTGATATCTTCGAGGACTTTATCTGGGTTTTGAACGAGTTGTTCGGCATAGTAGAGCCCGTTTACACCGAAGGAAATGATATCGGAGTATTCAATCTCAAGAGATTTGACATGAGGCCATTTCCTGACGATCTCCCGGACCTTCTTTGTCAATACAACTTCGATGAAATCCTTCCAGAATCCATCTGCATCCATGATCGTGACGGGTACAGATGCTGATGGATAACAATCGACGGCTTCCATCATGCATTCTCCCGGATGTATTGCTGCACCTTTTCAGGAGATACATTGAAACAGCAGAGTTCAGTTAGGGCGTTAGCCTTTGAATCCCAGAACAGATGATTGTCGGTTTGTTTACATTCCGGAAGTTCTTTGAAATAAACCGATAAATCATCTTTGAATACTAATTTGATAAACGAGAGAAACTTTTCATCGTCTCTCTTCATCATCTCTTTTGCTATGGTTTCATATGATCTCGTATCTTCAACGAGTTTCTTTTGAGCCAGACGTTCCCGGATAACAGTATTTGCAGCTCTCTTTGCTGCTTCAAGTCTAGGGTCAGTGATCTCCTCTCCTTCAAAAAGAACTGATTCTAGACAATCTCTAACGAATTTGGAGAGTTTGAAATCCTTACCGAATTTTACTTTAGCCAGGAGAACTAATTCTTCAACACCTGTTACTGATGTGACATCCCGAGCCATCAGATGCCACTCTCCCGAATCAGATCCTTTGTGTTGTGTTGTGTTGTGTAAAGAGTACTGTACTGTACTGTATTGTACTTAGATCTTAGAACTAAGAAGAAAGAAGATGAGAAGATCATAATCTCGCTCCTCCTTTATATCCAGAAATAAACGAATGGAGTGTTTTATGATGGCATTGACTGATTCTGTAATATGAATGATAGTCATTATGACATTTCTCACAGAATGTTATCCCATTGTTTACATCCGTGGCAATCTCTGGAGATACAGATACAGGTGTGATGTGGTGTGCCACAAGATTCTTTGAAGATCCACATCGAACACAGCGTTCCCCGTCTCTAATTTTAACCTGTTGCATCCAGGCATAATATGGGGGTGTGATTCGGATGTTTGAAAAATCAGTTCTTCGAAGTAATCCCCTTGTCCGGACATAGTTTACTGCAAACCGGTCAAGAATTTGATGTTCTACGGAAGTTAATTTAGAAACCAGTCCGTATAAATTAAAATCTGATTGAACAATTGAATCAATGCCAAATAGGCATTGTTGGATGTGTTTTTCATAAAGGTGAAAACAGAACCAAGTATCTTCAGGATTCTCTCTTATGATATGGCGATATATTTTCTCCCCAATTTCATTGAATTGCCTGTATATGTATCCAGAACAGTTGATGAAAATTGGATTATTGCTCAAATATGCAGTATCAAGTACCTCAATATCTTTTGCGGAATACTCTGGTTTGTTGATAACAGCCTTGATAAATATATCAAGGTACTGAATTCCATAATTTTTGCAGTAATTATGAGGGGTAGATTGGATCATTCCTTCATCACTCTCTCTGCATACTTCTCCATTCTTGAGAGGATCCTATCATCATCTTCAGGGGTGGGCTCCTTTCCTGGGTTCCCATTCACCCACACCTGAATAGACCTTTCTAGGGAGGACTGTCGGACAATCAGCCGTTGTCTCTTTGCGTCAGCAACCGGGTCGTAGGGTCTTCCTCCTTTACCCCCTCCTCTTGGCTTGATGGATTTCCCGGTCTCATCAACCTCCCAGAATGATTTGATAGGGTTCCCGGCTTTGGTTTTATCAGTTGAATACCGGATCAGTTTGCCTGGCTGAACTTCCCGGACCTGATCGAATGCTTCTTTCTCCACTGTCTTCCTGAATTCACCTTTCAGGTTTACCAGAATCACATGAGGTTGAGTTTCATCCAGGAGGATACACTTCAGGGCGGTTTGATCTTCTTTCAAGCCCTGTATAGCAGGGGCCGTTGTTGGTGCAGTATATTTCTCAATCTCGATGAGTTTATTCCCGGAGATTTTGGCTTTGACCGAAGTACCCTCCTTGATATCTCCAAGAGAGATACCATTGATGAACACCATCTCATGAGAACCGATCTTGATGCCCTTTTCAGTGAGCATCGAGACATCCCCGGTGATCTCCTGAAACTCATCAGCTTTCGCGGGTTGTGCCACTGGTGTTTGAGGGGATGAAGGTTGTGATTGTTCTGATAGTTTCGTAGGGGTTGAATGTGCTGCAGGTTTCCCGGTGTGCTTCGTAACTTCTTTGATCGGTTCCATTCCGTCAGGGAACCGGGCTCCTTTTAAGCGTCCCCCATGGATCCAACACTCAATAATATCACCGGTCTGAAACTCGGAGATATCAACTTCAGTGTCCTTGTACTCTTCGTTTGTCTTTTCAAGGTCGTTGATCAACCTGATGAACTTACATTCTTTGGTTGCCCGGATAGAGCCGATCCGATAACGGACCCATACCGGAGCCGGTGCAGTGGCCGGGGCCTGGACTGCCTCGATCATGCTGCACCTTCAACAGAAAGGATCTGTTGATCTTTAGATATGATCCGCTGAGGTTCGGGCTTTTTCAAGGAGTCGAGAGTGGAAGTGAGAAGGTCCCTCAAGGATTCAAGTTCATCAAAGAACATTGTGATCCCGCCTTCTGAAACAATTCCATTGCTTGTATCAAAGAACTCTAAAGATACAGTCTCTTGAAACACATGTAGATCTACTTGAAGGATACCAGAGCTTAAGTCATGCTTTGTCATACTGACACCGCCAACCTAGCCTGATCCTTGGCAGTTTGTGGTATCTCCCAAACTTGTGCGGCCTTCTGATTACCGAATAAGATGTTCTTGACATCTTCTCTCCGGAGCCTTAACAAACGGCCATCATCAAGGGTGATTATGAGAGAGGTAATGTCCCCTTTCTCCATCCGGCCTATGTGAGATGGACTCATACCGGCACCTCCTGGACCCGGGCGGAAATGATACCCCCGTCAAGTATGCCCATGAGATATTTCCGGGGCATGATGAGATGCTGAGAAACAGACCGGACATGTAAGAGCTTGTCAGAGATCCAGGCAGTCCCTACGTCCTGACCGGATGAGAGAACCGGGACCTTTCGCCCGAGGAGTACCATGTCGATGAGTCCCGGTCCTGTAACCCGGAGATCATCAATAACCAGCGATTCCCCGGAAAGGTGGGCGGTGATCATGGTTCAACTCCTACAGAGGCCTTTTCCGGCATCGGAGAGATGGGCTCAACTTTGTATCCTACAATCTGGACTGATCCAGGAATAAGAACCTCATCAGCCTTCTTCCCGAACATAACCTCAATTGCCTTGATTGTTGGTGTGAATGACTCCTCTAACTCGTCTTTTGCGTTTTCGAGAAGAAGATCGTACTTCTTTTTGTATGCATCTGACTTCAGGAGCTCAAGATTTGCCTTGCGATTGCTCTTCTTCTCAATCGGGACAATCTTAAGAAAATCTTCTTCAGTTACTCCAGCAGCCTGTCGCTCTTCTAAGCACTTGGTAGCTTTCTCTCTGCATTTCTTGGCATGATTAAGGATATGTGAAGCCAGTTCCTCTAATTTATCAGCACCTTCGTTGAGTTTCTGATAATCTATGAGAGTCCCTTTCAACATCCCGGAGATAGCAATAGGGATATCTTCATCCAATGCGAGGACCCTTTTGTCGGTCTCAAAAGCCTCAACTACTTCAACAAGAGGGTTTCCTTTGAAGAGTTCGGCATTCTTTGACTTCCCAATCTCGTATGCAGATCGGAACTCTGAAAGAATGGATGCCTGCATCATTCAGACCGCCCCCGCAAGAGCCCGGCAGGCATTGTATTCCGCCCGAGCCTGTGCAACATCCCGGGTAATTCTCTCTCTGGGTTTCGGCAGGTCCAGGGCACCAACCTCGGATGCATACCGGTTCAGGAGGTTCACCATCTCCTTCTGTTCGTCAGAATCATCCAGAGTGCAGGCTGCAATCTCTGCTTTGATCTCCGTCAGGAGTGATTCAGGAGATCTCATATTGCCACCCCATCGTGATACGGGGCTTCTCCGCCCGGAGTTGGGAAATCGTCCTCAAGGATATCATACCGGGCTCGGAGTTCAGTGATCTGCAGGGTCATTTCCAGCAGTTTTTCCTCAAGTTCTACAACCCCCTCATACGTTTCAAGGGGCTGTTGCAGGGATGATATGAGACTTGAGATCTTCCCCCGGATGGCTGCCTTTTCTGATTGTGCCTTAAAATAGTCCTTCAATCTCCGCTCCAGGAAAATTTCAGGAATCGGGAATAGTTCCGTTGAAACCATAACGTCGGTCATGCTGATGCACCCCGGATTACAAATCCCTCGTATTTCTCGCGTCCTGGTTTTGGTCTGTTGTATGTGTGCTCGATCTGAACCAATTCTCCGAGGTCCTGGAAGACCTTAGCAACGCTCTCGGTTTCTCTCTCGTTTAAGTAGGGTCCGAGGCGCTTCATTCAGTCCACCACCGTGGCACCACGGGATTCCAGGTGTCGCCGTACCTGATCTTCGGTGATGATTTTCAGCCCGAGGTCGGCAAAATAGGCAAGGCTGGCTTCAACGGAAACTTCGACTCCCTCAAGGTCCCGAGTTCCCCTGATGTTTGCCTCGTTCTCCGGGGTGTCTACCTGGACTCTCTGCATAAATGCTGAGGTACCGTAGGTTCCGTTCTGATTCCCCCGGCTCATTGTCGCCACCCGGGGCGGAAGGGTTATGCAGTCAGAGGTCGAAACTATCTTGTTAACCCGGTCGTTTACGTGGTTGGCGCCTGTAATATGCCGGGGATTATACTCTTTTGACATCAGTCAACTCCAATAAGTTTTCTAAAGCAGATTAGGCCGTCGCGGGTGATTGGAAGGTTTTGTTCTTCTCCGATTCGTAGAGCCTCATTACACCAAGTCTGACAATCTCGGTCTTCGTAAAGCCCTTTGTCTCCAGTTCTGCAACCTGTGCTTGTAGTTCCGGGTTTGTGATTCTTGCATTCAGTGTTACCATTCAGGGTTTTCACCTCGTGTATTACAATGTATGATTTACATGTATATAAATTGTTTTACACTGTATTATTTCTGAGTATACTTTGAAAAAAAAGATTTATGCTATAAATCCAATGAGTATGCATGGACCCCAATACAATAGAGGGAAAAAAAATATACAAAAAGATGGTGACCACCCGGTTAAATCTTGAACAAGTCGAAAAAATAGAATCAATAGCCTCGGAAAGAAAACTGACTGTAACCGATATAATCACTGAAGCAATTGACGAATATATAGAACGGAAAAATGCACAGCTTTGTTCATCCTGTAAAACATATAATCAACCAGACGCTAAATATTGTAAAAACTGTGGATTGCCTTTAAATCCTGAAGGATTGAAGGAATTTGAAGATGCTAAAAACCTCGTAAGACGAAATCCAGCATTATTATATCAACTCGCGCAAGAGATAGAGAAAAAATAATTTTATTTTATCTTACATTGTATACAAGTTTTATATGTCTTAACGTCATACAATGTAAGTAGATGGCTGCGAATAGGGTCAACTTAACAACTTCCCTTCCGGAAGGAGTAAAAGAAGATTTTAAGGCATATTGTGATTCTCACGGCCTTAAACTGAATAGAACTCTTGAACGCATCGTCAAACTTTTTTTATCAAACCCAAGGCGGTTTGATTCTGATATTATCAATAGCGGTGATGAGGAATGATCGATAAAATTTCCTCTGATTCTATCGTATCGAAAAACGAACACCGGTCCTCGTCTGCCAAGACCTCAAGAACCGGTAACGCTCAATCAAGGAGCATGTAAATGTCAGACGCCCAAATTGAAGTAATTAACGCACAGACTGAAGATAATCTCACCGGAATCATCATCGATGGGGTCCCGTATCTCTATTGGCTCCGAGTCTATCAGGCATTTGGATTAACCGCCAACCATGCCCGGAGAATTATCGAGAGGTTGGAAGAAGCAACTCACTTCATCTCGTTCTCCAGGGAAGAGTTTAGGGAGAAGTACCCGACTGTGTACACGGCATACACTGTTATTGATTACCGTGCATCGAGGGTTATTTTCCTGACTGCTGAGGGATATAACCGAGCCTTGTTAGAAATCAGAACGGGGGAGATGGATAACAAAGCCATTGCTGAAGCCATTGAGAAGAAAAGGGACCAGATGGCTAATATCTTCACCCGATACCAGAAGGGTGAGGTCTTGTCTATTGCATCAGATGAAGCAAAGGCCGAACTTCCAAAAGAAGTCAAAGCTGCAGAGATTGTCAGTGAATACATGTCTATCGCTGATTCCTTCAACAAATATGCCACCCCGCACCTGAAACAAGTCGATCCCGGAATGGTGATCTCAGTATCACTGAGCCAGGCTGAACAGAAGATCCAGAAACTCGGGGGTGAAGTGGACCTATCATACCTTAAAGGGATGATTCCGAGAGGATTGACTGAGGACCCGGCCACCCTGAACGCCACTGCAATTGGCCTTCATTTCTCCATATCAAAGAGACTAGTGAACCCTATCCTGGAAAAGATGGGTTTGCAGACAAAAGGATATAATGAAGGGTCAAGTGGGAAGCACATTGTATGGTCTCCTACTCCGGAAGGAGAGTTATACGGAGAATGGAAACCGATAACCAAGGGTCATAAGAACGGCAGTATCCATGCTGAATACCGATGGTACTGGAGAGAATCTGTATTACCCATCATTCGGTCTCGGCTGTATGGTCTTGATTCCGGTCAACAACAATTGGCTGCTGCAGCCGGAGGTGCCTGATCATGAAGGTGAAAGTCACCCTCTCATCAGAAGACGGGATTCAGTGGGATGCAGAGGCTAAAGATATTGGCCTAGTAGCATCCGGAGCGAGTATGATGAGTGCTCTGGAAGAGATGCAGTTGAAATTAAAAGAATTCTTTGCAGATGCATTTGATTCAAAGAAAAAGATCGAGGTTGTATGTTCCAAGATAAAGGCCACTGCAGCCGTCACCGTTTCACCTCTGGACCCCAGGCCTGAAAAACCACTGGCCTCATTCGAACCGGCCGACTCGCTGCTGATCGAAGGACAGGATCTCATAGAAGGTAATGACCAACTAGCCCTTCCACCGGGGGAAGTGGAGATCGAGATTGAGGGAGTAAATGAACTCCCTCCCGAAGATTCTGACATGATCATCGATGCCGAGGTCACTCCGGTCGGTGAGACTGCATGACCTTCAAGATCGGCGACCATGTAAAAATGGTCAACTGCTGTGAAGCTGAAGAATATTCCGATAAAATTTGGATTGTGAAGAGTGAACCCTGGAAACTAGGATGCGGTGTTGAAGTCGTCATACTAGAAGGATGGTCCGGGGGTTTTGGATGTGATTTCCTTCAGAAGGTGACAGCATGAACCTCCTCGCTGCTCTCTCCCTTCTCCTCATCCTTGCAGCCATCATCATCCCGGCATCTTCCGGATCGGTATCCATCGACATGACCGGAGGCTGCACAACCATCCACAAGACCAGCGACGGGATCACCAGCATTGATGATTTACTCAACGAGCAGAACCTCACCCAGGAAACCGGGGTATTCACGTTCGGGGGTGAGATATAATGGAGGGGATAATCTGCCCCCCTTACCTGGAACCAATGATCTCACAAACACTCGGCATTATTCAGGATGCTGCGATTGACGCTTGCAAGAGATCTTCAGAAATGCTACGGCCCTGCTTGATGCTCCATGCAATTATCAAAAAATGTGATCTCGCTGATGGTTCTATCGAGTACGTGGCACAATACCCTGATGAATATGGGGTCGTCGCAATAGGGAAAACTCCGGAAGAAGCCTATCTCAACTTTGATAAGATCTGGAAGGGTGAGCCGATTGAATCATCCGACGATGATATAGTCTCCATCTCACTAAAAAGAAGTGAATGGGTAGAATTGACAAATTCAATTGAATATGATAGAGAAAAGTTGAATGGTGAAGGCCTTCCCTCTGAAGGATCTGAATGTGTTGCATTTGATAAGATCGTGGGGGCCTTATGACCTCTCGGAGAATCACCCGGATCACTGCCGAAAACTTCATGAGACTCAAGGCAGTGGACATCTCCCCGGATGGTGACGTGATCTACATCACCGGAGCAAATGGTGAGGGGAAGTCGTCAGTACTCAATGCCATTTGTGCGGCCTTGAACTGGAGAGATGCATCCAATAATATCCCGAAACCAATCCACGAAGGTGAGAAGAAGGCCGTTGTAATCATTGACCTCGGGGACATGACTGTCACCCGGACCTGGACCCCATCAGGTACTCAGCTCAAAGTGGAAACAATCGCCGGGGCAAAATACTCAAGCCCTCAGGCAATGCTCGATCAGTTCTTCTCTCGGATCGGGTTTGACCCTCTTGAGTTCATCCGGATGCAGCCGAAAGATCAGAGACAGACCCTCATGGACCTGCTCGGTATCGACTTCTCGGAGTTTGACCGGGAACGTGCTGAGTTACTACTGCAGAAAAGTCAGGCATCGGCATCAGTCACCGGACTGCAGTCACAACTGAAAGAGATTCCACCGATCACCGGGGAAGTGCCTGATCAGGAGATCTCTGCCGGGGATTTACTCAATCAGATCCAAGAGGCACAGAAATTCAATTCTGACATCAGGTCAGTTGAATTAGAATATAACACGCTGCACCAATTATGCCTGAAGACCCGTGATGAGGCTGATAAACTACGTGCTCAACTGGATGCATTGGAAAAACAACTTGCTATTTTGTGGTCAAAGGAGAGCAACCATCAGTGGAATGAGTTAAAGAACGAACCATTGAAAGAGATTGCCCCTCTACAGGAACAACTGAGAAACATCGAGGAAACCAACCGGCTTGTCAGGCAGAAACAACAGGCTATCAGTGTCAGTGAACGACTGCAGCAGGCAGAGACTAAGGTCAGTGAAATCTCCGAAGCAATCAAGGACATCGATCAGGACAAGAAGGACGCTTTACAGTCAGCAAAGTTCCCGATATCCGGGTTGTCGTTCGATGAGTCAGGGGTTCTCTTCCAGGGCGTTCCACTCAAGCAGGCCAGTTCAGCCGAACAGATCCGGGTAAGTCTGGCAATTGGGATCGCCATGAACCCCTCTCTCAAGTTTTTGATAATCAGGGATGGTTCGTTGCTTGACTCCAGGAGCAAGGGACTGATCGCTGACATGGCTGCAGAACACGGGATGCAGGTATTTATTGAGGCCGTTGATGAATCCGGGAAGATAGGATTCACCATTTCTGATGGAATGGTTCAAGCTCCGGTCGAGGTTCAATCGAAAGAGCCCGGACAGCAGGTGTTAGCATGACCCCCCTTGAACGCCTTGTCCTTATCGACATCTGCCGGAATGATGGCACCACTCGGGACCAGGTCCGGTACCGGTTGTCAGGCCATTCACCGATCCAGGTAAACAAGGCAATTGAGTCTGTTGTGCTTGCCGGACATGCTGTGTATCACTACGATTGCAAGCTTGAGATCACCAAGCAGGGAAAGGATTACCTGCAGCCCCGGGCGGTGGCGGTATGAGTAAATACCCATTTTTCTATTATGACCCTGAAGGGGATGGATTTCAAAGAGAGTCTTCACTTGAAGTAGCAGAAAAACAATCCAATGAAGCCATACGGCAATATTTGGATGATTGCTGGTCAGAAGAGGTCGAAGGCGTTTGTATGGGGGTTGTTCTCAAACGAGCCAAAAAAACATATACTGCCAAAAGACCCCCAGATTCAGAACTTGATGGAGATGGATATGATAAAGATGGGAACTGGTGGGGAAGACAAGATTCAGGAGAGGGAACTTCAGAATATGATGAAATTTGTGATTATACTCTCGAACCGGTGAAAATTCCGGCCGAAGTTCTGGCCCTTATTCCAACCGCCGACCTCGTCCGGGGGTTGGTCATGAGGAAGGATGAAGTAGCGAAATTGAGTCTTCCGGATGATGAATGGACATTCGGCGGAAAGTTGGCACACCCAATAGAACAATCATATGCCTTGTTGGATGAAAAAGGCCCGGCCACGATCCTGGTAGTGAGGGGGAATTGGGAATGAACCATATCAACTTCTCTTCCCGTGACCTTGCAACAATGTTTGACGCTGAAATCATTGGCAATCATATCGGGTATGCTCGTGAAAATATTACAAATCTTGAAAACTACATCACAGCAGCTCATGAGAGACGCGACTACCTGAAATCGCTTACATTCATTCCCGTGGTTGAACTGTATCGGTATAAATATTCCAGTTCCCCGGTATTTTACAACGTAAGCCTCTATCATTACCCGGATATCCCAGACGGTCAGAGTCATAAAATCTACTCTGGTGGATTCAGTAAGAAATTTGGGGGGCGTGAGAGAAAACACGCTATTGAGTACGCAACAGAACTCTCTGATAAGTTCAAATGTCATATTGTTGGGAATGTAATCCCGGAGTCACCATGCCGGTAATCCCTCTTGCCTTCGCTCCGGAGATGGAGGAACTGATCATCCAGGGAAAGAAGTGCTGCACATCACGGCATGAAAGAAAAGGTGATATCGGGGATCTGTTCCTGGTCAAAGACCGACTATACCGGATAGTTCATATTCATTCCTGTGCTTTGTACTCAGTTCGGGACGCCTATTATAACGCAGAAGGGTTCTCAAGCCCTGAGGAGTTTCAGCAATTCTGGGATCGGTTGTATCCTAAACGTAGCCTTCATCGGGATTCACAAATATTGTATGTTCATTTCTTCGCCTATGTAAGCGACATTTGCCCTGATTTCAACCGGGGATGTAATTCATGTATCCCCGATCTATGCCCTGCATCAGAGGTGTGTAATCATGGATGATTATGATCCCTCTTGCTTTGATTGTGGAATTTCAGGGCTATGTGGTTCAGATTGTCCCATTTACGGTTCAGAGCCTGAATGCCCTGAAGAGGAGGAACCCGAAGGGATACTTTGCATAATTGGAAAATGTTCCGCTTGCGGAACCTCTCTTCTCTACAAAATTGAGACTGAAAATCCTCTCTGTCAGGATTGTGAGAGGAAAAAGAAGACAGAGCAGATCGATATAGAGCAGAAAGCCGTCGTAAAGGGGGATGAGAGATGAGTAAAACAAAGCCATGTATAGAGTGCGGAAAAGCAGGGATATGCTATTATTCTGGATTGGTCTGTGATTATTTACATGATTGGAATTTGGCAAAGAAAAACTGTGATGGGTACGATAATGGGGGGTGATGCCATGATGGCCACGATTTCTCATTTTCCACCTGACAATTTGAGCCCTAAATTACAATTTAGTTCACATTTGAAACTTAAATTAAAAATAGGGCCTAAATTGAGATGGCCATTTCACTATAGAGTCGATGAAATAACAACCTTGATGGATAAAGACAACCAGCTGGAGAAAAATGACTCCTGAATATTTTTCTCACCCGCTAGTCAATCCGAATACGGTTCAGGCCCGAGAATATCAATTGGCCATCTCAAAAGAGGCATTGCACCAGAACACTCTGGTGATCCTCCCGACCGGATTAGGAAAGACGCCCACTGCCCTTATGGTCATGGCCGAACGGTTGACCGGGGATCAGAAAGTACTCCTGGTTGCACCGACGAAACCCCTCTGCGAACAGCACCACAAGAGTTTTGAGAAATTCTTACCATATACCGCGGTCAGACTCTTAACCGGAGAACTCCAGGCAGCAGAACGACTCAAGGAATGGAATGATGCACAGGTAATCATCGCTACTCCGCAGACTGTCGAAAACGATCTCAAGTCTCACACCTATTCACTTGAGAAAGTCTCTCTCCTGGTGATCGATGAAGCACACCGGGCCGTGGGTGGCTATGCGTACACATTCATTGCAGGGGAATACAACTCGACAGCCATGAACCCGCTCATCCTTGCTATGACCGCCTCACCCGGGGGTGATGAGAAGAAGGTCGATCAGATCAAGGATGCCTTGTTCGTCGAGAAAGTCATCATCAAGACTGAAGAGGATGAGGATGTCAAGCCGTACATGCACGAGAAGGAGATCCTGAAACTATGGTTAGAACTGCCTGATCTTCTCCTCCGGGCTTCGATGACCGGTAAAGATATCGTCACTGCCAGGTGCAAAGACGTTCAAAAGATCGGGTTCAAGATCTCAATCCCACCCAAACAAGCCCAACTCAACGCTTTGAGAATTTACTTCACCGGCTTGATTGCACAGAAGGACGGCACCGGGTTTGAACTTGCCAGGCTTTACGGTGAGATCATGAAGATGCGTCACGCTGCAAAGGTGGCAGAGACGCAAGGTCTGATCCCTCTCCGGAAGTTCCTGAACAAGATATTCACTGAAGGGATGAAGTCCGATGCAAAGGGAGCAACGAAACGACTTGTTCAGGAGTCAACTCTGAAGGCGATCTTTGACGAGGTGAGTGAAGCAGGAAATGATGAGATTCACCCGAAAGCTGTGAGACTTCCTGGAATTGTTCAAACCAACCTGAAACGAAACCCGGAGATGAAGATTCTGATCTTTGCCGAGTTCCGGGATACTGTTTCACTGATCGTCACACTCCTCAAAAGCCAGGGTATCAAAGCAAGCCCCTTTACCGGTCAGGCAACCAAGGACGGTGAGAAGGGGATGAGTCAGAAGAAACAGACTGAAACTCTTGACCGGTTCAGGTCCGGAGAGATCAGAGTACTGGTCTCGACATCGGTTGGTGAAGAAGGATTAGATATCCCGTCCTGTGACCTTGTGATCTTCTATGAACCGATCCCCTCTGAAGTCAGAACCATCCAGAGGAGAGGGAGAACCGGAAGATTCGACACCGGGAATGTACTGATGATGGTGACGAAGAAAACTCAAGATGAAGTAAATCTTTACGCGGCACAGCGGAAGGAAGAAGCAATGAGGACCATGGATCATATGACTAAACAGGTGAAAATTAAGGTTTGAAAAGTATTTATTTTTCTTTTTTTACTTGCCCTACCAGTAAAAAAATTATAATCGGAAGAACATAAACGTCCACTTTAATGAGTATTTGGATTGGTACCTAATGATTTTTAGAATCGGAGCTAATATTTTCCACTTTTTCCACCATTAAACATCAATACTCCAGGTAAAAGAAAAAGTAAAGTATCATTAGACCTAATAATATTATGATTGTCGTTGCACCGAAGCAACGTCGGTGAAAACCAGATGACAATCGATAAAGACTCTTCTCAAAAATTCATCCCGTATGCTGTTGTGTATGATGCGGGGTCTATTGATTTCCCGATGGCTGAAAACCTGACAATTGAACAAGCTCAGGAAGCTCAAAAGGTTTTGTGTTCAGCCGTAGACAAAATACCCAAAATCAGACTTCAATCCGAAGTACGTAATCTCCTCACAATAGAGAGGGAATTTATTGTGGGGTGGGATGTGACTTTTTAGTCAGTGAATTAATCAACCCCTGGATAATTTCGTAACCTTTTTCGATAGATACCACAAATCCACAAGAATAATGCGAATTCTCTTAATCTCTTTCTTGATTGCGTGTATAATAAGTTCAGGTCTTGCAGACAGACTACCAAACCAGACCCCTGAAAATCAGGTATTCTCTGTTGATACGGTGATTGATGCAACTGGGCAAGCTGAATCATCCGCTGATATGGATTGGACTATTGGGTCTCCATCTGCGCTATGGGATGGTTGGATCGAACAATACCAGGCGATTTCGTTGACTCGATATCAGGATACTCTACTTACAAATGGGGGAAAACTATCAGTGAACAAGAATTGGGATTTTTCATCTAAAGATCAGGCAGATGGAATATACAATATCGAGACAACAAAAGTCCTTACCTATGGGAGTATGGAAGGATCACATCTGGTAGGAGAAGAAGAATTCCTGGAAGACAATGCAGGAAACTGGAACAACGCAACCGATAACATCCGGTGCGTATTCTCATCACATGATGAAACCTTACCGCCATTCTGTGATATTGTCACAGCAAAGAGCAGACTCATCAATATTAATATTGCTCAAGTATCTACAAAGGGGCAGATCCGATCCGTGGCTTCACACGATTACATTCCAGCAGAACTCAACTATCAGATAGCTGTATCTCCGGATACTAATTCAGGTAGTGGGTTTGCAGAAGGCGGTGTAAAAACCCTTTATTCAGGAAGTATCGTGGAAGGAAGAGGTATGGGACAATATCCTAAACAGTATCATTATGTAGATCCACAGTATGGTATTGACACTTGGTATTGGGGTACTGAAAATTCACCATCTCATACTAACACCTGGAAAGACACCTCGGAGGCCCTCGGAGGGATAAAGACTTTCCAGAAAGCCTTCGATTATAGATCTGGTTTTAGGATATGAATGCAAGAACAATAATCCAATACATATTCACAATCATTTTCTCCCTTCTGTTCGCAATTATCTGTATTTCCTCCTTTGCGCTCAGTTTCATGAACCTCACTGATGCTGCAAAAGCCGCTGGAATTTCATCAGATTGGGTGTGGTTGTGGCCTCTGGGAATTGATACATTTATCGTGATGGGCTCTCTTTTCATCCTTCAAGCCTCAATTCAGAGACAGTCAACCCTGGAGGGATGGGCTGTAGTAGGAATATTCACCATCATCAGTATAGCCTTCAACATAGCACACAGTCCGGAAGATCCCTTGAGTCGGGCAGCTCACGGAGTCCCACCGGTCGCATTGTGCTGGTCTCTACATTTGCTAATGGTCCGGCTAAAACGGGATTTAACCACTCGGAGGGACTCGGAGGATACGAAAGACCCTGAAGAAATGATCCGGGATATCCCATTTGAAAAAGTCTTAAAAGTTAAATCGTGGTTCGCTACAAACCCCGGAGGGACTCCGGAGGCAGCACGTAAGGATTTGAGAATGAGTTGGTCAACTGTGAAACAATGTCAGCAATATTTACTCATTACAGGACAAATTCCTTCAGGCCAGTAGTCACTTTTCTCCCTTTTTTTGAATTTCATGGATTAGTGCAATACCATCAGGAGATTTAAGAAACTCTTTCAACTCATCAATTCTCTTGGACTTATCAAGATGAAGAGTCACAGCTTCAAGGATAAATTCAGACCTAGTCGAGTATTCTTCTGATTCAATCAATTTATCGATTTGATTTAACACGCGCTGGCTGAATTTTATAGTAACTCCTAATTTTGACACAATATACTGATTCAGTTTTTTGCACCGCAATGCAATCAGACTGCGTATGACCATGGGATGACATAAGTATTACAAAGATACGTAATAACCTTGTGGACAGCGATAAAAAAATATGGAAAGGCAAGCGTTTGGAGTAGAAACTATTAATCTAACTCTTTTTAAATTATATCGCCCGGCATATATTTATCTCAAATTACAATTGATTATCAATTGCATGGTTAATCCCGTGCAGGTTTAGGTAACAAAAATGGAATTACCAGAGGTTACGGCACAACCCCCGGCAAAGCAAATAAATGACTATTCAAATAATAAAGATTTGCCATGCGGATGGTCAGTAGTTATTGATTGTGGTAAATGGGATAAGCCCATTTTTGAAGGACTTACAAAATCAGGGGCTGAAATATACTTTTCTCAAGCCTTGACATTTAGTGATGGAGTCAAAATCAAACTCAAGCCCACAAACCAGGTGAGACGACTCCATGAGATCTTCGTCAACGAAGATATACTCATCAGGATGGATGTTTCATAGGATTTATATCAAAACAAATCCTATTCTTGAAACACGTTTCTGTCAATTATTTGAAGAGATTCTTACCTATATCAGTATCTAGTTTATATATTTAGTTTTGATTCAATGGCCTCATTAATCATCTGTTTGATATCATCTTCGGAGTAAACTGCTTTGGCTATTTTCTTTTCTTCTGTTGCATACGCTGACAGGGCCACTCCACAATTCGAACAGAAATTATTAGTATTTGGATTAAGCATACCACAATCAGGACATTGAACGGGGGTTATGGCTGGATCGATGCCTTTGAATTGCTCGATGGGTTTGATGCCATACAACTGACTGAATGCATTCTCAACATCTCCGGGAACCAGATGAGCATAAACCTTGAGCATATCAGTACTGATATCCCCCCAGGCAAGGAGCTTAATTGTTGACTCATTCAATCCAGCCTGTAATAGATGTGTAATCCTTGAGTGTCTGAAAATATGGAGAGTTACATTCTTAGAAATATTAGCTCTGTCTGATGCTTTCTGAACCAAGTACAACATGCCATTGTAGGTGAATGGTTCATTCACATCAGGATTAGGCCGGAAAATTAGATCATTGGGTTTAGGATCCGAGAACTGGTCCTTCCATCGCCTTAGGATAACATGAGATGAATATAGAGGACAGACCCGGATCTTCCCAGTCTTCCCACTCACTGTTATAGATGCATAGTTTTGATAAAATGTCACCTGACCCCATGTGATCGTTGCTATCTCCCCAGCTCTTGCCGCTGATTCATACAATATCTCAAGAAATGCCCGGTCTCTGGTATTTGTCACCGCCTTAAATAACGCCTCAACTTCATTAGGGGCGAGTATATCATCAGGGGTTTTTGTGACCATCTCAATTGATGCTTTTATTTTACGGAGTTTTTCGGTATTGAGTGATGGAGAAGCATATCCTGATTCGGCCATCCAAAGGAGGAACCGTTTAGCCAGTTTAATATAATCTGCCTGAGTGATAGCAGTATACCCTGACTCTGTCTTAATCTTCTCAATCCCAGATATTACAGAGATATTATCAACTGTTGTATATTCAGGGAGGTATTCCCGGAGAACAACTAACTGATACGCAAGTTTATAGGATCTCTGGTCAGATAGTTTCCCATACGCCCTGATTTCAGAGATGAACGCCTTGATATAATCTCTGTCTTTCTGGGTAATCCGCTCCCGATCGACAGCTGTGATCATCAGATCGGCATAGGCCTTTTGATACCCTTCCTTCCCCCGGTGGAATTTGGTATCAGTGATATTTTCCATGTATTAACATGGGAAATGAATGCATATAAAGACGCAGGAGATTTGAAGAAATTTTGTGAATCTCGCCTGAGGCTCTGGAACAATCTGTTCACTTTTTTCAAAAATTTTTCTCCATAACGAAATTATATCTTTCGCAGCACCCGAGTCGACCAACCTCGGAGTATGCCTTTCATGGTATCAAAGAGAACTATCTTCATCGCTCGCTCGAACAAGTTCTCGCTTCAGGTCAGATAACAAAAAAAGATGCAGATCTGATCCGGGAATATGTCACATATTCTCATACTACCCGAACATCGTGTGAAAAATAATTTCTAAAGATTGTCTTTTTTCTAGTAAACCTCAGAAGAACCATCGGTCCATTCACTGAGAACTCTATTGCTGATCTCAATAGCGGAGTCTCAAGGATTAAAGTTGGAGAATTTCTGAAAGGCAAACCGTTTGCATCACTTACCATTGTTGATTACGTGGGATAGATGAAACATTCTATCGGTGGTAATGACTCCAATGATGGCGAGGATGCAGGTAACTCCCGCGAGAATTCGACAGGAAATGAGGGAAATAACTCATTTCTAACTCATATAGAGAGAGAAGGATAGTACAGCGGAAGATGTGAATGTATGAAGTAGGGGTGATCCTGCACCTGTAGGTGTCTGTACTCCTGTGCATGATCCCGGCTTTTGAGCAGACGAAGGACCTAGACTGCCACCCCGGCCACCAATCCCGTCCCCTTGTGTAAAGAATGCTCAAAATGATTGCGGGGGTCAACCGCCTGCTACTGTAGCAAGCCGCCCCGGGGTTTCCATCTCGCATATCTACTTGAAGGAGTTCAGACCGGTGGATGGATGGTCTGATAAGAATCCGTGTGTGGTCAGCGGCAGAAGGCCGACCCATTATTGGGAGAGGGCGAAGGGAAAGGAGAAGCAGCGATCACTCTGCACGGTCTGTTATCATCGGGCGGTGACGATGAAGTCAGGTCAGTTCAGGACTATACTGGGTGTTACCGATATCTCCTGGCTGAAGCGATGGACCGGGGCCGCCATCGGCAGGTGTCATGTCTGTGATACTGATGCGATAGCCTGGCAGGATCCTGATGATCATTTCGGAGTATGTGAGACCTGTTACTCCCATCTCTGTGAATCAGAGGTGAAGGCATGATCACCCAGATGGCTGTTGACCGAACACCAATGTTCCGGGGGATTTATTGTCCTCATACTCTTGGGCAGTGCCCACTCCACCGGTGGCAGATGAACTGTCTATCGTGTGATCGGTACCTCCTGGTCAGAAGGATTGTGTACGGAGGAACAGCATGAGGCTCTCACGAAGGCCGACTATCGAGGTCTGTTTCACGAAAAGGTGTCCTCATCTGAAGTCTGTCCAGTGTTCAGTCAGGAGGAACCGGATCTGTGATCTGGCAGGGAAGGGGATCGGATATCTTGATCTCTGTCCGCTTGAGGGGGAGCATGCACATTATTGAGGCTCTCCGGTTGATTCGGAGAGAACGCCAGATCTCCCGGCACCGAAAGAACTCCCGGGCGTATTATCGGAGGAACCGGACCCGGATATTGCAGAAGAGGAGAGAGAAGAGGGATATGAGGTATTGCAGTCCGATTGACTCAATGACTGATCAGGAGGGGTTTCCCCCCTCCAGGAGTTTTTCATGACAGGGTTTGTTGTTACCAGTGAGCGATCATCTCACCCACTGGAGAAGGCTGGCAGATTCAGGATTGAGGGTGAGTTTGTTGTGATATATCTGGATGGGATTGGATCGTTTGTTGTTGGGAAGGCCCAGGTAATTACTGTAGTTCTTAGGCTCGCTGATGAGGTCATCCGGGATAGAGCAGGAGGAGAAGCCGGGGTGATGAGTCTTTCTGATAGTGGAAGAGGATTGAGAATGGGGATATTGGGTGAGCAGTATGTTGCTCCGGTGCAGAGGGTGAAGAAAGTCCTGGAAGGAAAAGAAGGAAAGGGAGCGGTGTTTGAGGTGGAATGATCCATGAATATTTGCAAAAATGGGTGGATTTATCGAAAAGAGGAATAACCAACATTAAATCTGAATAAACGTAAATAGTCAATATTCAAAATCATGACTTGTGGATTACCTCAAGAAGTTTTTTTCATATTGAATATTCTATACACAAATAGGTGCTTTAAAAGTAGCGCGGGATATCACTCAGAAAAATTGTTAAAACTATTCAGAGCGAAAAAATTCTCATCAAATTTTAAGGATATTATCAAAATACTTCTTAATAGCGGATATATTTCAACCATTAAAAAAGCTGAGGTAAAGTATTACATTATTGATCAGGGCAAGGTTGCTCGATTATTGGGTCAACATGGATACAATGTAACAACTGGAAATAGACTGCACCATTTATAAATGTGTAAAATATTTTTATCAGATCAAAAATACAATACTATACAATATTATTATTCATGGGAATATGTCGTGGTGAATATGAGTAACCCTTTTGAAAAAATCCTTGGTAACACCTGCGAGATGAGGATAATTGAATTCCTCTTGCCATTGGAAGATTTAGAGTTTAATGTAACTGAATTGGCAGAAGAGTCGGGAGTATCTCGTGTAACTGCGGGAAAGGTAATAAAAAAGTTTGTAGAATGGGGTCTTTTAATAAAAAAAGATGATTCTATTCCATGTTATCGCTTAAACCATGATAATCAAATAGTCAAGAGCATCAAATTGTTCAATACTGCAATTATTGAAACGATGCTTGGAGAAGAAGAAACCGATAACATTAATCTTTTAATTGCGAAGAAGATGGACCAATACCCTTTGAATGCTCCCAATTTAGAAAAGGGGAAAATACCGATTTATGGATATGATGCAGATTCGGAAAATGACGAATATTCAAGAAAATCTCCAGTTGAGCAAATAACTTCTTCTCCTGCTTTTTGGTTAGCAGCTGGAGGAAGTTATCTCAAGGCATATTGTTTGAATCATAATTCAGAGGCATCATGACGAAAAATGACATTTTTAAAAAGGAATTGATAATTGAGTTAAAAAATGTTGCAAAAATGATGACTGAAGAAAAGGATATTGAAAAGAAAATTTATCTTTTTTCGGCGTCATATGGAATAACAAGCCGAACTTTTCGTTATGATTTTAAAGAAGATTATTTATTAGCAGATTTCGTTTTAAACGCAACATACAACGGATTAATTGAGAGATTAAACCGTTTGAAGAGTGGAGATTCTACTGTAATGCTAGAGAATATACATTTTGAAAGGATTCAAAATGGATTATTGGAATTAGCCGTGTCGTTCGAAAAAAATCTTCCTCCGATTGATCCTTTAAAGAAAATATTGTCGACGATGTATTCCACAACCGGCCCGGGATATTATTTAAGACTTAAAGGTATGATGGATTTTTAATCATTCATTGTTGCTTCTGTCACTCCGTTTTTCCATTCATCCCCTCTCCTCCCCCCGATTCAGATCCCGGTTCAACCATTTATATACCCCAAACTAATTCTCTAATCAGCCGCATGCAATCGCGGCAGGGGTCAATCGAACATGGCAGATTTCACACCAACTGCGACAGTGAAGACAGCTGTCCGGAAGCTTGCAGCTCCGATCGGCAGTCTCACCTCCTTCACTGCTCTTGTCCAGGATATCCTGGATAACAACCCATGGGGCTGTACGTCCTATGAAAAAGCCGGAGTAACCCTCCCTGCGGTCTCAAAATCTTCTGAGTCCTACTCCGGCCGGGTCATCTACGAAAACACCGAGGCAAAGACCGTCGGTTCCATCAGTATCAAGGCTCCAACGCCTACAGCCTTCAACACTGATGTCAGCACGATCGTTGCAACCACCGCCCTGAACACCGCCATGGGTGGAACTCCATCCCATGACAGTTCAGAGGATGGGTTCAGCTGCACCATCAAAGCCCATCACTCAAATGGCGAACTGTACTCGGTCAGGTTTACCCGTGAATCAGTCACCCTCTCGTCCTATGAGGCTGATGCCATCAGGACCGGGATTGAAGCCTGGGCCGATACCGTTGCACTGCTCGCGTAAACATCTCTCAATACCCCCTTTTTTCCCCCTTTCCGAGGTTACGGGAATGAATTGGTATTACATTGGAGCCGGGGCCATCTGCATCCTCATCGGACTGCAGTTCGCTCTGGCTGATATGATCTCAACCTCCATCAGTTGTGATGGAGTGGCACTGCTTTCTGGATCGTTTATCGGACCGAACCAGTCATACAATCAGCGTATCTTCACTGATGACCGGGCTGTCCTCTCCCGGGATCTTACATTCACCGGGCCGGTCAAATCATCCCTCATGGTGAACAGTTCGGGATCCATCGGGTATGATGAGTATGCTGAAAACAGCCGGATGCCTGATCTCACCTCATTCCTCTGTTCACTCATGGACACGAAGAATGAGAAGAGGCAGTCCGAGAACCTGGTCTCGACCGGGCTTATGCAGAAGGGTCAGATCATCTCGACCAAACAGGTCGGTGATCAGATAACCAGGTCCAGGACCATGATTAACGGCACCGGTCAGATCTCACTCTCAACACAGACCCGGAGTAATAATACTTCAGAGGATTCCCGGACCTATGCAGCTGGTCCGATGCAGGTCTCTGAGGAGGTCGCTCTCGGAGGAGGTGAGAATGATGGATGGTAGTCTCATTCTGGCTCTGGTCTCAACCGGAGCAGCCGTTCTGAACGGTATCGGGCTCCTGGTCACCTGGATGAAGTATAAAGAACTGGCACATGAATCACTCATCTTTGCCAGTGAAGTGATCGGTACTCTGTACAACGAGGATGGGGATAATCCCCCTCCTGACCTTGCAGCCGGTGCCCTTTTGATAATAGGTCAGATCTCCTCCTGAAAACAATGAGTACTACCCTTTTTATGGATCAGTTGGGATAATTCAGAAATGATTCCCCCTTATCATTCTTCGGAATGACATAACCCTAAGTATTCATGATAAGAGATCTCTATCTCATTGAAGGTTCATCGATGAAATTATTCCATCTAGTTTTGCTGATAATGGTGCTTGGTATTTCTACCTGTGGCTGTGTTCAGGAGACCACTGTCCTGTCTAATAATACTCCATCATCTCCCGTAGCTACCACACAGGAGCCGGATTCAGGAACAGGTCAGCCTCTTGCCACGTTAACAAATGAGCACCCAAGTACAAGCGTAAAGGTCGATCCCGGGGTTACCCTCGTTTCGTTCCAGGCTGAAGGCCCCCAGAGAATGTCATTCGATCAGAAATGTAAACACTGCTGGTTAGAGCCTTCAAGTATAGAAATAACCAGTCCCTTTCAAGGCAGTCATGCGTATGGAATCCCGGAAAAAGATGAATGTACGTTCAATATATCCGGCTCCGGTATCTGGACAGCACAGGTGAGCCGGATGGAAATGAATCCTTCCCTTCAGCCTCCTGTAAACCTGTCTGGTTCCGGAACCGCGGTTTCACCGGCATTTTATCTGGAGAAGGGACATTATATCTTCCAGAGAGAAGAGACCGGGGAAGCATCACCGGTGTATGACCTCATGTTCTCTAACGGGAGTTACCTCATGGATGCGAACAACACCTACGTCCAGCCTGGATTTGGTGATGTCTACGATTATTCTTCCCCTGATAAAATTAGGCTCTTCGATATTGCAGAATCAGGTACCTATTATTTGAGCGTATATGCAAAAGAAAATCCAAAGCCTTGGAATGCGTCAATCAACATCTTGCCCCCAGCCCCAATTATGGGGCCGGGTCCGGCTATTCTAAAACCCGCTTAATTCCGGACTTATCCGATTTTTTTTTCGCATCCTGATATTGAAGAGGAATAATTGTATGGCGGAATATTGGGATTTCTCCAATTTTCAGATGTTTTTCATACCATGAGTAAGGAACACGGTGCTTTGCATGGGGGGGAGGAGGAGAATCCGGTGACCTTGTGGCCGGAGGACTCTCGATCATCGTGAAGATCTCTTCCTGAAAAAGTCTGACCGGTTTTCGATACCGGGATATTTGAAACGATTGAACACGTATGTGCCGTGAGATACGGTACGGGGTTCATGGAAGACCGGTTCACTGCCGGTCTTTCATAGTACTGAAGGGGAGTACCTCGGACTCCCCTCAACTCTTGGAGATATCACCACCACCTGATCGTTCCGATGTTCCTAAAACCCAAGGTCCCCCCTTTTGTGAATTTAGTTTGTATAATTAAACTGGGGTGAACTCTTTGTGAATACGTATATAATCGTATATACGGTAAGGATTAACTTTATTCTATGGATAACTTTTTTATCAAGATGGATGACAAGTTCATAAAAACCTTAAGACCATATTTACAAGAAAAAGTGAAAAATAAAATTCAAAATGATGATCTTCATAATAGAAATCACTATGTTCGGTTATGTCCCTATTGCAATAATTTGGCTTGGTATTCAATGTCAAATTGTACTACTAAAAAAGTCGGTTCACCAATGATTTGTGCTATCTGTGGTGAAACAAACCCATACGAAAAAGTCAATTATAGTTTAAAAAAGGTTAAAAAATTGTTGATCCTTGCTGGTAACGTAAATTCGGATATAGATTGTGGGGAAAAAATCTCTGATGAAAGAATATTAGGCTCTTCGTCAGTTTCAGTGGGTAAGATATAGTTTGGTTCCTAATTTCTGTTCATGGTTGTTGCTGAAGAACTGTTTCGGTCTGCTCTTCATTTGACTTCTCCTTGGGTAATCTCTTCCCTT